>Ga0194037_1000635_pt1 | contig 26991 bp, 28 predicted proteins | sample JunL306m_MetaG_FD_148653 | JGI IMG/M metagenome (GOLD analysis project Ga0194037, IMG submission 148653) | Anoxic zone freshwater microbial communities from boreal shield lake in IISD Experimental Lakes Area, Ontario, Canada - Jun2016-L304-6m | ecosystem: Environmental > Aquatic > Freshwater >...
GAATTATCGTCTGCACTCCGAGCGTATCTGGCCAGGTATAGATAGTGATAGCGATAAGACCGTAGACAGCTGCTAGCCCCCACAAGGTAAATGCAGTAGTTCTGCGATTGAGGCCTTTACGCATCAAACGATGTGACAAGTGATCACGTCCTCCTTGAAATGGAGAGATGCCGCGATATAAACGTGAGATAACTGCAACAGTGGTATCGAGAATTGGTGTAGCCATCAAGAAAACTGGAATCGCTAGTGATTTATAGGATGGAACAACTCCCGGGCTTAGACGAATTGTTAATACAGAGATGATGATTCCAAGGAAGAGCGAACCTGCATCCCCCATATAAATCTTGGCCGGGTGGCGGTTCCAAATGAGAAATCCTGCCGTGGCGCCAGCGGTCACAATGGCCAGCGCACTCACGAGAATCTGTTGGCGGTCATGAGCGATAAAGAAGAGGAAGAAGGTAATTACAGCAACGGTTCCGGCTGCGCCACCATCGTGGTTGTCGAAGAAGTTAATCGAGTTAGTTACTCCCACGATCCAGAGGACGGTGATGGAGTAGTTGATGATGGGATTGTGAAAGGCAAAACCCATCGTATCTGTGACGGTCAGAATGACGGCGACGATGATTCCCGTAAAGGTCTGTGCCACAAGGCGCGGCCACGGCTCTAGCCCTTTGAGGTCATCCCAAAGCCCCATTGCAGAAATTGCCATCGCTGGAACAAGTACAAAACTTGCCAACTTAAATGTGGTGAGAGAGAAGTCGACCGCTAAGAGCGAACCATATGAAGCGGCAACGATTCCGATGGCAATTGCCACGCCTCCCAGATATGGAACCGGATCTTTCTGCACCTTACGAGCCAAGGTCGGAGCATCTACTGCCCCAAAGCGAAGTGCGATTTCACGAATCGGTGGAGTGATAAAACCTACGGCTACAAAGGTGAGAAAGCCCAGTAAGAAAAATTGCGCGATGGAGTAATTCATAGTCCTAAGAAATTATTAGTTCTGTACTTTAAAATAATTTTGACGGAGATCATCGACTTCAGATTTACGATAGCGGCGATGGCCACCCAATGTACGAATAGAAGTTAACTTTCCAGCTTTTGCCCAACGAGTGACGGTTTTGGGATCGACGCCAAAGAGATCTGCAACTTCGCGTGGGGTAAGAAGGACCTCTGCATCAGGCAGTCGATTCATCTTTATCCCCCAAGTTGTACTCGGACGCGGTGTCCGTTTTGCGCCGTAATGTCGGGAAGTATTCCCCACTGAAACCACTCTGGCAATACCCAGATTCACTTTACATAGCTGATTCGTAGCCTTGAACTGAGCGCCAACGCGAGACAAGGCGCTCATAACCTTGTCCTGCAACAGATCCATCACCCGATGCCAGTCCAGCCAAACTATCTGCGACATCTTCAATCGATGTGTCGTCAGTAATTCCATCGAGCCCCTTATCTCGAAGCGATGCATCGAGATAACTAGCTAGCCCGCCATAATCTAATTCAACAAGTGATTCTGGATGGAATAGTTCGAGCCAATCCAACATATTCTCAATATCTTGCTCAACTTGTCCTTGTCCAAATGCACCAAGCACAATTTCATGTGACTTTTCGGCGCGGTAACACGCTTTTGACATTGTGGTGCGAGCAAAAGAGAAGAGCCCGTCGGTATCTTCGCCGCGAACTCGTTCATCTGGGGTAAAGAGTGAGAACCAACGTGGTGGAACTACCCAGGTTTCGGTAATGATGTGAGGGACTCGATCTTCCAGTAAATCTACGCCGGTGGTAATTACCTCTTCCAGCGCTGGCGGAATAAAGAATGGTGTAATCGATGATGGAAGTGAATCTTTAAAATCATCGAGCGCTGCCCAACAACGGGTCGCAGTTGACCACGGTGAGACATAACGAACTCCATTGATATCTAAAACATGTGCACCATCAGGGCGAACAGCTGGTGGTTCGGGAAAGACTAAGCGGCGAAGTGCGAGCGCCTGCTCTTCCTTCTTGGTATCAATGGAGGCATCGATATTCTGCCAACGAATACGATCGACTGGTTCAAAGGCAGAGAGCGGCTCGTAGATACGAAGAGATGCTACGTACGGAGTTGGTCTCACGCGCGCGGGATGTAATTACCTTCAGCAAATGGATCGTCATCATCCTGATTCTGCTGATTAGGAACATCACCATGGAGTTCCTTAGCGAGGCGATCGAGATCCATCTCCTGAGAGTTGTACTTCAAATCGCGCGCAACTTTGGTCTGTTTAGCTTTTGCACGGCCGCGACCCATGGGCGACCTCCTTACGAATAGCTGATGTGTCAGGCGCGTAGGTTATCGCGCCTGAGCTCCTGACTCCAAAGCAACGGCAAATGAGCCTGACTTGAGCCTATGGCGCAGGGCGAAGTAGCCCATCACCTGGAGGAAGAGGCTGAGGGTCATCGTTGGAATACGGAATCGGTGATCGCCGATTGTCCCCATCGCGACGAGCCACGAGATCACAACAGGTATGAAGCTGGCATAGGCAAGGTTTGCGTAGATGCCCTTCATCGATCTGAGCCAGAAGAATCCGATAAAGAAGAGTGAGATGCAACCAATAACCCAGAAGAATGAAATGCCACGGCCTACTGATTTATAGACCAAATCATTTCCAGATTGGCTGCCCTTAGCGATATTAACGATTGGGTCAATCTTGAGCCATGGATTACGCGCCATCGTGCCATTACCCAGCGGTCCTGACCAAGGTGACCAGTAGTACCAACCCTTATTGATAAATAAGTGGATAGCTTTTACTGGATGTCCGGCATACCACTTGATAACACACTTCACGACATCGTTATCAGTTGTGGTGGTTGCTGGTGGAGTTGGTGCACATGGCACATCAGGACCTGTATGGGCGTAACCACCTGCAGTTGTATCTCCTGCACCGAGTTTCATGGTGACGCCTAAGTTTGTTGAGATTACAGATTTATGAATTGAGTGCTGGTTTCGTTGAATCATGATTGCCGGAGCAAGCGCCATGATTCCGACAACACCGACAAGGATCAGAGCCTGAACTTTTCGATTCTTGTACATCAAAGCCCAGACAATTGCGATCACGATAGATGTCAGAATCCAGCGTGGTTGCATAAATGAGGCAAGCGCTGAGAAGAATCCGGCTGAGATAACGCGCAGAATAAGACCACGATCATTTCCACTCTGGCGTGATTTCATAATCAAGCCAGTAACCATCAACATGCATGCAGCGATTGGACTCTCATAACCAACAGCCAATGAGCTCAGCGAGAGAGTTGGGTTAAGTGCAAGTACCAATCCAATCAGGAACATATATGGCTGCAACTTTGTTCCGCGTAATTGCTTTACAAAGTAATAGCTGGCGTAGGCATAGAAAATTGATTGAGTAAATGCAATTAAATAAATAACGTGGGCTAACGAAATCTTGGTCAAGATCCAGATAAGGATCGGGTATCCAGCTGGCCAGTAAGACAAGATGCTCTTATCGCTGAAATAGCCTTTCTGAAGTAGGCCATCGACGCCGCTGAGGTAGTTCTCACCATCTGCTCCAAGCCAACCACCCAAAGTTGCGCCATCAGTGCCTTTGATATTCGCCATGATGATCAATTTGATAACGAAGGCAATTAATGGAATTGCAATCAGGTAGAAATTAATCTTCTTCGCTGATGTTGCTTGCTTCTTCTGGGCGACCTTTGACTTACTTGCCATTGCATTTACTCCTTGTACTGAGAGACCAAGTATGAACGAACTGCGTCTTTATCTGCAGAAGGCTCAACGACACCTGCTACCCACGCTGACATTCCACGTGCTGCAAGTGAACGAATCACCAAATCTCCTATGGATGGATCGACAACTGCCGACATTCCGATTCCACAGTTCCAGGTTCGTTCCATATCTGCTTGTGGAACTGCGGCGACCTGTGCCAAGAACTGTGTAGCTGCAGGTAGGGACCAGGTTGAGCGGTCGTATTTCGCAGTTAACCCGGCCGGAATCACTCGCGCAGTGTTATCTGCGAGTCCTCCACCTGTGATGTGGCTAAAGGTGCGCAACTTTTCGCCCTGCGCTTTGATCAAGGCGAGACAATCGAGTGAATAAATCTCAGTCGGCGTCAGTAGAATTTCTCCGAGTGATTGAGAGAAACCTTCATAAGTCTTTGATAGATCAAGTTTCTTTTCGCTAAGAATATGGCGAATAAGTGAGTAACCATTTGCGTGGAAACCACTTGCCGGCATAGCGATGATGAGATCTCCTGCCTTCACGCGATGTGCACCGAGTTGCAGATCGGCATCAACTACACCTGTCGCAGCTCCCGCAATATCGAATTCATCTTCACCAAGGAGTCCCGGGTGCTCAGCTGTCTCTCCGCCGATAAGTGCTGTGCCAGCTTTCTCGCATCCCCGCGCAATTCCAGCGACAATATCTGCAATCCGTTCTGGAATTACTTTTCCGACAGCAATGTAATCGGTCATGAAGAGTGGTTCTGCACCGCAGACCACCAGATCATCAACAACCATGGCAACTAAATCTTCGCCAATGGTGTCGTACTTACCCAACTGGCGAGCAATCTCTGTTTTGGTTCCGACGCCATCTGTTGAAGTTGCAAGTAGAGGTTGCTTCATCGATTTCAAAGCTGATGCATCGAAGAGCCCAGCAAATCCACCAATGCCGCCCATGACTTCGGGGCGTGATGCGCGCGCAATCGATGCTTTCATCAATTCGACTGCGCGGTCTCCTGCATCAATATCGACGCCAGAGTCTTTATAAGTTGCCACTACTTATGAACCTTTTCGGTGTGAACATCTGTCACTTCAAGGCGCATCTTGCCTTCAGACATATCTGTTGGAATTGCGATCGGATATTTTCCAGAGAAACATGCGGTACAGAGTTTCTCTTCTGGAACGCGGGTAGCTTCAACGAGACCTGCCTCAGATACATAGGCGAGCGAATCGGCTCCGATGGATCTACGAATTTCTTCAACTTCTAGCCCACTTGCAATGAGTTCGGCGCGAGTTGCAAAATCGATTCCATAGAAGCATGGCCACTTCACAGGTGGAGATGAGATTCGTACGTGGATTTCTAACGCTCCTGCTTCACGCAACATACGCACGAGAGCGCGCTGCGTATTGCCACGAACGATTGAATCATCGACAACGATGATGCGTTTACCTTCGATAATTTCGCGTAAAGGATTGAGTTTGAGGCGGATACCTAATTGGCGAATCGTCTGAGAAGGCTGGATAAAGGTGCGCCCTACATAAGAATTCTTGACCAGACCTAAACCGTATGGAATACCTGATTGCTTGGCATAACCGATAGCAGCAGGTGTACCTGATTCTGGAACTGGTATAACGAGATCGGCTTCGACAGGTGATTCAATCGCCAGGCGTTGACCAATGCGGCCACGCACTGCATGAATTCCTTGTCCGGCAATTGTGGTGTCAGGTCGAGCTAAATACACATACTCAAAGACACATCCCTTGGGTTCGGGTTTTGCCCACATCTCAGATCGAATTCCATCTTCATTGATTGCAAGAAATTCACCAGGTTCAACTTCTCGCACAAAGGCAGCACCGACAATATCGAGCGCTGCAGATTCAGATGCAACGACCCAACCGCGTTCAAGTTTGCCGATGACAAGTGGACGAACGCCATGGCGATCGCGTGCGGCATACAAAGTATGTTCATCCATAAAGACGAGCGAGAACGCACCTTCTAACTTTGGTAAGACCGCTAACGCACTTGCCTCAACATTCTTCTCATCTTGTAATCCAATAAGCGCCGTCATGATTTCGGTATCAGTAGTTGCGCCGCGATCGCTCTTGGGTAGATCTACTTCAAGTTTTTGAACGAGCTCTGCCAAATCGCCAGTATTTGTCAGGTTTCCATTATGGGCAAGGGCCAAGGTTCCGTACTTCGTTGGGCGAAGCGTTGGTTGCGCATTCACCCAGGTACTTGAACCAGTTGTGCTGTAGCGACAGTGACCGATTGCTAGATTGCCGACAAGAGAAGCTAAATCTGTTTCGGTAAAGACCTGTGAAACCAAGCCCATATCTTTATAGACCAAGATGCGATCGCCATCTGATGTTGCAATACCTGCAGATTCTTGGCCGCGATGTTGCAGCGCATAGAGCCCGTAGAAAGTTAACTTCGCTACTTCTTCGCCCGGTGCCCATACGCCAAAGACACCACATGCATCTTGCGGACCTTTATCGTCTTCAAGGACATTGTGATTTAACAATCCATCTGGGCGACGGCTCATGGGTTCATCCTAAGCGGTAGAAGTTGAGTTAAATCAGCGCGTACACCAGAGGCGAGAATGAGACCTTCAGCTATTGCATCGGCCCACTGCTTTTCACCACGAGCAAGTGCTAGCCAGGTATCTGCATCCATCTCGATGATATTTGGCGGAGTGCCACGCGTATGCGTTGGTCCTTCACCACATTGCACGGCGGCATACGGTGGTACTCGAACTTCAATGGCGCGACCAGGTGAGCGTTCAGTAAGGAGAGCAAGTGTCTCTTTTACTTCGGCAAGTATCACAGGATCGCGCATTGCAACTATCCAAATAACTTCTTGAAAGTTTCGGTGTGGGCCTTACGAAGTTCGGTCAGAGAGATTTTTGCGCCGTTAATGACAAGTGAATCTCCACCAGTTGTTCCGATCTTTGTCAGCGCAATTTTCTGTGTTGCAGCCTCTTGGGTAAGCGCTGCAGTCTGTGTTGGATCAATTGCAACAACAACGCGACCTGGGGTCTCACTTAAGAGAGCCAATCCTACGTTTTCGAGTTGAATCGTTGCTCCGGTGTTATGACGCAGCACCATTTCTGTAAGCGTTGCTGACAACCCACCTTGGCTTAAATCATGAGCTGCAGTAAAGATTTTTTTGGTGCGGCCGGCAACCAGTAGTTCAATCAGACGCATCTCGCGTTGTAAATCTGCAGTGGGTGCAGTGCCTCCACGTTGATTATGCATATACGCCCATTCGCTACCGGCCAGGTCGTTTGCTGTTTCACCCAGTAGATAGAGATCAAGTCCGGCGCGATCAAATGACATCGGGGTGCGAGTGCGAACATCGTCAATTACACCAAGTACGCCAATAACCGGGGTTGGCAGAATCGCAACGGCGCCTGTTTGGTTATAGAACGAAACGTTTCCGCCGGTAACGGGAAGTCCCATCTCAAGACAACCATCAGCGAGGCCACGTACTGATTCAGCAAATTGCCACATCACACCGGGATCTTCGGGAGATCCAAAGTTGAGACAGTTGGTAACAGCAAGTGGTTTTGCACCAGCTGTTGCAATATTGCGAGCTGCTTCAGCAAGCGCCAACTTCGCGCCTTCATAAGGGTTGAGATATGACCAGTTGGCGTTGGCATCTGTGGCGATTGCAACTCCAAGGTGAGTCTTCTCATCGATACGTACCATTCCAGAGTCATCGGGCTGAGATTGAATGGAGTTTCCCTGAACATAACGATCATATTGATCAGTAACCCATGATTTATCCGCCAGGTTCGGAGTTGCTGCCAACTTCAAAACAGTCTCGCGAATCTCATCTGCCGTTGCTGGAATCGGCAAGTTGATGATTTCCTTTGCAACTGCATCGATATATGCAGGTTGTGCAAGTGGGCGGTTATAGACCGGACCATCGTGAGCCACAGTGCGAGGTGGAACATCGACAATCAATTCGCCATTCCACGTAATTTCCAGATGGTTGCCATCAGTAACTTCACCGATTACGGTAACGGTGACATCCCACTTTTCGCAGATTTCTAAGAAGCGAGCAATTTTGTTAGGTTCAACAATTGCACACATACGCTCTTGTGACTCTGACATCAGAATTTCTTCTGGTGAAAGAGATGGATCGCGTAACGGAACTTTGTCGAGCTGAACCTTCATGCCACCCGAACCACCTGATGCAAGTTCTGATGTTGCACAGGAAAGTCCTGCGCCACCTAGATCTTGAATTCCGACAACGAGATCTTCAGCAAAGATTTCAAGTGAGCATTCGATCAAAACTTTTTCAACAAAAGGATCTCCCACCTGTACTGCCGGGCGTTTTGCCGGTCCTTTAGATTCAAATGTTTCAGAAGCGAGAACTGATACGCCGCCAATTCCATCGCCACCAGTTTTTGCACCATAGAGAACAACTAAGTTTCCAGCGCCAGCAGCTTTAGCGAGCTTGATATCGCTATGTTTCATCACGCCAACGCAGAGCGCATTCACTAAAGGATTTCCGAGATAGGTCTCATCGAAGACGACCTCGCCACCGATATTGGGTAGCCCTAAGCAGTTTCCGTATCCACCAACACCCGCAACGATGCCCGGCAATACGCGACGTGTATCGGCTGCATCTGCTGGCCCAAAACGAAGTGGATCCATTACTGCAATAGGGCGTGCACCCATCGTCAAAATATCGCGCACGATTCCGCCAACCCCAGTTGCTGCGCCTTGATACGGCTCAATAAATGATGGGTGGTTGTGCGATTCAATTTTAAAAGTTACTGCATAACCTTGTCCCACATCGACAACGCCTGCGTTCTCGCCAATACCCACAAGAAGCGCATCAGTCTTCACTGCCTTTTCACCAAATTGTTTGAGGTGAACTTTGGAAGATTTATATGAACAGTGTTCAGACCACATGACCGAATACATGGCTAGTTCTGAAGAAGTTGGCCGGCGACCTAAAATTTCTTTGATGCGGGCATATTCATCGGGCTTAAGTCCGAGCTCTGCAAATGGTTGTTGTGTATCTGGGTTGGCTTGCGCGATAGCCACGGTATCGAGAGTCATTACTTCACCATCGCTTTGAGAACTGATGTGAAGAAGCCAAGACCATCTGCAGATGGTCCAGTGAGTGAATCAATTGCATGCTCGGGATGTGGCATCAAACCGACAATATTTCCGCGCTCGTTGGTAATTCCCGCGATTAAATTACGTGAACCATTTGGATTTTCTCCAACATAGCGAGCGATGATGCGACCTTCACCTTCGAGCATTGCCAGAGTTTGATCATCACACATATATGCGCCTTCACCATTTTTCAGTGGGATAACAATTTCTTGCCCCTGTGTAAAAGATGAAGTCCAGGCTGTATTGGTATTTGCAATGCTGATTGTCTGATCGCGGCATAAGAAGTGGAGCTCGTGGTTGCGAGTTAATGCACCCGGAATCAAATGCGCTTCAGCAAGTACCTGAAAGCCGTTACATATACCGAGTAGAGGCATCCCACCTTGTGCCGCTTTAATGATGGGTTCCATAACTGGAGAGAAACGTGAGATCGCACCGCAGCGCAGATAATCACCATAAGAGAAGCCACCAGGGAGGATGACTGCATCTACGCCGTCAAGATCTGCCTCGTTATGCCAGAGCGCAACTGCATCTGCACCCGCATGGCGAACTGCACGAGCAGCATCTCGATCATCGAGAGTGCCTGGAAAAGTAACAACACCAATCTTCATATCTATTACTTCTCCACTCGTACTGTGAAGTTCTCGATGACAGGGTTTGAGAGAAGTTTCTCGGCAGCTTTCTCAACTTCGGCTAGTTGTGCAGCAGTTGGCTCGCCATCGACTTCAATTTCAAATCGCTTTCCTTGACGAACATCCTTGGCAAAGCTGAAACCGAGTCGAGGAAGGGCGGCAGCGACTGCCTTTCCTTGAGGGTCGAGGATCTCGGGCTTTAACATCACATCAACCACGATCTTTGCCATTTATATCTCCCTGTTGTTGTTTTTAAATTTTTAGAACTTACTGCCGGTAATTCGTTCATACGCTTGCTCATATCGCGCCGCAGTCTTTTCGACAATCTCTGCAGGCAATTCTGGAGGCGTGGATTTCTTATCCCACCCACTTGTGGTTAACCAATCACGGACAAACTGTTTATCAAATGAGGGTTGCGACTTTCCTGGTTGCCAGCCATCTGCCTCCCAGAATCGTGAAGAATCTGGAGTGAGCGCTTCATCACCTAAGGTGATTTCGCCAACTTCATTTATTCCAAATTCAAATTTTGTATCTGCGAGAATAATTCCGCGTTCTGCTGAAAAATCTGCTGCAGTGTCATATAACTTGAGCGTTAATTCACGAAGTTCAGCTGCCTGATCTGATCCAACAATCTTTGCCGCGCTCTCGAAATCGATATTGATATCGTGATCGCCGATCTCGGCCTTTGTCGCTGGGGTGAAGATGCTCTCCGGAAGCTTTGAACCATCTAATAACCCTGTTGGAAGCGGGTTTGCACAGACTGCTTGGTTGGCCTGGTATTCAGCGAGCCCACTGCCCGTGAGATAACCACGTGCCACACATTCAATCGCAAACATTTCTAGCGGTTGCACAATTACTGCGCGATCTGCAACTGATACTGGAACTTCATCGCTGATGATGTGGTTGGGGACAATATCTGCCAGTAACTCAAACCAGAAGAGTGAGAGCTGGGTGAGGATTGCGCCCTTATTAGGAATCGTTGTCGGCAAGACCCAATCAAATGCAGAGATGCGATCAGAGGCAACTAGGAGAATTTCGCCAGAGCCATTTGTGTAGAGGTCGCGAACTTTTCCGGTACGTAGGTGAGTCCATCCATCAATCATTGGTGCTGGCGGTGCGCCAGCTGCGCCGAAGCCGCTCACCTGATATTTGCGGGTTTGTACTGCGCTGCGGCAGGGTGCGCGGATGTAATCGCATCGATGCGACTGACAACTCGAGCTACTTGTTGGCGAGCATCGCCAGTAAATTCAAGTGGGTTTCCAATAAGTGCATCGAGTTCGGTGCGCCTAAATGGAATGCGGCCATCGCCTGCAATTGCATCAAGGAAATTATTTGCCTTACCTTCGCGCATACCGAGGGCTGCAGCGACTGCATGTTCTTTAATAGCCTCGTGTGCAACTTCGCGACCAACGCCAGCTTTTACCGATGCCATCAAAATCTTTGTCGTGGCCAGGAACGGTAGATAGCGTTCGAGTTCAGCAGCAATAACTGCAGGGAATGCTCCGAATTCGTTGAGCACAGTAAGCATCGTTTCAAGTAAGCCATCGATAGCGTAGAAAGCATCAGGTAGCGCAACGCGACGAACAACGCTGCACGAGACATCGCCTTCATTCCATTGGTTTCCTGCAAGTTCAGAGACCATCGATGCGTAACCGCGCAAAATTACGGTAAGGCCATTAACGCGTTCGCATGAACGTGTATTCATCTTATGAGGCATTGCAGATGATCCGACTTGGCCAGCCTTAAACCCTTCAGTGACAAGCTCGGCACCTGCCATTAAGCGGATTGATGTTGCAAGCGAAGAAGGTGAGGTTGCCAGTTGAACAAGCGTTGTCAGAACTTCGTAATCAAGTGAACGGGGATAGACCTGACCAGTTGAATCGAGAACTCGATCAAAGCCAAGTTCCTTTGCAATTGCAGCTTCGAGAGATTGGTGGGCCTCGGTAGATCCAAGTAAATCAATCGAATCTTGCGCAGTACCAACTGGACCTTTAATTCCGCGCATGGGGTAGCGGCTCTGCAGCGATGCCAGGCGTTCGTAGGCATAGAGAAGTTCTTCGGCCGCGGACGCAAAACGTTTTCCTAAAGTTGTGATCTGTGCTGGAACGTTGTGTGAACGACCGGCGATTGGTTGATCTGCATAGTGCGCAGCTTTTGCACCAAGGGCGGCGAGCAGTGCGACGGTTTTATCGTGCACGATAGCTAAGCCATCGCGAACTTGGAGCGCTTCAATATTTTCAGTCAGGTCGCGGCTGGTCATTCCGGCATGAATTGCTTCGTGTCCGGCTAGCGCGTTGAACTCTTCGATACGAGCTTTGACATCGTGGCGCGAAACTTTTTCACGCGCATCAATCGATGCTAGATCAACTTTGGTAAGAACTTTTTCGTAATCAGCAATAACTGCATCAGGGATTGGATGCCCTAGCTTTGATTGGGCACGAGCAACTGCCAGCCATAATTTACGTTCGGCAATAATTTTCTGCTCTGGCGCGAAGACCTGGCGCATCTCTTTCGATGCATAACGATCAGCTAATACGCTCACTGGTGCATTCTCCCCCATTTAATTGCCCTTCTCGGCGACCGACGCATTGAGTGCGATATCAGAGCGGTAGAAAGAACCTTCGAGTTCAATCTGTGAGATTGCGCGGTATGCGCGGTCGCGCGCCTCGGTCAGATCCGCGCCGATTCCAGTCACTGTCAGGACCCGCCCTCCAGATGAAAGTAGCGCGCCACCATTGCGTGCAGTGCCGGCATGGAAGATTTGAGAATTTTCAATTGTAGGAATTGCTGAGATAACAGAGCCGGTCTTGGGAGATTCGGGATATCCCTGTGCCGCAAGGACGACAGTGACAGCGCTTTCATCGCGCCATTGCAGAACTGCATCATCTAAATTATCGGTCGCAGCTTTATAAAGTAGCGAGGCAAGTGGAGTCATTAAAAGTGGAATCAGAACTTGTGTTTCAGGATCACCGAATCTTGCATTAAATTCGATGACTCGAATTCCATCATCGGTTAGTGCTAAACCTGCGTAGAGCAATCCAATAAATGGTGTTCCGCGAGCGGCCATCTCGGCAATCACAGGCGCCAATACTTTTTCATACGTCTCTTCGATAATGTCATCGGGTGCCCATGGAAGTGGTGAGTAGGCACCCATTCCGCCAGTGTTTGGACCTGCATCACCATCAAGCGCTCTCTTGAAATCTTGGGCCGGTTGCATCGGCAGAATATTGCGACCATCTGAAATTCCGAAGAGTGAAATTTCCGGACCTGCCAGATATTCCTCAATCACAACCCGCGAACATGACAGCGCATGGTCAAGTGCTGCTTGGCGATCATTGGTTACAACAACGCCTTTACCTGCGGCTAACCCGTCATCTTTCACAACATAGGGCGCACCAAAGGTATCGAGCGCTTTCTCAATTTCACTTTCTTCGGTGCAGGTAAAACTGCGAGCAGTCGGAACTCCCGCATCGCGCATTACGCCTTTTGCAAAATCCTTCGATCCTTCAAGCTGCGCTGCCGCCTTTGATGGTCCAAAGACTGCAAATCCGGCAGCGCGTAACACATCGGCAACGCCATTAACTAAAGGCACTTCAGGGCCTATAACCACCAGATCAACAGCTAACTTCTGTGCGAGTTCGCAGATAGCAGCGTTATCTGTAATCGCGATTGGGTGCAGAGTTGCGATCGATGCGATACCTGGATTTCCAGGAGCCACATGAAGTTCAGTACAACTTTTATCTGCCTTGATTCCTAGTGCGAGTGCGTGTTCGCGACCACCGCTACCGACTAGGAGGATTTTCATGGCTTAGATGAAATCCTTGACAACAATTGTCTGGGTGCGCCCGGGCCCAACGCCGATGGCGCTCATTGGTGCACCAGAAATTTTTTCGAGGAAGGTGATGTAATCCTGAGCATTCTTTGGAAGATCGCTTAACTTCTTTGCTCCAGAAATATCTTCTTTCCATCCTGGAAGATATTCATAAATTGGTTTTGCATGGTGGAAATCTGATTGTGATGCTGGCAGTTCTTCGACGCGCTTGCCATCAATTTCATAGGCAACACACACTGGGATTTTCTCCCAGCCAGTGAGTACATCGAGCTTGGTGAGAAAGAAATCTGTGAGTCCGTTCACGCGCACTGCATAACGCGCGATAGGTGCGTCATACCAACCGCAGCGACGTGCCCGACCTGTTGTGACACCAACTTCGCCACCGATACTACGTAGCTTTTCGCCATCTTCATCGAAGAGTTCAGTTGGGAATGGGCCAGATCCGACGCGCGTTGTGTAAGCCTTAACAATTCCAATGACGCGATCAATCTTGGTCGGTCCGATTCCAGACCCTGTACATGCACCACCGGCTGTTGGGTTTGATGAAGTTACAAATGGGTAGGTACCGTGATCGACATCGAGAAGAGTTCCTTGTGAACCCTCAAGAAGAACGCGCTTTCCAGCCTTTAAAGCGTTGTCGAGAAGTAAGACTGTATCTGCCACATACGGGCGCAAGATTTCGGCATAACCGAGATACTCGTTAAGCACATCTTCGACTTCAATATCTTTACGATTGAATACCTTGATAAGTACTTGGTTCTTATCGCGTAGTGCACCTTCGATTTTTTGACGCAAGATAGATGGATCAAAGAGATCTTGTACACGAATACCGATGCGGTTGATCTTGTCGGCGTAGGCAGGTCCGATTCCGCGACCTGTTGTACCAATCTTTGATTTACCTAAGAAGCGCTCGGAAACTTTATCGATGGTGCGGTGATACGGAGTAATCAAATGTGCATTCGTTGAGATAACTAACTTGCTGCAATCGATTCCGCGCTCGGTAAGCCCCTTGATTTCTTCGAGCAGTACACCTGGATCAATCACAACGCCGTTGGCGATTACCGGAATTACATTTGGAGAGAGAATTCCAGATGGAAGTAAATGAAGCGCATACTTTTGATCACCGATAACAACTGTATGTCCGGCGTTATTGCCACCTTGATAACGAACTACGTAATCAACGCGATCGCCCAACAAATCGGTAGCTTTACCCTTGCCTTCGTCGCCCCACTGAGCGCCAAGCAGAACTAATGCGGGCATGGATAAAGCCTCTCCAACTCGTTATTAATTACTTAAGTAGTGATGTACCGGTAGAACGCAGATCTTCACAAGCAACGCCAACGCGTGCAGCGATTCCTGCTTCAGCAGCTTTGCCCCACGCACGTGGATCGTAAGCCTTCTTATTTCCGACTTCGCCATCAATCTTAAGAACGCCGTCGTAGTTCTTCATAACGTGATCTACAACTGGACGGGTAAATGCATACTGAGTATCTGTATCGATATTCATCTTAATGACACCGTAATCAAGTGATTCGCGGATTTCAGTCAAGAGTGAGCCAGAACCACCGTGGAATACGAGGTCCATCGGCTTGCTTCCTGCTGGAAGACCGAGCTTTGCAGCCACAGCATCTTGGAGTGTCTTAAGAATCTTTGGCTGAAGAACAACGTTTCCTGGCTTGTAAACACCGTGAACGTTTCCGAAGGTTGCTGCCACCATGTAGCGAGCATTTGCATCGGTGCCAAGTGTTTCAATTGTAAGAAGTGCATCTTCCGGTGTTGAGTAGAGCTTGGCATCGTGCTTTGCCTCGATGCCATCTTCTTCTCCACCGACGACGCCGATTTCAATTTCAAGAACTGTGCGAGCTGCAACTGACTTATCGAGAAGTTCGCGTGCAACCTTCATATTCTCTGGCATATCAACTGCTGAGCCATCCCACATATGTGAGTTAAATAGTGGCTGCTTACCTTCCTTGATGCGCTGCGCACCGATTTCAAGAAGGGGACGCATAAATCCGTCGAGCTTCTCGGCAGGGCAGTGATCAGTATGAATTCCAATATTGACCTTGTAATTCTTAGCAACAACGTGTGCAAACTCTGCGAGCGCAATTGCGCCATCGACCATGTGCTTTACAGTTGAACCAGATGCGTATTCAGCTCCACCCCAAGAAAATTGAATGATTCCATCTGACTCAGCTTCTGCGAATCCGCGAATTGCACCGATGATGGTCTGTGATGATGAAACGTTGATTGCTGGGTATGCAAATGCTCCGGCCTTAGCTCGGTCCAACATTGCTGCATACACTTCAGGGGTTGCTATTGGCATCTGATGCTCCCAATTGTCTAGAACTGTGTGTAAACGCTCTGACGCACCATTGGGTCTTGAGTGAGGCTTACGCCTAATCCAACCACCTACCCTCGCGTATGAAAAATCGGCGCACTGTATACGCGAGAGGTAAGGGGTATTCAGCCCTATGGATGAAGGATTTTCTGCAGCAAGGCGATGAGGCCGGTTAATAAGGCCGGGCTACTGAGCACCTTGAGCAAGATCGCAAGGAAACCTGAAATTGTCATTCTCCTCCTTTCATTTTTCGTTCATTTCAATGGAGGTGCGCATTATCGACAGATAAGAAAGTGCGCAAATGAGCAGTTGCACTCGCTGTTGATAAGTAAGCCTTTAAAAAGCAGCGCACGAGCGGTAACCTCAACGACATGGCTTCTGACTCCATTGAAAATCTCTCCACCGAAGATCGCTCCTTCCTCCCTTCTGCAGAATTTGCAGCGCAAGCGAATGCAAAAGCAGATCTCTATGCAGAGGCAGATAAAGATCGACTCGCTTTCTGGGATAAACAGGCAGAAGCGCTTATATGGAATAAACCTTGGGAGAAGACCCTTGAATGGGAAGTCCCTTACGCCAAATGGTTTGTTGGTGGAAGACTCAATGCCACTGTTTCAGCACTAGATCGCCATATTGCCGAAGGCAACGGTTCGCGCACCGCCTTTCACTTTGAAGGCGAGCCAGGAGATACGCGAACTATTTCTTATGCGCAACTACTTGCGGATGTCAGCAAGGCAGCAAATGCCCTGACAGCAATTGGAATCACATCTGGTGATCGCGTTGCAATCTATATGCCGCTGATTCCTGAAGCAGTTGTTGCAATGCTCGCCTGTGCACGAATCGGTGCCATTCACTCAGTCGTCTTCGGTGGATTTTCTGCCGATGCGCTTCTTTCTCGTATTCAAGATGCTGATGCAAAGTTGGTCATCACCGCAGATGGTGGTTTTAGAAAAGGTGCTGCCTTTGCACTCAAACCAGCAGTAGATGATGCACTAAAAGGTCAGACCAATGTCAGCAAAGTTCTTGTTGTAAAACGCACTGGACAAGAGACTGCGTGGATCGATGGTCGCGATATCTGGTGGCACGATTTGGTAGATCCTCAGAGTTCAACGCATACTCCCGAATATTTCGATAGCGAGCATCCACTCTTTATCTTGTACACATCCGGCACAACCGCAAAACCAAAGGGAATTTTCCATACAACAGGTGGTTACCTTACTCAAGCTGCATACACACATAAAGTTGTCTTCGATATTAAGCCGGCGAGCGATATCTATTGGTGTACGGCCGATGTTGGTTGGATTACTGGCCATACCTACATGGTCTATGGCCCACTGATTAATGGTTCAACCCAAGTTATCTATGAAGGTACACCGGATACACCGCATAAGGGGCGCGTCTTTGAGATCGTTGAAAAATACGGCGTCACAATTTTGTATACCGCACCAACCTTGATTCGTACATGGATGAAATGGGGCGATGAATTCCCTAATAAATTTAATCTCTCTTCACTGCGACTCCTTGGTTCGGTTGGCGAACCCATTAACCCTGAAGCATGGATGTGGTACCGCGAAGTAATTGGCGGCGGTAATTGCCCGATTGTTGATACGTGGTGGCAGACGGAAACTGGCGCAATCATGATCTCGCCGCTACCTGGAGTCACTGCAACAAAACCAGGATCTGCCATGAAGGCGCTACCTGGAATTAGTACCAAAGTAGTTGACAATAAAGGAGTGCCAGTTCCGAATGGACATGGTGGCTTCTTAATTCTTGATCAACCTTGGCCATCAATGTTGCGCGGAGTCTGGGGCGAAGATGAACGTTACAAAGAGACATACTGGTCGCGCTTTCCCGGAATTTACTTCGCTGGCGATGGTGCAAAGCTCGATAACGACGGTGCTATCTGGTTGATGGGTCGCGTTGACGATGTCATGAATATCTCCGGTCACCGCATTTCAACTACTGAAGTCGAATCCGCACTTGTCTCACACGAATCAGTTGCCGAAGCTGCAGTTGTAGGGGCTGCAGATTCACTCACCGGTCAAGGAATTGTGGCTTTTGTAATCTTGCGCGGCGGTATCGAACATTTAAGTGGCGATGTTCTCATTAAAGAGTTGCGTGACCATGTTGCAAAAGAGATTGGCGCTATTGCCAAGCCGCGGCAGATTATGGTTGTCAACGAACTACCAAAGACGCGCAGTGGAAAGATTATGCGGCGCTTACTGAAGGATGTTGCTGAAAATCGTGCAGTGGGAGATGCAACAACGTTGGCAGATCCCAATGTCATGAAGTTGATTTCCGAAGGTTTGCAATCTGCGAAAGATGAGGATTAACCCCTATATCCGAGTGCTAGCAAGTGCTTTCTCTACACGGATACGGATATCGCTCATCAGTGCTGGTGCATGCTTATTAATCTGTAAGTAGACCTTGCTCTCAGAAACTGCGTTCTGTCCTGATGCCCACGGCGCCCATAACAGAATTGTTCCAACAACATAGAAGAGGATTACATATTTACTTACTTCAAGAATTGCACCTAAAACTGAATCGAGAAAACTTAGTGGCCCACGAATCAGAGTAAATTTCACAGCCTTTGCTATCTGGGTTCCAACCCAAGCGGCGGCATACGCGCCAACAATAATTGCAACAATTAACCATCCGCTTTGGTCATATTTCACTACGAGATACATCGCGGCTACTCCGCCAGCTAAGAAGAAGGCTGTGCGCAAAATTGTTGTGATCAGACCATTCTTATACCCATTAAAGAGCGCACCTAGCGCGATGACTATAAAAATTCCATCGAAAATCATTTGACTCCTAGGTATTTAATAACGTCGAGTTGAATCTCTTCAGGTGAGTGAAACGGTCCATATTTCTTATAGACAACTTTCCCAGAAGCATCGATAAACCAGGTGACTGGCACGCCCATTCCAAATTTTCCTCGAGTACTGCCATCTTTGTCGTAGAGAATCGGCCAAGAGATTCCATGTGTCTCAACAAATTTACGGGCTATCGCGGGGCTCTTCTCTTCAACATCTACTCCGATAACTTGCACTCGATTTCCAGCGATTGCCAGGAAGTGGCCGAAGTGCGGCAGCTCCTGCTTACAAGGCTCGCACCACGATCCCCAGACATTCACTAGTGCAGGTCCAACAATGGAATCCACTGCAACTCCAGGCGAACCATCGAGGCAGCCCAATGTCTTACCAGTACTTGGTATGGATTTAATCGATGTGCAATTTACAACTTCGCCTTTAAAGGGAATCGGTTCGGTAAGTGAACAACCAGTAAGAGCAAGAAGTGAGCAAAGTATCGGTACAAACTTCTTCATCGGAAATCCTTATCGGTCTTCACTAATAGTTTCGCCTTCTCGCGATCCATCTCACCGATACCCACAGATGGGCAGATCTTCGCTATGGGGCAGGCGCCACATGCTGGTTTACGTGAATGGCAGATACGTCGTCCATGCCAAATCATTCGCTGCGAAAGGTTGGTCCACTCCTTCTGTGGAATTAACTCACCAACTTGAAATTCAACTTTGACAGGATCTAAGGATGAAGTCCACTCAAAGCGGCGAGAGAGTCGACCAAAATGTGTATCGACTGTGATTCCTGGAATATCAAAGGCGTGGCCTAAAACGACATTGGCAGTTTTTCTTCCCACACCTGGGAGTGTGATGAGTTCTTCCAGTGTTGCGGGGACAATGCCCGCAAACTCTTCAACTAATTTGGTTCCGAGTCCCTTGAGATGGCGAGCTTTCGCGTGATAGAAACCTGCAGAGAATATATATTCTTCAATCTCAGCAAGTGGCGCCTTGGCATAATCTTTCGCATTCTTATACTTCTTAAAGAGCGCTGGCGTAATAGCGTTAACTCTCTTATCTGTGCATTGCGCTGAGAGAACTACCGCAACCAGCAGTTCAAGTGGGTTTTTAAAATCTAATTCACAGCGAATATCAGGGTAGGTCTTAGTCAAAATTCGGTAGATAGCTCGAGCATCTTTTCGAGTTTCGCTATCGACGGCCATGCGAGTAAACTACCCACGTGCCACAAGAAGATGAAGTCGTACGACGCGCCCCGCTCTTTACCGCCCTCGATGATGCTCAAGCAGCATCTCTTCGCGCTTCCATGGATTCAGTGAAGATCAGCAAGGGTGGAATCCTCTTCAAAGAGGGCGACGAGGGCGAACATGTCTATGTCATCGTCGATGGAAAGCTCAAGTTGGGTACCTCGAGCGGTGATGGACGCGAGAACCTTCTCTCTATCCTCGGTCCCGGCGAAATGTTCGGCGAACTATCTCTCTTCGATCCAGGTCCGCGTACATCGACTGCCACTGCAGTAACCGATGCCAAACTCTTATCGTTAAGCCACGAAAAATTAATTCCTTGGCTTAGGGGAAATCCAGAAGTTTCACTTCATCTGCTCGCTCGTTTGGCGCAACGGTTACGCCGCACCAATGAAGCAGTTGGCGATCTCGTCTTCTCTGATGTTCCAGGTCGAGTTGCAAAGGCGCTAATGGATCTTGGTGCGCGTTTTGGAAAGCAGTCCGATGAAGGTCTCTTTGTTCACCACGACCTCACCCAAGAAGAACTTGCTCAACTTGTCGGCGCATCACGCGAAACCGTTAATAAAGCGCTTGCTGATTTTGCAGGTCGCGGATGGCTCAAGCTCGATGGTCGCGCTGTATTGATTACAGATGTCGAGCGTTTAGAGAAGCGCGGTAAGTGACGGGGCGCTAAGCCACTTCAACAGTAAGTTCGACCTCAACGGGTGCGTTCAGTGGAAGCTCAGCAACACCAAGTGCGCTACGTGCGGCAATTCCCGCTTCACCCCAGATATGCATAAAGAGCTCTGATGCTCCATTTGCAACTGCTGGTTGTGAAATAAATCCGGGCGCACCGTTTACATAACACACTACGCGAACAACTTTTACGATCGAATCAATAGGCGCAATTAACTCAACTGCTGCAAGCGCATTAAGGGCGCAGATCTTTGCGAGATCGTATGCCTCTTCAACTGTGACATCAGCGCCAACTTTTCCTTCTTTAGCAATCTTCCCATCGACCATTGGCAACTGGCCTGCAGTAAATACCAAGTTTCCTGTACGAGTTGCTGGAACATACGCAGCAATTGGCTTTGATGTAACGGGAAGAGTTAGCCCTTTTTCAGCAAGTTTTGTACGGACATCAGTCATTACTTAATCTCGCGCTTCATATATGCAACGAGTTGTTCGCCGCCAGGTGCTGGAATCACTGTGACGAGTTCCCATCCATCAGAACCCCAGGTATCGAGGATCTGCTTTGTTGCATGTGACAAGAGTGGAACAGTTGCATATTCGAATTTCATATTAATTTCCCCCAGGAATTTCTATTAGTTGTTCAGAGCTGCTTTGACGAGTGATGAAACGAGCGCTCCATCAGCTTTTCCGGCAATCTGTGGCTTGATTGCACCCATAACTTTGCCCATATCGCCAGGACCTGTGGCTCCGGTTGAAGCAACTGCAGCAGCAATCATCTTCTTAATATCATCTTCTGAAAGTTGTGCAGGTAAATACTTTGCGATTACTTCGCCTTCAGCTTTCTCTTCTGCTGCCTTATCGGCACGGTTTGCCTTTGCAAATTCTTCGGCCGCTTCACGGCGCTTCTTTGCTTCGCGTGAAAGAACGGTGATGATCTCGTCATCAGAAAGTACGCGCGCCTCTTTGCCAGAAACTTCTTCATTGGTGATTGCAGTCAGAACCATTCGGATCGTGCCTGATACAACCTTGTCGCTACTGCGAATCGCCTCGGTGAGGTCGCTTTTTAGTGTCTCTTTTAAGCCCATGGGTTTATCTTCTCATGCTCCACTACTCTTTGATAATCATGAGTTACGTACTCCGCGAGGCAGAGATGCCTATCTTGCCAGCAGGCCACGACGATATTCGCGTCTTGCACTTCTCAGACCTGCACTTAACACCAGCACGCAAGAAAGAGATTGCAGATATCAAGTCATTTATCTCGTTGCGGCCCGATTTAGTTATCAGTACTGGTGATTTTCTCGCACATAAAAGCGCAGTTCCGGTTGTGCTCGATGCACTTGATCAACTACTCGATATCCCTGGTCTCTTTGTATTCGGCTCTAACGATTATTACGAACCAGTGCCTAAGAATCCCTTGAAATACCTGCTACCTAACCACGGCAAGCGTAAACATGGACCTGAACTCAACTGGCAAGAACTCGATGCTGCTTTGCGGGCTCGGGGATGGAAGAACATCAATACATCTCGCACCACGATCACAATTAAGAAGACTGTAATCGAAGCACGTGGCACTGATGATGCGCATCTGGAATTTGATGATTACTCACTTGTTGCAGGAGAGCCCGGTAAATGTGATCTCGCAATCGGCGTCACTCATGCGCCATATCTGCGCATCATTGAGGCGATGGCGAAAGATAATCTTGATGCCATCTTTGCTGGCCATACACATGGTGGCCAAGTTCGATTGCCGTGGCCCGGTGGTTCAAAGGCGTTGACAACTAATTGCGATCTGCCAACCTGGCGTGCCCGCGGGTTAACCGTTGTAAAAGGTGAACCGCTACTCAATGTTTCTGCTGGAATGGGAACAGGACCATTCTCGCGAATTAGAGTTGCAAGTCCACCAGAAGTTTCACTGGTAACTCTTACTGCAGCTTTTTAAATTACTTCTTCAACGCCTCAATATCGGCATCGACCATAAGTTCTGCAAGTTCTTTCCAATGAGTTTTAGCTTTCCAATTCAACGCTTTCTCTGCCTTTGACGGATCGCCGATAAGTGCATCTACTTCTGTTGGACGGATGTACTTCTTATCTGTCTCGACATGGTCGGCCCAATTCAGCCCAGCGCGCGAAAATGCTGCTTCTGCGAAGTCTTTTACTGTGGCGCCGACGCCTGTAGCAACAACGTAATCAGATGGCTTATCTTGCTGCAGCATCAACCACATTGATTCGACATACTCCTTGGCATAACCCCAGTCACGAACTGCATCAAGATTTCCGAGGAATAGCTTCTCTTGCTTACCAGCTTTGATTGCAGCAACTGCGCGAGTAATTTTGCGAGTTACGAATGTCTCGCCACGACGTGGTGATTCGTGATTGAAGAGAATTCCGTTTGTAGCATGCAAGCCGTAACCATCGCGGTAATTGACTGTGCACCAGTACGCCATCAACTTTGCAGCTGCATATGGAGACTGTGGACGAAATACTGAATTCTCATTCTGTGGTGGTGGAGTAGATCCGAAGAGTTCTGATGTTGATGCTTGATAGAAACGAATATCGAGATCGGCCGAGCGAATTGCTTCAAGCAGGCCAACTGCCCCGACAGCATCAACTTGTCCGGTGTACTGGGGCATCGTGAATGAGACTTGCACATGTGACTGCGCACCTAAGTTGTAGACCTCAGTTGGCTTGATCTCGCGAATCAGGTTGGTAAGTCCAACGCCATCAATCAAATCTCCGTAGTGCAAGAAGAGCTTTGGGTTCTTATCATGCGGATCTTGGTAGATATGATCGATACGGGAAGTATTAAATGTTGAAGAACGACGAATCAAGCCATGTACTTCGTAGCCTTTGGCAAGTAAGAACTCGGCAAGGTATGAACCATCTTGCCCGGTGACACCAGTAATTAGTGCGACTTTTCTACTCATCGTCTCGCTACTCCCTTTGCAGATGCATCTTTATACCAAGCGATAGTTGATGCAATTCCATCGCGAAGAGAAATCTTCGGTGCCCAACCTAGCGATTGTGCCTTCGAAACATCAAGAACCTTACGTGGAGTTCCATCGGGTTTCGATGAATCCCATGCAATTTCGCCCTTAAAGCCAGCTAATTCAGCAACTAGTTCGGCAAGTTCCTTGATGGTCAGATCTTCACCACTGCCGATATTCAGATGCTGGGAAGAGTTATAGGTCGAACCAAGGTGTACAACTGCGGCTGCTAAATCATCAACGTGGAGAAATTCGCGCTTAGGTGAACCAGTCCCCCATAAAGTTTCTGTTGCAACGTTGTTCTGCGCTGCTTCAACAAATCTGCGGATAAATGCTGGCAGGACATGTGAACCCTGTAACTCAAAGTTGTCATTAGGGCCATAGAGATTTGTTGGCATCAATGAAATCCAGGTGCGGCCATACTCTTTACGGAAAGATTTAATTAGTTCGATTCCGGCAATCTTCGCGATTGCATAGGCAGAGTTTGTCTCTTCAAGTGGGCCAGTTAATAAATACTCTTCTTTGATTGGCTGTGCGCAATCGCGTGGATAGATACAACTAGATCCAAGAAAGATAAATTTTTCGACATCAGCAGCATGGGCTGCCTCCATCAAATTGCTCTGTATCCGAACATTGTCCGAAAGGAATTCAACTGGATATGCGTTATTGGCGCCGATTCCACCAACTTTGGCAGCTGCATCGACAACAAGTGATGGCTTGGTTTTCTTGAGAAAGGCTGTTGTTGCATCGCGATCAAGTAAGTCGACAACTGAGCGATTAACTGCAATGACCTCAGCACCGGATGCCTGATAAGCCCGGACGATTGCCGAGCCCGCAAGACCTGTTCCGCCTGCGACAACGATTGTCATGCGAGCAGTCTAGTTGCGTTTACTTGCTGAACTCAGCAGCAACGAGTTCTGCAATTTGTGCAGTATTTAACGCTGCGCCCTTGCGCAAGTTATCTCCACATACAAAGAGGTCGATAGCCTTTGGATTATCAAGTGACTGACGTACGCGACCAACCCAGGTTGGGTCAGTTCCGACTACATCTGCAGGAGTTGGGAACTCTTTTTTCTCTGGATTGTCGTAGAGCAGAACTCCCTCAGCCTTTTTTAGCGCGCTTTGTGCAGCTTTACGTGTAACAACCTTTGAAAATGTGGCATGCACTGTCAGCGAGTGAGTTGTAATCACAGGAACGCGAACACATGTTGCTGATACTTTGAGTTTTGGCATTCCTAGAATCTTGCGTGATTCATTGCGCACTTTAAGTTCTTCAGATGTGTAGCCAGCTTCTTTGAGTGAACCTGCCCAAGGCACAACATTCATCGCAAGAGGCGCTGGGAATGGACCTAAATCTTTAATTACTCCACGCAGATCTTTGCCGACAGAGCCCAGGTTCTTTCCTGCAACTTTTGAAATCTGATCATGCAGAGCATCGATACCTGGTTGTCCAGCACCAGATGCTGCTTGATAAGAAGAGACTACAAGTTCTTTTAAGCCGAACTTCTTATCGAGTGCACCCATTGCAACAATCATAGAAAGTGTTGTGCAATTTGGATTTGAGATAATTCCCTTGGGGCGCTTCTTAATATCTTTTGGATTTACTTCAGGGACAACTAGTGGAACCTTCTTATCCATACGGAATGCACCTGAGTTATCGACAACGACTGCTCCGCGCTTTGCCGCGATGGGTGCCCACTCTGCAGAGATTTCATCTGGAACATCGAACATCGCGATATCGATTCCATCGAATGCTTCAGGTGAAAGTGCCACAACTGTGAGTTCTTCACCGCGACAGACCAACTTCTTTCCTGCGCTACGGGCAGATGCAATCAAACGAATTTCGCCATAAACATTTTTGCGCTTGCTCAAGATATCGAGCATCACTGTTCCGACTGCGCCGGTTGCGCCGACGACTGCAAGTGATGGAAGTTTCTTTTCTGACTTTACTTTCGCTACTTTTCTAGTCATCGGCCAGTTCCTCCGTATACAACAGCCTCGTTCTGATCTGAATCAAGGCCAAAAGCGGTGTGTGCTGCACGTGCTGCGCGCTCGAGATCGCTCTCGCGGACAATGACCGAGATGCGAATTTCTGAAGTAGAAATCATCTCGATATTCACTCCTGCTTCAGCCATGGCAGCAAAGAAAGTTGCGGTGACGCCAGGATGCGAACGCATGCCAGCGCCTACCAATGAAAGCTTTCCGATGGTGTCGTCGTACTGAAGTGACGAGAAACCAACTTCTCCCTGAATCTTCTTCAGAACTGTCGTCGCCTCAGCTCCATCAGCCTTTGGCAGTGTGAAGGAGATATCTGTAAGACCCGTGGCTGCAGCAGAAACATTCTGCACAATCATGTCGATGTTGAGATCGTTATCTGCCAGCGCTTGGAAAATTCGCGCTGCAACACCGGTACGGTCAGGGACGCCAACGATTGTCACCTTTGCCTCTGACTTATCGTGCGCAACTCCAGCGATGATTGCTTGTTCCATGGTGTCTCCTTCTGGGTGGTTTTCAACTACCCATGTTCCTTCTAGTGGTGAAAAAGATGAACGTACGTGAATCGGTAAATTGAAACGGCGCGCATATTCGACGCAACGCAAGTGGAGAACTTTTGCACCCGCTGCTGCGAGTTCGAGCATCTCTTCATATGTCACTGTCTTTAATTTGCGTGCTGCTGGAATAGCGCGCGGATCTGCTGAAAAGATTCCATCAACATCTGTATAAATTTCACAGACATCAGCTTCGAGGGCAGCGGCGAGCGCCACCGCTGTTGTATCTGATCCGCCACGTCCGAGAGTTGTAATGTCATTTGTATCTTGCGAAATTCCTTGGAAGCCCGCAACGATTGCAATTGAACCGGCATCGATAGCTTCGCGGATTCGGCCAGGAGTCACATCTATGATGCGCGCTTTTCCGTGAACTGAATCTGTAATAACTCCAGCCTGCGAACCTGTAAATGAGAGCGCTTCGAAACCAAGATTGTTAATTGCCATGGCAAGTAGCGCCATAGAAATTCGCTCACCAGCTGTAAGCAACATATCGAGTTCGCGCCCTGGTGGAATAGGGCTGACTTGGTTGGCCAGATCAATCAATTCATCGGTGGTATCGCCCATTGCGCTCACAACTACAACGACCTGATTGCCGGCCTTCTTTGTCGCCACAATGCGCGCAGCAACGCGCTTGAGGCCCTCGGCATCGGCGACGGAGGAACCACCAAACTTCTGAACAATCAGACCCATGGCTTAATAGTGAGGCACGTGAATAGATGGCGCTACCCAATTATCTGAAAATCCTAATATTTGAGACGGCTTGCCGCCCAAATAGTGAGACTAAAGGTTGGTACGGCCCTCGAAGGCTCGCCCGAGCGTGACCTCATCGGCATATTCGAGATCGCCGCCGACAGGTAGCCCTGATGCAAGGCGCGAGACGTTAATGCCCATCGGCTTGATCAGGCGAGCCAAGTATGTAGCTGTCGCCTCACCTTCAAGATTGGGATCAGTCGCCAAAATAATTTCAGTAATAGTGGAATCAGCCAGGCGCTGCATTAATTCACGAATTCGTAATTGGTCGGGGCCGATTCCATCGATAGGGCTGATGGCTCCACCGAGCACGTGATACTTACCG
>Ga0194037_1000637_pt1 | contig 26953 bp, 27 predicted proteins | sample JunL306m_MetaG_FD_148653 | JGI IMG/M metagenome (GOLD analysis project Ga0194037, IMG submission 148653) | Anoxic zone freshwater microbial communities from boreal shield lake in IISD Experimental Lakes Area, Ontario, Canada - Jun2016-L304-6m | ecosystem: Environmental > Aquatic > Freshwater >...
CAAGCCCAATTACGGCTAACGTAACAGTCGTAAACGACTATCGCTATCGCGGCCTAAGTCAGTCAAACTTCAAGCCAGCTATTCAAGGTGGTTTTGACTACGCGCATGAAAGCGGTTTCTACATTGGTAACTGGAACAGCTCAATTAGCTGGATTAGCGATGCTTATGGTCAAAATGGTAGCGCTGGAGGGAATGGTTCAGCTGGTAAAGCTGTATCCGCTCCGATCGAAATGGACTTCTATGCCGGCTTTAAGAAGGAGTTAATTGGCGAAGGCTTTGCGAGTGATATTGGGTTCTTGCAATACTACTACCCAACCTCTGGTTTGCCGAATGGCGCAACGAACCCAAATACCAGTGAATTGTATGTTGCTCAAAACTTCACCTTTGGTCCACTCACTGGTTTTGCAAAGTTCTCTTATGCAGTATCGACAACCTTTGGAACAGCAAACTCATCTGGCTCTTACTATCCTGACCTAACATTGAATTACGATACTGGCGTATGGGGCTTGGCATTGAATGGCCACATTGGTTACCAATACTATGCTGGTAATTTAAATAACGGCTCTACTTCTTATGCGGGTGTGCCGATTGCTAATGGAACTAGTAACAGTACTTTGTATAGCTATACCGATTGGAAATTGGGCGTAACTAAAGATTTCGGCGGCGGTTTATCCGGTGCTTTGTCTTACATCGGTACCAATGCAGCAACTTATGGTGGCGGCTACGCTTATTCCAATCCACAAGGCAAGAACTTGGGTAGATCTACTGGTTTAATTTCCTTAACAAAGGCTTTCTAATTTCCACATCTAAACGGAGAAACACATGAAATTAATTACCGCAATCATCAAGCCCTTCAAGCTTGACGAAGTGCGCGAAGCTCTCTCGGAAGTGGGAGTTTCGGGCATCACCGTCACTGAAGTCAAAGGCTTTGGCCGTCAAAAGGGCCACACCGAACTGTATCGCGGCGCTGAGTATGTTGTCGATTTTTTACCTAAAGTAAAAATTGAAGCTGCTGTTGACGACGGTATCTTGGAGCGCGCGATTGAAGCAATTGAAAAATCAGCACGTACTGGCAAGATTGGCGATGGCAAGATTTTTGTCTCTCCTATTGAGCATGTCATTCGTATTCGCACCGGTGAAACCGGCGCGTCAGCACTTTAAAGAGAGGCTCAAAATGTTAATTTGGATGAAAAAACTCCTTGCTGGCGGTGCGATGGCTTTGGCTATTGGCGCTACTGGCGTTATGGCGACTTCAACAGCTTTTGCTGAAGAAGCTAAGCCAGCTGTTGCTGCCGCTGCTGCTGCGGTTGCTGCTGCTCCGGCTTTAGTTCCTAACAAGGCAGATACCGCTTGGATGATGGTATGTACCGCCTTAGTGTTGTTGATGACACTTCCTGGCCTAGCCTTGTTCTACGGTGGTTTAACACGTAGCAAAAATATCTTGTCCATCTGTATGCAATGTTTCATGGTCTTTTCATTGATTACAGTGTTATGGGCTATTTATGGCTATAGCTTTGCATTCACGGAAGGTGGGCCATTTGTTGGTGGACTCGATCGTCTGTTCTTGGGTGGCATGACTCCAGATTCAGTTGCGGCAACCTTTAGTAAAGGTGTTGTCATTCCTGAGTATGTATTTATGGCTTTCCAAGCAGTATTTGCAACCATTACTTGTTGCTTGATCATCGGTTCATTTGCTGAGCGCGCTAAATTCTCTGCAATTTTAGTATTCATGATTATTTGGTTCACATTCAGCTATATACCAATCGCTCACATGGTTTGGTTCTGGCCTGGTCCTGATGACATTAAAGATGCCGCATCCCTCGAGGCAATCACTGCTCGTGCTGGTTGGTTATGGCAAAAAGGAGTCCTCGACTTTGCTGGCGGTACTGTGGTGCATATCAATGCTGCGATCGCTGGTTTGGTTGGTTCCTACGTTATCGGTAAGCGTGTTGGTTACGGCAAAGAAGCTATGAAGCCACATAACCTAGTTTATGTAATGGCGGGTGCTGCACTCTTGTGGTTTGGTTGGTTTGGTTTCAATGCTGGCTCTGCTCTTGAAGCTAACGGCAGCGCTGCGTTGGCATTCGTGAATACTTATCTAGCTACTGCTGCTGCCGTATTGGGTTGGTCAGTCGCTGAATGGGTTCTGAAAGGAAAGCCATCCATGTTGGGTGCTGCTTCTGGTTGCGTAGCCGGCTTGGTTGCAATTACTCCTGCGGCTGGTTTTGTTGGCCCAATGGGTGCTCTCATCATCGGTGTGTTAGCTGGTGTTCTTTGCCTCTGGGGTGTAACTGGTCTTAAGAGGATCTTGGGCTCAGACGACAGCTTGGATGTGTTCGGTGTCCACGGTGTCGGCGGTATTACTGGCGCCTTGCTGACCGGTGTATTTGCTGATCCAGCATTGGGTGGAACTGGTATTTGGGACTATGTTGCAAATGCCGCTGCTGCTGACTACTCAATCGCTAGCCAATTATGGATTCAGGCTCAAGGTGTCATTACTACCCTGATCTGGTCGGGCGTGGTTTCTTTCATCGCATTCAAATTGATCGATATGGTGATTGGTTTGCGTGTCAAGGAAGAAGACGAGCGCGAAGGACTGGATATCAGCTCACATGGTGAGACTGCATACGAGTCTTAATTAGTCGATTTACCCCTCACTAGGCGGCCTTTGTTGGCTGCCTAGTTTTTAAGCGCGGGATCCTAGGATCCCGCGTCTTTCTTTTAATAATCTTACAATGGTGGAATGGTTCCACATCTCATCACTGCCCTAAGCGGTCCTTTGCTCGAATTAGAGTCAAAGGTTCTAGAAGCAACCCCAACTATTGAGCGTTGGTTTAGATTGGAGTGGCAAGAACATACACCACCATTCTATTGTTCAGTTGATCTACGCAATGCGGGCTTTAAGTTAGCTCCAGTAGATACCAATCTATTTCCAGGTGGCTTTAATAACTTATCCCCACAAATGTTGCCTTTGGCTGTTCAAGCTGCAATGGCTGCAATTGAGAAAATCTGCCCAGAAGCGAAGAATCTTTTATTAATTCCGGAACGTCATACCCGCAATACTTTTTATTTACAAAATGTTGCACGTCTTTCTTCCATTTTGCGTCAAGCGGGTTTGAATGTTCGCTTGGGTACTTTTTCAGAAGAAATTAAAAAGCCTACTTGGATTGAGTTACCAGACGGCAATCGTCTTTTGATGGAGCCTTTGTCTCGATTGGGTTTAAAAAAGCAGCGTTTAGGTTTAAAGGATTTCGATCCGTGCTCGATCTTATTAAATAACGATTTGTCTGCTGGAATCCCACCGATTTTAGAAAACATTCATGAGCAGTATCTATTGCCAGGGTTACATGCGGGTTGGCATGTGCGTCGGAAGTCAACTCACTTCGCCGCCTATGAAGAGGTAGCCAAGAAATTTGCCAAAGTGGTTGATATCGATCCTTGGATGATTAATCCTTACTTCACCAGTTGCTCAAATGTTAATTTCCATGAGCGTAAGGGAGAAGAAGAGCTTCAAGCTGCGGTTGAGCAAGTTTTGAAAAAGACCGCGAAAAAATATCGTGAATATGGCATTAAAGAAAAACCCTATGTCGTTGTGAAAGCCGATGCCGGCACCTATGGTATGGGCGTGATGGTGGTTAACGATCCTTCACAGCTTAAGGACTTGAACCGTAAAGACCGTAACAAAATGAGCGTCGTTAAGGAAGGTCTAGAGGTAAGTGATGTTCTGATTCAAGAAGGTGTGTACACCTTTGAGAAGGTAAATGAGGCGGTCGCTGAACCAGTGGTTTACATGATTGATCGCTATGTGATTGGTGGCTTCTATCGTGTACATACCGATCGTGGCCCTGATGAAAATCTGAACGCACCAGGTATGCATTTCGTGCCCTTGGCTTTTGAACAAAACTCGATGCCGGATATGAGTGCTAAGCCTGGTAGTGCGGCTCCTAACCGTTTTTACTTGTATGGCGTAGTTGCCCGACTGGCATTATTGGCTGCCTCCTTAGAGCTTGAACGTACTGATCCTGATGCTGAAGCTGCTTAAATAAAACATGGATCTTTTATTCATTGCCGATCCATTAGGATCTTTTAAGGTTAAAAAGGATTCCACCCTAGCAATGATGCGAGTTGCCCAGGAGGCTGGTCATCATTTATGGTTTTGCCAAAGTCGCAATGTATTGTGGAAAGAGAATGTAGTCCTTGCTGATTGCCAGGCGCTGGTTATTAAGCCAAGCTCTACTTCTTGGTTTGAGCTTGGTGAAATAGAATCTCGCGCATTGAACTCTTTCTCAGCAGTGTTGATGCGTACCGACCCTCCATTTGATATTGAATATCTCAATGCAACTTGGTTACTATCTGCAGCCGTAAGGCAGGGTGCAAGAGTATTGAATGCGCCCGCAGCAGTGCGAGACCATTCTGAAAAACTGGCCATTACTGAATTTCCAGAATTAATTCCTCCTACATTAGTCACTCGTGAATTGAGTGCGGTGGAAGAATTTCATCGAGTGCAGCACGATATTGTGATTAAACCCCTGGATGGTATGGGTGGAATGGGCGTGTTTCGGGTGGGCCCAGATGGGCTTAATTTAGCTAGTATTGTAGAAACCTTAGGGCAAAATGGTGCTAGAACCCTGATGATACAAAGATTCTTGCCGGAAATAGCGCAAGGCGACAAGCGCGTCCTGTTGATTGGGGGTGAAGTAGTCCCATTCTCATTAGCACGGATACCCCAAGGCAATGAAATCCGAGGGAACTTAGCTGCCGGCGGAAAAGGCGTTGCCATGCCTTTATCTGCAGTTGAGAAACAAGTTGCCGAAAGACTTGCGCCAATTTTGAATCAGCGTGGTTTATTCTTAGTTGGATTGGATTTAATCGGCGGTTACCTTACTGAAATAAACGTTACTAGCCCCACTTGTTTTGTTGAAATAACCGATCAAAGTGGTTTTGATGTCCCGCAGTTTTGGTTGAAGACGCTTGAGAAAGCATTGTCATAACATGACCGGAATATTAATAGTTGCACACACCCCTCTTGCAAGCGCAATGCTGAGTTTTATTGAGCATGCCTTTGGTGATTTGCCAGAGCGTATCAGAGCAGTTGACATTCCTCCGCATGAAGATATCAAGGATAGTTTCGAGCGAGTACTTGAAGCGGCTATTGGTGTGAACACTGGTAAGGGTGTCTTGATATTGACCGACGTAATGGGTGCTACCCCTGCAAATGTAGCCTCTAAGATCGAATCTGTCGGTCATTCTTATGGGCTTACATCTCAAGTGATTGTATTGACAGGCCTGAACTTGCCAATGTTGATGCGCTGTATATCGCATCGCGGGGAAGAGTTGGAAGAATTGGCACATAAGGCGCTAGCCGGCGGCCAACATGGAATTTTGCGTTTGGGCACAAAGGTTAATCAAGAATAAATTCGAGGTGAGTACGTAATGCCAGTTGCTGAAATTGAAATCATTAATAAATTAGGCCTACATGCCCGCGCTTCGGCCAAGCTAACTCAAATGGCAGCTGAGTTTCCCTGTGAAATATTCTTGTCACGCAATGGACGTCAAATCAATGCCAAGAGCATTATGGGTGTCATGATGCTTGCTGCTGGTATCGGTAGCAAAGTGACTATAGAGACTGTGGGTGATAAAGCGGATGAGGCAATGCAGGCTCTGACAGAATTAATTAATAACCGCTTTGGTGAAGGCGAGTAGCAATGACTTTTGCATTGCACGGAATTCCGGTATCAAAAGGGATTGCTATTGGCAAGGCGGTACTGATCTCACGTGCAGCTCTAGAAGTTAGTCATTACTTAGTTGAGTCCGGTAAAGAAGAGGCTGAGGCACAGAAGCTTTTAAATGCCTTCGAGCAAGTTCGTTTAGAGCTCAATCAATTGCGTCATGGCTTGCCAAAAGATGCACCGCAAGAGATGGCTGCATTCTTGGATGTACATGGCATGATCCTCGCCGATCCGGCCTTAGCAGAGAAGCCGATAAAATTAATTCGTACTCAGCGTATGAATGCGGCTTGGGCTTTAACCACCGAGTTAAATGATTTATTAGAGCAATTTGCCGAGATTGAGGATATCTATCTCAAAGAGCGTGCTAACGATATCCGTCAAGTGGCTGAGCGAGTAATTAAGGCTTTAAATGCGCAGAAAAAGGACTCTTTGGCTGCAGCAGATTTACTGTCGCCCGGTGAACTTGGTGTTGAATCTATTATTGTGGCGCATGATATTGCTCCACATGACATGTTGCGATTCAAGGAGTCCGCATTCACTGGATTTGTAACCGATCTTGGCGGTAAGACTTCTCATACTGCAATTGTTGCTCGTAGTATGGAAATTCCAGCCATAGTGGGGGTACGACATGCTAGCGAAATGATTCGCCATGGCGATTGGTTAGTTTTGGATGGCGAGCGCGGCGTTGTGGTGGTGGCTCCGGATACGCAATTACTTGCGGAGTATCGCAAATTACAAGGTCTGGCTTTAAAGGAAGGGCGTAAGCTTCAACAGCTTAAGCATGCCAAAACCGAAACCCTTGACCGAATTGATATTGATTTGTTTGCCAATATCGAATTACCTGAGGATGCTATACAAGCGGTAAAACTTGGGGCAGTAGGAGTAGGCCTGTTTCGGTCCGAATTTTTATTTATGAATCGTAATCAGGCATTGCCCGATGAAGAACAGCAATTTCAAGAATATCGACGTGTAGTTGATCTCTTGCATGGTCTGCCTGTCAATATTAGAACCATTGACGTTGGTGCTGATAAGGCCTTGGGCTCTAGCGGTATGGATGTTTCGCAAACAGGGACTTCACCTTTGGGTTTGCGTGCGATTCGTTGGTCCTTAACTGAACCTGAAATCTTTTTGACCCAATTAAGAGCAATATTGCGAGCCTCTGCATTTGGTCAAGCTCGCATCATGATTCCGATGTTGGCTCACGCAAAAGAAATTGATGAAACTTTTCGCTTAATAGAAAAAGCGAAGCAACAACTCCATCAACGCGGTCAGCCATTTAATCCTAGTATTCAGGTGGGCGCCATGATTGAAATCCCGGCGGCTGCTTTAGTTCTACCACTGTTCATTAACCGCTTTGATTTTCTCTCAATTGGTACCAATGATTTAATTCAGTACACCCTAGCGATTGATCGTGCTGATCATGCGGTGGCACATTTATACGATCCTTTGCATCCAGCTATTTTGCATTTACTGGCAAGTATTATTGATCAAGCAAAACGCGCAAATGTGCCGATTGCAGTCTGCGGCGAAATGGCTGGTGACCCTTCATTAACTAAGCTTTTGCTTGCGATGGGTCTAACGGATTTCTCGATGCACTTTAGCCAGTTATTACTAGTCAAACGTGAGATTTTGAAGGCGAATGTGGGAATGTTAAAAGCCCGTTTTCCAAGGGTGCTTAAGGCTTATGAGCCTGAAGCCCAGGCGAAGGCGCTCGAGCGCTTACTGGCTTAGTGGGCTTTGCCGCACACGGGACACTCCGGATTGCGGGAAACTTTGAATTCATCAATTTGAGTAGTGCGAGCATTCCAAAGAAGCATGCGTCCCACTAAGGGCTCTCCAAAACCAATCAATACTTGCAGGGCTTGAGCGGCTTGCATTGCGCCAATAATTCCTACGAGCGGCGAAAAGATCCCCATTGAGGAGCAGCTTACCTCTTCAAATTGCTCGTCAGGAGAAAAGATGCATGCATAACATGGTGATGACACTTTACGTGGATCAAACACGCTAAGCTGACCATCAAAACGTAGAGCTGAACCAGAAACTAATGGGATTTGATGTTTTACACAACTCGCATTAATCAAGTGGCGCGTTGAAAAGTTGTCAGTGCAATCTAACACGACATCGACACTTGGTAGCAGCTCATCTAGTAAGGATGTTGTTGCCTTGGCTTGAATAGTTTCAATATGAACATCAGAATTGAGTTGCTCTAAAAACTGTTTACCTGAGTCAACTTTGCTTTTGCCAACACTGTTCTCAGTGTGCATGATTTGGCGTTGGAGATTGGTTAGTTCAACTTGATCGTGATCAAGCAGGGTAATATTTCCAACGCCGGCAGCCGCTAAATAAGGGGCAGCCGCACTGCCCAGACCACCAGCCCCGATTACCAACACATGCGAATGTAAAAGCTTTTCTTGACCTGCTACATCAATTTCTTCAAGGAGCAGGTGCCTTGAGTAACGAAGTAACTGCTCATCATTCATGTGCTGGCTAAAAAAGGATTACTCAAGCTTTGATGAAGAGCGCTTCACTGGCTGGCCGTTAATAAAGGCCACAGCTTGAGAAAGCATAAAGTCATCTGCACTACCAAGTTCAGTTGGCTTCTTATTCTTATCTTTTTCTTTCTCTTCAGGAGTCTTCTTCGCATTTTTCTCTTCAATGCGTTGTAACTCTTCAAGTCGACGCTGCTCGCGATCTTTGATCAACTTGTCTTCGGCAGATTGTTTATTGCGTAGATGTTTCTCGCTATCAATTTCACGGGTAATTAATACGTCATCCGGATCGCCATCCTTGTTTTGATCGACAGGAATATCTGGCTTAACACCGTATGCCTGAATCGATTTTCCGCTGGGTGTGTAGTAGTAGGCGGTAGTAATTTTTAATGCAGAGTCATTGGTGAGTGGGCGAACAGTTTGCACGGACCCCTTGCCAAAAGTGGTTTTACCAATAATAGTTGCCCGTTTGTAATCTTGCAGTGCCCCAGCCACAATTTCGGAGGCAGATGCTGAGTAGGCATTTACCAAAACTACCATTGGTAGTTTTTTGAAAATCTCGGGTACTCCAGCTAAGGGGTCTCCAGGTTCGCTCAGGCGGTACATCGCTGGCGTGGCATTGAATACTTGCTTAGAGTCTGGAGATTGACCTTTAGTGGAGACAATTACAGCATCCGGCGGCAAGAACGCCGCCGCAACGCCAACAGCACCCTGTAAGAGGCCACCACCATTATTGCGAAGGTCCAGAATAATGCCCTTGAGTTTAGGATCTTGATTAGCAAGCTCAGTTAACTTCTTAGCAAGATCAGGAACAGTACGCTCTTGAAAGCTGGTTACGCGAACCCATGCAATGTTGTTATCTAAAATTTTGGCTTTAACGGATTGCACTTTAATTTCAGCGCGAGTAATGGTTACTGGAAAGCTACGCTCTTCACTCTTGCGATAGACGGTCAGGGTAATTTTGGTTCCTGGAGTACCACGCATCGTACGCACTGCTTTATCTAGCGACATACCCCGTACAGGCTTATCGTCTAGGCGAGTAATTAAATCTCCTGCCTGCAATCCGGCGCGTGCAGCTGGGCTATCTTCAATTGGATTAAGAACTTTGACAACGCCATCTTCAGAAGTAATCTCAATGCCAAGACCAGCAAATTTTCCTGAGGTTTGCTCTTGCATTTCTGCAAAATCTTTCTTATCCAAAAAAGTGGAGTGCGGATCAAGACTGCTAACCATCCCTTTAACAGCATCAGTCAGTAGCTGTTTATCCTCAATCGGCTCAACGTATTCGCGTTTGATTTGGGCAAAGACGTTTGAAAGGGTGCGAAGTTCTTCTAGCGGTAGTTGCTGAGAGCCTTGCTGGGCAGTAGCTGAAAGCTGAATGGTAGCCGCTACTCCTGCAATCAGACCAACGGCAATAAGGGCAAAGTTCTTTAAAAATTGGCGCATGTTTCTTTTTACCCTAATCTAAGTAAAAGTGTTGAATCGGTTTAAGGTTGTCATCGAGCTCATAAACGAGTGGTACTCCGTTAGGAACATTGACTTCCATAATTGCTTCATCAGACATTTGGTCTAAATACTTAATTAATGAGCGAATGCTGTTACCGTGCGCAACCAATAAAACGCGCTTCCCAGCTTTGAGGGCCGGTGCAATCGACTCATTCCACAGTGGCAGTACACGCTCCACGTTATCTTTAAGACATTCACCCAAGGGAATTTCAGAAGTACTGAGTTTTGCATAGCGCTGCTCATTTTTTGGATTGCGCTCATCGTCGTGCTCAAGCATGGGTGGGCGCACATCATAAGAACGGCGCCAAGTATGCACTTGTGCATCCCCATATTTTTCGGCTGTTTCTGCTTTATTGAGACCAGTTAGTGCCCCGTAATGACGTTCATTTAATCTCCAACTGTGGATTACGGGAAGCCACATTAAATCCATGGTGTCCTGAACATGCCAAAGAGTGCGAATGGCCCTTCTTAAAACGGAGGTATATGCCACATCAAATTCATAGCCTGCTTTTTTGAGGTTTTCACCAGCAGTTACAGCCTGTTTGGTGCCTTTAGGGGTTAAGTCAATGTCTGCCCAGCCAGTGAAGCGGTTTTCTAGGTTCCAGGTGGATTCGCCATGACGAATAAGGACAAGTTGTTTCATAGAGCCATTCTATAATCTGGGGATGAACTTTCTTACTCAAATCGATAATTTAGCGCTTATTGCCTTACTGTTAGTTTCCGGCTCAGCGCTTTTCCTTCCTACATTATCTACGTTAATTGGCGGAAAAGGCTTGTCGCCTACAGAAGCCACCATTTGGATAAATCGACGTAAAGCCTATGTTTTAGATTTACGTCCAGAAGAGGTATTCAAGGCTGGCCGCTTGCCGGGGGCTAAGTCGATCAGCGCAACCGCATTGACTGCGGCGATTGAAAAGCTCAAGCTAGACCGCAAAAACCCAGTCGTACTAGTGTGTGAAACAGGTGCACAGTCCCGTAAGGCAGTTGCTGAAGTACAAAAATTGGGTTTTGTTGAGGTTGGTAGCTTAGATGGTGGAGTGCAGGCATGGAAAGATGCAGCCCTCCCATTGGTTAAATAAGAGAATTTATGCCCCAAGTCACGATGTATAGCACCCAAGTTTGCCCATATTGTGTGATGGCTGAAAAGCTGTTGCTTAAAAAAGGCGTAAACAACCTAGAAAAGATCCTTATAGACCGAGACCCAGTGCAGCGTGAAGCAATGATGTCCCGTACTGGTCGTCGTACTGTCCCGCAGATTTATATTGGCGAGACACATGTGGGCGGATATGATGATTTAGTAGCCTTGGACCGAGCAGGCAATCTCGATCCTTTATTGGTTTGAAGTATTAACAAATATAGAAAGATAGTAATGACTGAACAGTCCACCGCCACCCAAGAAGGGGTTGATAACTCAACAGGACCCGGATTTCGGATCCAGCGTATTTATTTAAAGGACGCTTCTCTTGAGCAGCCTAATGCACCGCAAATACTCTTGGTTGCATCTGAGCCTCAAGTTGAAGTTGAAGTGGATATTTCAGTTACCCCCTTGAGTGACGGTATATTTGAAGTAGCCTTGAGTTCGACAGTGACTGCGAAAGTTGAATCAAAGGTACTCTTTTTAGTTGAAGCTAAGCAAGCGGGTATTTTTGAGTTCAGCAATATCCCTCCTGAGCAAATCGATCCAATGCTCGGGATCGCCTGCCCAACCATTTTGTATCCGTATTTGCGATCTAATGTCGCCGATATTATTAGTCGCGCTGGATTCCAGCCAATCCATTTGAATGAAATCAACTTCCACGGCATGTATGAGCAGCGCTTAATACAAGCTCAACAGGCAGCCGCCATGGAAGCTAGCCCTACAGATGAAAGCAAGATCATCCTGCCGCATTAAGCTTCAAGAGCGAGCCTACAGATCATGAAAGTGACCCTGCTTGGTGCTGGCGCTTGGGGAACAGCGATGGCCGCTCAGGCGGCTCGCTTTCTGCCAGAAGGGGATGTTTGTTTATGGTCTCGAAGCGCCGAGCAATTGCTAGAGATTGAGAAGTCTGGCCACAACAACTCCTACCTTCCTGATATTCAACTACCCAAAAATCTGACATTAGAAAGTCATTTTTCTAAGGCGATCAACAGACTCTCTAGTAATGATCTCTTGGTAATTGCAACCCCAATGTCAGGTCTTGCAGAAACAATTACTCAGGTGTTAAAGACTGCCAAACACCCTCTAAATATTATTTGGTTATGCAAGGGTTTGGAACCTACGACGGCTTTATTGCCCCATCAAGTGGTTGCACGTGAACATGCCTTGCACAGTCATGGGATCCAGCATGCTTATGGCGCTTTATCGGGCCCTAGCTTTGCGCGCGAGGTAGGGGCCGGAATGCCCTGCGCATTAACTGTTGCTAGCACCTCAAGCCAGTTATGTGAAATTGTGCAAGCCGCATTTCATCATGGAAATATGCGTGTCTACTCAAGCGATGACTTAATTGGTGTTGAGCTAGGCGGAGCCATTAAGAATGTCTTAGCAATTGCTGCAGGCATTGGTGATGGCCTAGATTTAGGCTTGAATGCACGTGCAGCTGTTCTGACCAGAGGTTTGGCTGAAATGATGCGTTTGGTTAAAGCTGCTGGCGGTAGATCTGAAACTTGCATGGGTTTGACTGGTGTTGGAGATTTGATCTTGACTGCTACCGGTGATCTGTCTCGTAATCGCCGCGTTGGGCTAGAGCTGGCTGCTGGAAAGTCATTGAATGAGATTTTGGCTGGTTTAGGCCATGTTGCAGAGGGCGTTCTTTGTGCCGCAGCAGTTGCTGATTTAGCAAAGCGCCTGGGGGTGGAGATGCCGATTACCGTGATGATGGGTGAAGTTTTATCTAACAAGCTGACCGCACATGATGCCGTTAAAAAGCTGATGGGCCGCGACCCAAAAATAGAAGCTTAATTTTCATTAGCTTATTTTTAATTACCGCCAATAAGCCCATTTTGGCGCCAGGCTTCATACACCACAATCGCTACTGTATTAGATAGATTCAGACTACGACTACTATCTTGCATTACTAAACGCATTTGATTTTTTGGTGGAATTGAATTACGCACCTCATCAGTAATACCTTTGGTTTCTGAGCCAAACACAAAGTAATCATTTAGAGCATATTTGCCCTCATGAAATTTTCCACTTCCTTTGGTTGTTAAAGCAAAAAGATGCTTTGGATCGGGTTGCTCATCTTTTAAAAACTGTGCCCAACTAGTGTGTACTTTTACACTAGCGAATTCGTGATAGTCAAGACCAGCCCTTTTTAGTTTGGCGTCTTCCATTGGAAATCCTAAAGGCTCAATTAAATGTAATTTCGCCCCTGTGTTTGCGCATAAGCGGATGATATTTCCGGTGTTGGGTGGAATTTCTGGTTCGAATAAGACAATATTAAACATGCTGTGCTCTTGATTTAATTTCTTGATGAAGGCTTTGAGGTTCTGAGTAGCACCCAATTCGTCACTCTGTTAACTCCATTGTCCTTCAGAACGCGAGCAATTTCATTCAGGGTCGCTCCACTAGTCATGACATCGTCAAAAACGATGACGGAATGACCCTGAAGAAGTTCCAGATGCCGCTCTTCCACATAAAACATCTCTTGTATTGATAAGCTTCTATCAGTGCGGTTGCTTCCAGCTTGTTGCCCTGAAAAGTGTTGGCGCTTTAATGTGTAAGGCATTTTTTTAATCTGCGAACTAGAGTCAATCCTTCTAGCGATTTCCCAGCTTTGATTAAACCCGCGTAAGGCTAACTTTTCAGGACTTAGTGGAACGGGGAGGAGATAAGTTGCTTTCTCATCCCTCAATTGCTGCGCAAAAATCGCATTCCACACTTTTGCGAGTCCATCGGCATAGACAAGACGTTTTTGATATTTCAGTTGATGCAAAGCGTTTTGTAAGAATCCTTCGTAGCGATCAAGACAATAGCTTGCATCAAAATGTGGTGAATTTGCTATGCACTGCTTACACAACTGCTCTTCTATTTCTGATACGTCAAGAGAGATGCCGCATTGACGGCAGCATTCATAATTAAATAGCGCGTTCTCATACACGGATTGCAAGCAGTTATTGCATACAGCAGCTTTTTGATGTTGTTCGCAAATGATGCAAGCTGTTGGTAACGCATACTCGCTAATGCATTGAAAAATCTTCTGTAGAAATCGCATGGGACGCTGAGTATACTGAGCCAATGACCCAGCCAATCAGATGGTTACAAGACGAAATTGCAGACCGTATGTTGCAAAAACTCGATATTGTTAAATTAGAGGTTAAAGATATTCTGCTTGTTCCAGATTTTCCTGGAAAGCATTTACCAATCTTTGCAAAGCGCTATCCCAAGGCAACTATTTTTAGCATTACCGAGGAAGGTATCTCTGCTTTTGAAATGTGGCGCTCTAAGGCGATGAGTAACTGGCGAGCTTTATTTAGCAGTAATGCAACAGCCTTTGACGCTTATCAATCAAAAGGCCGATTTGATCTTCCTGATAATTCTGTAGATTTAGTTTTTAGCGACTTAATGATCCAGGACTTACCCGATCCGCAGCATTTCCTGAAAGAGTGTTGGCGTGTTCTGCGGGAGGGTGGTTTGCTTACTTTCAGTTATTTGGGGCCCGACACCGCTAAAGAGTTGCGTACCCTTGAACCAGGAGTACTCCAGTTTAAAAACTTATTGAGCCCTTGGGACATGCACGATATGGGCGACGCCTTGTTGGGAGAGCGATTTTCAGATCCAGTTATGGATATGGAGTATCTGCATCTCGAATACGATACTGACCAGCTTTTACTAATCGATACAGGAGCTTTGAAATTGCTTCAAGACCCCCCTGTTGAAATGCCAAAAAGTGGCGTTTTGCCACAAAAAATGACATTAGAGGTGGTTTATGGGCATGCTTGGGCTATCGGAAAACACCTAGCCAAAGTACAGGACAATGTCGCCTACATTGACATAAATCAAATTGGACGCAAGACTAGGACAGATTCTGCTTAAGTGTAAGTACTTACTATCATTTAAACCTAGATCAAGATTGGACTAGGCTAGGCCATCACTGTTTGTTCTTAAGCTCAATTAACCCTATAATTAGCGCTGGATGAATTGGCTTGATACCGCTTTTTGGGCATTTAGTGGCGCTTTTTGGCACTTTGCCCGCGACAATAAACAGAGAATAAGATGAATTTATTTGGAAAAGTCACTAGGGCTTCGCTCTATTTGATAGCAGCTTTTGGTACTGCTTTAGCGCACGCAAGTGAAAATATGCCTGGTGGTCCAGCTGTAAATCAGCTGAACTTTACAGCCCCAGCAACCAAAATCATGCAAGAAATTCACTGGCTACATTGGATGATGTTAGTCATTTGTGCAGTGATCTTTGTGGGTGTTTTTGGGGTGATGTTCTACTCCATCCTGAAACATCGCAAATCATTAGGTCACAAATCTGCTTCGTTTCATGAGAGCACCACGGTTGAGATTATTTGGACAGTAATTCCGCTTTTAATCGTCATCGGCATGGCGTTGCCTGCAACCAAGACCGTTGTGGCCATGAAAGATACAACCAATTCAGATATCACCATTAAGACCACTGGTTACCAGTGGAAATGGGGTTATGACTACATCAAGGGCGAAGGCGAAGGTATTAGCTTTTTGTCGACTCTTTCTACTTCACGTGAAGCCATTAATAACTTGGCACCAAAATCAAATACCTATTTGATGGAAGTGGACAATGAAATGGTTGTGCCAGTTGGCAAAAAAATTCGCTTGATTACTACTGCTAACGACGTAATTCATGCTTGGACAATTCCAGCATTCGGCGTTAAGCAAGATGCGATTCCAGGATTTGTGCGTGACACTTGGTTTAGGGCCGACAAGATTGGCACTTTCCGTGGTCAATGCTCTGAGTTGTGTGGTGCTGAGCATGCATTTATGCCGATTGTTGTGAATGTAGTTTCTCAGGAAGACTATACGGCTTGGGTTGCACAGAAGAAAAAAGAAATGGGTGCTACTGGGGATGATCCTTCAAAGGTGTACACCTTGGATGAGCAAAAAGAGCGTGGCGCAAAAGTGTATGCTGCAAATTGTGCGGCTTGTCACCAGGCAAATGGTAAGGGTGCGGGTGCATTCCCAGCTCTTGACGGAAGCAAAGTGGTCAATGGCCCTAAAGACGGCCAATACAATATTTTGCTTAACGGTAAAAATGCAATGCCGAAATGGGCTGGCGTAATTTCTGATGGCGATATCGCTGCTGTTATTACTTATACCCGTAACTCCTGGGGCAATAAATCAGGTGAGGTAATTCAGACCCAAGAAATTATTACTGCCCGTGGTGGCAAGTAATTCAGATTAACTAATAGAGATAAAACGAAACCGGAGTATTCCATGAGCACAGTTTCTACTACCCACGATCACGCACACGATCACGCGCATGATGACCACACGCCACACGGGTGGCGTCGTTGGTTGTTTGCGACCAATCATAAAGACATCGGTACGATGTATTTGATCTTCTCGTTTATTAGCTTATTGGCTGGTGGCGTGATGGCTATGGGAATTCGCTTGGAATTATTCCAGCCGGGTTTGCAATTCTTGCGCCCAGAATTCTTCAATCAATTAACTACCATGCACGGTTTGGTGATGGTGTTCGGCGCAATCATGCCGGCCTTCGTTGGTTTTGCTAACTGGATGGTGCCTTTGCAAATCGGTGCATCCGATATGGCATTTGCTCGTATGAATAACTTCAGCTTCTGGATTCTGCCGGTGGCTGCCACTTTGTTATTGAGCTCATTCCTAGTTCCTGGCGGAGCACCTGCAGGGGGTTGGACAATCTATGCTCCACTGAGTTCACAGATGGGTCCTGGAATGGATATGGCTATTTTTGCCCTCCATTTATTAGGTGCTTCTTCCATCATGGGTTCGATCAATATCATCGTGACCATTTTGAATATGCGCGCGCCTGGTTTAACTCTGATGAAGATGCCCATGTTCTGCTGGACTTGGTTAATTACTGCCTATTTATTAATTGCAGTGATGCCTGTATTGGCTGGTGCAATTACCATGGTGTTGACCGACCGTCACTTCGGAACCTCATTTTTCTCTGCTGTTGGTGGCGGTGACCCAGTGATGTTCCAACATATTTTCTGGTTCTTTGGTCACCCTGAGGTTTACATCATGATTCTTCCAGCATTTGGAATCGTCAGTGAAATCATCCCAACCTTTTCCAGAAAAACATTGTTTGGTTATAGCTCCATGGTTTATGCAACCGCATCAATTGCGATCTTGTCATTTATCGTTTGGGCTCACCATATGTTTGCCACTGGTATGCCCGTCACAGGCCAGTTATTTTTCATGTACGCAACGATGTTGATTGCAGTACCAACTGGAGTGAAGATTTTTAACTGGGTTGCCACTATGTGGAAAGGGTCGATGACCTTTGAAACCCCAATGTTGTGGGCTATTGGTTTCATTTTCGTATTTACGATGGGTGGCTTTACGGGATTGATCTTGGCATTGGCGCCAATTGATATTGGCGTTCAAGATACTTATTATGTAGTTGCTCACTTCCACTATGTATTGGTAGCGGGCTCATTATTTGCGATGTTCGCTGGCTTCTACTACTGGTGTCCGAAGTGGACCGGCTATATGGCTAATGAAACTCGCGGCAAGATCCACTTCTGGACTTCCATGATTTTCTTTAACTTGACCTTCTTCCCAATGCACTTCTTGGGCTTGGCAGGTATGCCACGTCGCTATGCAGACTATCCAACCCAATTTGCTGACTTTAATGCGATTGCTTCAATTGGTGCTTTGGGCTTTGGTTTGTCACAAGTGTATTTCTTGTTCTTTGTTGTGATGCCTGCCTATCGCGGTCAAGGCGTCAAAGCACCAATGAAACCATGGGATGGAGCAAAAGGTTTGGAGTGGACAATCCCTTCACCAGCGCCACACCATACTTTTGAAACCCCGCCAAGTCCAGAGCAAATGCGTGAAGCAGGAATTTAATTCTTCAGAGAAACAGGCCCTTGCTGCGAATAATCGCAGGATGGGCTTTATTCTTTTGAGTGTCGTGCTGGTCTTTTTTATTGGCATTGTGATTAAACGAGGTATGTTGGGTTAATCCCTCTAGTTGTGATGGTTACTACTCAAGCACTGAATCGTCAGATTTTATTAAAGCTCTTAATTGCGGCTGTAATGATGTTTGGTTTTGGTTACGCTTTAGTTCCAATGTATAAGGCCCTGTGTGAGGTCACTGGAATTAATGTAGTGACTAGTAAGAATGATTATGGTGTCAGAGCCTTTAGTCCTAATAAGGTCGGTAATACTCAAGTGAACTATGCGCGCACAGTCACAATTGAGTTTGATTCGAATAGTCGTGGTCCGTTTACTTTTAAACCAGTAAAGAACTTCTTAGAAGTACATCCTGGGGAGATGACCGAAATTGTGTATGAAGTAACAAACAATCTCGGTCGTGCAGTGCGGGCTCAAGCAATACCCAGTTATGCGCCAAAAAGCGCAACGGAGTTTTTTACTAAGCTAGAGTGCTTTTGTTTTCAGGAACAAACGCTAGCAGCAAATGAAATGAAGAAGATGCCGGTAGTGTTTGTGATTGATGCAGGCTTGCCTGATGATGTGAAGACAATTACTTTGTCATATACCTTCTTCGAGTTGGGGTTGGGTGGTACGCCGCCTGCCCCTAAATCGAAGCTAGCTTCATGAAAAAGAAAAGTAGTTTTATGCAGTCTATGAAAGCCGTGATGTGGGGCTTCTTGGGTGTGCGTAAAAAAGCAGGTTTACAGGAAGATGTAGCATCACTCAGTTTTGTGCACATTATCATTGCAGGTGTTCTTGGGGCCTTGATTTTTATGGCCGTTCTGTTGTTGATAGTGAAAGCAGTTGTGTCCCATTGATTATTTATTGATTGAATAGAGAGAATAAGATGTCATCCAATTCAACCCCATACTATTTTGTCCCTGCGCTATCTAGGCATCCAGCCATGGCAGCGATTGGCTTAATTGCATTTGGCTTCGGTATGTCTGGCTGGGTTAACCACGCCTCTTGGGGCGGGCCTCTGAGTCTGGTAGGCGTAGCCTGGATATTATTCGTTCTCTATCACTGGTTTGGAGACACGATTTCTGAATCCAATGCCGGTAAGTACGGTGTTAACGTTGATGTCTCTTACCGTTGGTCAATGGCTTGGTTTATCTTTTCTGAAATCATGTTCTTTGCTGCATTCTTTTCAGCCTTGTTTTATGCGCGTAATATTGCGATGCCTTGGATGGGGGATGTTGAGAGTAAGTTGATCTGGCCTAATTTCCAAGCAGTTTGGCCGAATGATGGTCCTGCCGGCTTAGTTGAGAAATTCACTACCATGGGTCCTTGGCCGATTCCAACCTTGAATACTTTCTTGTTGTTGAGCTCTGGTGTCACCATTACTATTTCTCATCACGCTCTAGTTGAAAACCACATGAAGAAAGCCATCATTTTCTTGGCTGCAACAGTTGGTTTGGGCTTCATCTTCTTGGGTTTTCAGGCTTACGAGTACTACCATGCTTACCATGAGTTGAACTTGAAATTAACCTCTGGTATCTACGGCTCAACGTTTTTCATGCTGACTGGTTTTCATGGTTTCCACGTATTTCTCGGGGGCACCATGTTAGCGATTGTTTTACGCCGCATGATTCGTGGTGACTTTACTTCAAAACATCACTTCGCCTTTGAAGGTGCTGCTTGGTACTGGCATTTTGTCGACGTTGTCTGGTTAGGTTTGTACATCGCTGTCTACTGGATGTAAGTAGAAGAAAAAATCGGGGCGTAAGCCCCGATTCGTTTTGAGTTGGCGTTTTTTTACCTAGCTTTAGTTTCTGCCTACTTTGATACCAGTTGCCTCAATGAGGCCAAAGTAGTAAGCAAGCAGGATCCCCAGGAATAGCGCAAGTGATAGGCCAATGCGCAGCATCAGAGAGCGAACCATTCTGGAGCTATTGCCCCGATCTTTCATCATGTAATACAGTGCTGAGCCTAGGCTACCAACAATCATTAGTGGACAATCGGAATAATCCACTTCATCTCAAATCCTTAACTTGAATAATCTTCTTTCTGCCCTCATTACTAAGCGCATAGTTGCTACTGTATCAGCCTTGCTGGTCATTGCGATTGGCTGTGTTGCTGGAGTCTGGCAACTCAATAGGGCTGAAACCAAAATTGCTTTGGCTGCTAATTTATTGGCTCGCCAACAAATGCCCATTTTAAGTGCCAATGCTGGCCCTGTAAGCTTAGAGGATGCGCGAGAACGTCGTATGATTGCTCGCGGACAGTTCATTCCAGAAGCAGCCGTTTGGTTGGATAATCGGCCAAGACCGATTCCTCCTGTAGGAAGCACTGTTTCGCAGTCAGGTTTTTATCTCATGATGCCATTTAGGCTCGAGGGACGCGATGAAATTTTATGGATCAATCGAGGCTGGGCGCCTCGCAATACTGAAAATCGAGAAGCTTTGCCACCGGTTAAAACGCCAGCTAGCGTGGTCAATATTGAGGGCATTGTATTTCCCCATCCCGGTAAGGTATATGAATTGGGTGATAGCGCGCCTGCAGTCGATACTGGCAAACCCCGCATTGAACAAAACTTTAATTTAGGGATAGAAGCAAAGATCCATGGCTGGTCACAAAGCCCCTTTATCTTGCGGGAAGTTGAGGCGGGTATTGACGATGGTTTATTGCGTGAGTGGGCGCCCCTGACGACTGGAGTCGATCGCCATTATGCTTATGCATTCCAGTGGTTTGCTTTAGCTTTATCTGGATTTTTATTTTGGTTAATTAGCGGCTTACGTCAATATTGGCGTAGGGGTGTTGTGAATGGGGATCAAGGGTGAGTGATAAAGAATTATTAATACCTGCTTCGCAGACGGATACTTCTGCAATCATTGCGCGGACCCGGCGTGGCCGCATTCAAATGCTCTTGCTAATGCTTGCCTGTGCTGCACCAGTCATTGCCTCTTACTTAGCCTATTACCTCATTAAGCCTGAGGGCGGCAAAACGAACTTCGGCACCTTGGTGTATCCAGCCCAAGAATGGAATGCTGACTGGCTAGATATTCCTATGCAGGGTAAGTGGACGTTGCTGATTGCGCGTCCAGCAGGTGAGTGCCAGATCAAAGATGAAAAGTGTGTTGAGGCTTTATTTTTAATGCGTCAGACAAGAGTGGCTATGGGTAGGGAGAATAAGCGCGTGCAACTGGTTTGGGTCAATACGGATGGCAAGCCTATTGATCCAGAAGTGCTGAAGGCCTATGACGAGCAGTCCGCTGGCATGAAAGTGATTTCATTGCCTACAGATCCTCAACTCAGGGCTAGCTTTGAAGGCTGGCTTAATAAGGAGGGCGCAGGTCAGCAGATCCAATTAATTGACCCTAGTCCAGCCAAGATGATGTATTTCCCGGTCACGAATTCTCCTAAAGAGTTTTCGAGCATGAAGAAAGATTTAGAAAGACTCTTGAAGCTGAATCACAAGGGCGAGAATTTGTAATGCCCAATTTTGTTTTGTTTCTAGAGTTAGCTGCAATCGCAATTGTATTTGCGGGGCTGCCCTTGGCGTATCTGTGGACAAGGCCGGGTTATAGTTTTTTTCAAAAACTCAATTGGGTTTTAGTCTTTATGACTTTTGACCTGATTGTATTTGGGGCATTTACCCGTCTAACCGACTCAGGGCTCGGTTGTCCGGATTGGCCTGGTTGCTACGGCACATCCAATCCTTTTCATGCCCTTGGAGAAATCCAACAGGCTGAGAGCGCCCTGCCGACGGGCCCCGTCACGGTAATGAAAGCGTGGATTGAAATGATTCACCGTTACTTAGCAATGACGGTGGGAGCCTTAATTTTGGTTCAAGTTGGAATGGCTTATAGCAAACTGAAGTCTTTGGGCAATACCCCCTTGTTAGGTAGCTTAGGCTTGCTCTTGTTGGTGTGTGTTCAAGGCGCATTTGGTGCTTGGACTGTTACCCTCAAATTGCAGCCGATTATTGTGACGATGCATTTAATGTTGGCTTTAGTTTTATTGGCTTGCCTTACTACCTATGCGCAACAAACTTGGGGAGTAGGTTCTCCGAGTTCGCATAGATTACTTATTCGCCCACTACCTGCTGGCTTAATCCTTACCGCTTTTATCGTTCTTGCGATACAGATCTTTTTAGGCGCTTGGGTGAGCACGAACTACGCTGTATTAGCATGTCCAGACTTCCCAACCTGCTTAGGAAGCCTATGGCCAGAAACCGATTGGGCTGAGGGTTACAGCCTGTGGCGCCAATTGGGCCTGAATACTCAAGGTGAATTTATTTCTCCAGTTGCTTTACAAACTATTCATTGGGCACACCGTCTATTTGCGGTTGTGGTTTTGCTTGTCTTGGGCGCATTGGGCTGGAAGGCTTTGCAGTTAACTACACCAGCCATATCTGACCTTGGCCGCTTGGCAAAACTATTGTTAGCGATACTCTTGCTGCAGGTCCTTACTGGGATATCAAACGTCGTGTTTCAGTGGCCTTTGTTGGCCGCTTTACTGCACACCGCCGGCTCAGCCGCTCTAGTATTCTGTTTAGTCAGAATGAGTTACTGGGCATCTTGGGGCGCATCCACTCAAAAGAAGATGGCAAAGTTATGAGTACACCCCAACCATCTACGCCAGCAGCAATGTCACGTTGGCGCCAATACTGGGTTTTAACTAAACCGAGAGTGACTCAGCTTGCCGTTTTTTGTGCTGTGATTGGAATGTTCTTGGCAACCCCTGGCATGGTTCCTTACCCAGTGCTTTTGGGTGGCATTGTGGGAATTTGGCTCTTAGCGGGTGCGGCGTTTGCAGTCAATTGTTTGATTGAACAGGCTGTTGATGCCAAAATGAAACGTACCGCATGGCGTCCTTCAGCTACAGGCGAAGTATCACCTTTCCACATTATTGTTTTTTCTATCATCATTGGTTCACTGGGGATGATTGTGTTGTGGAATTTCTGTAACCCACTAACGATGTGGTTAACCTTAGCTACCTTTGTGGGTTATGCCGTGATTTATACCTGGTTACTAAAACCGGCAACCCCCCAGAATATTGTGATTGGCGGCTTATCGGGGGCAATGCCTCCAGCGCTTGGTTGGGCAGCTGTTACTAATACCTTGTCTGCGGAAGCTTGGCTTTTGGTGTTAATTATTTTTGTTTGGACGCCACCCCATTTTTGGGCCCTGGCTTTATACCGCCGCGATGATTATGTGCAATCTGGTTTACCAATGCTGCCCGTAACACACGGTGAGCGATTTACCTTATTGAATATTTTGTTGTACACCTTGATCTTGATTGCCGCAACGATGCTTCCCTATCTATATGGCATGAGTGGCATCGTGTATCTTGTCTCAGCCATCGTGCTTGGCTTAATATTTTTGGGCTATGCCATTGCTTTATTTATTTCCTATAGCGATGCCTTGGCTAAGAAAACCTTTCGTTTTTCAATTACCTATTTGTCATTGCTCTTTGCGGCACTGTTAATAGATCACTACTATCTTTGAGATGAATCTAAATTTATTCCGTACTAGCTGTGTTGTTGCGCTATTGGTGATTTTGGCAGCTTGCAGTCCAAAGCCCGAGTTTAAGAATATTGATATCACTGGTAGCACAGCCTTTGGTAAAGACTTTAGCTTGTTGGATCCAGACGGCAAGGTTAGAACACTTGCGGACTTTAAGGGCAAAGTAGTGCTGATGTTCTTCGGCTATACCCAGTGCCCAGATGTTTGCCCAACTACCTTAACTGAAATGCAGCAAGTCATGACCCTGTTGGGGCCTCAAGCAGATAAAGTGCAAGTGCTCTTCGTGACAGTAGATCCAGCACGAGATACAGACGCTATTCTGAAGCAGTATGTGCCTGCGTTTGATCCCCGTTTCTTAGGCCTTCGTCCTGCAGATGAGGCCGCCCTGGAAAAAGTCACTAAAGATTTCAAGATTTATTACAAGAAGGTACCCGGTAGCAGTCCAGGCTCATACACCATAGATCACACCGCAGGAAGCTATGCGTTTGATCCTGAGGGGCGTTTGCGCCTGTATATCAAGCATGCTCAAGGTCCTGAGACCTTGGCGCATGACTTGAAAGAGCTTTTAAAGTAAGGGAATACTGCTGTGAGCTGAAGCTTGCTTAGGCTGCTTCGGCTTGCAACATCCCACGCATTTTTTTGAGCGCTGCTGTCTCAATTTGGCGAACGCGCTCTGCAGAGATGCCATATTCAGTAGCTAAATCATGCAAGGTCTTTGTGCCATTGCCATCGGCATCCATTGCTAACCAACGTGATTGAACAATATTACGGCTACGCTCGTCTAAAGCCATCAAGGCTTGATCAAGTTTGGGGCCTTGTAATGCATCAGCCTCATTGCTGGCAATGCGCTCTGTGGGTTCCTGACTGTTATCTGCCAGCCATTGAATTGGTGCATATGCAGCATCGTCATCTGTGTCATCGCCTTCGAGTGCGATATCACCACCAGCGAGGCGCATTTCCATTTCTTTAACGTCAGAACCTTTAACATCAAGCGCTTTTGCTAAAGCTTCCACTTCACCTGGGGTGAGGGCGCTCAATGTAGGCTTATTGCTACGTAAATTAAAGAACAACTTACGCTGTGCTTTGGTGGTGGCCATTTTGACTAAGCGCCAGTTCTTGAGAATGTACTCATGAATTTCTGCCTTAATCCAATGGATGGCATAGGAAACCAAGCGTGCACCATTATTAGGGTCATAGCGCTTAACAGCTTTCATCAGACCAATATTGCCTTCTTGAATTAAGTCCGCGTGCGGAATTCCGTAGCCAAGATATTGACGTGCAACCGAAACAACAAGACGCAAATGCGAGAGCACTAAGGTTTTAGCGGCATCGACATTTTCAGAGCGACGAAATTCCTGCGCAAGATGTAACTCTTCTGCAGCACTCAGCATGGGTACGCGATTAACGTAAGCAATATAAGAATCAAGAGTGCCAACCCCTAAGGATGGCAACATTGGAAATGCAGACGCCGCCGCAGTCTGCATAGCGGGCAGTCTTTGCATATTCGGATTGTCAGATTTCTTTTGAACCATTTTTTTATAAATATAAAGTATTAATAGAAATCTATTTTAGCACTCTTGTCAAGAGAGTGCCAATCACTTAATTGGTCTATAAGTTATTGATTTAATTGAATAATTCAGAGGAATATTGCCCTGCTATGAAGGGGGCTAAATCATCAATTCCTTCACCTTTGCCAAGAGCCAACACAGCTGGCTTTGGCTCTGCTTGCAGGATTTGTGCCAAGGCGCAGATTACGCCGCCTTTAGCGGTTCCATCAAGCTTGGTAACGATGATTCCAGTAAGACCCAAAGCCGTATGAAAGGCCTTCACTTGGCTTAAGCCATTTTGACCTGTATTGCCATCAAGCACTAACAAGGTGTGGTGTGGTGCTCCAATAAGGGCCTTACCAATGACGCGCTTGACCTTCTTGAGCTCTTCCATAAGGTGATCTTGGGTTGCAAGACGGCCAGCGGTATCAATGATCAGAATATCGCTTTTGCGGGAGATTGCTGCATGGACTGCATCGTGCGCAACAGCGGCTGCATCACCACCTTCTTGACTAATGACATCAACTTGATTGCGGCTACCCCATTCTTGTAGTTGATTGCGCGCTGCAGCCCTGAAAGTATCTCCTGCAGCCAAAAGGACGGATTTGCCCTGAGACTGAAAGAGTCTGCAAAGCTTACCAATGGTTGTGGTCTTGCCTGCCCCATTAACCCCTACAACCAACCATACCTCTGGAATATAGGCTTTTTGAGATTCAAAAAGGGGGTTTGGGGAAGGTTCTAAAACTTTTAATAGAGTACTGACTTCATCAATCAATAGGGTTTTAAGTTCGTCTGGGCTGGAAGCTTTTTCAGCTTTAGCCGCTTTACGCAGCTTACTAATCAACTGTTCGGTCGTAGGAAGGCCTACATCACTTTGAATCAGTGATTCTTCTAATGATTCAAACCAAGCTTCATCTGTTTTGCTGGATTTGAAAAGGGATCCGAGGGTTTTACTTAAGTCGAACATAGTCGATACAATTTAAACCTTGCATCTTATCAATTTAATTTATGGGATATGGTGATTTAGCAGATGCGTTCTAATTTACTCCGAATTACCTTTTTACTCTTCGCATGTGCCCCATTGTCATGGGCGGCTGGTGCAGACTCTGCAGATACTCACGAATATCGCTTGAGTAATGGGCTCAAACTCATCGTGAGGGAGGATCATCGCGCCCCTACAGTAGCCCATATGGTTTGGTATCGTGCGGGCTCGATGGATGAGGTCAATGGTAAAACTGGGGTCGCCCATGTACTTGAACACATGATGTTCAAAGGTACCGAAAAGGTTAAGACGGGGGAGTTTTCTCGCTTAGTAGCTGCCGTTGGTGGGCGCGAGAATGCCTTTACATCACGTGATTACACCGCGTATTTTCAGCAAGTTGAAAAATCAAAATTAGACACCGTTATTCAGCTTGAAGCAGATCGGATGTCTAATCTGAATTTTGATGACGCTGAGTTCTTAAAAGAAATCCAGGTAGTTATGGAAGAGCGTCGCCTACGTACCGAAGACAATCCAAGCAGCTTATTAAATGAAGCATTCATGGCGACTGCTTATATGAGTTCTCCTTATCGACATCCAGTGGTGGGATGGATGAATGATTTACAGAATATGAAAGCTGCCGATGCCCGTGATTGGTATCGTAGCTGGTATGCCCCAAATAATGCAACGGTCGTCATTAGTGGTGATGTAGATCCAAAACAAGTTCTGAAAACAGTAGAAAAATATTATGGTGCTGTAGATGCTCATGAATTACCAGTGCGCAAACCACAAATAGAGCCACTACAAAAAGGCATCAAGCAGATTCAGGTAAAGGCTCCTGCAGATAATGCGCAATTAACTATGGGCTGGAAGGTACCAAAGTTAGAGCCCGGGAAGCTTGATGATGTTGAGCCATATGCTCTTGAACTACTCACAGGAGTGCTAGATGGCTATGATAATGCCCGCCTTAATCGCACCCTCGTGAAACAAGAGAAGGTGGTGAATGATGTTGGAGTAGGTTACGACATGATTTCTCGGGGTCCAGAATTATTTTTGATTAGCACCACCATGGCCAAAGGTAAAACTGTGGCACAAGCCCAGGCAAGTATTCGTAAGGCATTGGAAGAACTGAAG
>Ga0194037_1000638_pt1 | contig 26931 bp, 21 predicted proteins | sample JunL306m_MetaG_FD_148653 | JGI IMG/M metagenome (GOLD analysis project Ga0194037, IMG submission 148653) | Anoxic zone freshwater microbial communities from boreal shield lake in IISD Experimental Lakes Area, Ontario, Canada - Jun2016-L304-6m | ecosystem: Environmental > Aquatic > Freshwater >...
AAGAAAGGCGGCGGGCAGAATGCCCGCGCCACGGTGAAGAAAGGCGGCGGGCAGAACGCCCGCGCCACGGTGAAGAAAGGCGGCGGGCAGAATGCCCGCGCCACGGTGAAGAGAGGCGGCGGGCAGAATGCCCGCGCCACGGTGAAGAAAGGCGGCGGGCAGAATGCCCGCGCCACGGTGAAGAAAGGCGGCGGGCAGAATGCCCGCGCCACGGTGAAGAGAGGCGGCGGGCAGAACGCCCGCGCCACGGTGAAGAGAGGCGGCGGGCAGAATGCCCGCGCCACGGTGAAGAAAGGCGGCGGGCAGAACGCCCGCGCCACGGTGAAGAGAGGCGGCGGGCAGAATGCGCGCGCCACGGTGGCCCGGGCATTCTGCCCGGTGCCAAAACGGTTCAACCGATTTCCCGCATTCGCCACCTATCGGACATCACTCGCCGAGGCCGAAGCGCACGAAGCGCGTGACGCTCAGCGTGTCACCGAGTTCGGTGCCCTTGGCTTCGAGCAACTTGGCCACGGTGATGTCGGTGTCCTTGACGAAGCCCTGCTCCAGGAAGCAGCTCTCGGCGAAGAATTTGCCGAGCTGGCCGGGGATGATTTTTTCGATCATGGCGGCCGGTTTGCCTTCGGCGATGAGGCGGGCGCGGAAGATGTCCTTCTCGTTTTCCACGATGGCTGCGGGGATGTCGTCGCGGGAAAGGCCCTTGGGGGCGGAGGCGGCGATGTGCAGGGTGAGATCCTTGATCAATTCGCGGAACGTTTCGGTGGCGGCGGTTTCCGGCTTGGTGGTGCCCACTTCGATGAGCACGCCGACCTTGCCACCCATGTGGATGTAGGAGCCGATGACACCACCCGGGGCGGCGTCAAAGCGGACATACTTGCGGAACTGGAGGTTTTCGCCGACTTCGATGACCTTGGACTTGACGAAGTCTTCCATGCTCGACCCGCCGTGGGGCACGGCCAGGGCGGCGGCGTGGTCGGGCGCGTTGGCGGCCGCAAGGGTGTCAGCGACTTCATTGATGAACGCCTGGAAGTTTTCGTTTTTGGAGACGAAGTCGGTTTCGCAGTTGATTTCCAGCAAGATGCCGGCCGGGCCGGTGATGCGGGCGGCGATGATGCCTTCATTGGCGGCGCGGTCGGCTTTGGCACCGGCCTTGGCGATGCCGCGCTCGCGCAGCAACTTGATGGACGCGTCGATGTCGCCATTGGTTTCGGTGAGGACGCGTTTGCAGTCCATCATGCCGGCATTGGTTTTGTCGCGGAGTTCTTTGACGATGGCAGCGGTGATCATGGGATAATAAGCTTAGGGAGTGAAAATGAAGAAAAAAAGCGGGCGACCGGTGCTGGCACCAACCGCCCGCGGAATCGGACGATATCAGCCTTTGCGCGCGGCGACCATGGCATCCACCAGATTCTGGAGGATGATACGGATCGAGCGGATCGCGTCGTCGTTGCCCGGGATCGGGTATTGGACGAGGGCCGGATCGGCATTGGTGTCGACCAAGGCGATGATCGGGATGTTGAGGCGGCGGGCTTCGGCGACGGCGATGGTTTCGCGGGCGGAGTCGACGATGACCACGGCATCGGGCTTCTTGTCCATGTCGCGCACGCCGCGCAGGTTGCGCAGGAGTTTTTCGCGCTCGCGGCCGAGGGCGGCGAGTTCCTTCTTGGACATGGCCTTGAATTCAGGCTGTTTTTCGATGGTTTCGAGATATTTCAGGCGTTCGACGCTCTTGCGCACGGTGAGGCTGTTGGTGAGCATGCCGCCCAACCAGCGATGGTTGACGTAATGTTGGCCGGTGGCTTCCGCGGCTTCGCGGATGGCGTCCTGGGCCTGGCGCTTGCAGCCGACGAACAGGACTTTCTTGCCCTTGCTCACCAGATCGGCGAGGAAGTCGGAGGCTTTGTCGAGTTGCTGGACGGTTTTTTCCAGGTCGATGATGTAGATTCCGCCTTTGTCCTTCATCAGGAAGGGCTTCATGCGCGGATTCCATTTCTTGGTTTGGTGGCCGTAGTGGACGCCGGCGTCCACCATGTCAGTGATGAGTTCGTTAATCATGGGATCGATGGTTTCCCGCCTTGATTCAGGTCGGGCAATGGGTGAAGACCGGCCGCGGGATGGTCCCTCCGGATCTTCGTTGGTTGAAAAGCGGCGCAAGAAGGGACGCGGGAAATAGGGAACCCGGCGCAACTTGGCAAGGGAAATCCACCAGCAGACGCGCATTGCGCGGATTCCATGCCTGGGCGGCCACATGGAGCAGGAGGATTCATCCAATTGGCTAAGGTGCGGAGCGTGACCCCGTGCTCCGGGCATTCTTGTCTTGCGGCACGGGGGTAATTAGATTGGCGCGGTGGAGGGGTTTGCTATAAGCAGCGCACGAACACCATGAAACATTTTGCTGTGCTTTCAACGATCCCTCGGTGTTTGCGCCAGACCCAGGGTTGGCTGGTGCTGCTGTTGGGGTTGGGGTCCGCACTTGCCGCATCCGCCACCGAGCCGGTGCGCCTGCTGCTCAAGCAGAAGCCGCAATTGGTCAAAGCCTTCCGGGAGGCGAGTTTGAAAGGGTGGGAATACGCGATGCAGCACCCGGAGGAACTGGTGCAGTTGATCTATGCCCGTTATAGCCAAAGGCACAGCCTCGAACACCTGCGCTTTGAAGCCCGGCAGATGGTGCCGCTGCTGCAAATGTCGCTGGTGGAGCCCGGGCACATGCACCCGGGCCGTTGGCGTCATATTGCGGAAACTTACGCCGAACTCGGCATGCTGAAGCCGGATTTCCCCCTGTCGGGATTTCTCTACGACCCCAATCCGCCCGCGCCGAATCTGCGCTGGGTGTATGGCTTGATGGCGGGGGCGGCGCTGGTCATCGCCGTGGCCTCGGCGTTTGGCATTTGGATCTATCGAATCAACGTGCGCCTGCATCGGGAGGCGTCCGAGCGCAAGCTGGCGGGCGAGGCGTTGCGGGCCAGCGAGGAGCGTTATCGTTCGATTCTCAACTCCATTCCGGACGCCATCCTGATCACGGATTTGGAGGGGAGCATTCTGATGGCTTCGCCTGGGGCCTTGCGGATGTCCGGAGCCGCGCGGGAGGAGGAACTGCTCGGTCATCCTCATGCCGATTTCATCCTCCCCGAGGATCGGGAGCGGGCCGGATCCAACGTGGGACTCATGCTCCAAGGCATCTATACCGGGCCGGCCGAATACCGCGGCCTGCGGGTGGATGGCAGCGCCTATGACCTTGAGGCCAACGCTGAGGTGATTCGGGATGCGGAGGGTCAGCCGATGCAACTGCTGTTCATGGTGCGCGACACCACCGAGCGCAAGCAGTCGCAGGATCTCATCAGCAACCTGCTGGCGGAAAAGGAACTCATCCTCAAAGAGGTCCACCACCGCATCAAGAACAACATGACCACCATCTACAGCCTGCTGTCGCTCCAGGCGGGTGTGTTGAATGACCCGGAAGCCATCGAGGCCTTGCAGGATTGCGGCCGACGGGTGCTGAGCATGATGGTGCTCTATGACAAATTGTATCAGTCTATCGGCTTCAATTCGATGTCAGTGGTGGATTATTTCCCGCTGCTGGTGGATGAAATCATCGCCAACTTTCCCCATCGCGCTTCTGTGCGAATCGACAAACAGATCGAGGATTTCGTGCTGGACGTGAAACGGTTGCAGCCCCTGGGCATCATCATCAACGAGCTTCTGACCAACATCATGAAGCATGCGTTTGCGGAGGGGACAGCGGGCGCGATTGCCGTGTCGATGAGGTTGCGGGATGAGCAGATTGTCTTGGTCATTCAAGACAACGGGATCGGCATTCCGGAAGTCGTGGATTCTGCCAGTTCTGCGGGGTTTGGGCTGATGCTGGTGGACATCCTGACCAGGCAGTTGAAGGGCACGCTGCGGATGGAGCGCCAGCACGGCACGCGCACGACGCTGGAATTCGCGCTCTGATTGTGCCAGCTGAGCCGAATGACTGTCACTTGACAGGCTTGGGTGAGCCGTGCTGACGGAAGAATCCGCGTCCAGAGGGACTCTTGGACACATGAGACGGGGTGGGGGAGTCGCCCGAGGCGGACCTGCGGTCCCAAACAAAAGTGAACCCGATTTGGCCTTCAACGGCGGCGAGCCTGCGCAAGGTGGTGTGCCCTCGTAAGAACGCGGGCAAGATCGCGGCTCAACGTGCCGTCACCAGCACGCCAGCGTCCCAGGGTCACAAAAAAAACCGCACCCGGTGACAGGTGCGGTTTTTGAGAATGAGCGGATGCTCGATCAGCGCTTGGAGAACTGGAAGCGCTTGCGGGCACCGGGTTGACCGGACTTCTTGCGTTCCTTCATGCGCGGATCGCGGGTCAGGAAGCCGAGCGGCTTGATGATCTTGCGGTTTTCCGGGTCCACCTGGGTGAGCGAGCGGGAGATCGCATGGCGGATGGCAATCGCTTGGGCATGGGTGCCGCCGCCTTTGATGACCACTTTGACATCAAACTTGTTCATCACCGCCGCGGCCTGGAACGGCGCGAGGATGGCGTTTTGGAGTTCGATGGTGGGAAGGTATTCTTCGAACGGGCGTTCGTTGATGACGATCTGGCCGGTGCCTTCGGTCATCCAGACGCGGGCGACAGCGGTTTTGCGGCGGCCGGTGGCGCTATGAGTAATGGTGGCGGTCATGGGAAAATCGGGACGTGGAGTGGTTAGCGAATGGCGTAGGCGACGGGCGCTTGGGCTTCGTGCGGGTGCTCGGCACCGGCGTAAACCTTGAGCTTGCCGTATTGGGCACGGCCGAGGCTGGTCTTGGGAAGCATGCCGTGCACGGCGCGCTCCACCAACAGGATCGGGCGGCGTTCGCGCACCAGGCGCGGGGTTTCCACCTTCTGCCCGCCGACGTAGCCCGAAAACCGGGTGTAGATCTTGGAGGTTTCCTTGGTGCCGGTGAGCACCACTTGGTCGGCATTGATCACGACGACAAAATCGCCGGTATCGATGTGGGTGGTGAAATTCGGTTTGTGCTTGCCGCGCAGGAGGCGTGCGGCCTCAACGGCGACTTGACCAAGGACTTTGCCCTTGGCGTCGATCACATACCACTTGCGCTCGACTTCGTGCGGTTTGGCGGAAAACGTCTTCATGTGCTTGCTTGAAAAAATAACTCCGTAGGCGAGGCGCTTGCGGAGGGGGACGCAAGCTAGGGAGCGGGTTTCGGGGTGTCAACCGGGAAATCTTGGGAAATTTTAAAATTGCGTCATTCGGCCCGGGCGCGGCGTTTGGCGTCGGCCACCAGCAGCACCTTGTCGGCCTCGCCGAGGGTTTCATAGCCGGAAACAATGACCTCCTCGCCTTCCCGCAGGCCGTCGAGCACCTCGTAATAGTCGGGGTTCTGGCGGCCGATCTGGATCTGGCGCTTGACCGCGACGCCGGTGGCGCGGTCCACCACGTAGATCCAGCGGCCGCCGCCTGACTGATAGAACCCGCCGCGCGGCAGCACCAGCGCGCGGCCCGGCTCGCCGAGCGCGAGGCGGGTCTTGGCGGTTTGGCCGATGCGGATCTCCGCGGGGATGGCGGCCTCGAACACCAGGTCCACGGCAAACGACCCGCCGCGCACCTCCGGATAGATTTTGGCCACCGCCGCCGGGTAGTCCTTGCCGGCGAATTCGCACGAGGCCTTGAGTTTCGGGCGGATCCGGCCGACGTAGTGTTCGTCGACCTCGGCCTTCAATTTGTAGGAATCGAGGATGTTGACGGTGCCGATGCGCGCGCCGCTGGGGATGACCTGGCCGAGTTCGGGGTTGAGGGTGGCCAGTTCGCCGTTGACCGGGGCTTTGACCCGCAGCAAGCCGAGCCGGGCCCGGTTGGCGGCGAGGTTTTTCTGCATCGATTCGAGCATCTCCTGCGCCGCGGTGATCCGTGCGGCGAAGGTGACCGCGTCGGTGGCGGTCTTTTGTTCCAGCAGGTCGCGCAAGCGGGAGATTCGCGCGTGGGTTTCGCGGGTGTTGTGATAGTCCGCGCTGGGGATCGTCCTGGACTTGATCATGACCTCGTTGTTGGCCATTTCCCGTTCCAGGCGGATCAATTCATACTTGTATTGGATCAACTGGGACTCGTTGGCGAACTTCTGGTTGTCCAGAGTCAGCAGCATCGACTTCAGGTCGTTGGTGGCGCGGGCGACCTCGGTTTCGTAGTTCGAGATCTGCAGGGCGAGGTTGTCGTTGCTGATCCGGAGGATGTCATCGCCCTTGGCGACGCGGGTGCCCTCGCGCAGGAAGATCTCCTCGACCTTGCCGCCCTCGGTGGCATCCAGATAGACCGTCTGGATCGGTTCGACGTAGCCGATGACCGTGACGTAGTCGTGGAACTCCTCGATCCGGGCGTGTGCCAGGGTGAGCCTGCCGATGTCCATTTTGACGGCCGAGCGGCCGTCGCGCAGGACCAGATAGAGGCCGAGCGCCGTGACCAGCGCCGCGCCGGCGATGCGCTTGAGCCAACGCGCTTTGTTTCTGACTGCCGGGTCGATGGGTCGGTCCATAAATCGGATACGGTCGCGGGATCCGGCGTCATTCATAACGCAAGGCGTCGACCGGATTGCGGGTGGCCGCGCGCCAAGCCTGGAACAAGGTGGTGGCAATGGCGATCCCCAATGCCAGCAGGCCGGCCACGGCGAAGGTCGGCCAGGTCAGCGAAATCCGGTAGGCGTAGTTTTGCAGCCAGTCGTTCATGACCAGCCAGGCGACCGGACAAGCGATTGCGAAGGCCACGGCCACCCAGCGCGTGAACTCGCCGGTGAGCATGCCGACGATCTGCGAGGTGGTGGCGCCATTGACCTTGCGGATGCCGATTTCCTTGGTCCGCTGGGTGATCGAATGGGTGGCCAGGCCATACAATCCCAGACAGGCGATGAATACCGCCAGCAGGGTGAACAGCGTGAAGAGCGTGCCGAATTGGCGGTCGCCACGGTATTGCCGGTCGAAGGTTTCATCGAGGAACCGATACTCGAAGTCTTCCATCGGATAGACCTGCCGCCAGACGCGGCGGATGTCCCCGACCGTGGCGCGGAGGTCCGCCGCGCGGATCTTGATCGCGAAGAATCCCACTTCGCCCACCCACTGGTAACCGCAAAAAAAGATGACCGGCCGGATTTCCTTGCGCAGCGATTCCTGGTGGTAGTCGTTGACCACACCGACAATCTGATACTGCTTGCCCCCGCTCCAGAGGATCGAATCGACCGCGTCCCCGGCCGCCGCGAAGCCGAGTTGCCGCACCGCCGTCTCATTGACGATGACCGCGGTGGCTTCCGCGGCGGTGTTGGCGGAAAAGTTGCGCCCGGCCCGCAGTGCGAGATGGAAGGCGGGGATGAAATCGTGGTCCACATAGGCGTACCCGCAGGTGTGCTTGGTGTGAGGCGGGTCGCCGGCCTTGCGGACATCCTGGCGCTGCCAGATGATTTCGCTGCCCGGCATCGACGACGAGGTGGTGACCGCCTCGACTCCGGGCAGGGCGCGCAGCTGGTCCTTGTAGGTCTGGAGCGAGGTGAGCCGCTTCGGACTGCCCAGGTCGCGCATCGAGGAATAGGTCACCAGCGTGCGCCCGAGGTCCACGCCCAGCGCCTGGCCGCGCATGAAGTCGAGCTGGCGATAGAGGGTGAGCACCCCGACGGTCAGCCCGATGGCCACCGCGAACTGCACCACCACCAGGATTTTGCGCGCGTCGAGCTGGCGGGCCGAGAACTGGCGCTTCGGCTTGAACAGCCGCATGCTGTCGTAGGACGACTGGATGAAGGCCGGGTAAGCGCCCGACAGGATGATGCCGCAACCGAGCACGGCGGCGGCGGCCCCGAGGAACAGCCGGTCTAACAACACGGTGGCCGGCGCGACCGGCCGGTCCAGCAGCGCGCAAACCGCCGGGTATGAAACCAGCACCAGCAGCGCGGCCAGCAGCGCGCCCAGCACATTGAGCAGCGCGTATTCGACAAAATACTGGGCGATGAGTTGCCGGCGGGACGCGCCGGCGACTTTGCGGATGGCGACCTCCCTGGCCCGTTCCTGCGCGCGGGCCAGCGACAGGTTGATGAAATTGATCCACGCGATCAACAGGATGACTCCTCCCAGGGTGGCGGTGGCGACCACCGCGCGGAAGTCGCCATTGGGAGTGTCCTCACCGGTGCGGTTCGAGTGCAGGTGGATGTCGCGCACCGGTTGCAGGAAGAACTCGATGCGGGTGCCGTCCTGGGTGAGGTTTTTGAGGTAATCGTCCTTGATCCGGTGGATTTGCGCCTCGACCTGGCTGGCATCGGCGCCCGGCCGCAATAACAGATAGGCGTAGTGCCCCTGGCCGCCAAACGACCAATCCGTCTGGCGCTTCGCGACCCGGAAGGCGGCTTCGTCGCGCGCCCCGGCCCGGACGCCGAGGCCGCCCGGTTGTTTGGCGGCCCAGGCGTAATAGTCGTAGGTTTTGCGCGACAGCAGCAAGTCGAACGCCAGGTGCGAGTTGGCCGGCAGGTCCTTGAACACGCCGGTCACCTCGAACTCCCAGCCCTCGTTGACCCGAAACCATTTGCCCAGGGCATGGACGGTGCCGAAGAGCTTGCGGGTCGCCGATTCCGAAAGCACGGCCGAATGCAGGCCGGCGAGCGGGTGCGCGGATTTTTGCTCCACCCACGGGAACTGAAGCACCTCGAACAGCGAGTCCTCGGCCGCGAACATCGAGATATTCTGGATGTGACGCTCGTCTGTGGACACCGAGGCGATGTCGCGGAAGATCTCGGTCCCGCCGGCCACTTGCGGCAGCTGTTCTTGGAGCACGCGGCCCATGCCGTAGCAGGCCTTGGCGCTGCGCACGGTCAGCACGCCGTTCTGATAGCGGTCATGGACGATGCGGAACAAGCGCGGCGCATGGCCCCAGAAGCCGTCATAGCGGGTTTCGAGGCGCACCTGGATGAAGATGAAGACCCCGGCCGCCAGCGCCAGCGCGAGGCCCAGGATGTTGATGGCGGCAAACGTCTTGTGCTTCCACAAGTTGCGGACCGCCACGATGAAGTAATGGTGGAGCATGGCGGGTGCCTCAAGCGGGTTGGATGGCCGGGCCGGGGGCGATCCTGCCGTCGAACAAGTGAACGATGCGATGCGCGCGTTGGGAGTCGGTGGGCGAGTGGGTGACCATGACGATGGTGGCGCCCTCGGCATTGAGGCCCGCGAGCAGATCCATGACTTCATGGCCATGGGTGGAGTCGAGGTTGCCGGTCGGTTCGTCTGCTAGAATCAGCTTGGGCCCGGCCACGACGGCCCGGGCGATGGCGACGCGCTGTTGCTGGCCGCCGGAGAGTTGTTGGGGGAAATGGGCGGCGCGGTGGGAGATCCCCAGCCGTTCCATCACCGCGCCGACGCGGCGCGCGCGCTCGGCCGGTGCCATCCCAAGATACAACAAGGGCAGCCCGATGTTCTCACGGACCGACAGCTCGTCGATCAGGTTGAAGCTCTGGAACACAAATCCGAGGTTGCCCTTGCGCAAGCGGACGCGGGCTTTCTCCTTCAAGCCCGCCACTTCCACCCCGTCGAAGAAATACTGCCCGCTGCTGGGCGCGTCCAACAGTCCGATGAGGTTGAGCAGGGTGGACTTTCCGCAGCCCGACGGCCCCATGATGGCCACGAACTCGCCCTTGGCGACCGCGAAATCCACCCGGTCCAGGGCGGTGGTTTCCACCTCGTCGGTCAGGAATTTTTTTGTTAGTCCGTGGGTTTTCAGCATGGGTTTTGGGTTTGAAAAATCACTCCCGCGCGTCATGAGCGCGGCTGGGCGGGGCGTAGAGCGGTGGCGGCAGCGGGCCGGTGCCGGCATCGCCGCTGGCGGCCTGGCTGCGGATCGCCGCGGCGATGGCGACGGCGAGTTTTTGGCGGTAGCCGGGGTCGGCAATCAGGTGGCTTTCGGCCGGGTTGCTGAGGTAGCCGCCCTCCAGCAACACGCACGGGATTTCCGGGTTGCGCGTCAGGCGCAGGCGGCGGCGGACCAGGCCGCGGTTGCCGCTTGCCGCCGGGCTGACGCCGGTCATCGCGCGCTGCAGGCGGGTGGCCAGGCCGTGGCTGTCGACGCGCCAATAATACGTTTCCGGGCCGCGGAGTCGTGACGGGCCGCTGTTGAAATGGATGCTGACGAGGATGGCGTCGCTGTGGCGGTTGGCGCGGGCGACCCGCTCGTCGAGCTCGACGAAGGTGTCGTCGCCGCGCATCAGGATGGTTCGGAATGAGCCGCGCAGTTCGGCTTGCAGGCGCTTGACCATGTCGAGGGTGAGGTCTTTTTCGCGCTGGCCGGTTGGGCCGCTGGTGGCACCGGAGTCCTTGCCGCCGTGGCCGGCGTCGAGGATCACGGTGCGAAAGTTTTTGGGGCCGGGGCGGTGGCCCCAGACGTCGCGCCCGGAAGAGGATGCGGTGTTCGATGGGGCGGCGCAGGACGCCAGCACGGCAGCAAGCGCGAGGCCGAGCGAGGATTTGAATAGGTGTGGCATGGTGCGGGATGGAAAGTCGCTGAAGATTACTGCACCGCCAAGACGCCAAGCGCGCCAAGGAAGATAAGGTTTTTGTGGGCTAACACGACTCGGTGGCGACTTGGCGCGCTTGGCGTCTTGGCGTCTTGGCGTCTTGGCGTCTTGGCGGCTGGCGGCTTGGCGGCTTGGCGGTTCATCACCATGTTAGAGGATCAGGGGTTAGACGATCTCGAGCTCCAGGTAGGCCTCGATCGCCCGGGTTGGATCGTGGGAGCGCATCAGCGCCTCGCCGATGAGCACCGCGTTGGCCCCGGCCTCCAACATCCGCAGCGCGTCGGCCGGGGTCTTGATCCCGCTTTCCGAAACCAGCAGGACCTCGTCGGGCACCTCCTCCGCGAGCCGCTCGGTGGTCGCCAGATTGATCTCGAAGGTCTTGAGGTTGCGGTTGTTCACCCCGATCAGATCCGCGCCGAGCTCGAGCGCGCGCTCCATTTCCCGCAGATCGTGGACTTCCACCAGCACGTCGAGCATCAGCGACTTGGCCTCGTCGTAGAGCCGGCGCAGCGTGGCGTCATCCAGCGCCGCGACGATCAGCAGGATCGCGTCGGCCCCCGCCACCGTGGCTTCGTGGATCTGCACCTCGTGGATGATGAAATCCTTGCGCAGCAAGGGTGCCCCGGAAAACTTCGAGATTTGCGTCAGATAGCTCAGCGACCCTTGGAAATATTTCTCGTCCGTCAGCACCGACAGGCAGGACGCGCCACCGTCGAGGTAGCGCCTGGCCTGCCGGACCGGATCGAAATCCGGGTCGATCAAGCCCACCGAGGGCGAGGCTTTCTTGACCTCGGCGATCACCCCGAGGCGGCCGGGCCCGCAATCCAGCGCGCTGCGGAACCCCCCGTAATCGTTGCGTTGCAGGGCCGCGGCGCGCAGCAGATCGGCCCGCGGCAGCAGGGCGGCGACTTCGAGACGCTTGGTGGCGATGATTTCAGCGAGCTTGTCGGACATGGCGTGCCGCCAAGGAAAACTCAGGTCCGGACGAATGCACATCGAAATTTTGCAAATTTTGGCTTGCCCGTCTCCCAGTCCGGTGTAGAAAGCGCCCACGCGTTTCGCAACGCGGGCGTAGCTCAGTGGTAGAGCGCCACCTTGCCAAGGTGGATGTCGTGAGTTCGAATCTCATCGCCCGCTCCAATTTCCCTCCCGGCAGGGAGGCGGCGCGGGGGCTCCCACAACGCAGAATCCGCATGTTCGTCTGGTCGAAACTCTCCGCAGCGAAATGGATGGATGCCTGGGAAGAGCGCTTCGCCGGCAACCCGAATCTCGTCATCGAATTCATCAAAGGCGGCAAATCCATCCGCCTCCAGTTGTTTTGCCACACCGAAAAGGACGCGCTGGCCGTCGTCGAGCAATTCGGCGGCAGTGTCCGCCACCTGGCCGGCCCCGAGTGGAACCAGCCCGTCGCCCCGCCCCGCCCGGTCAAGGTGCGCGACATCCTCCTCCTCACCGCCGAAACCCGCGCGCCTGAAATCGCCGCCATCCAGCAGGCCAATCCGCGCCGCCACCTGATTTCCATTCCGCCGGAGATGGCGTTCGGCACCGGCGATCACGCGACCACCTCGACCTGCCTTCGCTTGTTAGTGGACGTGTCCCGCGAGCGCAAGGGCACGCCTTGGACGGTCGCCGATCTCGGCACCGGCACCGGCGTGCTGGCTATCGCCGCGCGCAAACTCGGTGCCGGCGAAACGTTCGCCTGCGACTTCGATCCCTTCGCCGTCGCCGCCGCCGGCCGCAATGCCATCCGCAACGGCACGCCCGAGGTTCTAACGAAAGAACAGGACGTCCTGCAGTGGAAACCCCGCAAAAAGGGCTACCAAGTCGTCATGGCCAACCTGTTCTCCTCGGTCCTGATCGAGGCCTGGCCGGTCATCGCCAATTCCCTCGCCCCCGGCGGCGACCTCATCGTCTCGGGCATCCTCGCCACCCAGGCCTGGGATGTCTTCACCGCCGCCGCCTCGCACGGTCTGGGCTTCACCCAGGTGATCAAAAAAGGTAAATGGGTCACTGCCCGCGGCGGCCACCTCACCGACCTGATCGCCGCCCAGGCCTGAGCGCCCGCGTTCGTCGGAACGCGCCGACTGCCCTACGCGGGTGGCGAAATCGGAGCGCAGGCTTCAGCCTGCATGGCGTGACGCTTGAGTCATTGCTCGCGTGGGTTAAAGGACCCCTTTGCATGATGCGCCATCGGCTGCGCGTATGGAGCCCATCCAGGCCCGTTCAGGGCAGTCGGCGCAACTCGAGGCGTTGCCAATAGTCCCGGTCCCGCCAGTCGACAAACGCATCCGCATAGCCCGCCAGGCGCGAGCGGGTGGCGACGGATTCGCCCGCCACCAGCACCTCGTTCATCGCCTCTGCGGACTTGAGGCTGCGCACCACCGGAAACGCGTCGCGCAGCACCCGCCGGGTGAGCGACTGCATCGCCCGGTGGCCCTCGCCGATGACCAGGTTGACCGCCAGCACCCCGCCCGGCGCCAGAGCGCGGCGCAGCTGGTCTAATAATCCAGGATCCCACGCCCGCGGGCGGAACACATCGGTCTTGCCTGCCAGATAGATGTCGTCAATCACCACGTCAAACGTCCGCCGGTTGGCCGCCAGCCACGGGTAGGCGTCGCCGATGACCACCTCGATGCCCAGCTCGTCGAGTGCCATGTGTTGGCGGGCCAGGCCGATGATTTCCGGGTCGATGTCAATGGCGGTGAGCCGGCAATCCGGCAGCAGGTGGCGCAGCACCCGGAACGCGGTGCCCCCTGCCAGCCCGAGCATCAACACCGAGCGCGGACGCTCGTTCGCGCCGAGCAAGGCGGCCGCGGCAATCATGTCCCACGCCAGCCCGGTCAGAAACCGCCGCCGATGATACGACGCATGCACCGCCCCGGCCACCCGGAATTCCGTCGCCCATTGCGATTGCCAGATCTCCAACGATTGGTGGCGGGTGTGGACGGTTCGGGTGCGGCGCATCGCGGGCTAGCCTGCCCGGGCCGCCCGCCCGTGAAAAGCCGCAAATTCGCCGGTGGCAGGCGGCCGCTCTCAGCCTGCCAGTACCCGCGTCCGCCTCAAACGAGGCGCCGCCACTTGCCATGGAATGCGTGACCGAATCATAACAAAATTAAGGATGGCGCGGTCACGTTTAAAAGGGACTGACCCATAGTAGAGAAATCGTGCGGGGCAGCGGCTCCGCCACCAAGGGACTATTGTGGAGCGAGCGGGATTTGCGTGTGGGCGTGGATGGGTAAAGGATCCACTCTATCGGTGGCAGCGGGCAAGACGCCATCCGTTGCACATGGTTCCCGATATCCCGTCGCGGGCATTATGGGAGTTATTGGGGTTATCGAAATGACGGGGATTCGGGTCACACGACGGGAGGCGAGCCTGGCGACGGGCGGGAGTAGCACTTCATCATTTGCAGCACATCCCTTACTGGATTCAAGTCCACCCAGATATCAGCGCTGTGGGTGCCGCGGGGCTCAAGCGACCAGGTGGGCACCTTGCGACGGCCGGGAGGCGAAGATCTGGGGTGTGATGCCGGTGGCCTTGGTATATTCGGCGGCGAGGGTAGCGGCAATGGCGGCCGCCTTGCGGGACTCGCAGAGGGTGACGGTGGAGCCGCCGAAGCCGCCGCCAGTCATGCGGGCACCGATGACGCCGCCGTTGCGGCCGATTTTGCGGGCGATATCGACCATGATGTCGAGTTCGGCGCAGGAGACCTCGAAGTCGTCGCGCAGGGAGTCGTGGCTGGCGGCCATCAGCGGGCCGAGGGTTTCGAAGTCGTTGCGGGCCAAGGCGGCGGCGGCGGCGATGGTGCGGGAGATTTCCCCCACCACGTGGCGGGCGCGGCGGTTGACCGGGTCGCCGAGTTTTTCCCAATTGGCCTGGACGTCGGCGGACGTGACATCGCGCCAGGAGGCTTTGCCGAGCAGGGCGAGGCCGTCTTCGGTGTGTTTGCGGCGTGCGGCGTAGCCGCCGTCGGACAGCTCGTGGTGGACCATGGTGTTGGAAACGAGCACCGTGAGGTCGGGGTTTTCGAAGGGGACGAGTTCCGGTTCGCCGGATTGGCAGTCGATGAGCACCAAGCGGTTGGGTTTGCCGAAGGCGGAGGCGAACTGGTCCATGATACCGCACGGGACATGGGCGAAATCGTGCTCGGCTTTTTGGCAGAGGAGGGCTTTTTCGCGGGTGTCGAGGCGGGTGTCGAGCAGGCCCTCGAGGAAGGTGGCGGTGGCGCATTCGAGTGCGGCGGATGACGACAAGCCGGCCCCGCCGGGGACCGACGAGAGGATGAATGCGTCGAAGCCCGGGATGTGGTGGCCGCGGTCCTGAAACCCGCGGATCACGCCGCGCAGGTAGTTCGACCATTTGGGTGAGCCCTCCTGCTGGGGCTGCGAGAGGTCGAGGACGACGATTTCCTCCAAGGCGTTGTCGCCGATGCGGGCCTGGGACGTGCCGTTGGCGCAGCCAGTGATGACGATGTAGCGGTCGATGGCGAAGGGCATGACAAACCCGTCGCAGTAGTCGATGTGCTCGCCGATGAGGTTGACGCGGCCGGGGGCGGCGGCGGTGATGGTGGCCTTGGAGTGGAGGCGGGCGAGCAGGCCAGCTGCAGCATCGGAGACGAGATCGGCGAGGTCCGGGTTGATTTGGAGCATGGGATGAGTCGGGTTAACTGGGTTCGGTGAGAAGGACTTGATCGAGGCGTCTGCGGTAGCTTTCCACGGCCTGGGTCCAAACCGCGTGGATCCCCTCGGCAGAGCGCAGCCACACGGCACGATGCATCATGAGCATCGCAGGAGCAAGGTAGAGTAGTTCGGTGAGTTCGTTTTTTGACAGGCCGCCGGGCCCGGCGGTCAGGCAGCGTTCAGCCAGGGCCTCATCGGCTGCCGAGAGTTCGGCGAATTCCAGCAGCGAAACATGGACGCCGTTGACGTAGGGATCGACCACTGCGGCGACGATGCCGCGACGGCCCTCAACCGAGGCATCAAGCGCGGGATCGACGGCGGCTTTTGCCTCATTGGCGAGGCGGATGACGGCTGGCGGGTCGATCTCCTCGGGGGTGGCGAGGATTTTGTGGCGGGCGAGCGCGCGGCCATAGCGTGAGCGGCTGGTCCAGACCGAGACCGGGGCGGCGAGCAGCAGGCCGAGCAGGATCGGGGCCATCCAGGCGGTGAAGATCGGGCCGATGTTCCAGGCGACGGCCGTCCAGGCGACGCCCAGCAGGGTGGGAAAGGCATGGAAGCGGATGGCATCGCGCCATGAGGTGCCGTCGGTGTCGCGGTTTTGGTTGCCCCAGCCGACCGCTTGGCCGACGATAATGCTCAGGACCATGAGGGTGTGTGCGGCCATGATGGCAGGCGCGAGCAGCATCGAGACGAAGGTTTCGAGGAGGGCACCGGTGAGGATCGGGAGCAAGCCGCCGAACGAGCGGCGGACGCGCGGCATGCAAATTGCGCCGATGACGGCGAGGATTTTGGGCAGGAAGAGCAGGGCGAAAATCACTCCGGTGAGAATCAGGCTCTGGCCGATGCCCCCGATGTGAAACCAGCGGTCGACATAGCTTTCGAAGGGCAGTTGGCTCAACTCGCTGGTCGAGCGGTCCCAGGCAATCCAAGTGCCGACGAGCAGGAATAGGAACCAGAGCGGGCTGCCGAGGTAGGCCATGATGCCCATGAAGAGGTGCATGCGCACGGAGAAGGGGAGTTGGCGGGCGAAAATGAGCCACAGGTGTTGGAGGTTGCCTTGGCACCAGCGGCGGTCGCGGATCAGGTGGTCGACCAAGGTCGGTGGAGCTTCCTCGTAGGTGCCCTCGATGTCCCAGGCGAGCCAGACTTCCCAGCCTTGGGCGACCATCAGCGCGGCTTCGACGAAATCGTGGCTGAGGATGCGGCCACCGAATGGTTCGCGGCCGGGCAGGGCGGGCAGTTCGCAGAATTCGGAGAACGGTTTGAGGCGGATGAGAGCGTTGTGCCCCCAGTAACTGCCGCCGCCGAGCTGCCAGTAGTTGAGCCCGCGGATGAACAGCGGACCATACAGCCGCATGGCGAATTGTTGGAGACGGGTGAACACCGAGGAGCCGCGGATCAATTTCGGCGGGGTCTGCAAAATTCCGAGCCGGGGGTAGGCTTCCATCACCCGCGCCATGGTCACGATGTCCGCGCCGTCCATCAGGCTGTCGGCGTCGAGCACCAACATTGCCTCGTAGCCGCCACCCCAGGTGCGGACGAAGTCGCCGATGTTGCCGGCCTTGCGGTTGTCATTGGTTTTGCGGCGGCGGTAGTAAATGCGGCCGAAGCCGCCGAGGCGGCGGCAGAGGTTGGTCCATGATGTTTCCTCGAGCACCCACAGGTCGAGGTCGCGGGTGTCGCTGAGGATGAAAAAGTCGAACGAGTCGAGGTGGCCGGTGGCTTCGATTGACCGATAGATCGCCTCGATGCGGGCGCAGACGCGCACGCTGTCCTCGTTGTAAACCGGGATGACCACCGCATGGCGCTTGGCCAACGGGCCGCTGGCACCGTCGGCGAGGCGGGTGATTCGGACGGAGCGCTTGCGCCCGGTGAAGACGTCAAACGCGCCGAAAATGGCGTGGAACGATCCGAGCACCAACAGGCCGTTGAGCAGGACGAAGATCGCCAGCATCGGGTAGTGGGCTTTTTGGAAGCCGATCCGCCAGAACAGGTCGGCCAGCCACAGGCTGGCGCAAAGGTTGACGAGCACCACGCTGCCGAAAAACAGCGTCCGTCGGAACAGCGTGCGGACGCGCGGAAAGAACGGCTTGCCGGTATCGCGGGGTAATTGAGCGGGAGTATCCATCAGTCCAGGAAGAACCACACGGTGACGGCAATGATCGCCAGCAACACGCTGACGAACATGATGCGCATGATCGGTTTGCGATCCATGGTTTCCCACCATTGCGCCGCGCCGTTGCCGATGGCGTTGAGTTCAAGCGGTTTGGGCACCATGGTCAGGGCCGCGAAGCGCGGTCCCGCAGCGAGGTAGGAGGTGGTCATGGCCGCCACGAAGGCTGGCGGCCAGGGCGCCGGGGTGAGGAACACGCCCTGCCAGCGGTCCGGCATGCCGGCGAGCAGCAGCGCCAAGCGTCCGCGCGCGGCGAGGCGGCGGTTTTCCAAGGGGACATTGAGCACGTCCTGGGTCCACTCGGCGACTTCGGAAAGCGTTTCCTCCATGGCCAGAAACCGTGGCAGCTTCTCCGGTTCGGCGGCCCGCCGGGCCGAGGCCCGCCACAGGATGCCGCGCACCAGTTCGGCGACCAGCAGGCGGTTGCGGAGGCGCAGGGCTTGCAGATAGGCTTCAACGGCGGCGTAGGCCTCTTCCCACTCGTTGAGCTCCTCCTCGCTGAGCGGGTTCAGGTTATCTAGGGAATGACGCGTTGGGCCCATGTTTCGGTGAGGAAATTGTCGCCGCGTTTGAGGCAGCAGCGGAGTTCGACGGGACCAATTTCGGCAAGTTTTGCGCCCTCGGTGGCGGGCGCGATCTGGAACGCGACGCGCCAGCGATCATCCGGGATGGTTTGCACCGTGACGCCTTGGATTTTGATTTTGTCGGCGCCTGCACCGACCGCCTTGACGTCGGCGGTGAGCGCGATGTCGCTGGTTTGGCTGAGCGCGTTGCCGGTGAAGTCCACCAGGATGGTGCGCTGTTCCGGCTGGGCCTGGTGGATGCCGCTGCGGGTCGCGACCACCCGGCCGCCCGCTTGCGAGGGGTTTTCGTCCGTCGTCCAATGCTGGCGGTAGGAGAATTCGATGCGGTCGCCGGGTTGCGGGACGCGTGACGGTTGCCACATGGCCACGGTGTTGTCTGCGAGTTCGTTGGTGGTCGGGATTTCGATCAGGACGACGCGTCCCGAGCCCCAATCCGAGGTGGGTTCGACCCACAGCGACGGGCGCAGGTGGTAATTGGCCTCGGCGTCCTCGTAGGAACTGAAGTGGCGGTCGCGCTGCAGCAATCCGAAACCATCGCATTTTTCCATGTCAAACGAGCAGAGTTCGAGTTTGGCGGAGTCATTGCTGATTGGGTGCCATAGGCGCTCCCCGGTGCCCATGCGGATGGCCAGGCCGTCCGAGTCATGGACTTCGGGCCGGAAGTCATCGAAGTGGCGGCGCGAGTTTTCGCCGAACCAGAACATGCTCGACATCGGGGCGATCCCGAGGCGTTGCACCGCCCGGCGGGCGAACAGGACCGCGCGCACATCGACCAGGGTTTCATTGCCGGGCGAGACGCTGAATTCATAGGCTCCGGCGTAGGACGGGCCGTCGAGCAGGGCGTAAAACCGCGCTTGGGTCTGACCGGCTTCGGGTTTGCGCAGCCAGAATTCGCGGAAGCCCGGAAACTCCTCGGTGACGTCGGTGACCCCGGTGTCCACGGCGATGCCGCGCGAGGAGATGCCATAGCGTTGGTTTTTGCCCAAGGCCCGCCAGTAGCTGGCACCTTGGAAGGCGACGAGTTCATCGAAGTTGCCCGGGGTGTTGAGCGCCGCGTGCAGGCGGAACCCCGCGAAACCGCAGTCCGACGGGAGTTCGCCGTGTTTTTGAACCAAGGCCCCGTAGTTGAAATAGGCCTCAGCCAGCCGGATCTGCTGCTGGTGGGTGCTGGTGAATTCGTTGAGGATCACCGGGTCGCGGTAGAGATAGCCAGGATGGAAGAACATCGCCCGGAACGGCAGGTTGTCGGTGGCCCACAGCGCTTGGTTGGGGTTGAAGCGGATGTCCCGATACTGGTCGTAGCTGAGCTTGCCGAGCCATGCCGGCTGGGTGTCGTGGTTGGGCGCGATGTAGGGCTTGTTGGCCAGATCGCGCGCCCGGCTCTGGATGCTGTCGAACCCGACATCCTCGCGCGCCCAAGTCTGGCCCCAGGCGTGGGCGGTGAGAGCGGCGGTCGCGAACAGTGTGAGAATCCTTGGCACAGCGAGTGTCATAGGACGGATGCGACCATGCCGTCAAGAAGAGCAATCTGGAATTCTCACGCGTCCGGGCGGAAAATTCAGCCGAGGCGGCTGGCCTGATAGGTCAGAATCCCGTCGAACTCGGTGTCATCCGGATGGGTGGTCGCCGGGTGGTCGGCGAAATCGAGGAAATACCGGTCGAGCTGGAAACCGGCCTGCGCCAGCAGCGCGAGCATTTCCTCGTGCTCGATCCAGCGGATCGTTTGCCGGGACTGGTGGGTGGCCGGAGGCGTGCCGGCGAGCGAGTAGCGGTGCTCGCGATGCAGCAGCTGGCGCTGGCGGTCGAGGCGGTGGCGGGTTTCCAGGCGGCCCTCGCGGCCATCGGGCAGGGTCACCTGGTGGTCGGGATACCAGGCGTTTTCCGGCAGGTCGCCGAGCAGTTCGGCATAGGGCATGAACACCGTCAGATAGAGCCCGCCATGGTTTTCCAACATCCCGTGCCAATGGCGCAGCGCCGCCGCCGGGTCGGCCGCGAGTTGCAGGGTGAACGCCGGGGCCAGCACCGCGGCATAGCGGCGCGGCGCCTGCCAGCAGGTCATGTCGCCCGCATGCACCACCGGCCGGAGGCCCAGCCGGGCGGCGCGCCGCTCGCCCAGCGCGCGCATGTCGGCCGAGAGCTCCAACCCTTCGACCTCCAGGCCTGATAGAACCAGCGGGAACATCAGGCGTCCGGAACCCGAGCCGATTTCCAGCGCCGGCCCCGGCCACTTGGTTAGGAACTCCGCCATCAGGCGAACCTCGGAGCCGTCGTCCTCGGCGTCCCAAAAGGCGTCGTGCAATTCCGCTTCGAGCGAGAGGTAGGGCTGGGACATGCGCAGAGGTGTGGCGGAACGAAACCGATATCCGAAGTCAAAACCAGCGCGTCGGTGCAGAAACCATCGATCGGACGGATCGGTGAGATGATTTTCGCACCGCATGATTTTACTGAATGCTTGAATAGATTTGGGTGGATTTCCGGCTTTTTCGGCTTGCCCGGCAGTTGGCGGTAAATCCGCTTGGAATTCGCGGAGGCTTTGAGTACAGATCTCCCCCCATGACGAAACAGGCACTCGGAAAAGGACTCGGCGCACTGATCCGGAAAAGCGCGCCGGGGCTCAATGGCGCGGGTGACGATTTCAAACGCGTTCGAGACGTGCCGATCGATCAGGTGGTGCCCAGTCCGCTGCAACCGCGGATGCAGTTTAGCGAATCGCCGCTCGACGACCTGGTGGAATCGATCCGCCAGCACGGGGTGATCCAGCCGCTCATTGTGCGGGCGGTGAATGGCAAACTCGAGTTGATCGCCGGCGAGCGCCGCTGGCGGGCGTCCGGCAAACTCGGACTGACCACGGTGCCGGTCATCGAACGCGAGGCGTCCGACCGCGACGTGCTGGAAATGGCGCTGATTGAGAACCTGCAGCGCGAGGACCTCAATCCGATGGATGAAGCCGCCGGCTACGTCCGCCTGGCCAAGGACTTCTCGCTCAAGCAGGATGAAATCGCCAAGCAGGTTGGCAAGTCCCGCGCCAGCATTGCCAACGCCATGCGGCTACTCGATTTACACCCGGACATCCAGTTGCACGTCGCCCATGCCCGCCTCACCGTGGGTCACGCCAAGGTCATCCTGTCGATCAAGGATCACGACAATCAGTTGCTGGCCGCCGATCAGGTCATCCGCCGTCAACTGACGGTGCGGGCCGCGGAAAAGCTGGCCCAGACGTTTTTAGTGGACCCGATGGAGCGTGCCAGCGAGGGGGAAGAGCCGAAAAAGGCGAGCGTTTCGCGCGAGTTGGACATCCAGATCCGCTCCATCACCAACCGGCTCCGCGAGCACCTCGCCACCCATGTCGCGGTCCACCATTCGATCAAAAAAGGCCGCATCGAAATCGAATATTACGGCGATGACGACCTCCAGCGGCTGCTCGAATTGATCGGCTTGCGCGCCGCGGAGTGAGGGGAAAAGCTGAAATTTTGAAAGCTGAAAGCGGAAATGAAGAAAAGAGAGAAAGGGCGGCCGCTTGCCGCTTTCTGTTTTCAGCTTTCTGCTTTCTGCTTTGCTTGAGTCACTAGCACTTGCCCAAGAGTCCATCAGGAGATAACAACAGGCATCCAACGACGATCCTTTAGCTTTTTTCTGGCCAGGCGGTATCTCAATCCCCGCCGGGCGCTGCTGTCCTCGTTCACGCTGATCTCGCTGGTCGGGGTGATGTTAGGCGTGCTGGTGCTGGTGGTGGTCATGGCGGTTTACGCCGGCCTGGAGCGCGATGTGAAGAGCCGCCTGCTCGGGTTCACCCCGCACATCCTGTTGCGCCACCAGAGCGCCGGGCTCGGTGAGGCGCAGTTGGACGATTGGCAGGCCGCCGCCGCCCAGGCCAAACAACTGCCGCGGGTTGAGTCCGCCACCGCCTTCGTCTCGGACAACGTCATCATCGACGTCCAATCGGCGCAGCGGCCGGTCATGTTCCGCGGCATCGACACCTCGGACCCCGCCCAGATCCAGGGCCTCGCCCGGATGCTCGACCGCGCCAACCACCCGGACTCCTCGGCCGACCTCGGCATCGACGACCGGGCGGTGGTGTCCTCGATCCTCGCCGAGCAACTCGGCATCCGCGTGGGCGACGTGGTCCGGCTGTATTCGACGCGCAACTTCGAGGCGGTCATGCGCGCCTACAAGGCCACCGAAAAACCACCGCTGCGCGAGGCGGCGGCGGTGTGGAAACCCGCCACCAGCGCGCTGGCCGCCGCCTGGAAGCCCAAGGGCGGGGACTTCGTCATTGCCGCCGAGGCGCTGACCGGGGTCTATCAGTCACTGGACGGGCTGCGCGGCGGGTCGCTGCGCGAACCCGAGCGGGAGTTGCTGGATGCCCTGCTGGTTGCGATGGAAGGCGGCACCAAGGACGGGGCGGCCAAGGAGTTCCGGTTCGCCGCGGCGACCAAGACCGAGATCGAAACCGCCATTGCCGGCCTCAATACCACCGATCCTGAAAAGATGGACGGCGAAACCCTCAAGGGCCTGAAAACCATCGTGCTGCCCAAGGAGGTCAAGGTGACCGGCGTCTATCAGGCGTCGCAGATGGCGGTGACCCCCGATCTGTTCGTGCCGCTGCCCTTGGCCCAGAACCTCGCCGGCCTGGGCGAGGCGGTGCAAGGCATCGCCCTGCGCCTCGACGACGCCTATGCCGCGGAGCAAGTCGCCGCGCAGGCCCGCCAAACGCTCGGCCCGGAGTGGTCGCTGCTCACCTGGGGCGACCAATACCAGACGTTCTTCGCCCTGATCAACCAGCAGCGAGTGATGATGTATTTCGCGCTGTCGTTCATCGTGCTGGTGTCGGCGTTCTCGATGATGGCGGTGATGTTCACCGTGACCATCCAGAAGCGGCGTGAGATCGGCGTGATGAAGGCGCTGGGCGCGGCACCCGGCCAGATCGTGCGGGTATTTCTCTATCAGGGGATGCTCCTCGGGGTGCTGGGCGCGGCGCTGGGCATCGGCCTCGGGCGGCTGGTGATCCATTTCCGCGGGCCGATCCAGGGGGTTTTCCGCGCGCTGGGCTTTGATCCTTTCGCCGCCTCGTTCACCGGATTCGGGGTGCTGCCGGCCCACAACAATCCGATTGAGCAGGCGGTCATCGGCTTGATGGCCTTCGTTCTGTGCTCGCTGGCGGCGCTGGTCCCGGCATTCTTCGCGGCCCGCAGCGATGCCGCCAAATCCCTGCGCAACCTCTGAATCATGGATATCTGGATCATCCAAAACGGCGAGAAAGTCGGCCCCATTCATGACTTCGACGTCCGCAAAAAGATCGAGCATGGCGAGTTGCCGGCCACCACTCCGGCGTGGCACGACGGCTTGGCCGCTTGGAAGCCGCTGGTCGAAATCGACCTATTCGCCCGTGAGTTCGAGCGGCCCATCGAAGTCCGGGACTCGCCCAGTGCGTTGCCCGCGGAGGATGACGAGCGCCCGGTGCCGCCGTCCTTGCCCGACACGCCGGTGTTGCTGCGGCGGTTCTGGGCGCGCTGGTTCGATCTCTATCTGTTTGCCGGGGTGTGGTGGATCGTGCTGTGGGCGACCGGGCGCGACATCGAGGCGACGCTGACCAATCCGTGGGTGATGCTCTTTCAATACGTTCCGTGGTTCGTGCTCGAAACCTTGCTGCTGCACCGCTTCGCCACCACCCCCGGGAAATGGCTGCTGGGCCTGAAAGTCGTCAATCACAACGGCACGCGGCTGGATCTGGCGGATGCCAGCCGGCGTTCGGCGCGGGTGCTGTTCATCGGTCTTGGCTTCGGCTGGGGCCCGTTGTCGCTGGTCTGCCAGATACTGGCCTTTTTCAATGCCAAGCACCTGGGCCGTCCGCTGTGGGATCATGCCGGCGGCCACCGGGTCACGGCCGTCCCGCTCAACCCGCTGCGCATCACCGGCTACGTGTTGGTGCTGTTCGCGGCGCTCCAACTCCAGATGATCGTGGTCGCGCCCTACGTCTTCGATGCCGCCGGCAAGGCCTTCCCCTCGCTCAAGGAGCAGTTCGACAAGAATCCGCCCTGGCATCTGCCTAAAAATTCGTGAGGGGGCGGAACCGTGGCGTGCTCTGGCAAGGCGGTTTCCGCCGCTACCTTCGCTACCACCCCTTGGCGGTGATCTTGGCCGCGACGGCGTTGGCGATCACCAGATTGCCGGCATTGCCGGGATGGATGTCGTCATCAAAACTTGTGCGCAATTGCAACGGAGTGTAGCCGGGGCCGACCCACGACTCACGGGTCCCCGCGGTGGATGTTTTGGAAACCAACCAAGTGCTTTGGGTGCCAGGTCTGCCACCGGCGGCGTTGGTGGGGATCCACAGCTTTTCGGGGACCGCCGGGTTTGTTAGAAAGCTCTTTTCCAGGGCTGTGCGCTGGGCGTCGAACAGCGCCATGGTGTCGATGTAACTGTCCGGGAAGTTGGTTTTCACCCACGGCATGTAGGTGTTGTAATAATTGTTCCAGTTGACCGAGCCGGGGCCGCGGTCGGTGAAGCTGCCCGAGGTCGGACAAACGATGAGGAAGCGGGGGTTGACCTCGATCAGCTGTTTCAACAACAACAGGTTGTTAGGAATGGTGTAGTTGGTCACCGCGTTGGTGTTGGGCATGTCATTGGCCGACACCTCCAGCAGCCAGATCCAGTCGTCGAATTTGGTGTGGGAGGTCCAGGTGACATCCCAGGTGCCGCCGGTGAAGGGGACGTCATACGACCAGCCGCACTCGACGGACGGGGTTCCGGTGGCGTTGCTGCCGAGGTTGAGGGTCGCCGAATCCAGGGAGAACTCCTTGACCTCAAACGTGTTGGTGCTGACGTTGGCCGCGACATACACCCGCCGCTCCACTATCGCGCTCGGCAGATAGGGACTCGAATAACTCCAACCGGCCCCAACGACCGGCGTGCCAGCCAGTCCCGAGGTATCCCTGACGTCCAGGTCACTCGGGTAGGCCGGGTCATTGCTGATGAAAGTCACCCGGTCGCCCGCCGCCAGGCCGTGGCCTGGGCAGGTGATGGTCTTGGGATTGCTGGCGATGTTGGTGGTGAAATTCTTCAGGTTGCGTTTCGCGGATCCGACATAACGGCCGTGTTGATAGACCTCGATCCCGGTGGGTTCGGACACCGCTTTGGCATAATACGCCCATTGGTTGCGGTAGGTATTGGCAAAGGTAATTTCACCCGTCGTGTCACCCTGGGTGCGGTCGGCGCGGTGGCGGCTCCACTTCATGTGGATGGTGGCCGCGGTGACCGGGTTGGTTAGCGGGGACATCAACTCGACGCCGCGCGCCCGGGCGACCATCGACGGGCTGGTGGTGCCGCCGATGGCCTGGGAGAATGTGTGGCGGCTGGTCAGGGGTGCCAGATTGATGGGCCACGCGCCGGGGGTGCTGATGCTGTCGCCGACCACATAGAGGTTGGGCGAGCCGACCTTGCGCAAGCGATAGAAATCGTTGGTCCGGGCGTTTTCCGTGATCCGGAACGCCCCCGCCTGCGGATTGGTGTAGCTGGCCACGTTGACGTGCGCCCAGTCCGTCAGGTTGCGGCTGGTTTCCAGCGTCCAACTCAGGTTGTTGTCGAGCCAGTCGACGTCCACTTGGGGCGTGGTGCCGGCCCGGTGGGTGAGGCGCAGCGACGCCGGTGCCGTGTCCGGTGGCGGTTCGACGAGCGCGACGGTCAATGGAGTCTTCAGCCCCGAGTAGAGGGCGGTGACCGACGACTGGGGCAGGGCCACGTTCCACACGGCGAAATCATCGGCAAGTCCTCCGTTGGCTCCCCAAAATGCGGAGCCGACCAGACCTGATAGGGTGCGGATTCCGAGAATCGTGGTGGTGTTGAAATTCGCCAGTTTGGCCACCGTGGGCACGGTGTAAGTGAAATTGGCGGTGTCCTGCACGCCATCGATGTAGAGCTTGGCGGCCCCACCGCTGTCGGTCCAAACCACATGGTGCCACTTGTTGTTTGCGCTAGTATAAGTTTCGGCGGTGTTCTGGATGGTGGAATTGGACCCCCGGTCGAGGATCGTGACTCCGTCCTGCCCGCGGAAGAACAAGCGGAACTTGGTGCCTGTCGCATCGGTTCCCAGCGAGAAGTAAGAGTTGCTGTCCAGCGTGCTGCCTTCCCCAAACAAGGTGCGGTTCGCGTTCAAAGTGCTGCCCCGCAACCAGAAGGCAATGGTCAGGCCGCTGCCCGTGCCCTTGTGGACCGCGTCGGCATACGAGGCCACTTCAAAAGCATTGCCCGCCTGGCCGCTGGCATAGAGCGTGGCGGTGGAGTAGCCCACCAGTCCTGCGCCGCCGATGCTGGTTTGGCTGCTGTTGCTGGACGTGGCGAGGACCCCGCTGACCAGATCGGCGTAAGTGACCGTGACCGGAGTGCCCGTGCCCAGCGTGCGCGTGCTTTCGAACGGGTAATAAAGAACCAGCCCCGCGCGTGCGGCGGGGGCGGTGCCGAGACTGGCGAGGAGGGCCGCGACGGCGACCGGGTGGAGACGGGCTAGCAGATTCATGGGTTTTTGGATGTGGGAGAGTTGGGTTCGGGAGTGCGTCACCAGCCTTTGGCCTTGAGCATGGCGGCAACGGCGTCGGCGATCAGCTGATTGCCGCCGTTGTTGGGGTGGATGCTGTCATTGAAGCCGGCGCGGAATTGCAGGGGAATATAGCCGGGGCCGACCCAGGTTTCAAACGCATCCGGGGTAGCGGTGGGGAAGAACTCCCAGCTGGCTTCGTTGGTGGGGGCGCCCTTGATCCAGAAGTGCTGGGGTTTTTTCGGATCGGTTAGCATGCTCAACTCCTTGGCCGTTCGCTGGGCGTCGAAGATCGCCATGGTGTCGATGTGGTTGTCGGGAAAGGTTTTGCGCGCCCACGGCATGTAGCCGTCGTAATAATTGGTCCAATTGAAGGAGCCCGGGCCGCGGTCGGCGAAGCTGCCCGACGGCGGGCAGACGATGAGGAAGCGGGGGTGGCTGCCGGTCAT
>Ga0194037_1000639_pt1 | contig 26921 bp, 27 predicted proteins | sample JunL306m_MetaG_FD_148653 | JGI IMG/M metagenome (GOLD analysis project Ga0194037, IMG submission 148653) | Anoxic zone freshwater microbial communities from boreal shield lake in IISD Experimental Lakes Area, Ontario, Canada - Jun2016-L304-6m | ecosystem: Environmental > Aquatic > Freshwater >...
GCGGGCGTGGCTTTCGCCGGTGGCGGAGTTCGGCCTGGCCGACCAGTTGCTGCTGGGCGGGGCGGTGGGGGCATTTGTGAGCGTGCGGGCCATCGCCGGCAATCCGCTGGCGGAGCGGATTTTAATCTGGGGCGTGGCGTTGTTATTGGTGGCGAATTTGGTGGTCATCGGCCAGCAAATGGTGGATCCGGCCTGCTCGCCGATGTTGCGGTCCCGGGGTGTGACTTTGCCTTCGGGGTTTTTCGCCGCCTACAACGAGGCGGCCAACTATCTGATTGCCAGTGCCATGCTGGTGGGAGCGGCGGCGTTGTTCGGTCGTCATGCCCGCGCCACGCGCCTGTTGTGGGCGCTGATTGCGATCGCGGGAGTGGCAGGCGTGTGGTTCACCCGCTCGCGCGGCGGGATCTTTGGCGCGGCCGTGGGGTGCGGGGTTTTTGCCGCGGTGGCGCTGATGTTGGCGAAACGACGGGGATCCCGGTGGTTTGCGCCCGCGCTGATCGCGATCCCGCTGATCGGCCTGGCGGTCGGAGCATTGCTCTTCGTCGGTTGGCAACATGCCCAGGAGTTCCGCCAGCAAGTCCCGGGCATTGATCGATTGCTCGATAACAGCTGTCGGCTGTATTTTCTCGGGCTGGCGCTGTCGTGCATCGGGCTGCATCCGTTCGCGGGTGGAGGCAGCCGGAGTTTCAGTTGGGAATGCTATCGGTTCTGGGACCAAAAGGCCCAGGGAATGGGCGGGGCCAGGCCGGACATGGTCCACAACGAATGGGTGCAATCCGCCACCGACTACGGGCTGGTGGGTGCCGGGTTGTTGGTGGGGGTGCTCGGGGCGCTGGCCTTGGCGGCGGTCCTGCGGGTGTTGTTCGAGGAGACGCCCAAGGAACGGGATTCGCGGGATGCGTGGCGTCTCGGGGCCCTGGCCGGATTGGCGGGCATGCTCGTGCAAGCGTGCTTCAGTTTTGGGTTCCACATGCTGGCGGGCGTCCTGCTGTTGGGAATCTGTCTGGGAATGATGTCGCGCTCCGCCGAGCGGGCACCCGGCCCGCGGACCCTCGGCACCCGGATTCTGCTCACCATCGCGGCACTGGCCTGCGCCGCGTTGCTGCTCCCCGCCGGTTGGACCGGCAGCCGGGTGACGGCAGCCCTGTGGCCGGTCTATTTCGGCCACCAGCCGCCGCTCTCGACCGAGGCGCGCATCGGTGCCTTCAGCGCGGCGATCGAGCTCTGGCCGCAGTCCGCGTTCTATCAGGAACGGGCCGCCCTGGTCCAGCCAAGCACGGGCTCTAACGACACGGCCGGCAACCGGGAAGCCGCCGAGCGGGCGCTCGGCGACTATCAGGAGGCCAGCCGGCTCGACCCATATAATCCGGCCGTCGCGGTGAATCGCGCCAATTTGCTCAGTTTCCTGCAGCGCGATGTCGAGGCGGAGCAATGGCATGCGGAGGCCCTCGGGTTGCAGGGCGGGATGGAGGCGGGGTTTCGCGCGCACTATTCCCTAGCCATCCACCTGTGGCACAAGGGCCTGCGGCTGTGCCAACTGCCCACACCGCGACCCGCGCTCGATGCGTTTGAATGCGCCGCCACCCACATTGAAGAGGCCTTCAAACAAACTTCGCAGTGGTCCATCTATGCCGACCGCGTCTCCATCCACGAGAGCCTCGGGCTGGTGCGCGAGGCGACGGGCGATCAAGCGGGCGCGCTGCAGGCCTACAACTTGGCGTCCGCCCTCCCCACCGGCACCCGCCTCCACTATCGGGCGGGCATCCTGCTAGGGAAAATCGCCGTCAAGGAATGGGCGCAGCGCCACCCCTCGGAAGCGCTGGGGCACTTCATGCAAGCCCGCCAACGGATCGGCCAGGCTGGCAGCGATTTGCCCCAAGGAGTCACCCCCAGCCAGCGCCTTGTCTACCTCGCCTACCTCGACCGGATGATCCAATTTCTCACCGGAGCGAAAATCCAGCCGGCGCAGGAAAAGGTGGAGCGCTCTCGATGAGAGCGCAGGCCAAAGGAATGACCCTCCCGAGTAAGTAACATCCAGATTTACCGCAAAGCCGCAGAGGTCGCAGAGTCTCGCAAAGGATAATTTTTGTTCACAAGCGTAGTCCATGGCTCTGCGTTCCTTAGCGACCTTGGCGACTCGGCCGTGAGTTTTTGGCAGTTACTTGCCTTTCCACACCCGGTCACGCCGGGTTCTGGTGCTAAAGAGGAAAATCAAACCGCGAATGAACGCAAATGAACACTAATCTTGAACAAGTTATGTAAAAATGGCTCACCTAGAAGGTTAATGATGGATTTCTCTTCAACAGCTGGTTTTAAACGCTTATTCGCGTTGATTGGCGTTCATTCGCGGTTTCTAGGATGACCCATTCAGCCCCAGGCCAGTCGATTCGTCACTTCTAGGTAGCCCCTTGGTCATGCGGCCTCACCGAGGCCGCGCCACCTTGCCCGCTCAGCGCTTGATCTGGTTCCAGTCGATCTGGTTTTCGGCGAATTCGCTGACGAATTTCTGCAGTTTGGCGTCGGCCTCCGCTTCGGGGATTGGGTTGTCGATCCACGGCAGTTTGCCATACCACATTGAGGCGGAGACGTAGGCCCAGCGCTGGTCCATGCCGCGCACCAGCCGGTCTTGCATGTCAAACAACGTGCGCTGCAGGTGGTCGTTGGTGATCCGGTCATGGCCCACGAAAAAGTAGTAGGTCACGCAATTGAATTGGATGGCATCGGTTCCGGCGCTGGCGGTCTTGAGTGTCTGCACCGACTGCAGGCGTTTGGCGTTGAATGTGCGGCCGTTGGCGAGGTGGAGCGTGCGGTTGCCGGAGGCGGTGATGGCATGGCCTTGAGCGGGCATGCAGCGCTCCGGGCGGTGGATCGAGTTGTTCAAATCGTGGCCGGAGAGCACGACGGAAAGGTCGAGGCGGTCGGGAACCAGGTGGCCGTCGAGGGTCACTTCGCCCGGGCGTGGCCGCAGGCAAATCGCCTTGGCGAATTCGGTGTCGCTCGAGAGGGTTCCGAGTTCCTCCTTGCTGGCGGCGAGCGTCTTGAACGACCACCCGCCCGAGGAGCCCGGCAGCTCCATTTTCACGGCCGAGTCGGCGATTTTACCGGCTAGCGGCAGCAAATACACCATTCCCAGCGCCCCGCCTAACAACAGCGGCAGCCACCATGCGTTAGATTTCATGAGTCCGAAGTGGGGTTTTGGGGTTCGCTGGCGGTGCCCGTGCGGGTGACCATGACCCGGCGGAGTTGCCGTCGGTTGGAGTGTTTCCATGGCAGGCCGCCCTCCAGCAGCGAGTGGATGGCGAGCAGCAGCATCAGGGAAAACGGATAGAAAAGCAGCAGTCCGGACCAATCGTGCCAGGTATGGCGCGCCCATGTCGGGTCGCCGTATTCGGCGATCACGAAAATCGAGATGACCCGCAGCGAGTTGCCGAGGATGGCGAGTGGGAACGCGGAGAGAAAAAGGACCGCGCGTTTCCATGGTGCCAGGTCCGCGATGCAGGCCCACGCCCCTGAGATCATCAGCAGGGCCATCAGCGAGCGGATGCCGCTGCAACCCTTGGCGATTTCCAGGGGTTCCCAGCCACCGTGGGCGGAAGAGATCATGTTGCCCTGGACGAGGGTTTGGACCCCGCACAGCGCGGCCCCGTGGTGCGACATCGAGGTAGCCAGCAGCTGCAACTGGGTGGTGGCCTGTTGGAAACTCGGCAGGGGGATCGCCAGCCAAAAGAAAAACAACGGGAACAAGAGCATTTTGGCCACCCGTCCGCCCCAGAGATACCATGCGGACCCCCACAGGAGGAATGGCAGGGCCCCGATCGCGACCCGCGGTTGGAGCGTCCGGTAAGCCGCCGCATAAAGAAGAGCGCCCGCCACCACCACCCCCAGGCCCCAGATGTTGCCTTTGCCCGCGGCCGCCTTGAGATCCTTGAACCGGTAGACGATCAGCCCGGCGATGATCAGCGGGAACAAGGGGCCGTGCTCGTAGTCGTTTTCGCCGTTCCAGGCGCTCCACAGCCATGCCAGGGCGGATTGGCTGCGGTTGGAGCCAAAGCGGCTCTCAACGCCGAAGAACCAAACCAACACCCCAATCGTCACCACCAGCGGCCCCCAGAACGCCCGTTTGACGGGGTCTTCGCCGCCTGATTGAGGCCCGTCGATGGCGGACTCGGAGGAATGGGATGACATCAGCGGGAAGGGATTGGATGATTTACGAGCAAAGTATTGCCGAGTGCCCTAGGACTGTCAACAATTGCCGCCTCACCGCATCCCGCTCTCCTTGCCCATGAAACTCATCAGTGGAACCGCCCACCGCGCGCTCGCCGAACGTATTGCCGAAAGCCTCGGCCAACCGCTAGCTGACGTCCAAGTCACCGCCTTCCCAGATGGCGAGACTTCGGTCAAAATCAATGAAAACGTCCGAGGCCAGGATGTGTTCATCATCCAGCCGAGTTGTCCGCCGACCAACCACAATCTGATGGAGTTGCTGATCATGGTGGACGCGGCGCGCCGAGCCAGCGCGGAGCGGATCACTGCGGTGATGCCGTTTTTCGGCTACGCCCGCCAGGACCGGAAAGACCAACCGCGGGTGCCCATCACCGCCAAACTCGTTGCCAACCTGCTGACCTCCGCCGGCGTCAACCGGGTGCTCACGATGGATCTTCACGCGCCGCAGATCCAAGGGTTTTTCGATATCCCGGTGGATCACCTCTATGCCAAATCCGTGCTCATCGGCTACCTCCGCCAGCGCCACCCGGACACCTCGAACCTGACCGTGGTGTCGCCCGACGTCGGTGGTGTCAAAATGGCCCGCTCGTACGCCGAAGCGCTCGGTGCCGAACTGGCGATCGTCGCCAAACACCGGGTGAGCGCCACTCGCGTGGAAGCCATGAACGTCATCGGCGAAGTCGCCGGGCGCGATGTCCTGCTGGTCGATGACATGACCGAAACCGCAGGCACGCTGACGGCCGCCGCGGAAATCCTCCATAAAGAGGGTGCCCGGCGGATTTACGCCGGGGTTTCCCACGCGATTTTAGGCGATCTCGCCCACCAGCGGATCCGCGATTCCCAGATCGAGGAAGTCATCACCACCGATTCGGTGCCGCAGGCTGCCGGCCCGAAAGTGCAAGTGGTGGGCATCGGCCCCTTGCTTGGTGAGGCGATCCGCCGGATCCACGACGGTCAGTCGATCACCTCGCTGTTCACGGTGTGAGGGGTGAAGAGGGTGTTTCGGTGTTTCGGTGTTTCGGTGTTTCGGTGAATCAGTAAGAGCGAAAGGATCAGTCGCTACCCACCGTCCTTTCTCTCTTCTCTTGCCGAAACACGGAAACACCGGGCCGCGCAGCGGCAGCCGAAACACCGGGCCGCGCAGCGGCTAAATGCGCTCCACGCAAACAAATTTTTGACAAGCGGGCGTCTGGTCGCTACACAGCCCGCCCCGCGCGGAATTTCTGGACTCCTCCAGAGTCGCCTCTCAACTACAACGTCCACTCTGTCATGGCCAAGAAGACCACTCTCAAAGCAGCCACCCGCGACCTAACCGGTTCCGGCCGTCTCAATCAAATGCGCCGTGAAGGCTGGTTGCCCTCCGTGATTTACGGCCTCGGCACCGCCAACACCAACCTCAAGGTGGACGCCAAGGCCTTCGCCGACCTGCTCGCCAAGAGCAGCTCGGACAACATCATCATCAACCTGGAAATCGAGGGCGAAGGCACCCGCCTGGCGTTCCTGCAAGCCATCCAGCACAATCCGTTGTCCGGCCTGCCGGTGCATTTGGATTTCCTTTCGATCGACGAGAAGACCGAAATCACCGCCCACATCCCGGCCCACCTCAACGGTGAGTCTCCTGGCGTCAAAGCCGGCGGGGTGGTCGAACAATACGTCCACGCCATCGAAATCATCTGCCTTCCCGACGATCTCCCCGAAACCCTGGAGATCGACATCAGCGGTCTCGAACTCGGGGCCTCGCTCCATCTGGGCGACATCAAGTATCCCAAGGGTGTGCGCCCGACGCACGCCACCAACGTCGTGCTCGTCCACATCGGCCGCGCCGGTTCGGGTGCTGAGCAGGAAGCCGCCGCCGCCGCTGCCGCGCCCGCTCCGGCGGCCAAGGCTGCGCCAGCAGCGAAAGCCGCTGCCAAGCCGTCCAAGTAACTCCTGCGGAGCCGTTTTTTCAACGCCCGGGCCGCCCAGCGCCCCGGGCGTTTTTTTGCGCCCCGAAGCAGCGATCCCGGCCCGGCGGGTTCATCGGTTGTATTCCAAGGAGCGGCGGAATCCGTCCGCCGATGTCCACGGGAAGTCCCTGAAGTGAGAAAACCGCTTGGCATAGCCCTCCTCAAAAATCATGCCATCGGCTAAGGAGCCGCGACATTCTTGTCGCGTCTTGAAGCGCAGGAGGGGGACAAGAGGGGGACAGAGGGGGACAAGAATGTCCCCCCTCCGTGAGCCCGCCGGACTCATTCAAGTTCCTCCTCGTTCCACACCCCAGGGTGCACGCGGGTTCATCCTAAATGTCACAGATTAACCTCCCATGCCAAAATCAGCGTCTCTCCAGTTCATCGGAGGTTCAATCGGCTACGGTCACTCGACGGCTTGGGAAAGTTGCGGCAAGTGGCGGAAATGGCTGTCGGCAGAGGCTAGGGTGCCGCCGACTTCGTAGCACATTGCGGCGATCCAGATATCATTTTCAGGGATGGGTGTGCCTTGCCGTTTCAATTGGGTTTTGAAATCCGCATACACATCGCTCGTCCGCTCGGTCATCAACAGCACCGAGATCCGGCGCTCATTCAAAAACAGCTGCAGGACCGAGCGGTTGGTGGGAGCCAACGCCCCGCTCAGAAAGCCAAATTTCAACTCGGCCAAAACGACCACCGGCACCAGCACTCGTTCTGCCCGCTGCAATTGCCATTGCCAGCGACCGAACCGCTGGTAGTCCGAATACGCATTGGTGTCCAATACGAGAAGCTTCATTTCCAGGATTCCTCGTCAATTTGGTTGAGGTCCACTTGCAAAAACCGATCCCAATCGGGTCCGAAGTCCGAGGCTCCGGCGTAGTGATCCAAGTCGTGGTGGATCACTTCGGATTGCACGCCCAGACCGGATTCCAACGCTTCCAGCAGCACGGTATTCATCGAAACGCGCCGTTCCTTGGCTTTTTGCCTGGCCAACTCCAGGCAACGATCTTGAACCCGTCGCACGGTCACTTGATTCATGCCTGCACTCTGCACGATGCGATCGATGCAGTCAAGTGCATGCGTAGCGCAACACTCCCTCGTGCCCGACAGCCCGGCAATTTTTTATTGTTTAGAATTTAGGATTTAGAAATTAGGATTTTCCCTGTCATGTCCTTTAATCTGATCGTGGGTCTCGGCAACCCGGGACGGCAATACGAAGAAACCCGGCATAACATCGGGTTCATGGTGCTCGACGCCCTGGCGGCGGCGGCGGGGGTGAAGTTCCAGTCGTCGCCGAAGTGGCAGTGCCATCTGGCCAAGTTGCCGGACAGCGGCACGCTGTTGGTCAAGCCGCAGACGTTCATGAACCTGAGCGGCCGCGCGATCCAACAGGTGCTGGCATTCCACAAATGGCCGCCGGAGCGGATGCTGGTGGTTTATGACGATGCCGCGTTGCCGCTCACGGCGCTGCGGTTCCGCGAAAAAGGCAGCGCCGGCGGCCACAATGGGATCAAGTCGATCATCCAACACCTCGGCAGCGATGGGTTTCCCCGCCTCAAAATCGGCATCGGCGGCAGCCTGCCCGGCAACATGACCGGCCATGTCCTGGGGAAATTTTCACCCGCCGAGCGCCCGCTTCTTGAAAACACGCTTGCCATGGCTCTGGAAGCCGTGCAGCTTGCGCGTTCCCAAGGGCTCGCCGCTGCGGCGAACCGCTACCACACCCGCATCCAACCACCCCAACTTCATTCCGATGAGTCGCAAATACCAGGGCCTGATCGTCCTTAACACCAAATCCCTCGAAGGCAGCGTTGATGACCTCGTCACCGCCATTTCCAAGGAACTCGAAGCCGAAGGTGCCAAACTGGAAAAAATCAACCAGCTCGGCCGCCGCCAGTTTGCGTATAATTCGCGTCACCTTGAGGCCGGCCACTACGTCAACTACCTGTTCCAGGGCGCTCCCGACACGGTTTCGAAGATCCAAGCCCGCCTGCGCTTGAACGGCCACGTCCATCTCCAGCACTTCCAACGCATCGCGTGACGCGGGGCCGCTGCGCTCGCACCGACTTCAAGCTTGCTTTTTTCCAGCCTGTCCCATTCAATCCACCACTATGGCCAATCTCAATAAAGTCATGCTGATCGGCAACCTCACCCGGGATCCCGAATTGCGCTACACTCCGAAAGGCAGTGCCGTGGCGGAGTTCGGCCTGGCGATCAACCGCGTCTGGTATAACGAGCAAAAACAAAAGCAGGAGGAAACCACATTTGTCGATATCACGCTGTGGGCCCGCCAGGCGGAAATCGCCCAGCAATACCTCACCAAAGGCAGCCCGGTTTACATCGAAGGCCGCCTCAGTCTGGACACCTGGGACGACAAGGCGACCGGCCAAAAACGCAGCAAAATCAAGGTGGTGGGAGAAACCCTCCAGCTGTTAGGAAGCAAAAACCATTCCGGTGGCGGCGCTCCGCAATCCCAAGGCCCGCCTCCCTCGCAGCAGCGCTCGGCGCCGCCACAAGGGGCATCCCCGGCACCCACCAACGAGTTCCAGGACGAGGACGAAATTCCGTTCTGATCCTGACGAATTAAATTCACCAGCGGGGCCGCTCACGCGTCCCCGCTTTTTTGTATGCGGGGCTCGCGGGTGAACGAATTTCAGAATGAAGCGAAACGCGCCGCCGACAGGAGGTCGCAGAAAGGGGCGCTGAGTGTGGAACGAATTTCAATCCCGTTTTTCTTTTTCCCTTTTGGCCCCAGAACCCGCGCGCGCTCCGGGGTGTGGAATCTAGAGTAACTGTGGCGGCACCATGGAGCGCGGGCTTCAGCCCGCCCGGACTGAGCGGGCTGAAGCCCGCGCTCCGGAGTCAATCGGCCAAGTGAGTCGGGCTCAGCGCGAGCGGCGGGCTTTTTTCGGTTCGAAGGAGACGTCCTTGAGATCGAAGGCTTCGGGATCATAGCCCGGGCGCCACCATTCGATGTCACCGTGGAGGGCCTGCATGTATTGGAAGGTGCCGCCGCAGTCCTCCTGCGGGCAGGCCCGCGCGCCGCCCAACATCTGCGGCCCACCCTCGCCCGCCACCAATTTTTCGAAGACGATTTCATGAACCCACTCGTCGGCGAAGTCGTAACGGTAAAGAATCCGAATCGGCAACCGCCGCCGGCCGATAAACTCGGCCACGGTGAGGACCGCCTCGTCCTGGAACTCGCCGGCGGTTTGATCCTCCAGCCCGATCGGGCCGATCACATCGACCAGGCGTTTGCCCTTGCCGTGGCGGAATTCGTGCGGGTGCTTGTTGTCCCAGCCCATGGCGGCCTGGATCGCGTCGCTGAAGGCGACAAACGTGACGTCGGTGGCAATCGCAAACCGCCGCCAAATCTGCGGCTGGATCCCGTAGACAAATACTTTAACTTCCACCCGGTTGGTTGCGCTCGCCTTGGCCATGCCCCAAGCTTGTGACCAGAATCGGCCAATTAATCAAATGGGAAATTGAGCTGACCCAATCATCCGGTGATTGGCACCAAAAAGACGGGCCGCGCCCGGAGAGGCGCGACCCGTGGGATGGGGTTATGTGAGAGGCTGGCGTTTACGCCATGCGGGCGGCCAGCAACTCGCGCTGATGGACGAGTTCCTTGGGCAGGTGATCGCCGAGGGAAGCGAAGAACTCTCCCTGACCGGCGAGTTCAGCCTGCCACTCGGCACTGTCCAGAGCCATGAGCTCTGCGAATTTCTCCTTGGTGAAGCCGTCGATGCCGGCGGTATTGAAATCCTCGAACGACGGGCTGCCGCCGACTTGGGTATCAATGGCGTTGGCCTGGCCGTTGCAGCGTTTGACGATCCACTCGAGGACGCGCATGTTGTCGCCGTAGCCGGGCCACATGAATTTGCCTTCGGCACTCTTGCGGAACCAGTTGACGTGGAAGATCTGCGGCAACTTGCTGACATACTTGCTCATTTCGAGCCAGTGGCCGAAGTAGTCGCCCATGTTGTAGCCGCAGAATGGCAGCATGGCCATCGGATCGCGGCGGACTTTGCCGAGCGTGCCGGCGGCGGCGGCGGTCATCTCCGAGCCCATGGTCGCCCCGACGTAAACGCCGTGGTTCCAGTCAAGCGCTTGGAAAATGAGCGGCATGGTCGTGGCGCGGCGACCACCAAACACGATCGCGTCAATCGGCACACCGTCCGGGTTCTGCGCGTTCACGTCGTAGGTCGGGCACTGCACGGCGGGCGCGGTGAAGCGCGCGTTGGCATGCGCCGCGGGGCGGCCGCAATCCGGCGTCCAGTCCTGGCCGGTCCAATCGATGAGATGGGCGGGCGGGGTCTTGCTCATGCCTTCCCACCAGATGTCGCCGTCGTCGGTGAGACCGACGTTGGTGAAGATGGTGTTGGCCTTGATCGACTCCATGGCCAGCGGGTTGGTTTCGTAAGCGGTGCCGGGTGCGACGCCGAAGTAGCCGGTTTCCGGGTTGATGGCGTGCAGCTTGCCGTCCTCGTGCGGCCACAGCCAGGCGATGTCGTCGCCGACGATCGAGGTTTTCCAACCGGCGTCCAGATAGGATTGCGGCGGAATGAGCATGGCGAGATTGGTCTTGCCGCAGGCGGACGGGAACGCCACCGACAGATAGGTGGTGGTGCCGTCGGGCGCGTGCACGCCGACGATGAGCATGTGCTCGGCCATCCACTTGTTGTCGCGCGCGATGTTGGAAGCGATGCGCAGGGCCAGGCACTTCTTGCCTAGCAGGGCATTGCCGCCGTAACCGGAACCATAGGACATGATCTCGCGGGTGGCGGGGAAATGGACGATGTATTTGTCATCGTTGCAGGGCCAGGTGGAATCCGCCTGGCCGGCTTCGAGCGGCGAGCCCACCGAGTGGAGGCAGGGAACGAAAGTGCCGAACCCATCGCGCGGTTTGGTGATGGCACCGGAGGCTTCGTCTTCGAGGCGCTTGAGGACGTGGGCACCCATGTGGCACATGATGCGCATGTTGGTCACGACGTAGGCGCTGTCGGTGATTTCCACGCCGATCTTGGCCAGCGGCGAATCCAGCGGGCCCATGCAAAACGGAATGACATACATCGTGCGGCCCTTCATCGAACCGCTGAATTTTTCCGCGAGCTTGACGCGCATTTCAGCGGGGTCGGTCCAGTTGTTGGTGGGGCCGGCGCCGTCCTTGGTTTCCGAGCAGATGTAAGTGCGCTCTTCAACGCGGGCGACATCCGAGGTGGTCGAACGGGCCAGGAAGCAATTCGGGCGGGTCTGGGCGTTGAGGCGGGTGAACGTGCCTTTATCAACCAGCAGGGAAGTGAGGCGGTCCCATTCGGCTTGCGATCCATCACACCATTCGACGGAGTCAGGCGTACACAGGGCGGTAATCTCGCTCACCCATTTCTGCAGGGCGGCGTGCGTAGTTTGTGAAGTGCTCATAGCGTGACCAGTTGAGCGGGTCACATGCAATCTGGCAACGACAAGGATGAAATCGCCCGGAATTTGCCAAAATATGCGGAGCAAGTCCGCGATAATGGAGCGCCAGCCCGCCCGTTGGCGATGGAGATGCACACGGGCGGGCCGTCCACTACTGATGACTTAGTCGATGCAAGAACGAAACAGGCAGCGGCGGCGGGCAGAATGCCCGCGCGCCACGGTGGCCCGGGCATTCTGCCCGGAGCCTCTATTTAAATAACCAAGAGTGCTAGATTGACAGCATTCGGCGCTGCCGCCCGGGCGACGTCCGCTGTGGCTTGCCGCTGAGGCGGGCATGGGGCGCGTCGATCTGACGGACACCGTGGCCGGACGGCGGCGGCGGGTCTGGACGCACAACAAGTGACCCGGCTGAAGGGATCGGATCCGCGGAAACTGGCCTTGGCGGAGCTCCTCTGGCAGAGGTGGACGAGTCGTCCCCCTCTGCCTTCAGGAAAGTTAGAAGCTGACCCGGGTGCGGCCGCCCGAGGACAGGACGCGAACCCGGTCGCCGACCTGGAATTGCTCGTTGCGGCTGACTTCCTGGACCACGGCGATGCTGCCGCCGTGATCGAGGCGCACGCTGATTTCGATACCGTTGCGCGAGCCCATCGCTTGCTCCGCATGGGACCCGATCGCCCCGCCGACCAGAGCGCCGCCGACGGCTCCGGCGGTGTGTGCCGTGCTGCCGCCGCCGAGTTGGCTGCCGAGCAGACCGCCCGCCAAGCCGCCGACGATCGTGCCGGCGGTGTGGTCGCCTTCGATTTTCACCGGCCGGATCGAGGTGATGCGGCCCTTGCTGACTGATTGCGCCTGACGGGCCTCGTTGCGCGAATAGGTGTCTCCGGTCATGGTGTCCTGCGCGCAGGACGTGAACAACAGGACCGCCGGCAAACAATAAAGAATTTTGGTTTTCATGTCAGGAGAACCTACCGCATCCCGGGCTCAACACAAGCCTTCACTTTCTCCGACACGCCCGTTAGCCGTGATGCCTGCGCTTGAAGCGGATCGCGGCGGTGGACTTGGAAATGATCCCCTGCAGATAGGCGACCTCCTCGGCATCCATGCTGTGCTCGACGGCCTGCAGCGCCTCCTGGGCGCGCTGGATCGCCTCCTCCGCGCTGCGCACGTCGATTTCCGCCTCGCCCAACGCCATGTCGGTGAGCACGACCACCTTGGTCTGGGTGATTTCGGCGAAGCCGGAGCCGATGGCGAGGGTGACGGTCTGGCCGTTGTGGAAGTAGCGCAGCTCGCCGGGTTGGAGCGCGGTCACCAGCCCGGCGTGCATCGGCAGCACGCCGATCTCACCCTCCGCTCCCGGCAGATAGACGTTGTCCACGGTGTCCGAAAAGACCTTCTTCTCGGGAGTGACGATATCAAGGTGGAGTGGCATGGCGTGGGAAATCTTGAATTTTGGATTTTGGATTATGAATTTTGAATCAATGGAAGAGGCCGGAATTCATCATCCAACATTCAAAATTCAGCATCCGACTCAGTCTCTTGAGACTGAGTCGATATTGCCCTTCATGTAGAAGTTGCCTTCGGGCACGTTGTCGAGCTTGCCGTCGAGGATTTCGGCGAAGCCCTTGACGGTGTCCTCGATGGTGCAGAGGACGCCCGAGACGTTGGTGAAGACCTCGGCCACGTGGAACGGTTGGGTCAGGAAGCGCTGGATCTTGCGGGCGCGGAAGACCGAGGTTTTGTCCTCATCGGAGAGTTCGTCCATGCCGAGAATGGCGATGATATCCTGCAGGTCCTTGTAGCGCTGGAGCACCTGTTGGACGCCGCGGGCGACGCGGTAGTGCTCCGCGCCGACGATGTCGGGGGCGAGCGCCTTGGAGGTCGAGGCGAGCGGGTCGACCGCCGGGAACAGCGCCTGCTCGGCCAGCGAGCGCTCGAGCACCACGGTGGCGTCCAAGTGGGCGAAGGTGTTGGCGGGGGCCGGGTCGGTCAAGTCGTCGGCCGGCACATACACCGCCTGGATCGAGGTGATCGAGCCCTTGTTGGTGGAGGTGATGCGTTCCTGGAGGCCGGCCATTTCCTCGGACAGGGTCGGCTGGTAGCCCACGGCCGAAGGGGTCCGGCCTAACAAGGCGGAGACCTCGGAGCCGGCCTGCGAGAACCGGAAGATGTTGTCGACGAACAGCAGCACGTCCTGGTTGTCCTCGTCGCGGAAATGCTCGGCCATGGTCAGCGCCGAGAGCGCGACCCGCAGCCGGGCGCCCGGAGGCTCGTTCATCTGGCCGTAACACAGCGCCACCTTCGATCCCTCGGTTAGAACCGGGTTGCCCTTGTCATTGAGCTTGGGATGGCCGTTGGCGTCCTTCTCGGTGGCGATGACGCCGGACTCGATCATTTCCCAGTAGAGGTCGTTGCCTTCGCGGGTCCGTTCCCCGACCCCGGCGAACACCGAGAACCCGCCGTGGGCCTTGGCGATGTTGTTGATGAGCTCCATGATGACGACGGTCTTGCCGACGCCGGCACCGCCGAACATGCCGCCCTTGCCGCCCTTGAGCAGCGGGCAAATCAGGTCAATCACCTTGATCCCGGTGACCAGCACTTCGGTGTTGGCCGATTGCTCGGTGAACGAGGGCGCGGGGCGATGGATCGGCGAGCGGAAGGTGTCGTCCTCGATCGGCACGTTGTCATCCACCAGATCTCCGGTGACGTTGAAAATCCGCCCCAGCACCTGTTTGCCAACCGGCACGGCGATCGGCTTGCCGGTGTCGGTGAGCAGCATCCCGCGCTTCAGCCCGTCGGTGGTGGACATCGCGACCGCCCGCAGCCAGCCGTCGCCCAAATGTTGCTGGACCTCCAGCACGAGCTTGGTGTCCACGCCGTTGAGGACGTATTGGATTTCCAACGCGTTGAAGATTTCAGGCAGTTTGCCGGCCTTGGAGAAGTCGGCGTCGATGACGGCGCCGATGATCTGGACGATGGATCCTTGGTTGCTCATGGGAAAAGGTGGGGTTGAAGTAGGGTAATCAGGCTCAATGGTTCAGCGTTCGTAGTGGAAGCGGCACTGGATGATAATAACGGTTTCGTCCTGGACTTGATAGATCACGCGATGCTCGCCATCGATTCTCCGTGACCAGAAACCCGCAAACTGATGTTTGAGGGGTTCCGGCTTGCCGATGCCGGCGAATGGGTCACGGGTGATGTCTTTGATGAGAGCATTGATTCTGCGGGTGATGCGCCGGTCGGTTTCACTCCAATGGATGTAGTCCTGCCAGCCCTGTGCGTCGAAACGGATCTTCACGGTTCTATCAGTTCGCGTTCGGTGACGGGGATGCCGCCGCGCAGATCGTTGAGGGATTTGAACAAGCGGGTGGCGTTGGCGGGCGAGCTAAGCAGGTATTCGGTTTCGTCACCACTTTGGTAATCGCTAAGGGAAATCAGCACGACCGGCTCGCCGCCATCCCGCGCGATGAACACGGGTTCGTGGGACTCGCAAGCCATCGCCGCCAGGCTGGAAAGCGTGGCGACGGCTTCGTTTTCGGTAACGATTTTCATGTGGCAGTCTGGACTTGCAATGGCGGTGGATCAAGGGAAACCAAGCCCGGTCACTCCATCGCCTTCATGGCGGTGGTGATTTCAAGCAGTTCGGAGGTGATCGCACCTTGGCGGAGTTTGTTATATTCGAGGGTGAGTTCCTTGATGAACTTGTTGGCGTTGTCGGTGGCGGCCTTCATCGCGACCATCCGCGCCGAGTGCTCGGAGGCGCGGGCCTCGACGTGGGCCTGGAAGACTTCGTAGTTGACGTAGAGCGGCAGGATGGTCGCGAAGACCTCGGCCGCTCCCGGCTCGAAGGTGTAGTCGAGGAACGGGTCCTGCTGGTGTTGTTCCACCGAGAACCCCTTGCCCACGGATTCGAAGGCCTGCTCCTCGCCCTGGCGATGGCCCTGGATCGGCAGCAGCGTGACCACCTCCGCCTCCTGGCGCAGCGTGTTGACAAAACTGGTGAAGGCGATCGAAACCTTGTCATAATGCCCGTCGAGAAACTGGCCGGTGATGAACTTGGCGATCGGCCGGGTTTGGGAGAACGGCACCGGATCCTTGACCGTGAAGTCGGCAATCACCTGGCTGCCGAGCTTCTCACAGAAGATGCGCAGCTTGCGCCCGACGGTGACGAAATGGGCGTCGGGCGAGGTCAGCGCCCTGATTTTGCGCGCGAGGTTGGTGTTGAGCGGGCCGCACAGGCCCTTGTCGGTCGAGATCACCAGCACCAACTCGCGCTTGCCCTCGCGCTGTTGGAGCAGCGGATGAGAGTCCTCGGTGAAGTTGCGCCGGATATCAAACAACATCTGGGTGAGCTGCTGGGCGTAGGCCCGGCCCGCCAGCGCCTGGTCCTGCGCCTTTTTCATCTTGGCCGACGCCACCAGCTGCATCGCGCGGGTGATTTGCGCGGTGTTCTTGACCGACTTGATGCGTCGGCGGATGTCGCGGAGGTTGGCCATTGGGGTAGAGTGAAAAGTTAAGAGTTATAAGTTACGCGTGGCGGGTTGGCGGCTACTGGGAGTGAGTGGTGGTCATTTCCAAATAACTTTCAGCCCATAACGTCTAACCTCATTTCCAGCCCTTCTTGAAATCCTCGACGGCCAGCTTGACGGCATCAACCATTGCGGCGTCCTTCTTGAGGTCGGGCTTTTCGTTGCGGATCTTGTCCAGCAGGTCGCCCTTGCGGGTGCTGAAGAACTCGCCGAGCGCGGCCTGGAAGCGCTTGACCTCGGCCACCGCGACATCGTCGAAGTAACCGTTCTGCATCGCAAACAGGTAGATGCATTCCATCTCCATGGCCAGCGGGCTGTATTGGTTCTGCTTGAAGAGCTCCACGATGCGCGCGCCGCGCTCGAGCTTCTTCTTGGTCTGGGCGTCCAGGTCGGAGCCGAACTGGGCGAAGGCCTGCAGCTCGCGGAACTGCGCCAGGTCGAGCTTGGTGGTGCCGGCGACCGACTTGATGGTCTTGGTCTGGGCGGCGGAGCCGACCCGCGACACCGACAGGCCGACGGAGATGGCGGGCCGGACGCCCTGGTAGAACAGGTCGGTTTCCAGATAGATCTGGCCGTCGGTGATGGAAATCACGTTGGTCGGGATGTAGGCGGAGACGTCGCCGGCCTGGGTTTCGATGATCGGCAGGGCGGTGAGCGAGCCGCCGCCGGCGGCGGCGGACAGGCGCGCCGAGCGCTCCAGCAGGCGGGAGTGGAGGTAGAACACGTCGCCCGGATAGGCCTCGCGGCCGGACGGGCGGCGCAGGATCAGCGACACCTGGCGGTAGGCGACGGCGTGTTTGGAGAGGTCGTCAAACACGATCAGGCAGTCCTGCCCCTTGTCCATCAGATACTCGGCGATCGCGCAACCGGCGTAGGGCGCGATATACTGCATCGCCGCGGCGTCCGAGGCCGAGGCCGAAACGATGGTGGTGTATTCCATCGCGCCGGCGTCCTCAAGGATCTTGTGGATCCGGGCGACGTTGGAGAGCTTTTGGCCGATGGCCACATAGATGCAGTAGAGCGGCTTGTGGTTCTGGAGCTTGCCCTGCTCGGCGGCCTTGTTCTGCTGGGCCTGCGAAATGATGGTGTCCACCGCGATGGTGGTCTTGCCGGTGGCGCGGTCGCCGATGATGAGTTCGCGCTGGCCGCGGCCGATGGGGATCATCGCGTCGATCGACATGATCCCGGTCTGGACCGGCACCGACACCGACTTGCGCTTGATGATGCCCGGCGCGATTTTTTCCATCGGATAGTTGGCGGCCGCGGCGATCTCGCCCTTGCCGTCGATCGGCTGGCCGAGCGCGTTGACCACCCGCCCGAGCAAGGCCTCGCCGACCGGCACCGACAGCAGCTTGCCGGTGGTGCGGCACTCGGAGCCTTCCTTGACCGCGGCGTAGTCGCCCAGCAGCACCACCCCGACTTCGCTTTCCTCAAGGTTGAGGGCCATGCCGGTGACGCCGCCACCGAAGTCGATCATCTCGTTGAGCATGACGTCGGAGAGTCCTTCGACTTTGGCCACGCCGTCGCCAACCTGGCGGACCGTGCCGATGTTGGATTTTTCCACGGCCGCGGTGATGCCGGCGATTTGTTGTTCGAGTTCCTGGAGGATGCTGCTCATAAGGAAAATTGACTGGGGATCAGGGTGCGGGATTCAGCGGGGATGGAAGCGGATTAAAAGGCGTTGGCCAGGCGGTCGAGGCGACCTTGAACCGAGCCGTCGAGCACGTCGTTGCCGACGCGGATGCGCAACCCGCCTAACAGGGAGGGGTTGGTCTGATATTCGGCCACCAGGTCGGTGCCGTAGGGCGTGGCCAGGCCGGCGAGCACCCGCTGGCGGGTCGCCGCGTCGAGCTCGACGGCGCTTTCCACCGTCACCTTGCGGCGGTCGAGTTCGAGGCGCGTCAGGCGCTGGAGCGCGGCGAGCACGGCGCGGTAATCGCGCGGCTGGGCTTCGATCAAGCGGGTGACCACCATCCGCAGCCTGGCGTCATCGAGCCGGCCGGCCGACTGGCACAGCCCGAACAGGCGGCGGGCGGTCACGGCGGCGGTTTTGGAAATTTTCATGGGCGGTGAGGTGGGATCCCGGGAAGTCAGCCTTCAACCTGGGCGAGCGCGTCGTCGTTGATGCGCTTCTGGTCGTCGGCGGTGAGGACCTTGCCCGTGACCTGGGCGGTGGTGGCGGCGACCAAGCGGCCGAACTCGCGCTTCAACTCCGCGCCGAGGCGGTCGCGGTCCGCCTTGGCGGCGGTCTCTGCTTTGGCTAAAATCTGATGGGCCTGCGCGATGGCCTCCTGGGCCTTTTGTTCGGTGAAGGCGGTGGCGCCCTGCTTGGCCTCGTTGATCAGGCGCACGGCGTCCTCATTGGCCTTGGCGATGGCCGCGGCGGTCGTTTGCTCGGAGTCGGCGAGTTGCTGCTCGATGCGCTTGAGCTTGTCCTCGCCCTCGGCGATGCGCTCGCGGCGTTGTTCGAGCATCACCTGGATCGGCCCGAAGGCGAACTTCTTGAGCACCCAGATGACGATGAAAAAGTTGATCACCTGCGCGACAAATGACCATCCGCCCAAATCGAAGGATTTCTGGATGATTTCAAATGCGCCGGATTGCTCGGCAGCGGCGGTAGCGAGGAAGGTGATCATGGCGGGTGGATGACTGAGGGAAGGCCGCACGCGCCAAGGGACGCGTGCGGCTGGGAGATTACTTGCTGACGACGAAAACCGTGATGAGGAAGACCCCTTCGATCAGGGCGGCGAAAATAATCGAGGCCACCAGAATCGGGGTTGCCGCACCAGGGTTGCGACCGGTGGCTTCAGCTGCCTTGGAGCCGACGAATCCGATGCCGAGACCGGCGCCGAGCGCCGCGAGCGCGACAGCGATATGATATAATGTCATGATGTTATTAGGTGTGTTGGGGTTGTGGTTTCTGCCGGCCCCACGGGTGTGCCATGGTCTGCCGGCGGAAGGGGGTTAGTGGGGCTCTTCGTCGCCGTGATCGCAAATGAGTTTGAGGAACACCGCGCAGAGCAGCATGAAAACGAGGGCCTGGATGAAGCCGACGAGCAGCTCCAGGAAGTAGAATGGCAGAGCCGGCAGGAAGGCCAGCGGCTTGGGCACGAGCCCCATCACCGTCTCGAGCGTTTGTTCGCCGCCGTAGATGTTGCCAAACAGACGGAACGTCAGGGCGATCGGGCGGATCGCGATGGAGATGACTTCCAGCACCCCCACAAACAGGAACACCGGCACCATGAAAATGAGCATCAGCCCCTTGAACTCGCCCTTGGGCGCAAACAGGTGGGCGAGAAACCCTTTCAAGCCATTCTCCGAAACAGCCCAGTAAAACCATAACAGCGCGAAGCTCAGCGCCATGGCCGCCGTCATGTTGAGGTCGGCATTGCCGCCGCGCAGCAGCGGCAGAAACGCGTGATGACCCTGGCTATCCACCGTGCGCCAGCCGATTGTGCCCACGCCGGGAACCAGTCCAATGTAGTTGTTGATCAGGATCAGCAGGAACACCGACCCGTGGAACCAGAACACCCGCCGGTTGAGGCGATCCCCCAACAACCCGCCCAGGAAATCATACAACGACTCGACGGTCCACTCGGCGAAATTCTGCAACCCGGCCGGCACCAGCGCCATTTTGCGCGTCGCCAGTTGGCAGAAGACGATGATGGCGGCCACCGCAACCCACACCATGATCATGGAGTTGGTGATCGGCAGGGTGTCCCACAGCCGCTGCGCATACAGCGGCAGGACCTCGTGCTCGCCTTCTCCGGACGCAAACAGCGGTGCCAGGCCAAACAGCCAAGCCATTAGAGTGAGGGTGATCGGGCGACGGGTCATGCCTGGGAGCGCTGCGCATGGGCAGGCGCGGGCCGACAATTTAATGAGCTGGGGAAACCCCGCAAGTTCTATTCCTGAAAAGTTTCTGTTTTTTTGCCCGCGGGCGGATCCGGCCGCCCGCGCGCGCCCGGGCCGACGCTCCACGGGCAGCACCCAGCCGGCCCCGGCGGCGCGGGCGGCGCGGGCGGCCGCTGATATCCACGCGGCCACCCCAATCGTCCATCCGCGCAGCGGCCACGGGAGCGGGCGCGTCTCCATAACAAACTAACCATCAGTGCCATCAGCGCCAGCCGCCGGCGCCGGAGTCGCGGCCCGGGCACCCGCCCAGGCCGGCCGGCGCGGCGGCCTAACCGGATCTAACGCACCAGTGCGGGCGCCCCGCCGCCGGCAGCCCCGGCGGCGGCAACCCCGCCCCGCGCCCGGCGGTCGGTGCGGCGCTGCAAAAAAATCCTGTGGTTTCAAGGGATTTGGGCTTGCCAACCCCATACCCCAACCGCACAAGCTTCCGTTGCCATGAATAAAGCCGAACTTATTGAAGCCATCCAAGCCGCCCTCGGGAAAGACGCCACCAAACGCTCTGCCGACGAAGCCCTCGACGCCGTCTTGTCCTCCATCGCCAAAGGCGTGAAGAAAGACAAGAAGGTCCAAATCATCGGATTCGGCACCTTTGAGGTCAAGAAGCGCGCCGCGCGCATCGGTCGCAACCCGAAAACCGGAGAGTCCATGAAGATCGCCGCCTCCAAGTCGGTGGGCTTCAAGCCCTCGTCGGTGCTCAAAGGCTCGCTGTGATTGCGGGAGGCTCCGGCCTCCTGCCACCCAACCCCAAAACCAAAAAAAAACCCCGGCCATTCGCGGCCGGGGTTTTCTTGTGATAGCCCGCACCGGGGCCGTCGCTCCGTGCTAACAAAATAGGTTGAGTGGACAGAACGGGGGGCATCGGCTACACCCGCTGCGGCAAGGCAATGCCCCAGCTCCATGAAACCACGAATCACTCTCGCAGAAATCCGATTGCCCGACGGCAGCACGCTCACCCTGCAGGAGCATGACGGGCGCAAGTCGCTGCTCATCCACGGCCAGCAGATCTGCGGCCCGGCCACCCGCGCCGCCGAGGAGGAGCTGGCGCGGCTCGCCAGCGCGCCGTTCCGGCCCGCCCGCCAACCGAAGATCTGGCTCGCCGGCCTCGGGCTCGGCCACGCGCTGGCCGCGGTCGCGGCCGAACTCCGCCAGAAGCGCGCCACCTTCATCGTGGCCGAGCCTCTCACCGCCCTGGCCGACTGGCACCGCGAGCATCTGCCTGATAGCCCGCTGCTGACCGACCCGCGCGTCGTGCTGGAGCACGACTGCAGCCCGGCGGCGCTGATCCGCCAGGCCGGCATGCTCCACGCCATCCTGCTGCATCTGGACGCCTCGCCCACCGGTCCGCGCAACCGCCCGTGGGTGGACGAGCGGCGGTGGGTGGCGGCAGCCTACGAGGCGCTGCAGGCCGGCGGGCTGCTGGCGATTGCCGGGTCGCGGCCGGTGGCCAATCTCACCCGGCGGCTGCAGGGGTCGGGCTTTGAGGTGGCGGAATTCAGTGTGCCGGCGTCGCCGGACGCCAAGAAGACGCGCCTGCTGCCGATCTGGCTGGCGCGCAAGGGCCAGGCCGCCGAGTGATGGTTCCGCCCGGCGCCATGGCCCGCTTGACCGCCTTCTCTCTAGCAGCCGCGCTGCTGGCCGGCCGCGCGCTTGCGCCGGCCGCCGCTGCAGTAGAGCACCGGCAGCACCACGAGCGTTAGAAGCGTGTTGCTGACGAGCCCGCCGATGACCACGGTGGCCAGCGGGCGCTGGACCTCGCCGCCGACGCCGACGTTGACCGCCATCGGGATGAAGCCCACGGCGGCGACCAGGGCGGTCATGAGCACCGGGCGCAGCCGCGCCTGGCAGCCCTCGCGGACCGCGGTTTCGAGCGGCGCGCCGGCGTCGAGCCGTTGTTTGATGAACGACACCAGGACCAGCCCGTTGAGGATGGCCACGCCGCTCAGGGCGACGAAGCCGACCCCGGCGCTGACCGTGAAGGGCATGTCGCGCAGCCACAGCGCGGCCACTCCGCCGACCGCTCCTAACGGAATCCCGGTGGCCACGATGGCCACGTCGCGCAACGAGCGCAGGCTGAAATAGAGCAGCACGAGGATCAGTGACAGCGCGAGCGGCACGACGAACGCGAGCTTGCGGTTGGCGCGTTCCATGTTTTCAAACTGCCCGCCCCACTCGATGTGATAGCCTTCCGGCAGTGGCACGGCGGCGGCGATTTTCGCCCGCGCTTCCTTGACAAAGCCGGCCACGTCGCGGCCGCGGACATTGCACTGCACCGTGATCCGGCGCTTGCCCCACTCGCGGTTGATCGAGGCCGGGCCCTCGCTCTCGGTCACGGTGGCCACCCGCTGCAACGGCACCACCGCGCCCGCCGCGGTCGGAATCAGGGTGGCCGCCAGGGTGGCCGGATCGGCGCGCTGGGCGTCGGGCAGGCGCATGACTAACGGAAACCGCCGCTGGCCCTCGCGGACCTCGCCGACTTTGCGGGTGCCGACCATCTCCACCACGCCCAGCACGTTGCGGGCCGGCACGCCGAGGCGCGCGAGCGCCTCCGGGTCGACCTTGACCTGCAACACCGGCTGGCCGGTGAGTTGCTCGACGGTGGCCTCGCTGGCGCCGGGGATGGCGGCCAGCGCGGCTTGCACCGCCGCCCCGAGGTCGCGCAGCTGGGTGAGGTCGTCGCCGTAAACCTTGACCCCGATGTCGGAGCGGATGCCGGCGATGAGCTCGTTCATCCGCATTTCGATCGGCTGGGAAAAGGCGACGGTCAGGCCGGGCATGGTGGCGAAGAAGACGCTCATCTGCCGGACCAATTCAGCCTGGGTGTGCGCCTTGCGCCATTGCTCGCGCGGCTTGAGCGCGAGGAAAAAGTCCGACAGCTCGATGCCCATCGGGTCGGTGGCCACCTCGGCGGTGCCGAGGCGGGTCCAGATGTTGGCGATCTCATCGGGGAATTTTTCTAACAAAAGCTGTTCGAGCCGGTCGTTTTGGGCCACGGCTTCCTCGACCGAAACCCCGGCGAGGCGCACGCTGGTGCCGACGATGGCCTGCTCGCCGAGTTTGGGCAGGAATTCGCCGCCGGTGCGCAGGGCGAGGAGGGTGGCGCCGGCGACCAGCCCCGCCGCGCCTAGCAGAACCAGGCGGCGGTGGCGCAGGGCCGCGCCCAGCACCGGCGCGTAGAGGAAGTGCGCCAGGCGCACCAGCAGCGGCTCCTGGTCCTTGACCCGCTTGGGCAGCAGCAGGCTGGCGAGCACCGGCACCAGGGTGAGCGCGAGCACCAGCGATCCCGCCAGCGCGAAGATCATGGTCAGCGCCATCGGCTTGAACATTTTGCCCTCGACGCCCTCGAGCGCGAGGATCGGCAAAAACACGATCAGGATGATGCCCACCCCGAAGGCCACCGGCCGCGCCACTTCCAACGGCGCCAGGTGCAGCACGTGCAGCCGCTCCTCGGCGGTGAGCACGCGGCCGAGCTTGTGTTGTTGTTCGGCGAGGCGGCGCATCGAGTTCTCGATCATGACCACCGCGCCATCGACGATCAGGCCGAAGTCCACCGCCCCCAGGCTCAGCAGGCTGGCCGCGATGCCGGATTGCAGCATCAGATCGCCGGCAAACAACATCGAGAGCGGGATCGCCGCCGCCACGATCAACCCGGCACGCAGGCTGCCGAGAAAGCCGAAGAGCACCGCAATGACTAACAGCGCTCCGACCGCCAGGTTTTCCTCGACGGTGCGGATCACCTTGTCGACCAGCTCGGTGCGGTCATAGAGGACCTCGACCCGCACGTCGCCGGGCAGCGATTTTTGCACCTCGGCGAGTTGCGCCTTGAGCGCCTTGGTGACCACCGCGCTGTTCTCGCCCATCAGCATGAAGCCCAGGCCTAACACAATCTCGCCGCGCCCGCCGCCGGTCACCGCGCCGCGCCGGATCTCGTGGTCGACCTGGACGGTGGCCACGTCGCTGACCCGCACCGGCGCGCCCTGGTGGGCGGTGATCACGATGTTGCCTAGCTGTTGGATGTCGGTGGCCAGGCCGATGCCGTGGACCAGCAGCGACTCGCCGGCCCGCACCACCTGGCCGCCGCCGACGTTCTGGTTGTTGGACTGCAGGGCGTCGGCCAATTGCTCGAAGGTGATGGAGTATTTGAGCAGGCGCGGCGGATCGACCACCACGTGGAATTGTTTTTCCAGGCCGCCCCAGGTGTTGACCTCGGCCACGCCGCGCACCTTGCGCAGTTGCGGCTTGATCACCCAGTCCTGGATTTCGCGCAGCTCGGTGAGCGAGCGCGCCGGATCGGTGGAACGCACCGCGTAATGGAACACCTCGCCCAGCCCGGTGGAGATCGGCCCGAGCTCCGGGCGGCCGATGCCCTCGGGCAAGGCGACGCCCTGCAGGCGCTCGGAGATCAACTGCCGTGCCAGATAGATGCTGGTCCGGTCCTCGAAGGTGGCGACCACCTGGGACAGCCCGAATTTGGAAATCGAGCGCAGGTTGGACAAGCCGGGCAGGCCGCTGACTGCCTGTTCGATGGGCATGGTGATCTGTTGCTCGGCCTCCTCCGGATTGAGGGCGGGGGCGACGGTGTTGATCTGGACCTGCACCGGGGTGGTGTCGGGAAACGCGTCGACCGGCAGGTTCAGCAGCGACCGGCCGCCGTAAAGGATCAGGAAGCCGGCGAGCACACAGACTAACAGCCGGTTCTTGAGCGAGAATGAGATGAGATGGTTGAGCATGGGATCGGGCGGTTCAGTTCTCAGTCATCGGCGCAACCGGCACCCAGCCGCGAGATCAGCAGCTGCGATTTCAAGGCGAAGGCATGCTCGGTGGCCACCTCCTCGCCGGCCTTCAACCCCTCGGCGACGATCCATGCGTCGCCGGCCCGCGCGCCCAGGCGCACCGCCCGGGCGTCGAACAGGTCGGGCGCCAGTTTGACAAACAGCAACGGCTTGCCGTCGACCCGCTGGATCGCCGCGGGTGGCACCAGCAGCGCGGCCCGCCCCGGCTCCGTTAGAATCCGCGCCTTGGCGAACATCCGCGCCTTGAGCCGGCCGTCGGGGTTGGGCACTTCGGCGCGGGCTCGCACCATGCGCGTGGTCTCGTCGAGCTCGGCGCTGATCCAGGTCAGGCGGCCGGTGAATTTGCGCTCGGGCAGCGAGTCCACCGTGAGTTCGACCTGCTGGCCTTCTAGCAGGCGGGAGAGGGCGGTCTCGGGCACCGCCAGGTCGGCCCACATCAGCGAGCGGTCGGCGAGGGTGAACAAGGGCGCGCCTGCTTCCACCATGGCCCCGCGCACCGCGCTGCGGCTGGTGATTTCCCCGTCGAAGGGCGCGCGCGCATCCAACATCACCGCCTCCAGCGGCTTGCGGCTGAGCTCGTCGATTTGCTCCTCGGTGAAGCCCAGCGTGCGCAGGCCCTGGCAAACCGCGCGGTGGGCGGCTTGCGCCTCCTGCAAGTCCTTTTCCGAGGTCACCTGTTGGGAGCGGAGTTTTTGTTCGCGCTCGAGCGTCTGGTGGGTGAGTGCCGCCTTGGCCACGGTCTCGGCGATTTGCGCCGACCAGATCCGGGCCACGGTTTGGTGGCCGCTCACCTTGCTGCCGGGGTCCGCCATCACTTCCTGGATCACCCCGCTCACCGGCGCGGCGATGCGGGCGAACTTGTTTTGGTCGAAGCCGAATTCCGCATAACATTCGATCCCGTCCGCGATCCGCTCCTCGGCAGGCTTGGCGGTGCGGACGCCGGCCACCTCCGCCGATTCGCCGGCGGCGAGCCGCAATTGCAGGGATTCGCCCGGTTTGAGTCCGGCGATCTTGTCGGGCTTGCAGATCCCGCAGGCGCCTTCCGGCACCTGGTGCTCCTGACAGATCCCGCCCTGGACGTGGGCGGGTTTCGCGCCCGCGCCCTCGTGGGCGTGGCCGGCATGGCTGTCGGCGCCGCCGGCCGCCGGCTTGCAGGCCGGGACTAACAGGATGGAGGCCGCGGCCATGCCGCGGGTGATTGTGAAAATGTGGTTCATATTGTGCGTTAGATGATTGTTCATGGTTATCCTGGAAAGGATGGTTGAGTTGGTGATTCAGGGTTTTTGAACCACTGATTTCGCTGATTTCACTGAAGAATATGGATATCTTTTCTCAGGTGGTCTTTTGCCTTCTGGGTGGATGAAAAAGGCGTAACGACCTATATAAAATCAGTATAATCAGTGAAATCAGTGGTTCGGATTTCCCTGCGCAGGGTTGTCGGTCGTGATCAGGTCAAAATGCAGTCAAAACGCGGGGACCGGCTGCGTCAGCGCTTCCAGATCGGCGCGGGCGGCGTTCAGTTCGAGGAGTTTGCGTTGATAGACGAGCTGGACTTCGCCGGTGGTGCGTTGGATGTCCAACAGGTCGATGATGCCGAATTTGCCCTCATCGAAGCCGCTTTGGATCAGGCGCAAGGCTTGCGCGCTCTTGGGCAGGATCCGCTCGCGATGGGCGACCACCTGCTTGGAGGCGGCCAGATAGCGGGCGGCGGCGGTGCGCCATTCGGCGATCAGGCGCTGTTCGGTGGCCGCGCTGTCGGCCTCGGCTTCCTGCAGATCGGCCTGCGCCTCGATTCGCTTGCCCTTGCTCCGGTCAAACAGGGGCAGGGGAACGGTGAAGCGCAACTCCAACAGGTTTTCCTCCGCCGCCTCGTCGCGCCCCCCGGCCACCCCCACTTTGATGTCGGGCAGCGGGTCCAGCCCGGCACGCCGCACCGCCGCCGCCGCCTGGTCGCGGCGCGCGCGCGCCGCCACCATCGCCGGGTGGCCGGCCAGCCACGCCGCCGGCAGCACGCGGATGAGCGCCAGGTCGGCCGATTCGTCAGGCGCGCCGGTGAGCGGGGCCGCGCGCAGGTCCGGCCGCCCTAACAACAAGACCAGTTC
>Ga0194037_1000640_pt1 | contig 26912 bp, 19 predicted proteins | sample JunL306m_MetaG_FD_148653 | JGI IMG/M metagenome (GOLD analysis project Ga0194037, IMG submission 148653) | Anoxic zone freshwater microbial communities from boreal shield lake in IISD Experimental Lakes Area, Ontario, Canada - Jun2016-L304-6m | ecosystem: Environmental > Aquatic > Freshwater >...
CTATACAGCAGTTTTGATTTTCGGGTTTGATCATAGGGTGGCTCGGGCTTATCCAATGGTTCAATGATCGGCGTTTCTTTTTGCAATTTATAAGCAGCGGCTTCGCGGTTGTTCACAGCGTAGTAGTACTGCGATTGTACGGTAGCCTTATCCTGTGCAAGATTCTGCTTGGGCAAATTGTATCGCTTCAATTCCTCTGGTGTAAAAAAAGTACTTTCATCCAGTGTAATAGCACGTTGATCAAGGCTATTCAATACATTCAACAGAGAATCCACTTTTTTCTTTGAAAACTCATAATCGATCTGGGCCTTTTTCTTTTTCAGGTCGATATAAAAACTGGAAAGTTTATCGATGTACACATAACTCACTTCCCTAACCAGTTCAGGACTGGTATTGCTGTAATGCAGTTCCAGGATACCGTTCTTATTGATCTTAGCCTGCATACCCCCCTTCAACAAATTGCTGGCGATATTCACCAACTGCAAACTATCTTTCGGAGGCCTGATGGTCTCGTTCTGCATGAATCCGGTATGCTTATTATATTCCTCGATCAATAGTTCGGAGATCATTTTATTTTTCATGGAAGGGATCTTTTCCATGGCTACTGCATCACGTGTTCTTCTGCTGTTTGCCAACTCCGTGATATTGATGGAAGCTTCACCGCTGAATGATTTTGGCGCATCGGAAAGTCCCAGAATATTGCTGATGGTAGAAGAAGAAACGGTATTATCGGTAGAACTATTGAGTGGGAACACCGTAGCGGTAGAGGTATACAATACCAACGACCTTCCGGCCATATAATAGAAAAAACCAGCAACCCCGATTCCAAGTATAACAATAAACCAACTGAATTTTTGCAGTCGTTTTATCAGTTTCTTGATGAATTCAATATTAGTCATGCGTAGGTTGTTAACTTTTTTAAATTATAATTTTACCAGGATCTTGGCGATGAGCGCTGCGGTGACCACCGGAATGATCGACACGAATATCTGCTGTACTACATCAGACGCGCCTTTTCCTTCAGGCCGGAAGGGTACATTCACCGTACTTCCTGCTGCCACTTTCGGATAGAAATGAATGAAGAACATACTCCTGGTACGCTTGCTTTTTCCGTTTGCATATTGCACATAAATGCGAGATCGCCAAGGACGTAATCCATATCCGCCCGCCTTGTCGATATAATATCCAACGCCGGAATGTTCTTTATCAAAAGTCAACTTAAGGGGAGATTGCACCGTACCCTTTACATTCACAAATGGATTTACCTCGGGAACAAAAACAATATCTCCATCCTGCATGATGATATCGTACTTCGAATTCTTATATTTCAATGCCTTGTACAGGTCAATACTGATGGGCTCCTGCGAAACTTCGGCAATGGATCTTTCGGCAGAATCAATTCTGATATTACCCAGCGAATCGGTGATGGAAGCTATTTTAGACGCCACATTGTCTCTGAAATACTGGGTTTTCTTTCTGTATAACAAAGCACCGCTGAGGTCAGCATTCTCCCGAATACCGCCGGCTCTTTCAATATAAGAAGAGAGTCGCTCAAATTTGTTCAATCTTGGATAAGGACCTGCATAGGTAACCAATCCATTGATCTGTACCAGTTGCTGTAATTCGAATGTAGGATTCTTACGCACATATATCTGATCATAAGGTTTCAATACGATGCTGGCCGACACACTATCCAGTTCCAATGCAGGTGATACTTTGATGGTTTTTAAAATGGTGCGGGTTGGTTGCTGTTCTTTTTTGGCTGAATCTATATCCACGATGCTGGAGATCTCGATCCTTCCGAATTCGGCAGATTGTTTCAATCCACCGGATAAGAACAACAGATCCTGCAGCGTCATGCCGCCGTATTTATTTACTTTTCCTTCTTTTCTTACTTCGCCAAAAATTTCCACATATTGTTTATCGGCAAACTGGTTGTTGCTGAAAAACATTACCTGGTCATTCGGACTCAGTTCTATATTATGAATATTTGACTGATCATTTTTTCCGATATCGGTCAAATTCACTTCCAGTTTATCAACCTTGATATTGGTACTATCTCCTCCACCCCTGAAAATATAAGCGCGTGGCAAATAAGTATTCCGGGTGATGCCACCTGCGCGGTTGATGAGGTCGAATAATCTGTCGCCCTTACGGATCTCGTACTGACCCGGATAAGATATTTCTCCTTTCAGTTCTACTTTATTGATGAGCCCGGGATTAACAGGGATCACTTTTACGATATCTCCATCCTGCAATAAAAAATCCTCATTCCTGAATCTTGGATCATTGGTAGGATTGATGATGGCAGTTGCATTTACATCACGAATGACTTGTTTTTCCAGATCGGTCCGGTATACTTTCACGCCGCTCGAAAATGCATCTTTCAATAAACCACCACTGTATTTCAATAAAGCCTTCATGCCTTCATCTGGCTTCAACTGATAATACATAGGACGTTTCCATTTTCCTTCGGCCTTTACTTTCTTAGCGGCTGTTTGTACAATTACAAAATCATTGTTATCGAGATAAATATGTTTTCCGAAATCGCCGGTGGTTAAATATTTATATACATCCAGTTCATCGATCACGCGGCCATTGCGTTTGATCTGTATCTCCCGTAAATTAGCCATATCGGTAAGTCCGCCCGCCATGGCGATCACATTAAATGCATTGGTAAATGCAGAAACAGTAACCGGTCCTTGCGTATTCACTTCGCCGGCTACATTTACGGTGATGGTACGGGGCTGCCCAATCGACACGGTAATATTGGTAGAAGGCGGAACAAAGGATTTGAATCGCCGGGTGATCAGCGACCGTACATTTTCGAAGGTGAGTCCCTGCAAGTATATTTTCCCCAGGCCAGCCGGAAATATTGATCCATCTCGGGCTACAGTATATTCGAATGTGGCTTCTGCACCGTTCCATAAGGATACGATAACATGGTCATAAACACCGATCGGGTAATCCAGTGGTGGGGTAGAAAGTTCGGTAATGGATGCTACTACGCCGGCCCTGAAAAGATTCATGCCATAAGTGTCTTCGGCCTTATTGATAGACTGTGGTGTATTTTCTTTTACCAGACTATCTTTTTCAATTTTGGATGTTTTGTTTTTATCTGTCCCGATTGTTTTTTGGTTATCGGGATTTTTGTCTTTCAATGCTTCATATAATTGAGCCGGAGGCATCTGGGTAGGCAGGTTGGGCATATCCGGATTGCTTGGATCTTTAACAGGAGGCTGAGCCTGAGCCTGATTAGATTGCATGATCAGAAACAATACAGAAAGAATCAAAAGTTTTTTTATAGCAGAAACGTAGTGCACAGATTGTCGTAACATTTGTGATTGGTTGATTAACAAAATTTTATTGTTGGGCAAATGTAATAATTTATTTCAGTGGCTGTTCTAATGCCATTTTAAATTCCTTCCAGATTGTTTGCACAATTTCTGCAGCAGGAATAATATTATTCAGCAGTGCGCTCACCTGACCAATCTCTAATTCACCGGCTTCAAGGTCGCCTTCAAACATACCTTTTTTTGCACGGCCCTTTCCCAGTAATTGAGTAAGTGATTCCACGGATGCTCCTTGTGTTTGTGCCTGATCAACCAATTGAAAGAAATCATTCCTGAGTAATCGAACAGGAGTGATTTGTTTTAACATCAGTTGTGTATCGCCTTCTTTGGCGGCGATCACCATCTCTTTAAATTTTTGGTGAGAAGATGCTTCTGAACTGGCTACAAATCTGCTGCCCATTTGTACAGCTGATGCACCCAATACCATGGCCGCCAGCATTTGTCTGCCGGTAGCAATACCCCCAGCCGCTATAACCGGAATGCTAACGGCCTGGCACACGGCGGGAATCAGAACCATGGTGGTTGTTTCTTCTTTTCCATTATGTCCGCCCGCTTCAAAACCCTCTGCCACAACTGCATCACATCCTGCTGCGGCGGCTTTTGCGGCAAAGCGCGAACTACTCACTACATGTGCCACTTTAATGCCTTGCTGCTGCAGGGTTGAAGTCCAAACAGATGGATTGCCTGCGGAACTGAATACCACGGGTACTTTTTCTTCAATGATGATCTCTACATGTTTGTCGATATCCGGATAGATCAGGGGAAGATTTACACCGAAAGGTTTTTGGGTGGCGGCTTTACATTTTCGGATATGGGTGCGCAACACATCAGGATGCATGCTACCGCTTCCGATGAGACCAAGCCCTCCTGCCTCACTGACGGCACTGGCCAGTTCCCAACCGCTGGCCCAGATCATACCCCCCTGAATGATGGGGTATTCTATTTGGAATAATTCCGTGATCCTGTTGTTCATAAAGCAATTAAGTTCTAAAGTAATCAAAATAATATAAAGATTTTGAAAGTACTTTGAAACGCAAAGTAAGTAAACTTATTTTACAAATCAGCCGATTTTTAATAAAAAAGTGATGAAATGGGGTTCTAAGGCCTGCTAACTCGGGTTAGCCCCTGGCGCCGCCGCCCAGATCGATGGCAGTATTATCGCCGATATTGAGGCTCCGGCACACGCCTTTTACCTCAGCATCGCTGCCGATCAGGGAATTATTGAGCACGATCTCATTCAGCTTGGAATAGCTTCCAATGATGGAATCCTTGATGATGGCATGATTGAGCTGGGTATTTTCGCCGATGGTAACATTGGGGCCGATCACTGAATTTTTAATATCGCAACCCTCGCCAATACTCACGGGATTGATGATGATGGTATTTTCGAAACTATGTTGCTCCGGCACATTACCACCGAATTTCTTCAGTAAAGTGGCATTTGACTCGAGCAGGGTTTCTCTTTTTCCACAATCGAACCAATTCTGTACTTTAAATGCCTGGAACTTCGCCCCGCGCTGGATCATGCATTCAAGTGCATCCGTGAGGTTAAACTCATCGTAGCTTTTGATGCCAGAGGCGATGATTTTATCCAGACAAGCAAACAGAAAATCCGTTTCCTTTATTTTATATACACCCACCAGGGCCATATTGCTCTTGGGTATTGAAGGTTTTTCCACTACCCTACTGATAAATCCATCCTCTTCAATTTCGGCCACACCAAAATTACGGGGGTCATCTACTTTCTTTACACCCAGCATGGAATGTGGCGATTGCATGATCTCTTTTACATCATACTCAGCAATGGTATCGCCGAGCACGATCAATAGTTCATCATTTCCCGCAATGGCTTTAGTAAGTTCAATGGCATGTCCGGTCCCGAACCGTTCATTCTGATGCACAAAATAACAATTCAAATGCGGGTATTTGGCCTTCACATAGTCCTGAATCTTTTCTCCCAGGTAACCCACAATAAATATGAAATCATTGATCCCTGCTTCATGTAACTGATCAACTATGATACTGAGAATGGTTTTGCCCGCAAGGGGAATCAACGCCTTGGGCTGTGTATATGTATGAGGGCGAAGCTTGGTGCCAGCCCCTGCTACCGGAATAATTGCCTTCATTGTATAACCCGATCTGCCATGGGCAGCACATTTAGTTTACAATAATGATAGATGTTCTTTGCTCAAACGGGCTGTGAAAGTAGTAAATTTTGGCTAATTGAAAACTGATATATACACATTCCTGTAATAATCCATGCATCAACTAATGGATGGCTGTATATTTGCGGTGCAAAAAAGAAATTTATGTTGAAAGATAATTTGGTTTTCGACCTGATCAATAAAGAACTGGAACGCCAACGCCATGGCATTGAACTTATCGCTTCCGAGAATTTTACCAGTCTTGCCGTAATGCAAGCCATGGGCAGTCCCCTCACCAATAAATACGCTGAAGGCTATCCCGGAAGAAGGTATTATGGAGGATGTGAGATCGTAGATCAGGTTGAACAACTGGCTATCGACCGCCTAAAACAAATATTTGATTGCGCTTATGCCAATGTACAACCCCATAGCGGAGCCCAGGCTAATGCAGCGCTGATGCTGGCCATCTTACAGCCCGGTGATGCTATCCTTGGTCTCGATCTCAGTATGGGTGGCCACCTGACCCATGGTTCGGCCGTGAATTTTTCGGGTAAATTATACAAGCCACATTTTTATGGGGTAAAGAAAGAAACCGGGCTTATTGATTATGAAATGTTGGAATCGCAAGCGCGTACGCACCGCCCAAAACTAATCATCTGCGGAGCCAGTGCCTATAGTCGGGATATCGATTATGCAAGAGTGCGAAAAGTAGCCGATGAGGTAGGTGCCTTTGTGATGTGCGATATGGCACACCCTGCCGGATTGATCGCGAAAGGTTTATTGAGTTCTCCTTTTGAACATTGTCATTTTGTTACCAGCACTACCCATAAAACATTGCGTGGACCCAGGGGCGGTATCATTCTGATGAAACATGATTTTGAAAATCCGTTCGGACTTACCGATGTAAAAGGTAATATCCGAATGATGAGCAACCTGCTTGATATGGCCGTATTCCCGGGCACCCAGGGCGGACCACTGGAACATGTGATCGCTGCAAAAGCGGTGGCCTTTGGGGAGATCCTCAGCGATGATTTTGCCATCTATGCCAAACAGATCATTGCCAATGCGCAAGCCATGGCAAAAGCGTTTACGGCTAAAGGTTATGAAATTGTTTCTGGGGGTACCGACAACCACCTGATGCTGATCGACCTCAGAAATAAGAATATCAGCGGCAAAAAAGCTGAGAATGTGTTGGTTAAAGCAGACATCACGGTTAATAAGAACATGGTTCCCTTCGATGATAAATCAGCCTTTGTTACTTCTGGCATTCGGGTGGGTGTTGCCGCCATTACCACAAGAGGCATGAAGGAATCTGATATGGAAACCGTGGTAAATTTTATTGATAAAGCCCTATTGCATGCCGACGATGAAGCCATGCTCAGTAGCATTGCCAAAGAAATTAACGGCTTTATGCAGCAGTTTCCGCTATACCCAACACTTTAGAAACTAAGATGCATTATTAATAAATATATTTTGTAAATTGCCTTAGCCTAATTCCAACCCATTTTAAACCACATATTGATCATTTTAAAACACCTGTTATGTTTTTAAAGAAAACGGGATTGTCATTGTGTGTGTTGTTTGCCCTAAACTCGAAGGGTCAGCAATTGGTTAGGGCTACGGATGTAACCTTAGTGTCCAGTGCTGGTACTAAGCTCGTCATGACGGGTGGTATCACTTTCAAGGGTACCAGCAATTTCATCAACAACGGAGAAACTTATTTGTATAAAAATACAGGCACCAACCCCGAAGGATGGTTGGATTCTACTGCCGCTGGTGTTATGGATCTAAGCAGTACCGGTAATGTTTTTTTTAACGGATCCTTTTTACAAAGCTTTTTTGGCAAGACAAGATTTTACGACCTTACGATCAGGAATGCAGTTGGCGATACTTTACTTTCATCCTGTGAAGTAAGGAATCTGCTGCATCTGGATACCGGTTACGTTTATACGCGAAGCGGTATTTGGAAAGATAGTCTGCTGGTATCGAACCCGGCAACTACGGCAATTTCATCTACCAGCACTTATGGAAAAAGCTGGGTGAACGGACGTTTGAGCCGTGTAGGTAATTCCACTGCAACTTTCTACCTGTTCCCCATTGGTAAAACAGATAGCTTGTATGCTCCTATTAAACTGACCAAACAGAATGCAAATAATGCCACTTGGACGGCTGAGTATTTCGACGGATTCCCATACGATTATTTAAATGTGTTTAACCCGCCGATTGACCATATCAGTCGTGTTGAATACTGGGAGATCAGCAGCAATATCAGTTCGGGTACTGATGATGATGCCAAGGTTAGTTTATCTTGGAGGGGTCATAGCCGGGTAAGCAATACTTCCGGCACCAGAGATAGTTTATTAGTGGCTCAATATATCAACCGCCCACCTATGATGTGGGATAATCCGGCTGGCTGGGTTACCGCAAATAATTCAGGTGCTGATAGTCTTTCAGGATACGTAAATGCTCCTGGATATAGCGGCAGTTTTGATTCTTCACAAAGAAGATTCACCATAGGCACCGAAAGCAAATACAATAACCTGCCCCTGAAACTCCTTTATTTTACAGCCCTTACAGATGGCAATAAAGTAAGGTTGAACTGGAACGTGACCAATGAACAGGATATGCGTGTATATGAAGTGGAAAAATCGCTGACGGCAAATGGCTTCTCGCTTTTATCAACAGTGAACTCGTTGCAACGTACACAGGCTCTGTATACCGATTATGATCCTGCTCCGGCAACCGGATGGAATTATTACCGCTTAAAAATGATCGACAAAACAGGCAATTTCAGTTACTCACCTGTACGCGCCGTGAAATTTGATAAGGGTATGGAAGACATCAAGATCTTCCCGAATCCAGCGGTAGATATCTTGAATATACAGTTGCCGTCATCGTATATCAACAAAGTAACGCTTCAGGTTTATGGAAGCGATGGCAAATTCATATCATCCATCAAACCCATAAGCAATATGGTAGAGCTGAAAGTAATGCCATTAGCATCAGGCACTTATTTCTTACAGGTGTTGAAAGAGGATGGAAGTAAACAAACCTATCGGTTTGTAAAACAATAAGACCTGAATATTCTTATATAATAATCCTATTTGCTACAAGCAAATAGGATTATTTTTGTGTAAAATTATGAATGTATGATACAACGCCTTCAAACTCTTTGGTTCTTGCTGGCTGCAGCCTGTGCATTTGCAGGTTTTAAATTTTCATTTTACAGTGGCACCAATGCGAAAGGATTATCTCCGTATGAATTAATGGGTACCGAAAATATTTTATTATTACTGACCACCCTGGCAGTAGGAGGATTGGCATTGATCGCCATATTTCTTTTTAAAAACAGGTCGCTCCAATTCCAACTCAGCTTATTGGCTATACTGCTGGAAGCTTTACTCATTTTTTTATATTACCGCGAAGTACAGAATTTTAAAGCGGGCACTTATTCCCTAACAGCTATATTACACCCACTGACCATCTTCAGTTTTTTTATGGCGGCTAAAGGAATTCGGAAAGACAGCAAGATCATAAAAGAGAGTGATAGGCTTCGCTAAAACAATTATCTGTTCAGGTATTGTCCGGTAATACTTGCTTTACATTTCACCAGATCGGCAGGTTTTCCGGCGAATACCAGGTTGCCCCCTGCATCACCTGCTTCGGGCCCAAGATCAATGACCCAATCGGCCGAGCGGATCACATCAGTATTGTGCTCAATAACTATTACCGAATGCCCCTGTTCTATCAAGGCATGAAAAGAAGCCAACAGTTTTTTTATATCATGAAAATGTAATCCGGTAGTGGGTTCATCAAAAATGAACAACAAACTTCCTTGTCCGGTACCCTTACCCAAAAAAGAAGCCAGTTTTACCCGCTGTGCTTCTCCACCACTAAGGGTATCGGAAGATTGACCGAGTTTCACATAGCCCAGTCCTACCTCACTCAGTGGCTGAATTTTTTTAGCCACAGCATTTTCACTGGCAAAAAAATCGATCGCATCATCTACGCTCATTTCAAGTATGTCGTGGATATTTTTATCGCGATATTTTACTTCTAATACTTCTTCCTTAAATCTTTTTCCGCCACATACTTCACAGGTCAGGTGCACATCGGCCAGGAACTGCATTTCTACAACCTGTTCTCCTTCTCCTTTGCAGGCATCACATCGTCCGCCATCCACGTTGAATGAAAAATGCCGGGGTTGAAATCCGCGCATCTTACTGAGCGGTTGATCACTGAACAGATCGCGGATCTCGTCATAGGCCTTGATATAGGTAACAGGATTGCTGCGCGATGATTTACCGATCGGATTCTGATCGATCATTTCGATACGGGCAATACGATCTACATCGCCGGTGATGCTGCGATGCCATCCTGCCTTTTCTACCGGTTCCCCTTTCATTTTTTGCAGGGCCGGGTAAAGGATCTGCTTCACAAGGGTTGTTTTGCCACTACCGCTCACCCCGCTCACCACACAAAGTGTATTCAGGGGAAATTCCACCGTAATATCTTTCAAGTTGTTTTGTCGAGCACCCGTTACCGTTACTGACCTGTTCCATTTGCGAACCAATGCCGGTGGATCGATCGACAGTTTCCCGGATAAATATTTACCCGTGAGACTATCCAGATTGTTGATAATGGCATCATAGTTGCCTTCGGCCACCACTTCGCCTCCCTGGTGACTGGCCAGTGGGCCCATATCGATGATATGATCCGCTTCACGCATCATCATTTCATCATGTTCCACCACCACTACGGTATTATCCAGATCACGCAATCCTTTCAACACTTGTATCAGTCGCGCCGTATCACGAGAATGTAACCCAATAGAAGGTTCATCCAAAATATATAAAGCATTGGTGAGATTGCTGCCGAGGCTACGGGTCAGTTGTATACGCTGGCTCTCGCCACCACTGAGCGAATTGGCCAGTCGGTTCAGCGTAAGGTATCCCAGTCCTACATCCAATAAGGTATTGATGCGATATCCGATCTCCGTGAGGATGCGTTTAGCCACCTGTTGATCATAGGCACTCAATACCAATGCATCAAACCAAACTTTAAGGTCCTTCACCGGCCATTCACACAATTCGCCGATATGTTTTCCACCCACCTTCACATATAAAGCTTCTTTTCGCAAACGGTAACCCATACACGAAGTACAGCTGGTACGTCCGCGGTACCGGCTTAACAGTACCCGGTACTGGACCTTGTATAAATTCTGTTCTACTTCTCTGAAAAAATCATTGATCCCGTTTACATGCGCATTCCCTTCCCACAGATCCTTCAATTGTTCATCGGTGAGTTCGTGAATGGGTTTGTGTACAGGAAAATCGAATTTCTTTGCAGCCCGGATGAATTGTTCTTTCCACAATCCCAGCTTCTCGCCTTTCCAGGGCGCTACCGCGCCTTCATATACACTTAATTGTTTGTCGGGGATGATCAGGTCAGCATCAATACCCAGGATCATGGAGAATCCCTCACAGGTTGGGCATGCCCCATAGGGATTATTGAAAGAGAACAGGTTGGGAACGGGCTCTTCAAACTGAATGCCATCCAATTCAAATTTATTGCTGAAGCCCAGAATTTTTTTTCCGTTGATCTCCAGTTTCATTTCACCCTCTCCTTCATAAAAAGCAGTATTCACTGAATCGGAGATGCGGTGCGCATCTTCTTCCTCCATACCCTCGGGGCCTATTGCTTTTATTACCAATCGATCAATCAGTATCGAAAGTTTTTCAGCGGGAATTAGAATTTTCTTTTCTTCCAGCAAGGTTTCAATACGAATGATCTCTTTCCCATCATACAACCTGCTAAATCCTTTTTGAAGAAGAATATTCAACTCTTCCCGCATATCGCGGTGCTGCGGTTTTTTTAAGGTTACCAGCATCAGTACTTTATCGCCTTCTTTCAATGTACCGATGGCCTTCAGTACATCAGCCACATCATCTTTCTTTACTTCTCTGCCGCTTACCGGAGAAATGGTTTTCCCAGCTCGCGCATATAATAACCTCAGATAATCATAGATCTCCGTCATGCTACCCACCGTACTTCTTGGTGTTCGTGTAATTACTTTTTGCTCAATAGCAATTGCCGGGCACAAGCCCTTTATATAATCCACATCAGGCTTATTCATTCGTTGCATGAACTGCCTGGCATAAGCACTCAAACTTTCTGCATATCTTCTTTGTCCTTCAGCAAATAAAGTATCAATGGTCAATGATGATTTACCCGAACCCGAAACTCCTGTAACCACGATCAATTGATTACGCGGAATAGTTACTGTAATATTTTTAAGATTATGTACCCTGGCCCCTTTGATATAAATACCATCGGGATAATTCTTGGACACTGATCCTTTGTTTGATTGAGGAGTAATTTTACTCATAATAAGGGGCAAAAGTACTGAGTTACAGTTGTGTTAGCGTAGAAATGTGAAATTTTCCATAAAATTACGGTGCGTGAAACTACGTAGTATTACTTGATTTATTTTTAAGGTGTCAAAAAGCTTTGGCCGGTTCATAATTATCACTATTTTCACAGTCCAATATCCAAAAAAGTGAAAAGCCGTCGTTGCCTATCAACTAGACTTCTACGCTATTTTTTCCCTTATTTGGTTGTCTCAAATGTCCTAACCAATAAACTGTAGAAGTTATGAAATGCCTTAACACACTTTCCGATCAACAACTCATCCATTTATACGTGGATGGAGATTCCGATGCTCTTGCAACCATCATTATGCGTTACAAGGACAAAATTTTCACTTCCATTTATCTGCTGGTAAAAGACAGGTACTTGGCAGAAGATATTTTCCAGGATGTATTTATCCGTGTAATCGATACCCTGAAAGGTGGCCGATACACCGATGAAGGAAAATTTTTACCCTGGGCCATGCGTATTGCACACAATATGTGTGTAGACCATTTCAGAAAAGTAAAAAGAAGCCCAACAATTAAGACCAGTGATGACCGCGATATTTTTGAAGTGCTCAATTTTTTTGAGCCAGGAGCTGACCAACGGATGATGGCTGGCCAAAGCCATGACAGGGTAAAGCAAATGGTTGATCTGTTACCGGAAGACCAACGTGAAGTGATCATTTTGCGCCATTATGCAGACCTGAGCTTTAAAGAAATAGCCGACCTCACCCATTGCAGCATTAATACTGCATTAGGCCGTATGCGGTACGGGCTGATCAATCTCCGTAAAATGATGACCGAAAGACAAATTGCACTGTAGATACTGTAACCCCCTTACAAAAAACTAAAACGCTCCCTGCAAAACAGGGAGCTTTTTATTTTTTATGCATGGCCTCCAGCCCGCATTTCAGCCAGTCGGCGAATTCCACGGGATCGGGTGTGTAAAATTTTGTTTTGGTGAGGACTGTTTCATCCGGACTGATGATCGCGTACTGCGGTTGCGAGGTTGCTCCAAAATTTTCTGTTTGGAAAGTAGCCCATTTATCTCCTACACTGATCAGTGATTTTGTGCCACCCGAACTGGTTGTAAACATTGACTGTTCAGTAACCGGTAATTTGGTGCGTTCATCTACATATAGTGACACAACAATAAATTCTGTTCTCATCAGGCTATCCACTTCACTATGGGTCCAAACTTTTTCCTCCATACGCCTACAATTTACACAGGCCCAGCCGGTAAAATCGATCAGCAATGGCTTGTGTTCGGCTTTTGCCAATGCCAATGCTTTTTCATAATCATTGTGCATGGGATGAATGCCATTGGTTAGCAATACATGGTGCGGATAAATAGAATAAGATAACGGTGGCGGGAACCCACTCATGATGCGCAGGTTGGCCCATTTCGTATTGGTTACACCCGGTACCAGATAAATGGCAGTGGCGCCAAAGAATATGATGAATGCAATTCGGGTGATCGAGAATTTTTTTATTGGTGAACTATGTGCCATTTTTAAGATACCCAGCAGGTATAACACGATGGCGATGGCAATAATGACCCAGGAGCCGATAAAGATCTCGCGTTTCAATAAACCCCATTGCTCTACATTATCTGCGTTGGCCAAAAATTTAACGGCCAATGCCAGTTCTATAAAACCCAATACTACTTTCACGTCGGTCATCCATCCGCCCGATTTGGGCAAAGAATGCAACCAGTTCGGGAACATAGCAAATAAGGCAAAAGGCAATCCCAGTGCCAGTCCGAACCCGGCTGCACCGGCTGTCAGGGGCCATGGTCCTTCATTGGCCACATTGGCAAGCAGGGTTCCCAAGATCGGACCCGTACAAGAAAAAGATACGATGGCCAGGGTTCCTGCCATGAAAAAAATACCGGCAACATTACCCAGCCCGGATTTAGCATCTGTTTTATTGGCCAATCCTGCCGGAAGTCCAATTTCAAATAAACCGAAAAACGATAAGGCAAATAATACAAATACCGCAAAGAACACCAGATTAAGCCAGATATTGGTTGAGATATTGTTGAATATTTCAGGACTGATGGCCTTACTGGCTACATGGAAAGGAATGGTGATGGCCACATAGATCAAAAATATGAACAGGCCATATAACACTGCATTGATGATCCCTTTTTTACGGTCCTGCGATTTTTTTGTAAAGAAGGTAACCGTAACCGGTATCATGGGAAATACACAAGGGGTGATCAGTGCAATTAGTCCGCCCAACAATCCCAGAAAGAAAATGGACAACAGGCTTTTATTCTGTGTACCCTCATCACCACAATCATTTACAGGATGTTTAATATCGATGCTGTTGATCTTGATCTTACTGCCCGAAGCCACCCCGCCTTCTATTGTAGTGCTGAAGACATAGGGAATATCCGGTGCAAATTCATCGCCCTTATTATAAAAAACAGACAGGTTACCAAGCAGGTTGGCGGGGATGGTATTTTTAAAATGTATGACCGCCCGCCATTGTACCGGGCCTTCGTTTATGCGTAATAATTTGTTATCAAAAATGGCCGAATGGATGGTTTGGGTACTACCCACTACCATAAAGCTATCGATCAGTATTGAACTGTCTGCAAAGCTCAGATCAGCAGAAGCTGTTCCGCCAAGGTCTTGTGAGGGGGCATATAATTGATATCCGGCAGCACCCGGTGTATTGAACAAGATTTCATATTTTCCTGCAGGAAGTTTGTTCGACTTAACCGTCCAGCTAAAAATTGACACGGCAGACTTATCCTGAGAAAAGCCCGGAACTTGATTTAAAATTAACAGGAAAAAAAGACTACATAGACGGGCTACTCGCATGGCAAATATTTACTAAAGAATTCCCAGATAATACCCGGGTATATAAACAGATCCTTTCAGATCAATTGATGGCAATGGCAAAATCAACTTTAGTAGGGGGAAGGCATTTTTTGTCATCACAGGTTTGGAATTCCACACTACCCACGATCTTGGTTTTTACATTGGCCTTCAACTTAATTTTCTGAACAAAATCAACCTTGTCCTTGTATTGATTGGCAGAGATGCCTAGTTTTTGATCTTTATATAATTCTACTTTCCCGATCTCTTTTATTTTTCCATCAAGTGTTACCAACGGATTTGCTTTAAATAAGATCTCTGTTGGAATAGCAATGGCATCAGTTGGTTGTGTTTGAGAATACAGATGCCAGGTGTTCTGGAGTGAAGCAGTGATATGCACCTCATAGGTTTTATCAGCAATTTTTTTTGCAGTGAATGTCCAACTTACAGGGTTAAGCATCTGTGCCTGCACTAGGCCGATCGCGATGGTCAGCAATACCGTAAATACTATCTTTTTCATATACATTATTTCCTGATCAAAATTAGATGATTAAAGGCCGTCAAGTTTTTAATCAACCGTTAATCCTCAGTTTTAACGTTAATTTATCCCAAACAGGTGATTGAATACCTGTCTTCCGTCCTGATTTCCGAGTTGTTTGCTGCAAGCTCTTTCCGGGTGAGGCATCATACCGAAAACATTGCGCTCCTTATTACAAATACCTGCAATATTATGAATAGCTCCATTGGGGTTTGCTCCGGTATTTATCTTTCCCTCCTCATCACAATACCGATACAGGATCTGCCGATGCAATTCCATTGATTCGAGTGTAGCTTCATTGGCAAAAAATCTACCTTCCCCATGTGCAACCGGGATCTTTAATGCAACGCTTTGTTCGGCAGTTGCTTCTTTCATGAAAATATTTTTGCAAACAAATTGTTGCTGGCTGTTGCGCAATAAAACACCGGGCAGTAATCCACTTTCGCAAAGGATCTGAAATCCGTTACAAACACCTAATACTTTACCTCCGTTGTTGGCAAACTGAACTACTTGCTGCATCATTGGACTAAATCTGGCAATAGCCCCGCAGCGCAGATAATCGCCATAGCTGAAGCCACCGGGCAATACGATACAATCCTCGTTATTGAACATACTCAGGTCATTATCCTTGTGCCAGAGCGGGATCACTTCTTGTTGAAGATCATGCTGCAAAGCATCCATCATATCTCTATCGCAGTTGCTGCCGGGAAAAACCAATACACCAAATTTCATGTGCTGAATATTAAAATTGAAAGTATTGCAAAGATAAGTTTCCCCTGTCAATTATTTGACGAAGTAGCTGATTACAATGACAAAAGCAACCATCAGCCAGTGCAAAATATGTGGGAACCAGTTTTTTGCGGGGTACAGGAATGCGGCGCCTATCCAGGCCGATAAGGGCACCGCACAAAGGATCCAGTATTCGAAGGTATGGGTGGCATTAATAAAGGGCACAAAAACGGCTACAATAAAATACAGGTTTACGAGGCTCCAGCTTTTACGAGCCTGGATCAACTGTCTTCTGAAATTCTGCTGTACATAAAAAAAACCGATCGCAGTGGCAAAAAGAACCAGAATGATCGCTGCATAGGCCCAGTTGGTTTGGTTGAACCTGGGCGTGGTAACGGCAAAACCCGGGAAAACATACCCTTTCCATCGATCCGTTAAAAAGACCCACGACAATAAAAAATAGAAGGGTGCCATGATCCCCAATAATACGATCAGCCATTCGGCCAGTTTGAAAGGTCTGGTGAGGGCCAGTCCGAATATGATCAGCGCCGCAAATGCCAATGATGGAAAATAAAAGAAAGTACATAGTCCGATCCCGATGCCAATATTGAACAGGGAGGTTTTAGGACTGGTATTATTATACATCCCGCACATCTTCGCCCATACCCAGATCAAAATAGTACAGATGATCATGGGTGCCGATAGTATATTCCATTCGGGAAACAAGGAGGTCACCAACAGATAGCTCATACCCGTGAGGTAGTTGGGTTTTTGCATCATCCGATGGTCATTCATCAGTTTATTAAAAGTAACAGCCTGCATATACAATAATGCATACATGATACCGGAATAAAGCATGGGGAGGTGGCTACCAAATGGCTGTAACCATTTCAGCAAGGCCTTATATAAAAAGCCATCGATCTGTTGTGGTTCAGGAATGGTGGGATGAAGAAAGAACGACAGCTTCAATGCTATGCCATACAGAAAGAGCAGGAAATTATTAAGGGGGTTGTTGGCTTTGAAGATGCCGGTCACAAAAATAAATTGGTAATGAGTAAATAGTTGTGCTACAAAATTCAGTAATTATTATTAGTTGACCACATAAAATTTGGAATGGCCTTGGAAAATGATCGGTTAAAAATCCACTTTGGCAAAACAAATAAAACCACGGTACAGGCAAGGTACCAAAAGTTCCCTGGCGCCTACCTGTTTGCTTAGCCGCGTCATGAACTGATAACCCTTTTCCTGGCTGCGCAAGGTAGCATTACGTTTGATGCTTCCATCAGCGGCAATGCTTTGGTCAGTAATGATCTGGTTCTTACTGTCCATATTGAATAAGAAATGGATCTCTCCACCCGAGTTGAAGGTAGCATACGATAAGAAATTATCATCGTCATCATCTACCTGATTCTTTTGAATGATCTTTTGCCATTCAGGTTGACCATATCGATTGATGCTCATCACCATCAGGTTATCATAGAAATACCGGGTATTTTGATTGTTGAAACTACTGATCGGACGATAGTAATAGCCACCATAATACGGATTGTAGTAATAATAAGAATTAGGCGAATACATATAAGGATTATTGTAATAATCCCAGCGATTCGACTGGCTATTATTATTGATGCGGCTCTGGCTTGAATAATCCTCTGCCAACAACAGGAATCCGCCATCTTTCTTTACAATGGCTTGCCGTATATAATATTCATCAAAGGCGATCTTATGCGATCCGTCGCGTCGCGCTTCTGTACGTAACGCGTCATCAAAACTGGTAAAGTTTATCGTATATTTCTTTTGTCCCCAAACATCCCATATATAGGTCAATACCCCCTCTACACTTCCCCTGTTCTTGAGATAATAAAAAGCATTGAGTAAATATTTTTTATTGAGATTGTCAATTTTAATGCTCACATCGTTGATGAATTTATTTTCCAGGTCAATGGTTTGAAAGGAAAAAGTATCCTGCAAAGGCCCTTTGATCCCGAGTTTTAGGCCGTTACTATAATCGCGGTTGATGGGTTCCCGATCGAAGGTAAACACAAAATTACCCTCATTATCGAGCAAGAATTCACGGTAATTATCCGTGCGATTATCGAAGTTCAAGGTTTGCCGGGTCTTATTGATCAGCTTAAGTTTATTATCAAAAAGCAGGGTAACAAAACTGATCTTTTCTGATTTCTTCTGAATTTTAAATACCATGATCTTTTGCTTGTCTTCACTCACGATGGTACTATAGATCTTATTGTCGTCGAAATTAGGAAGACGGGTAGTATCCAATTCAACCGGTTCGCTTAGTTTATTTCCATTGGCATCCATATTGATGCCCATGCAATGCACAATTCTGTTCTTCTGATACTGATAGATCATGTAAAAATGATCGGGGTAAGTAACAAAATCAACATTCAGTGTTTTTTCCGGAAAAAAATCGAGGTTGACTGTAGATACAGTTTTCATATTTCCATCATACAACATGATTCGATGTTTCCATTTCATGTTCTTGTAAACCAGCACATTGCCATTCATTTTCCCGATGATCTCGAAATTCATATCCCGACTATCATCCCGGTCATAATCTGAGTATACCACCCGTTGGCCCATGCCTGTAAAAGGCAACAGCATTATCCATGAAAAAATCAGGAAATTCCACTTCATGATTGAGGTCATTTATATTAAAAATACGATATAATAGGCAATCTTACAGTAGCCAGTTCAGGTTGACTTACCTTTATGGAACCTGTATTAAATTCTATACCTATGAACAAGATGACGATCATTTTGTTTTTACACAAAACACTAAATAGTTATCTCAGATGCCAACCATACTGATCACCGGGGGCACAGGCTTGATCGGCAAAACCCTCACCCCAATGTTGCTAGAAAAAGGTTACCGGGTCATTATCCTTACCCGGAAAATACCAACAGGCTCAATACCCGAAGGGGTAAGTTATGCGGTATGGGATCTGCATAAAAAAACGATCGACCTTTCAGCGTTACAAGAAGCAGATTATATTATTCACCTGGCCGGCGCGGGGGTAGTGGAAAAAAAATGGACCAAGGCCTATCAGCAGGAGATCATCAACAGTCGGGTAAACAGCAGCGCCTTGTTGATCGAACAATTGACCCGCCATTCCAATTCGGTAAAAGCCATGATCAGTACCAGTGCCATTGGCTGGTATGGCCCCGACAAGATACCCGATGGCAGAGAACAGCCCTTTACAGAATCGGACCCGGCAGACCATAGTTTTCTGGGAGCCACTTGTCGTTTGTGGGAAGAAAGTGTGGCCCCGATAACGGCATTGGGTAAACGCCTGGTGATCCTCAGAACCGGCATCGTGCTGAGTCAGCAAGGAGGGGCATTGGTTGAATTTAAAAAGCCTATTCAGTTCGGCATTGCAGGAATCTTAGGCAGCGGCAAACAAATGGTGAGCTGGATACATATCACAGATCTATGCCGATTATTCATTTATGCCCTAGAGGAAAATATTCATGGTGTATACAATGCCGTGGCGCCAGTTCCCGTTAACAATAAAACGCTCACCCTGCAACTGGCCAGAAAGATGCGGGGCAGGTTTTTCATCCCGATGCATATACCTGCGTTCGTATTGAAACTTATGATGGGAGAACGCAGTATAGAAGTATTGAAGAGCACTACGGTCAGTAGTATAAAAATAAAAGATCAGGGATTTGTTTTCCTGTATCCTTCCATTGAATCGGCACTTGCTGAATTATTCAATACTACAGATCAGCATGAATGAATTTCCGTCGGGCCCAGGTGTAAAACACCAGCAGATAAACCAGCGCCAGCGGCAAAATTGCCCAGATATAATCGGTTGGCATAAAGTTCATGGCCATATTGGTAACGGGATTTTTGGGGAAACTCAATAATCCATCGGCCGCATTCATCGGTAGATAATCGCCGAGGCTACCATAATCGGTGCCGTTATCCTGTTTCAATTTGATGCTCCAGAGGTCGAGCATTTTGGCAATAAAATTTTCACCGCCCAGGTAAATAAAGAAAACGCCAGTGGCGAAACCAGTGCGTTTGATCAGTACCGCTATCAGGATCGCAATGAGATTATAAGTGATGGCCTTCAGGAAGAAAAAGCCAACGAATTGGATACCATGCAAAGAAAAATTGGTCCCTGAGGCCCAGCCAAAACAAAGCGCCGTGACGAAAACGAGCAGCGTGGATACTACTGCAAAAACCAATGCCAGCATTATTTTTACGCTGATGAACTGCTGACGGCTCAATCCGTCGATGATATTTTGCCGATGTGTTTTAAAGGTATATTCATTGGTAACCAGCATCACCAATAATAAGGCAGGCAATAACAAAATAAATCCGGTGGCATAACTGGTGGTTTGCCAGGTATTTTCAAAACTGTATGGAGAAAATGACATCATACTGATGGCGTTGCCCATATTATTGGCCATATTATTGTTCACGCTGAACACAATATAATTGGTGGCAATGACCGCTACAATGAAGAAGAGACTCATCACGATGAAGGCAGTATACCTCCTTATTTTCAACCATTCAATTTTTAATAATTCTCCCATGGTTTGTCAATAAAAATTTGAATAAATATTATTTATCGCTTTGTTTACCGGTGATTTCCAAAAATCTTGCTTCCAGTGTTTTGCGTTTCACCAGCAGTTTATTCAAGATGATACCCCGACTAAAACAAAATTGATTGATCTGCTCAGCGGTTATTTCACTACTGCAGGTAATATGCAATTCATGTTCGGCTTCTACCATATTTTCGATGCCGCCCATCTCGGTCAATATATGCTGCAAGGCAACAAGATCGTTTGCCGATAATTCAACCAGTATCTTTTCCAAAATGCTGTCGGCCGACTGGTGCATCACTGAACTCACCGACCCTACGGTTTTTAATACGCCCTGTTGGATAATGGCTACATGCGTACAAACCTTTTCCACCTCATCGAGGATATGGCTGGCCATGATAATGGTTTTCCCATTTTTGTTCAGGGTTTTGATCAGCTCCCTGATCTCGGCAATGCCTGCAGGATCCAGTCCGTTAGTAGGTTCATCAAACACCAATATCTTAGGATCACCTAAAAGCGTAGACGCAATGGCAAGCCTTTGTTTCATACCCAGTGAAAAGCTGCTGAATTTAGAACCCTTGCGCTGGTAAAGATTAACCAGTTCCAATACTTTTTGAATATCGGCTTCTCCCCTGCCCTTTATCCTGGCGGCTATCCTAAGATTTTCTTGGGCACTCAGGTAATGATAGAAATTGGGGGTTTCCAATAATGTTCCTATTTGTTTGCGCAGATCAGCACTGTTCTCCTGGCCCATCCAAACGAAACTTCCGCTGGTGGCTTTCAGGATATCCATAACAATGCTTAACAAAGTGGTTTTCCCACTGCCATTAGGGCCCAGGATACCAAAAACAGTACCCTCCGGAACAGAAAAACTAACTTCCTTCAGGGCTTTCAAACTGCCATAATTCTTGCTGAGCTGCTGAATGGTAAGAATAGACATAGGTGTCGGTTATTTATATTTGAAGATAAGCGATTTATTTAATATTTCTTTCCAGGATTGGATTACTGGTTGGCTCAGGGCAAGTGCGCATCATGCCAAACAGAAGTAAATTCACCAAGGATCGCTTTATTGAGTTCATTAAATTTCAGATCATCAAGACGAAGATCATCAAAGTCTTCTGGCAATACTTTTCTTGTTGCCGGATTCAATGTCCCCCCTTTTTGTCCGGCCATTACTTCCGGATAATATTGAAACTCCGGATCCACCAGGGTACCCCTTGGATACATGATGCCCGGAATTCCCTTTCCCCTGATATCAAGATGTTTTGGATGCGCTAATCCAATGGAATGTCCATATTCATGTGCGGCAGTAGAGGATTGATTGAGCAGGTTGTCGAGTTTAAAATAACCCGTATTGGATCCTATCTCATCTACAAAAGAGATATCACCAATCACAAATTTTTCTACCCGGAAATAATTATTTCGCGGATTGGTATTTTCAATGACTTCTAACGGAGTGAGTGGCTGATCATAGACGCCATCAATCTCAAACTGAATATCACAAAGTATCTTACCGATGCGTTGCTTTCCCTGAGCGGCATTCCAGCATGTTGCAATATCGTGGGCAACCTTATTGGCCAACTCAGTGTTTGCGGCATCCCCATATAAAATTATTACAGATCGCACCAACAACAAATTCCGTTCCGGTATCAATTCTACTTCACCCATCCTATTTCAGGTATTGCATAAAATAATTGGTGACCTTCTGATACAAATGAGCACGGTCTTTTCCCAGTACATTGTGTTCATGACCTGGATAGATCATATAATCTACCTGAACGCCTTTATCTATGCAAGCCCTTACGAAACTTACAGAATTTTGCTGCACCACCACCGGATCTTGCAATCCATGGATCAACAATAAATTCCCGCGCAGTTTTTCCACTTGTTTGGTGAGGTCTGTTGCAGCGTAACCTGCCGGATTCATTTGAGGTGTTTTCATATATCGTTCGGTATACATCACTTCATAGTTTTGCCAGTTCATTACCGGGCCACCGGCCACAGCTGCTTTAAATATACCGGGATGATTGAGCATGAAGTCGGTGGTCATGAAGCCTCCGAAACTCCAGCCAAATAAACCCATATTATCTTTATCGGCATAAGGTAATCCATTTAAAAAATTAACCCCACTCATCATATCTTCCATTTGAACATCTCCCAGTTTTTGAAACATCGATTGTTCAAATATCTTACCCCGGTTATCACTACCCCTTGTATCAAGGGAGAATACCAGGAATCCGCGCTCAGCCATATACTGGAACCAGTAGTCGCCGCTTCCACCATTCCATGAATTGAGTACCAGTTGTGCATGTGGGCCACCATACCAGTACACGATCACCGGGTATTTTTTTGTGCTGTCGAAATTCACAGGTAGGAAGAGCCGGCAAAACAATTCTGTACTCATATTATTCTTGATCCTAAATATTTTCATCTTGCCCAGCGCATAATCGCTGACCGGATTGGCCGCTTGCAGCAAGGTTTTCATGGTTCCGCTTTTTGATTCAATGACCCTAATGGTACGTGGATTATCAGGACTGCTGCATACATCCAATACATAATTTCCATTGCTGCTGAGCTGTGTATTGTGCAACTGGTAATCGGGAGTGATGCGGGTAGATTTTCCACCAAACTCACCGGGTTCTTTCACGATCTTTTTGATATTGATCTGGTATAGGTTGCGGGTCAGGGGTGATTCTTCGGTTGACATATAATACAAGGTTTCCCCTTTTTCATCAAAGCCCTTCAGATCGGTCACTTCCCATTCTCCTTGTGTTAGTTGAGCGACAAGATTTCCGGTAGTATCATACAAGTATAAATGATTCCAGCCATCGCGGTTGCTTTGCCAGATGAATTGGGCCGGATTATTTTTCAAAAATACCATGGGTACTAAGGGCTCTACATATTTCTGGTCCCGCTCATCAATAATCTGTTTCATAAATTCGCCTGTTGTGGCATCATACTGGTTCAATTTCATATGATCCTGTCCGCGGTTCAGTACGGCAATATAGATGTACCGATCATCGGGACTCCAGCAAATATTGGTCAGGTACTGTTCCTGCAGGGTTGAATCATTATTCATGTATCCGAGACCGTTAATACCGCCCAGGATATTCGTCTTCAGCATCACCCGAGTTTTGGTTTCGGCATTATATACCCATACCGTTACATGGTGACTTTTATCTCCGGCCATCGGATACTTGATATTGGTATTCTTTGCCGGACGTTCACTCCAGTCAATGATGGGATAGTCGGCTACCATGGACTGATCCATCCGATAGTAAGCCAGTTGTTTGCCCCCATTGCTCCAGAAGGTCCCTTTGTTAATTCCAAATTCATCGCGGTGTACCGATGCCGCATATACGATATCTGAGCTTCCATCGGTAGTTACCTGTATGCCCGGAGTTTCATCACGGGTAATAAAAAGATTATCCTTGTCTACATAGGCAATGTAACCGGCCTTGCTTTCTTCCACATGTTCTTTTCCAGAAATCGATTTTGGAATGATGGTGCTGATCTTTCCGGTAACAGGATCAAGCGCAATTTTATCGCCGGCTATATTCATTACCCATTTGCCGCCCACATTAAATTGTATCGCAGGCATGGTTTTCAGGCTGGCATAACCTGCTGGTTTTATTTTTTCATTGAGCTGATCCAGGGTTAAGAAAACAGCATCTGTTTTGGATTTATAATTTCCCCTGAACCAGACCTCATTGCCATTTTCTTTTTTCAGGTATACATAATCGCTGGTTCCGTAAACAAACTGAAGTTGTTTTAAATTTTCAGCGGCGAGGGTGGTTCTGTTGTTTACCATGGCATCTTCCATGGTCAGTAATTTTTGTTGTGCCAGGGCTCCTGTGCCCACAAAAAAACAAAGAAGGGTTATCCATTTTTTCATTCCAAAGAATTTAGATAACAAATGTAGAGATAATGCCCACAAAAAAGCCGGAAAGATATCCGGCCTTCATGTCTGTAAAAAAATTGAATTAATTCCTCAGGGGTTTCCCGCTTTTTAAAATACTCTGAATCCGTTCCAGTGTTTTCTTTTCACCGGTCAGGCTCAGGAATGCCTCCCTTTCCAGGTCTAGCAGGTATTGTTCGCTTACCAGCGTGGGTTCCGAAAGGTCGCCACCACACATCACATAGGCCAGTTTTTTAGCCACGGTAACATCATGGTCGGTAGCATATTTTCCGCGCCACATACCATTGATACCGGCATGCAGGGCTCCTAACATGGAGCGACCCGGCACTTTAATATCGGTACGTTGTATGGGCATTACATACCCTTCGTTATACATATCGAGCGCAGCCTGTTTGGCATCAGCAATTCTTCTGCCGGTATTATGACTTACGCGGTCTTTCCCTTTCCGGTAAATGCCCATGTCGAATGCCTCATAAGCTGAAGTGGCAACCTTGGCGGTAGCGATGGTGAGGAAACGATTTTGCAGGGTAATGGTATCGGGTTCGCCCTCATGCAATTCATCCGCTGCCCGCAGCACAAATTCTTTGGTGCCCCCACCACCGGGAATTACGCCGATGCCCACTTCTACCAATCCGGTATAGGTTTCAGCAGCGGCGATCACCTGGTCGGCATGCAAACAAATTTCACAACCACCACCCAGTGCGAGGCCATGCGGTGCCAACACCACCGGTATCGCTGAATATCGTACACGCATCATCGTATTCTGAAACATACGGATGGCCATATCAATCTCATCATAATCCTGTTCAATGGCCAACATAAAGATCATCCCCACGTTGGCACCTGCGCTGAAATTGGGACCCTCATTGGCGATCACCAATCCTTTATATTTTTCTTCGGCAATATTAATAGAGCGTTGGATCCCTTCCAGCACTTCTCCGCCGATACTGCCCATTTTTGTATACCATTCCAGTCCGAGTACCTCATCCCCCAAATGATAAGTGCGGCAGGCTGAGTTTTTCCAAATGGTTTCACCCGAAAAATTCTTCATTACAAGGAAGGCGGTCTCACCCGGCATTATTTTATATGACTTACTACTCACGTCATAGCACATACGCTTTCCCTGTTCCACTTTATAAAATGAAGTAAAGCCTGCTGTCAACATTTCATCTACCCATGGAGCTACGGAAAAACCAGCTGCTTTCATGGCGGTTACGGTGCGGCCAACACCGAGTGTATCCCAGCTTTCGAAGGCGCCGATCTCCCAGCCAAATCCTGCCATCATACCATCGTCTACACGATACAGCTCGTCGCTGATCTCCGGAATGCGGTTTGAGATATAGGAAAAAAGCAGGTAATGAAACCGACGATAGAATTCTCCGGCCTTATCCGTTCCGGCACAGAGTGCCTTGATACGGTCATGTAGATTTTCGATGGGCTTGGCTGTTTCCAGCGTAGCAAATTTTGCTTTCTGCCGGGGACCATATTCCATGGTCTTCAGGTTCAGGGTAAGAATTTCTTTTTCGCCTGTAGCTGATTTTGTTTTTTTAAAGAAGCCCTGTCCGGTTTTATCGCCGAGCCAGTTATTGGTAACCATGGTATTGAGCCAAGAGGGTATCTCGAAAAGGGATTTGGCCTCATCATCCGGACAATGATCATGCACGCCATTGGCCACTTTCACCAGAGTATCGATTCCCACCACATCGGCTGTACGGAAGGTGGCGGATTTTGGACGGCCAATAATCGGTCCCGTTAGTGTGTCAATTTCATCCACACTCAGTTGCAAGGTTTCCATGGTATTCATGATGGCCATCATGCCGAATACACCGATCCGGTTGGCAATGAATGCTGGCGTGTCTTTACAAAGCACCGTGGTTTTTCCCAAAGTGAGATCACCATAATGCATCAGAAAATCCACCACTTCCTGATCTGTATCGGGGGTAGGGATAATTTCCAGTAAACGCAGGTACCTGGGCGGATTAAAAAAGTGGGTGCCACAGAAATATTTTTTGAAATCTGCTGACCTGCCTTCGGTCATCAGGTGAATGGGAATACCCGAGGTGTTGGAACTCACCAACGAGCCAGGTCTGCGATATTTTTCCACTTCTGTGAAAATGGATTGTTTGATATCCAGCCTTTCCACCACCACTTCAATCACCCAATCACAATCGGCAATATCCTTCATGTTGTCGGTAAAATTTCCGGTGCGAATTCTTTTCAGTACATCCTTGGTATATACCGGCGATGGATTTGATTTTATGGCAGCAGTCAATGCATCATTCACAATTTTGTTCTTCTCTGCAAGCTTTGCATCCGCAGCAATATCCTTGGGTACAATGTCGAGTAACAACACCTGTAAACCCACTCCTGCAAAATGACAGGCGATCCTGCTGCCCATTACGCCACTGCCCAAAAC
>Ga0194037_1000641_pt1 | contig 26905 bp, 16 predicted proteins | sample JunL306m_MetaG_FD_148653 | JGI IMG/M metagenome (GOLD analysis project Ga0194037, IMG submission 148653) | Anoxic zone freshwater microbial communities from boreal shield lake in IISD Experimental Lakes Area, Ontario, Canada - Jun2016-L304-6m | ecosystem: Environmental > Aquatic > Freshwater >...
TAATAGCTTGTTCTTTAAATAAATTTTGATCTCTTGTTAAATCATTATTGGACTTCTTTTGCTTGATTGTTTTTAAATCAATTTGTCCTTTATTATTTTTTAAAGCTAATATGCCGTTTTCTAATTGTGCCTGTGCATTAGAAACATCTGCTAATGATTGTTGTAAGTCGGCTTTTTGTTCTTCTAATTGCATTTGCAATTCAGCATCATCTATTTCAGCCACTAATTGGTTTTGTCCCACAGAATCATAGTCCTTAATGGAAATGGTTTTCACATATCCAGCAATTCTGGTTAAAACGGGCACAATAGAAGTTTCTATTTGTGCATTATCTGTGGTTTCATGTGTTATTGAAAAAACGACTTTTTTGCCTCCGAAATATAGGGCTACGACTAATAAAGTGCTAATAACTACTTTACGAATATTGGCTTGTTTTTTCTTTTTTTGCTCCTCCATAATATTATAAAAATTAATATATTAAATGAGGCCACAAGGTACCATAATTAAATCAAAATATTAGGGTTATGGTATTATGTCTAAATGATATTCCTGAATCAGACCAGGGTTTTCAGGCGTTAAAGTAAAGGCCAATTTTATTTTTTTATCTTGACATTGAATAATACAATAGCCCCTCATTTGATTCTCTGGAACCATTTCACCCACCGATATAATTTCACCTGCTTCTTTTAAGATAGCCACTGCCTCTTTTTTCAAAGTTTCAATAGGATAATCTTCAAAAAAGTTCTCTGCAAAAATAGGAAGGCTAGAAGTGAAATTAGGAAGCATAGAAACTAATTGTACTTTCCTTTTTTGTAAAATTGGAGAAACACTAATAGCTCTTGGTTTTAATTTGGCTAATTGTACAATGGTATCTAAAACTGCAATGTTAATCTCTGAAGTGGGCGCATAAGTAACATTAGCAAATAAAATAACGCCAATACCATACTGAGGCATAATACGCCAGTTACTACCAAAGCCAGGTAGGCCCCCACTATGACCCACGCTGTTTCTTCCTAAGGCGTCATGCATCCAAGTTAATCCATAAGTATAACTACTAGTAGTAGCTAATTTACGGCCGCTTGGATAAGTATAATTAGGCATTAATGAAATGAATTTAGAAGACTGATGCATTTCTCTAATACTACTTCTTTTTACAGGAAAAGTTTCCCCATCATTTCTTGCTGGCCAAGCCATTTCATGCAAGGCTAGATATTTACTAAACATATCTATGGAAGTGATCATGCCGCCCATGGCACCATAAATACCATCATGCAATAAAGTTTCTTTTCTCCAATTATTATTAATGTACCTATATCCATTGGCTAATGTTTTTTCTGGCACATTAGAAAATTCGTAAGTAGTTTCATTCATACCAATAGGGGCTAAAATATTTTTCTTTATATAAGCATCATAAGTTAAGCCCGATACTTTATGAATAATATATCCAAGCATGGTAAAACCTAAATTAGAATACTCGTATTCTAAACCAGCTGCATTGGAAAAAGAAATACCTGCTTTAATTAATTTCAAGAGTTCTGCTTCTGTATCGGCTAATTGTCTGTCTCCCCAAGGATTGTCTTCCGGGAAACCCGCGCTATGACTCATTAAATGTCGAATGGTAATAACAGGTGCGTCTTTCGTTAAGCCCTGCCCTTTCATAGCAGGAATATACATTTCAACAGGATCATCTAAATGTAATTTACCCTGGTCTCTTAATTGAAGTATAGCTAAGGCCGTAAAACTTTTAGACATGGATGCAATTCTAAACATAGAAGAAGAACTGGCTGGAATTTTTTGTTCCAAATTCGCATAGCCTCCGCTACTTTTAAATACTAATTTACCATCTACTACAATTCCAAAAGCATAGCCAGGAAAATGATGCGCTTCTGCATATTTTTTAATCATCTCTTCCGCAATAGGAAAAGTAGTTGCAATTCGATTATTTCTTTCAGCATCCTGATAAGTGGCTGGTGAAAAATTCGCAGGGTTTTGTGCTAGAGCGGTTTGATTTACTAGTTGTATACTCCATACAAAACTTAGTAAAATAATAATGCGGTTCATTTTTATATTTTTCATACTATTATTTATAATGCTATTTATTAAATTTTCTATTGATAAATTCAAAAGTGGCTTCGTCTACTTGAAGCCAACTCTTATACAATAAGAAGCCATGAATTTCATCGGGGAAAATTATTTCTTCCACATTTACTTTTTGTCTTCTTAACTGTTGAACCATATGAATGGTTTCTGCAAAGGGTACATTTCTATCATCATCTCCATGAATAAATAATACCGGGCTTTTCCAGCCCTTGGCAGTAAATACGGGGGAGGCTTTATAAGCTACTTGGCCTGCAGCAGGAAAGCGTAAGCTATCATACCAAGGAGCGAAATTAGGCTCTTCGTCGTTCCAATTATGTACCCCATGAATATCTACACCTGCTGAAAATAAATCAGATCTTTTAGATAAACCATGTGCTGTTAAATAACCGCCATAGCTACCACCCCATAGTCCAATTTTCTTTGCATCTACATCGGGTCTTGCTTTTAAATATTCTCCTGCACCTATTAAGTCGTTTACTTCTGAACCACCTGCCATACCATAATTAGCTGCTTCTCTAAAGGCTAGTCCATACCCTATGCCGCTTCTATAATTCAAAGCCATGACTATATATCCTTGGCTTGCAAAATATTGATTCACTGCATAAGCATTAGAGTAATAAGAGCTATAATTAAATCCTTCTAGCATTTGTCTACGACTTCCTCCATGTAAAAAAATCATGGCAGGATATTTTTTTGAAGCGTCATAATTAGCAGGCAAAAATATTTGCGCAGGTGCTTTAAACCCATCGGTAGCTTTTACTAAAATGGTTGTAGGCGTTACTAAAGTTGTAGGGAAATTAGTAGGGAATAAATTAGCTGCTAAAGCTTGTTCATTTCCACCAGACTGAAACACAGGCCAAGAAGGCTTGGTAGCAGTTGCTTGCAAATACACCAAACCATTATTTACGATTACTGGATTGTATTCAATTTTATTTCCTTTCGTTAAAATAGTCGCATTCGCTTTGGCAGGATCTACAGACCATATATGTCTTCTATTACTATCGCTAATATTAGTTACATAAAAAACAGTTTTGCCATCTGTACCCAAACGCATTGTTTCTACTTCTCCTATTCCCGGTGTTAAATGATTTATTTTTTTGCTAATGGGTTCAATGCTATACAAATGCATCCATCCTGTTTTTTCCCAAGGAAAAACAATATAATTATCATTCGTCCAAATTAATTGTGTGGCTACTGCCGGTAAATCTCCTACAAATAAAGAGCCTGCACCTTCGTCGGCTTTAAATAAGGTATAGGCTTTATGGGTAGCCAGTTCAGCCAATCGAATCTCCCAAGGCTGAGCAGCAGTAGGTCTTGGCGTGAATCCAATATCATATTTAACATTCACAGTTCTTACAAAAGCAATATGCGTACCCTCTTTATTCCATACTGGATCTGAATCATTATAAGTAGATGCGTCTATAAAAGAAACTTGATTGCTAGCAAAATCGTAGACGCCAATAAATGAATGTTCTTCCCTATTAGAAACAAATAAAATTTGTTTTCCACTTGCATTAAAAGCTAAACTATTTATGCTACCTCTACTAAAAAACAATGGTTGAACAGTTACTGTTTCTTCTGTTAAATTTATTTTCCAAGCCTTAGCTCCTTGGGTGTATACTAATAATTTCCCGTCGGGGCTAATTACAGGACCGCTACCCTTTGCTAATTTTTTAATAGTGCCAGAAGCAATATCCAAACTATAAATATTTTGCTCAGTAGTGTATTGTAATTGTGCTGGGTTCGCAGGCTCCCCTTTTGCATTCGTCGTATTGCCTCTTACAAAATATATTTTATCGTCGTTGGGTGCAAATACAATGCTTCCAATTTCTACACCATCGTCGCCTTTATATTGAGTAAGCGCTTTAAAATTATTAGTAGCTAGTTGGCCATAATAAATATTTCTACTGCCTTTGTCATTAAATACCCAGGCTACTGCATCGCCTTTATGATTGGCGACCAAGTCGGAAGGAAAAGCAGGCGCAAGATAGTCTGCTATATTTTGAGCATGCGCTACATTAGAAAAGCTTACTAGGCTCAATAAGAAAAAGAAGAATATTTTTTTCATAGGAATAATTTTTAAACAATAAATGCTTTTAAGTAAATACTAATTTAGCCCTATTTTTTTAAAAAAAGCTTAGCGCTATAGCCGATTTAAAACATATTTGGTAAATTACCTAGTCTAAAAGAAATCTATGAGTAAATACTTCAAATTCATAGGGTTATTACTACCCTTTTTCACCATGTGTACGCAGCAGGAAACCAAAAAGGATTTGGATTTCGAACTAAGCAAGGCCCCCAGTATTTATTTTAAGTCCTTTGTAGATTGTAATATGGCGGAGGTTTGGGTGGGCGATACCTTTCGCATTTTTCCGGGTAAATATGGGGAAGACCCTTTATGGGGTTATTCCAATGAATTAAAATACGCTTCTGGAAAAAATGCCGAAGAAGTATTTAATAAAAAATATGAGGCCTTTACTGAACCTAATATACCCTTGAATGTAAAACCGAATGAAGAAGGCTTGCATGGAGCCGTTTGGTTTGAAACAGTGTATCAAGATAAAAAAGACGCCAGTGGAAAAACTTTATATGCACTATACCATAATGAAAATTATCCCAACACCTTCCCTTTCAATAATAAAACAGGCAAGGGCTATATAGATAGTAATTGGCCACAGGGATTAACAGGTGCTAAAACACCTGCAGCTGTTTGCAGAATTGGTATTATGAAATCAATCAATGGAGGTTATAGCTGGGAAAATAAAGGCATTGTCTTAGAAGACAATCAAGAAAGAATGATTTTAAAACCACATAATAATTCAGTGACTTTTGCAGGAGGGGTAGGTGACCCTTCAGCAGTAGCGAGTGGAGATTACTTGTATATATTTTATGGAGAGTATGGTTATGCTGGTACTTATGTACGTAAAGCATATAGTGCCGAAAAAGAACAAGCAGGCCAGTGCATTAGTATGGCCAGAATTAAATTAGCTGATTTAGACAATCCTACAGGAAAGGCTAAAAGATATGATGGCAAAGGCTTTCAAGCAAGCTATGATGGAGTGGGTAGCCCTATAAAAAATATACAAATTGCCAAAGACAATGGCGGTGGCCCTAGTTCAGATAGTAGTAGTAAATATTTTTGGGGGCCTTCTGTAAGTTGGAATCATTATCTACAAGCCTGGGTAATGCTCATGGCAAAATCGGAAGGACCTTCTTGGAAAGGAACTAGTATTTATATATCCTTTAATAAAAATAAAGTTTTAGACGATACCAATTCTCAAGATTGGTCGATTCCTAAATTAATATTATCTAAGCCTGGTCATGTTATTTGGTATCCTTCTTTACAACCTATTGGCGATTCCAATGCCACAAGATTAAAATATACATCACTGCAAATGGGTGAGCAGGCAAGACTTTTTTATAAAGACCAAACCGATACCGCAGTTTATATTTCTGAATACGCGATTCGATTTAAGAAATAATTAAGTAGAAGATGAATTACTTTAATGCAAAGGCGATATAGCTATCACCTGAAGCAGTACCTAATTTACCACCACCACAAGCAATCACTATATATTGTTTGCCCTTGTAATTATATACAGTAGGGGTTGCAAATCCTGGTGCAGGCAGGTCGGTTTCCCATAATAGTTTTCCGGTACGTTTGTTAAAGGCTCTGAACTTGCTGTCCTTGGTGGCAGCAATAAATACAAGCCCTCCGGCGGTTACCACAGGCCCACCATAGTTTTCAGTTCCAGTATGTAAGCCCTTGGCTAATAGCTCGGGATAGTCCCCGATGGTGTCTTTCCATAGTATTCTACCTGAGTTTAAATCAATGGCGTTGAGTGTACCCCAGGGTGGAGCCACTGCTGGATAGCCTTCCTTCGTTAAAAATTTATTGTACCCTGTAGAAGTATACAACATTTCACGATAAGGGTCTTTGATCACCGTAGGTGGAACAAAGGCCTTGCTTTGTTTTTCTTTTAAGTCTAATATATAAGAAGCAATAGCCGATACTTCCACTTCTTTTAATTGTTTAAAAGCAGGCATCATGCGTCTTCCACTTGCTATTAATTCATTCAATGTTTTTTCTGTATACTTTTTTTCTACTCCCATTAAACTAGGATAATTACCTGAACCCCTTTTTTCAGGACCATGACAAGCCATGCAATTAGATAAGTATAATCTTTTGCCCGCCGCTACATTATTTTCTTGATGCGGTATTTCTTTAGGCCTATCTACCATGGTTAATATCCAAGGCATTTCATTAGCATTCACATATAAAATATTAGTAGCAGGATCATAGGCAGGCCCACCCCATTCTGCGCCACCATCGAAACCAGGGAAAATTACGGTGCCTTTTTTTGAACTTGGATTAAAAATAAATCCTGAATTCACATCGGCTAATCTTTTTTTAATATCGGCATAAGAAGCATCGCTTACTAAATGATTTAAATCTTTTTCTGTTAATGATTGTCTTGCAAAAGGACTGATATAAGAAGGCCATGGTTGTGTAGGTGAAAGTTTTTCTCCTATTAATTCAGTTTCAGTGGGTACCTTTTTTTCTTCAATGGGATAAATAGGTTGCCCTGTTATTCTATCTAATAAAAAAATAAAACCCGACTTAGTAGGTTGTGCAATGGCATCTATTTTTTTACCATCCTTGGTAATAGTAACTAGTGCGGGGGCAGTAGGTAAATCTCTGTCCCATACATCGTGGTGTACAGTTTGATAATGCCATTTTCTTTTTCCTGTAGCTGCATCTAATGCAAGTACGCTATTGGCAAATAAATTATTACCTAAACGTTTACCACCATAAAAATCATAAGAAGCAGAACCAATGGGTGCATATACAATTCCTTTTTCTTCATCCATACTAAAACCTGCCCAGGCATTTGCACCTCCAATATGTTTCCAGGCTTCTTTATCCTCCCAGCTTTCATACCCTTCTTCTCCTGGTTGTGGAATGGTATGAAATATCCAACGTAGTTTTCCTGTATGCACATCATAGGCTCTTATATAACCAGGGGCTGCTGCTGGACCTTCGTCTACTCTTGTTCCTATGATAATTAAATCTTTATAAATTATACCAGGACTGGTCATGGCAATATATAAGTCCTGCACATCACGGCCTAAGTCCTGGTGTAAGTCTACCTTACCTGCTTTACCAAAATCTTGAATAGCCTGTCCCGTTAATGCATCAACGCAATATAAATTTGAACCTGCTCCATAAAATAATCTTTTAGAATTTTTGTCTGCATAATAAGTGACCCCTCTGCAAACATTCATTGCAAAATAACCAACACCAACTGCTTCATTGCCATTCACTGCATAGGGATTAAATACCCATTGCTTTTCTCCGGTAGATGCATGTAGGGCTATTAATTTTAATTTAGGAGAAATAGTATATACAAGACTATCTACTACAATAGAATTAAACTGCATTTGTGTATACTGGCCAGTATCCCCAGTATGAAATTCCCAAGCCTTCCTTAATTGAGCAACATTATTCGTGTCTATTTCTGTTAAACCAGAATATCTAATATTTTCTTTGCCACCTCCATACACTTTCCAATCACCTATTTTACTTTCATTCCTATTGCAAGCGGCTACTAATAAATAGATTATGGCTAAAAATAGAATACTTGTATTTTTCATATAAAGAATTTGAATGAAGGATATGTTAAGACAATTTAAGCATATTCTTTAATAGAAGCACTGAAGTAAGGGCATAAAAAAACCTCCGCCGAATAAACGGGGAGGTTTTTTAAATATTCTACTAGGAAATATTAATAACCAGCGTTTTGAGTAACGTTAGGGTTTACTAAGATTTCATCGTTAGGAATAGGGAAAAGTAAGTTGGCATTTCCTGGAGCAACAGTGATTTTAGTAGAGATTGCATTAGTAGCATCTTGACCTTGAGGCTTCACGAAAGTGTACCCTAATCTTGTTAAATCCCAGAATCTGTAGCCTTCAAAAGCAAACTCTTTAGAGCGCTCTTCTAAGATATCTGTTAATACTTGAGAACCTGCGCTAGCATATACTGCTTTAGGATCTCTGTTCACAACAAATTTGTTTAAAGTAGCATTTGCGTTTGCAATATCACCTAAGTTATAATAAGCTTCCGCTAAAATTAAATAAGCTTCAGAGAAACGTACAATTTTAACGTCATCTAAGTTTACGTTATCAATTGGATATTTCGCAACATAATGCGCTGTACCTAATTGACCAGATCTTACTTCAGGGCTAATTAAGCCTTTTCTTGTATCTGTTGCACTATAAGAATCATAGAAAGATTTAGTAGCTAACATATCTCCATAAGCGCCACCACCTGGCTTACCAATTAAGAATACAGCCAAAGTACCATCAGCTACTTGGTTGTTGGCATCACTAGTAACTTCAAACATAGTTTCAGTTTTACCAGTTAAAGGAGAAGCTCCTTTCCAGTAAGATAAAACGTTAGCGCTAGTCACTAAAGTGAAACCGCTATTCGCAATAACATCACTTGCAGCCGCTTTCGCATTAGCCCAATCTCCTTTATGTTGGTATACTCTAGCTAATAAAGTCTCAGCAGCATACTTAGTCATAAATGAAGAGTTAATGGCTCTTGTTTTTGCAGTCAATGTAAAGCTCATTGATTGACCTTGGTTGTATTTTGCTAAAGAAATCGCCTTTGTTAAATCGGCAATGACTTGTGCATATACTTCAGCAACTGTATTTCTTGCAGGTCTTGAATTTACATCAAACTTGTTTACAATTGGCACACCTGGACTTGAAGGATCGGTTGTATAAGGCAATCCAAAGTTTCTTACTAAATCAAAATAAACCAAACCTCTGATAGCATAAGCTTCAGACATTAATTGACTTACATTCGGATTAGCAGCTGGATCTAAACCAGCATTAATAATAAAGTTGGCATTCTTAATAGCATTATAACCATTTGACCAAACAGCAGAGGCATAACCATCTGTTTTAGTGAAATTGTATAAATTGAATGAAACATATCTTCCTGAGTTAGAAGAAGACAAGAAACATTTGTCTGCCATTAAATCGCCTTTAATAGCGAAAGTTCTACCATAAAAATCGGTAGCTCTTAAAGAAGAGTATAAGCCAGTCAATGCTGTACTCATATCATCTTCTGTTTTAATAGCATCTGACAATACTACAGAGTTGAAAGGCTTTTGATCTAAGAATGTTTTAGAGCAACCGAATAGCATGACTATGGTTCCAATTGCTAAGAACATTTTAGTGATTTTGTTGAAATTATTTTTCATATAAAAAATATTAAATAGTTGTTGTTAATTAAAAGTTTACACTTAATCCAAAAGTGACAGACTTAGAAGGCAATACTTGTTGTCCGTTATTACCTGTGATACCTTGTTCTGGGTCACTCAAGATGATGTCAGCATATGTTTTAGTAAATATATTAGTTCCACGTGCATAAATATTTATACCATTGATATGGAATTTATCAAGCACTGCTTTATTATCATATTTATAAGACAACTGTATATTTCTTAAACGAACATAATCGCCGCTATATAAGGTACGATCAGATCCTGTTGAACCACCTCTTGCATCGTTGTATACAAATTTAGGAACGGTTGTAATGTCCCCTGGATTTTGCCAACGAGTTAAGTTGATAGCATATTTACCTCTAGTTGAATAAGCGCCATCCATTGCATAAGCTTGTGCAGACTCATTGAAGTAGTTACCAAAGTTATAGTAGAAATCAAATGAGAAAGACAATGCTTTGTAATTGAAAGTGTTACCTAAGCTACCATAGTATTTAGGATCGGCTTGCTTACCTACTAAATATAAGTTTGCTTTTGTTTTAGTACTTGTAGAACCAATTTGAGTACTATCAATATACCACATTGGATCTCCTGTATTAATATTCACCCCAGCATAACCTCTTGTATAGAAGCTATAGAAAGGTTGACCTACTCTTAATAAATAAGCACCGTTTAACTGATCACCTGAAGGCAAGCTGGTAACTTTGTTTTTGTTAGCAGTATAACTTGCATTGATTTCCCAAGAGAAATCTTTTACTTTAATAGGTACTAAGTTTACGCTAACCTCTAAACCAGAGTTTTGCATGCTACCTACGTTATTAATATAACCAGAGAAACCAGTTGTACGTGATAAGTTTTGGTTTAACAAAGCGCCATCTGTATTACGCTTATAAATGTCAACGTTTAAGTTAATTCTATTATCAAAGAAACTAATATTCGTTCCTAAATCAACTTGTTTGTTTTTCTCCCAAGTTAAACTCTCATTACCAATATTGTTGAAAGTACCACCTGCTACACCATTGTAGTTATATCCAAAAGCGTAAGAAGGTCTCCATGTGTAGTTACCAATTTCAGCATTACCGTTGGTACCATAACTTGCATGAATTTTAAATGCAGAAATAGTTGTATTGCCTTGCATAAATGGCTCAGCTAATACATTCCAAGAAGTACCCACTGACCAGAAATTACCCCAAGGGTTGTTTACACCAAATCTTGAAGATCCATCACGACGGAAACTTCCGTATAAAGTATACTTATCTAATAAGCTAAAAGTAGCATTAGAGAAATAACCTTGGAAAGTATAATCAGAACCTACTGACTTACCGTTAGTAGAAGTAGCTGCGTTCGTAGAATAGTATAAATCTGTTCTTGGAGGGAAACCAGTTACATCACCAATTTGTCTGTAAGTAGCACTCTTAATAGCCTCTTGACCTAATTTAAAGTCGGCATAAAAATGTTTAGACTTATTAATATCATAATGATAATCTAATTGATTAATCAAATCTGTTAAGAACGCTCTTGTAACAATTGAAACACCCTCTCCAGAGGCACCTGAGTTATCACCATGGAAGGGGTTATTAAATTGATACTCTTCGTTCAAAGTATACTGCATGTTAATTGTTGTAGTAAATTTCAAACCTGGTAAGATTTTATATTCTACATTTTGATTCGCAATGGCGTTCAAATTTTTAGCCCATCTTTTATCGTTTTGCGCAATATATAATGGGTTATAGTGACCAGGGAAACCTAAGTTATCTGGGCTAATATTTAAAGTACCATCTGGATTGTAAGGATTTTGTGTAGGTCTTAATACATAAGATACGTATGAAGGGTTACCAAAATATAAACCAGATCCACCTGGACCATCAGAAGCTAAAATTGAATTTTGTAAAGTACTACCTGCTGAAACCTTAGTCGCAAAAGATAATTTATCATTTACATTATGTGTTAATCTAAGACTTCCAGTTACTCTTGAGAAATCGGCCTTCAAAGAAGTACCATCTTGGAAGAAGTAACCAGCTGATGCGAAAAACTTAGTTTTTGCATCACCACCACTTGCAGAAATATTGTATTGTTTTTGCGCACCTGGCTTAGTAATTAAATGGAACCAATCAATACCCACACCATTACCATAACCATAACTTGCTAAAGTAGCAGCAGCTGAAGTAGCTGATACACCTGCATTCGCTAAACCTTCTTTAAATAATTGGAAGTAATCGTTTACGTCTGTTGGGTAACCTTGAGTAGGAGGTAAAATAGGTGTATTTTGACCTACTTCAGAATCAAATCTGAATTGAGTCTTACCTGCTCTACCACTTTTTGTAGTAATAACGATAACACCATTAGCACCTCTTGAACCATAGATAGAAGTTGCAGCGGCATCTTTTAAGATGTTAACGCTTTCAATATCATCAGAGTTAATAGAAGCTAATACGTTTGTACTTGGGTTGATGTTGAAACCACCACTGTTACCGTTAGAAACGTCACCGTCGTTAATTTGAGCACCATCCACAATATATAAAGGACGCGCACCACCGTATGAGAATGAACCAACTCCTCTAATACGAATAGGTGTCACCGCACCTGGTTGACCAGTTGAAGAAGTTGCCTGTAATCCAGGAGCAGCTCCTTGTAACATTTGATCTAAAGATGCAAATGGTTTGTTTTCGATTTTTGTCATATCCACTTTAGAGATAGAGGCGGTCACATTAGATCTTTTTTGTGTACCATAACCTACTACTACTACTTCTTCTAATTGTTGAGAAGAAGACTCTAACTGAATCGTAAAGTTTGTTTTAGTTCCAATAGAAACTTCAGCATCACTGTAGTTAATTGATTTTACTACAAGTGTTTTAGCTGTTGTCGGAACAGTTATTTTAAAAGAACCGTCATCACTTGTATTAGCACCAATTTTTGTGCCTTTTACAACTACTGATGCATTCGCAACAGCGACGCCTTTTAGGTCTGTTACTCTACCAGTTAACTGACGTGTTTGTGCAAAGGCACTTGTCATCGTCAATAAACCTAGAATCAACATCAACATAAGTTTTTTCATATTTCAAATTTAGAATGCGAATTTAATGAATATTGGGATATATTAACAAAGTGTTAAAGTTTATTCTATAAAAATTTAACATTTAGGCAATATTGAATAAATAAAATAGGTGTAATCTATTGATTATCAATTATATAAATAAAAAAGCCAAGAATGATTTTCTAGACTATTTTACAACTAATTTTTAGGGCTTAATTACCCATTTTTCCACCGCTGTTTTCTCAATTAATTCCCTAGAATAATAAGAAGGGAAATAAGCATCATTGGCCCAGGTAGAGAAAAGATTGCGGTAAAAAGGACTATTGCTATCCCCAGATTGTCCAGGAGTATTGATTATCAATGTTTTATCCCAGTCATGGGTATCCATCAAAATTCGAAAACTTGCCCCACTTACTTGATTATCGGCAGCACCAGTCGACCCTGGTGTCTGGCCATTACCCCCTCTTGGCAGGGGCCCTATGTTTAATTTGGCTTTTAAAGCAGGACTTACCAAATTAGCTAAGGGGTGTTCAAAATATATATGCTTGTACTTTTCTTGACCATAGTTCCAGGCATTCATATCAGCACCTAATTTATTTTTTAAACTTTGAATAGCCGTTTCAAATGCTTTTTTTACAAAGGCATCTCTATTATTTTTTGCTACTACTTCATCCACTCCAAAATAATTTATAGGATTTTCTAAACGCTCAATTACTTTTTTTAATTGCAAATTAATCCACAGCTTAATTGCATCGGGTACAAAATATTTTTGTGCGTTGATAGCTAATTGTTTTTCCCAGCCCACATAAATACCTGCAGCAATACTATTTTTATCCAAGACAAAATTCCAATTCATTAAATATTGTTTCGCTGCATTTGAAAAAGAATCTTCAAATTTTATTTGTTCAAGTAGCGGTACAATAGCACTTGCTGGTATAGAAAAATAATCGGTTTGTAATTTTCCCATATCCTCTATACTAATATTTTTTTTCTCCGCTAATACTTTATTTATTCTATCTCCTCTATAAGGATCGGCCCAGGTGTAGCCTACTGCATCCCAGTGTTCATAGGTATCTGGGGTCACATGCTGATTCGCTGTTGCAAAAAAATCTTTGCTTGGATTGAGTAAATGTGGTCGCTCTTTAATAGGTAAATAACCCGCCCATTCATACCTACCATCACCCGGTATTGGAACATAGCCACTGAAATTTTTTCGAATAGGAATAATGCCCACAGCCTGCCAACCTATATTTCCTTTTTTATCAGCCCATATCATATTCTCACCAGGTATATGACTATAGGCACAAGCTTCTCTAAAACTTTCCCAACTATTCGCTTGATCAATTCTTAAGGAGGCTAAATAAGGAGCGCCGCCTGCTTCCATCCATGCACATTTTACGGCATAGGCTTTATTGTTTACAGAATCAATAAAAGTAACTGGACCATGGACTGTATAATTTAATTGAACTATTTGACTAGCTGCGTTTTTTATTTTTATATTTTCTGAAATAGTTTTCATTTTCACCCACTGCCCTTTATACCAATATTCATTCTTATGCAAGGGATTAATATTGTACACATAGAGGTCTTCTCCATCGGTTTCATAAATAGTTAAACCCCAGGCACCGAATTCATTATGCCCTATGGAAACCCCCGGTATCTCTGGCTCTCCGCCGCCTACCACATTCCAACCTGGTGCTACCAAATGCACTATATAACGAAGTGAAGGCACTGCAATTTTTCGATGTGGGTCGTTGGCAAGCATAGGAAAACCACTGGCCGTTTTGCGACCACTAATAATCCAATTATTACTTCCCTCCATTTCTTGTTCAGGTAAAAAATCGGCAAGCTGTTTTCTTTTATTTAAAATATCTAATGCCGAAACATCATCTTCATCGTGTTCCGTTATATCCGATTTTGTAAATTCTACTTCTGTTCTGTACGCATTGTATAAAGCTAAAATATCGGCTTTTAATAAATCACCTCTAATAGCAGTGTCTAATTTTAGATTGGGGTCTTTAGGATGAAACCAAATTAATTCTTTTACTTTTTTCTCTCCCACTGTTGACACCGCTCTTCCAATATTTAATTCTTGTGTAATATTACCAAGTAAACCTTGGTGTCTTGATATAACAATTTCAGCTGTCCATTTTGCTGGACGAATTTTTAAAATTTTAAATTCAATAGGAAGCAGGGCTGGCTTAGTGTTCACCTCGGTTACATATGCGTTCACGCCATCTACATAGGCTTGAATAATGGCTTGCCCATGTGGATGATAATGCGCTAATTCTTTTTTTAAATCTCCTCTAAATTGAAATAAGCGGGTACCTATATCTCTTTTCAATTCTCTTGCTCCTAAAATTTCTGCTACTGTGCCTGTAGCTTGTCTGCGCCAAATTTCAAATTGAAATAATCTGTCCTTTGCTGCGCAGTAGCCTTGTGTAAAAAATAAATCATGTTCATTACTTGCATAAATATGATTCACTCCCCACTGATCTCTTAGTACTTCTACTTTTTCTTTTAAACCTTTTAATGCTAATGTATTTTTTTCTTGCGCATGCAGATGGAAGCTATTGGAAACCATTAAGCAGGTGGTAAAAACAAATGAAAAAAAGAAGGAAGGCTTTTGAAAATGATATTGCATAGCTATTAATTTAAAGGACTGAATGATCCTTTAAATTAAGAAAAAACCCTTGCAAAACGCAGTGCAGCCTTAATTATTAGTAAAGTGGAAAGCTATTAGTAAAGAGGAAAGTTTCAGTAGGAATGAAAAACTTATAAAAGCAGGGTTTTAGGGATAGAGTAGTCTGTGGTTTTAAATTGACCCGATTCTTTTAATTCTTTGAAGCCGCCTTTAATATCAATAAGATGATCAAAGCCACGCGCTTTTAATATAGAGATAAAAATCATAGATCTATACCCGCCTGCACAATGCACATAATAGGTTTGATTTTTGTCAATGGCAGCCATACTATCATTAATAAAATCTAAGGGGGCATTCTGCACACCTGTAATATGTTCACTACTATACTCCGATGCTTTACGCACATCCAAGATTTTCACAGTACTGTCTTTGGCTTTTATCTCAGCAAGTGCTGCTGCATCTAAAGAAATGATATGGTCAATTTCTTTGCCTGCTTTTTCCCAGGCTTCAAAACCATTTTCTAAAAATCCAATGGTATAATCATACCCCACACGCGCTAGTCTAGTAATCACTTCTGCTTCTCTTCCTTTATCTGCCACTAATAAAATTTCTTGTTTAATATCGGGAATCATGGCGCCTACCCAAGGAGCAAAACTTCCATCAATGCCAATATTAATGGCATTAGGAATAAAGCCTTTTGCAAATACTTGCGGGTCTCTGGTATCAAGTATTAGTGCACCCGTTTCATTAGCAGCTGTTTCAAAGGCAGCAGGACTCATTGCATGCTGTCCTCTCTCTAAAACTTTATCAATACTATCATAGCCTTGAATATTCATCATAACATTCAATGGAAAATAAGCAGGAGGGGCCACTAAGCCATCTAAGACAGCTATTATAAATTCTTCTTTAGTCATGTCGGCCGCTAATGCATAATTGGTTTGCTTTTGATTGCCCAGTGTATCCTGTGTTTCTTTACTCATTTTTTTACCACATGCACTGCCCGCTCCATGAGCAGGATAAATAACTATATCATTAGATAAATTCATTATTTTATTTCTTAATGAATCATATAAATAACCTGCTAAAATTTCTTGTGTTAAATCGGATTTTATTTTTTGCGCTAAATCGGGACGGCCTACATCACCTATAAATAATGTATCTCCACTAAATAAAGCCACTTGCTTACCCGCTTCATTCATTAATAAATAACAAGTACTTTCCATGGTATGACCAGGTGTATGCAAAACCTTAATAGTAAGCTTGCCTAATTTAATTTCTTCTCCATCTTTAGCACTATGAAAATCAAAAGAAGGTGCTGCGTTAGGGCCATAGACAATTGTAGCGCCTGTTTTTTTAGCAAGGTCCAAATGGCCTGAAACAAAGTCGGCATGAAAATGAGTTTCTAAAACATATTTAATTTTTGCCTTGTCTAATTTTGCTTTTTGGATATAAGGTTCTACTTCTCTTAGAGGGTCAATAATAGCCACTTCTCCTTCACTCATTATATAATAAGCCCCTTGTGCTAAACAGCCAGTATATATTTGTTCTAGTTTCATAAATCTCTTTATTAATGGAAGTCAAAGTTGCTCCATAAAATTAGATATTACAGTGATAAAAATCACATTTAGTTTAAAAAATATTAATTCCGGCTAAGTGACAAAAGGTACCTAAATTGTAAATCCTTTTTAGGAGTTTTGCTTAAAATTAAAAACATGGAGTTAATAGGCTATTTAGTATCAATACTTATAGGGGTTTCATTAGGCCTGATTGGAAGCGGGGGCTCTATATTAACGGTACCCTTATTGGTTTATCTTTTCCATGTATCTCCTTTACTTGCTACTACTTATTCTTTAGCCATTGTTGGCTTAAGCAGTATTGCAGGCGTTATTTCCAGATTAAAACAAAAATTAGTCGACTTTAAAACCATTTTCATTTTTGGCATTCCCTCTATTATAGGTGTTTTTAGTTCTAGAAAATTTTTATTACCCGCCATACCAGATCAAATCTATAATGGAACTCATATCATGCTTACCAAAAGCCATTTCATTATGTTGTTCTTTGCAACACTTATGTTCATTGCTGCCTTATCTATGATACTTGGAAAAAATAAAAAAGAACAAGAGGGGGTTTTACCTGTTTATGGTTTTAGTTTAATGCTTGTAGGTTTTTGCGAAGGCTCATTGACGGGTATTGTAGGTGCGGGGGGTGGTTTTCTTATTATACCTGCACTCGTACTTTTAGCTAAGCTTCCTATGAAAAGGGCCATTGCTACTTCCTTAGTTATTATAAGTATAAAATCCTTGGTGGGTTTTACAGGAGACTTAATGCATACTTCTGTTGACTGGAATTTTTTATCTAAAATAATTTTATTAGCGACAACAGGAATTATAACAGGTAATTACTTAAATAAAAAAATGGATGGCGCTAAACTAAAAAAAGGTTTTGGCTTTTTTGTTTTAGGCATGTCGCTTGTTATTCTTCTTGAACAGTTCTTCTTTTCTAATTTGATAAACTAAATATTTTATTCATAAGCAGCCATTTCTCTCCAGGCTTAGCAGTAGGCAAGGCTTCTTGGTACTCCCACATTAATTTTTCCCATTGTAGCACTATCTCATTTTTAGCATCTAGGGCCGCTTTCTTTTCAAAACTAAAATCATCCCCGGCTTCAATAATCATAAATAAACGATTCGCTACTCTATAAATTTCTAAGGCTTTAATGTCCGCTTCTTTAATAGATGCAATAATTTCTGGCCAAACAGAAGCATGATACTGTTCATAAGCAGCAATTAATGTAGGATCATCTTTTAAATCTAGTGCCAAACAATATCTTGTCATATCATTCAATATTAATTAGTATTATTAAACTATTGTTATTATTAATAAATTCCTATCACAGTTCTTTATTCCAATTCGTTATTTCAATTCGTTATTCCCATACACAAAGGCTTCCATCACGCGCATAGACTGCAGTGCATCTTCAGCACTACAGGGGTTTTCACCTACTCCATTTAAATAAGCCACTATCTTTTCAATAAAATTTTGTTGATTATGTATAGGGGGTTCAAAGTCTATCTGTTCTTCTTTGTCACCAGTGGTTAATGTAATAGTATGTCCAAAAACAGGAAAGGAAATTTTTCCATTAGTGCCTATGATTTCAAAAACATCCATCTCTTCTCCTTTATCTACACAGAAACACCAATTGCCTTTACATTGAATACCATTTTCTAATTCCATTTCTCCGTATACAGTATCTTCTGCTTTATATAAATTGGCTTTATTAAATGCAGTTCCTTTATAGGATTTTGCTTTGCCGAAAAAATAAAATACAAGGTCTAATTGATGGGGCGCTAAATCATAAAAATAACCACCTCCTGATAAACTAGGATCTATTCTCCAGTTTTCAACAGGGTCTAATAGGCCGCTATCATATTTTAACATTTCAATGCGAACTGAAATGATGTCTCCAATTGTTTTAGTGTCTACCAAACGTTTTACTTCTACAAATAAAGGAAGCGCTCTTCTATAATGTGCAATTACTAAAGCAATACCCGATTTTTTTGAATAAGCCTTCATACGCTCACAAGCTGCAACATCAAGCCCCATGGGCTTTTCCACATATACAGGTTTACCTGCTTGCATAGCCGCCATCGCATAGGCTTCATGAAATTTAGGAGGTGTGGCTATATAAATTGCATCCACTTCTGGATGATTTATTAATTCATTCGCATCGGTAAAAAAATAAGGGACCTGATGCCTTTCAGCATACTGTTTTACTTTTTCTGCATCTCTACGCATCACAGCCATTAGTTTCGAATGAGGTGCTTTGTTAAAAGCAGGACCGCTTTTGACTTCTGTGACTGAACCGCAACCAATCATTCCCCAACGAATTGTTTTCATACTTACAATTTACACTAAATTAATAGCCATTACTATTCATTTCTTATTTAAGATAAGTTTTAAACCAATTCAAATGACTATTATACCTATGCACTAAATAAGAGGGCACTCGAATACCATGATTTTGATTTGGATAAATAATTAATTGTGTAGGAATACCCTCCGACTTAAAGGCTTGATACATTTGCTCTGCGCCTACTACAGGCACATTGAAGTCGGCCTGACTTGCCATAAATAAAGTAGGTGTTTTTATTTCTTTTACTTTAAAAAAAGGATAAGAAACATCTAACCATTTTTTTAAATTATTCCAAGGCTTGCCTAATTCAGGTTCGTACTGTGTAATGTATTGATCGGTTCCATAAAAAGAAAGCATTAAAGAACTACCCGCACCACTCACTGCTGCTTTAAACCTTGTATCGGTAGCAATGGTATAATTGGTTAAAATGCCTCCATAGCTCCAGCCTGCAATAGCTAATTTACTTGAGTCTGCTATGCCTTCTTTAATTAACTCATTCGTGATACCTATAATATCTTTTACTTCTTTATTCCCCCAATCGGCATAAATAGCTTTGGTATAATTGGCACCGCGTCCGCTACTTCCTCTATAATTCACAGCAGCTACTGCATAACCTGCAGCTGCATAAATTTGACGCGTCATATCAAATGAATATTCATCCTGTGCTACCGGACCTCCATGAATAAACAATATAAGAGGTAGTTTTTTGGCATTAGAATCGGGTAAATATAAAATGCCATTTACTTTATTTTTATCAGAGGCTATGGCTGAAATGCCTTTTACCACTAGTTTTTTAAGCGGTGCTAAAAAAGCGTCTTGCAAATGCGTAATTTTTTGAAAATTATTATTACTACTCGCAATATAAATTTCATTAGGAGTGGCTGTATTACTATACAAGGCTACCATGGTTCCGTTTTCATTTAAGTCAATGGCATTATATACGGCCATCTCAGTTGTCAAAGCTTTTACTTCGCCAGTGCTAGCATTTATTTGCATGAGGTTCTGCGCTCTATCATCTTCTACCAATGCATAAATAGATTTACTATCATTTGCCCAAACAATATTCTCTATGGAACGGTCAAAGTTTTTAGTAAGTACTTTACTATTTTTAGTTTTAATATCTATAACTGCCAATTGTTGCAAGTCATACATATTATAAGCATCTTCTGAACTCGCTTGTAAATAAGCTATGGATAAATTATCGGGACTAAATTTAGGGGAGCGGTTCGACCCTTTATAAGTGGTAAGCTTAATAGGGCTTTGTGAAGCGCCTAAGGCTAATAAAAAAATACTGGTATTATCATTTTGGTCAGGACTTGCACTTACATTACTTGCATAAGTAATCATTTTGCCGTCCTTGCTTATACTTAGATCCGACTCATTATAATTACCCTTGGTAAGGGTGTCTAATTTTTTAGTGGCTAGTTCAAAACCATATAAATGTGTTTTTCTATTATCTAAATAGCCTTCATAGTCTGCCTTAAAGCGGTACCTATCTATTTCATAAGGTTTTCTATTTTTAGATTTGGCTGTATCTGCATAATTAAAATCTTTAATGGTAAAAATTAAATGCTTGCCATCTTTAAACCAATGATAGGCCTCTAATTCTCCTTTTATATGCGTTACTTGAATAGGCTCTCCTCCTCTTCTGTCCATTAAATATAATTGAGCGCCTTCTTCCTCTTCTTTACCAGCTGCTAGAAAAGAAATGTATTTCCCATCAGGACTCCAATTATAATTAGAGGCACCCTTGGTTTGTTCAGTAAGTGTAACGGTTTCTTTGCCATCTGCACTTACCATATAAAGTTTGCTTGAAAATTTATCCTTGGAAGAATCTATTTTGGATACACTGTACAAAACCCAATTGCCTTCTGGAGAAATTTTTGGACTGGAAATAGTAGACATTCTATAAATATCATTAGGTCCAATATTTCTAAGTGCTGTATTTTGCGCGGTGGCAATAAGTATGAATACTGTGTTCAATAAAAAACTAAGTCCCGCTATTTGTATAAATTTTCTCATAGTATTATTTTAATTTTCAAAACCTACAAAATTCCAATTAGCCTTTCTACAGGCTTCGTTAAAGGCAGCAATTTCACCAGCTAATAAAGCTTGTTTTTGTGCTTCATACTTTTTCCACTCTGCATGTAATTCTTCATAACGCTTCTGTTGCCCTTGAGTTACATAAGGTGTATTAGCCGATTCTATATCGCCTTTTACAAAAACAATATTGGCACTTAATTTATTGATAAAATTTATGACATCGTCATTAGACTGCGATTTAGGTTGTATAAGTTGCTCCTCCCATTCTTTAATGGTTTTAACTATGGCTTTTGCTTTAGCGGCTAGTGAATCAAGTGTAGCAACACCTTCTGCTCTTGTTACAAACTGATTTAATTGATCTTGAATTTTTCTCATTTGTACCACCGATACATGAATGGCTTCAATATCATCAGAGGCTAGTTTAGATAAATTATCTTGCATAGCATATTCACCAGCGTTAGCAGTTAATCTAGGATCGGCCAATACTTCAAAACTACTTCTCTCTGCTTTTCCATTAATAGTTAACTTGGCTTCATATTTACCAGGCACTACAGTTCTGCCTCCCATACTTCCTTCAATGATTACATTATCAATAGAGGGTAAATTAGTATGTCTAAGATCCCAAACAAATCGGTTCAGACCAGAACGAATTTCTATTTTAGCATCGGCCTCTAATTGATTATTACTTGTGGTAGCCTTTGGCTTTTCCATATAATAAGTACGTATCAATTTTTGATTCGCATCTAAAATTTCAAGGGTGGCCGATTTTACTGAATCCTTGTTTTGAATATGAAAATAAATAACGGCGCCAGTAGCTGGATTCACTGCAGTGGTATTTATGTCAATGGGATCTTCCTCTTCTGCAAATTGTCTATCTAATGGGCTTGATCCTGCAACACGCACTACATTTTTTACAGGTAGTAAGGCAGTCTCCGTTTTAATACTTGCTGCATTTTTACGAAGCGCTGTTAAATCATCCAACACCCAGAAAGCACGTCCTTGGGTAGAAGCTAATAAATGATTTTGATGCAATTTTAAATCGGTGATAGGTGTAACCGGAAAATTTAATTGTAATTGTTTCCAAGCCTTACCTCCATTATAAGAAATATAAAATCCAGTTTCTGTTCCTGCATATAATAAATCTTTGACTTCATTGTCTTCTCTAACTACACGCGCGTAAGCTCCGTAAGGAATGCCTTCTGTAATTTTAACCCAAGTTTTACCGTAATCGGTGGTCTTATATATAAGCGGTGTGAAATCGTTAAACTTATATTTATTGACTGCAATGTATGCAGCGGCTTTATCAAAGGGAGAAACTTCAATGGCATTCACTAAAGTTCCTTTCACTGCTTCTGGTGTAATATTGGTCCAAGTAGCACCGCCATCCTTGGTAATATACACTAGTCCATCATCACTACCTGTATAGAATACACCTTTTTCAAGAGGTGATTCAATTACATAAGTAATAGTGCAATAATTTTCTCCCCCCGCACCTTCATTGGTATAAGGGGTTCCGCTCATGCCCATTTTACTAGTATCATGTGTCGTTAAATCGGGAGAAATAGCAGTCCATGATTTTCCTAAGTCGGTGGTTTTAAATAAAACATTACCTGCATGATAAAAAACACCTGGCTCATGAATAGAATGTATAATAGGTGCATTCCAGTTGAATCGATAATTCATATCCTTAGGTTGTAAAGATTGATATTGAACTGGATACTCCATCACACCCACTTGTTCATTGGTTTTAGTATCTAATAAGCTTATTGTTCCTTGATAACTTCCGCCCATTACATATCTTGGATTGTTGGGATCAAAGGCTAAGAAAGCCGATTCACCTCCTGCACTATAAGACCAATCACGTTCTGTAATGCCGCCCCATGAAGTTGTTTGACTTGCTATTTTTACAGAAGTATTATCCTGTTGTCCTCCGTAAATATTATAAGGAAATACATTATCTGCATTCACTCTGTAAAATTGTGCAGTAGGTTGATTGTCTTGTGAAGACCATGAAGCACCACCATTAAAAGAAATAGCAGCACCTCCATCATTGGAGATAATTAAATTTTTATTGTTGCTAGGGTTAATCCATAACTGATGGTAGTCACCATGTGGTGCTCTAAAGTATTGCCATGTTTTTCCACCATCCGTAGATTTCACTGCGGGTGAATTTAAAACGTAGACTGTATTTTCATCCACCGGATCTGCAAAGGCTTCAATATAATACCAAGCACGCTGCACCAAGCGGTGATCCTTGCTTATTCTATTCCAATTTTTTCCTGCATTCTCTGATACAAATAAACCTCCTTGCTCTTTTTGAGAATCACTCTCTACTACTAAATAAATTTTATTAGAATTCGCTTTAGAAACAGAGACGCTCATTTTTCCTAATTCCTTCGGAAGACCTGTTTGAATTTTTTCCCAAGTATCACCACCATCTACCGATTTATACAAGCCACTTCCTTTTCCACCACTTCTCATTTCCCAAGGAAGTCTTCTATAATCCCACATAGCTGCATATAAAATTCTTGGATTATTCATATCCATACTTAAATCCACACAACCTGTATTCTCATCTACATATAAAGTTTTGTTCCAAGTTTTTCCACCATCTGCCGATTTATAAACACCTCTATCGGTAGATGCACCATGTATAGCACCTTGTGCACCAATGTATACTAAGTCTGCATTTTTTGGATGAATACGAATGGAAGAAACTTGACGGGTTAATTCAAGTCCCATATTTTTCCAAGTTTTTCCTGCATCGGTTGATTTATAAATTCCATCTCCATAAGAACTCATCACACCTCTTGGTGCATGTTCTCCCATTCCTACATACACTACATTAATATCTGATTCGGCTACTGCTACCGCACCCACCGATCCTGTTTTAAAAAATCCATCAGAAATATTATTCCAACTAATACCTGCATCTTCCGTTTTCCATACACCTCCACCAGTTGTACCCATATAATATACTAGCGAATTTCCAGCAACACCTGTAGAAGTCACAGAACGACCACCACGCATGGGACCTACGTTTCTCCATAACAAAGGTTTGTAATAACTAGTTTCATTCACTGGCTTGGCAGTTTCAATTTTTGTCACATCTGTTTTCTTTTGAGCCAGAAGGAATAAAGGCAAGCATAAGAAAAATGAAATACGCAAAATACTGTTTCTCATAAATTAAATTTTTGGATACTTTTTAATAGAAATTGTAAGGATTAAATTTAATAAAAATAGGCGAACCCATCAAAGACAAGTTCGCCTATTATATAGAATAGCTTGAAAAGCTTAGAACTTAGTTATTTAAATGTAAAATGCAGTGAAATGACATTTGAATTCAAATCGGTGGTTTGGCTATAATGTCCGTACCTAATTTCTAAAGCGGACATATAAGTGTTCGAAATTCCACCAGGAGGCGCTGTGCGCATGCCTAAGCCAAAATAGTTACTATTAAAGGCAGCCGAAGAATAATTACTAGTGAAATAAGTATCCGATACATTATGCTCCCCTCTTGCTGCAAAATATTTAGTGGCCGTTTGCGTATAAAAACGATAAAAAGGAGAAATGGAGAAAAAGGGTGTGATCTTATAAGGTAGTTCAATACTTGCTGTATGGGAAACAAGTCCCCAGTCGTCGGTATAAAATCTGTAATAAGTTCTTACAATTAAATTATCACCTATAAAATAATTTAGTCTGGCGCCTAAAGGAATTTTTAATCTTGAATGTGGTAAATTTTCAATTTGCTCGCTACCGTCTTTAAAAACAACTCTATGAAATGGAAGGCCTAGCCAACCATCTTGTTTTACAATATCAAAAAGTAAACTAGTTTGTACACTTTTATTAATTACTTGAGAATAGGTAAATGAGCTTGTGAATGTATTTCTTGGTGATGTAGGTATACTTGCTTTATCTGGAACGCCAATACCATAGCTTCCACCACTTCCTCTGCTCGCATTGGTCGTAATAATATTTACATCATAAGGAGTGATCCCATTACTAGCTACAGCTGGAATTAATTCTGATGGGTAAATTAATTTTACTTGATCAAAATAGGCAGAGACTTTTGCAGAAAATTCACCGCCGCTTTTATTTTTAAAACCATAATGTCCATCTAATGCAATAGAAGAATAATTATATTCATGTGAGTAGTAAGTTCCCAAACCAAACTCAGTTCCTTTCTCTTCATTTTCAACTGTCCAATTTAATGAAGGATAGACTCTATTGCCATCAGGTGAAGAGGCCCCTGTTTTTGAAATCCATTTTTGAGAAGCAGCCGTATGATGATCAACGCCCAAACCCGCTAGAATAGTGTGTTTTAAGCCAGTCTCCCCATAACCTACTAATTTCAATTCCAACATATTCGCAAAGTCCGTTAATTTTTCTGAGCCATCCATATATTGTGTTCCAATATAACCACTACCGCCTCCAGTGACTGCAGAGTGCGTTCCGTTTTGTGTATAATAACTAGTTACTAAATTTATCTCTTCCAACTTCAATGGCTTGGCTTGAAATATATTCGTGTAATGTTCTGTGACTTGCGAATACCCATGTAAAAACAATAAGTAAAGTCCAATAAGTGTAAGAGATATTTTTTTCATTCAATAATTCTATAGAGATGTATAATTAATTACAGCCGCAGCCTCCGCCAGTTTTACCACCATTGGCACCAGCCGCTCCTTCTTTATAAGATTGAAAATTAAGTTCATTTTTTTCGACCCTTCTAGCAGTCAATGCCATCTCGGCATCATTGAGTCTATTTTTTTGATACTCTTTTACAGTTTCACAAGAGCTTGCAAAAAGCATTGTCATCAATCCCGTAAAAAATAAATAATTTTTTTTCATGTATTTCATTTTGAATTATTTTGTTAAGCGTATATTTTTAGAAGCATATAATTTATTGTCATCATCTATAACTATTACTTCAATGTCTTTAATTTGATTAATCATATCAATACCTGCATGAATACCCATTATCATCACAGGAGTTGCCATGGCATCTGCAATTTCTGCATTGGTAGAAACTATAGTAACACTTTTAATACCTGTGACCGGTAAGCCGGTTTTAGGATTAATAGTATGAGAATATTTTTGTCCATCTATGAGAATAAATTTTTCATAATTACCGGAAGTGGCTACCGACAACCCACTAATATTCATGTATGAAAAAATATTGTTGGCAAATGCTGGATGCACAATACCAATGGTCCACTTATCTCCATTGGGCTGAGTGCCCCAGGTTGTTAAATCTCCGGAAGCGTTCACCACGCCGCTTTTCACCCCAGCTGCTTGCAAAATGGCTTTAGCGCGCTCTGCCGCATAGCCTTTGCCAATGCCACCAAATCCAATGCGCATACCTTCTTCTTTTAAAAAAACGGTAGAGGCTTCTTTATCAAGAATAATATTTTTATAATTAATTAAGCGTACACTATTTTTGGCTGCTGCTTTAGAAGGTAAAGCAGTCATTGTGGTATCAAAATTCCAAAGTGTTTTATCTACGGAGCCATAAGAAATATCAAAAGCCCCTTGCGTGACTGATGAAATGCGCAATGAACGTTCAATGAGCGCTAAAGTTTCTTCACTTACTGCAACTGGCCTAATGCCTGCGAACTTATTAATTAAATTCGTTTCACTATCCTCGGCATAAGTAGTTAATAATTTTTCAATTCTTTTTATTTCAAGCACTCCTAGATCAATTTTTTCAAAAGCCCATTTTTCATTGGTGGCCACCATTGTTATTTCGAAGTGATTGCCCATCAATTTCATTGCTTTTTTATATGACCTAAGTACACTCATTTACTTATTGTCTTGAATGGTTTGTTGAACATCTTCAATAAAATCAGTAATGTCAGCAGGAAAGCCTTCCCAAGATTTTATT
>Ga0194037_1000642_pt1 | contig 26893 bp, 15 predicted proteins | sample JunL306m_MetaG_FD_148653 | JGI IMG/M metagenome (GOLD analysis project Ga0194037, IMG submission 148653) | Anoxic zone freshwater microbial communities from boreal shield lake in IISD Experimental Lakes Area, Ontario, Canada - Jun2016-L304-6m | ecosystem: Environmental > Aquatic > Freshwater >...
ACAGAAGTACCTCCCATAAAAATGGTATTGGACGGATTAATGTAAGGTGTACAGGCCCCTTGCATTAAAAATTTATTTTGTGTATTGGCTGATGTACCACCAACATAAAATGAAACAGAATAATCTATATTGTTTTGACAGGCTGCCTGCGTCAGTATCTGTTTTGCAGTGGCTGCACCTGTTGTGGCCCCTGTATAAATCATCAAGGTATAATCCAATGGCGCAATACATGCTCCCTGTGTATTAAATAATTTTGGTGTAGAGGCAGAAGTAGCTCCTAAATAAAAATTAGGATAATTTACTTCTCCATTATTTGCAGCACCGCTAGTGATGACCACAGAACTTGAGAAAGTATTGCTACAAGATCCGTAGATATAATTTATTGTATAAGTGCCTACAGTACTCGTATTAGGTGTTATATCCCCATTTACAGTATTGATTTTTAAATTGGCGGAGGTAGTAGAAAATACACCTCCTGTGATACCTGTTAAAATTACAGATTGAGGCGCTGTCACACTCGTAGATATGGTGGAAGAAGGATACCTAAAACTTGTACCACTTTCATTTCCAGTCAATACATTTACTGTTACCGCATACACTGCTCTACAGCCTGCACTTGACCCAGTGGCCGTTAAGGTATAGGTTGTGGTAGTAGTTGGATTGGCGATAGGACTCAGAATTGATGCATTGCTTAAGCCAGTGGTTGGCAGCCAGGAATATGAAGTTGCTCCAGTACCTGTCGTAGTTAAAGTAACGCAGTTGCCATTGGTAATACTAGGGTCATTTATACTCGTCATAAATGGTCCTGAAGTATTATTGGAACTAGTATTGACTAAACTTCCGGGGGCATTGTTTGAGGATGTTCCACCCATATAAATATTGGTAGGTTGTGGTATCGGACATGCAGTTGCACTAATAAGATTAGTAGCATAACTTCCATAATTGCCTCCTTGATAAAATAGGACAGAAGTGTCTAAAATATAATTACAACCACTTGCACTTATCAGTGTATTGGAATAACTACCATAGTTGCCTCCACGATAAAAAATTACTGAACTATCAATATTGATCCCACAAACCGAAGGCAAAATATTATTGGTCGCATAGCTTCCATAATTACCTCCATGATAAAAAGAAGATGCAGTATCTAATATAACAGGACAGGAAATAGAATTAAGCAAATTGCTTCCATAACTTCCATAATTACCACCATGATAAAATAATACAGAGGTATCATAATTTAATGCACAAGTATTGTTAGCAAGGAACAATTTCGAACTTGTTCCAGCTAATTGAGTAGTACCTCCAAGAAACTGAGCTTTGACACTCAATGCACCTAGGGCAAAAAATAAGAATAATAAATATTTTCTCAAGTTCACTTACTTGCTTGCTTAAATTAATTAATTAGGAAAAGACCTAACACCTCTGCCACCAAAACCACCATTTTGTCCATTGTTGGTTCCATTTCCTGCATAGTTTTGTCTGTCAGAAACCTGGATGATTTGAGGATAGGATCCATTGCCTACAAAATCTCCCCCTTTCCAATAATTACCAGTATTTGCACCAGTACCTGTTGGCCATCCTACGGTGTTGGCATTGCCATCTGTTCCTAATATTCCATCGCCATTGGCCGTAGTAAAATTAGAAAAATCATAGCCACTTCCTCCTCCTACCACTTGTTCAGATACATTGCCGCCCATTTCCATAATGCCATAATAAGTAGACCCAGATTGAGACCTTGTAGTTAAATTGGTCGCAAAAGAGCCTGATCTATAAGGTGCCCAATCCACTGTATTCCATTGATACAAACACATACCATTGTACATGCCCACATTAGTTGGTCTAAATTGATAGGTGCCTGGATTAGACGCAGTTCCACTCACTTGAGTTAAATTCACATCACCCCAAGGATATTCATTGGGCACTGGATTCAAAGTTCCTCTACAAGCTTTTTCGTATTCAAATTCGGTCATGGGTCTTAATCCTGTCCAATCTAAATAGGCGGTTAAATCGGTCCAACTTAAATAACTTACTGGATTCCAAGTGGCAAAAGAATTAAAAGTAAATGTTGCAGGAACCGTATTGTAGGTGCCCGCTGCACTGGTATGAATGTCCACTGCCTGATTGGCCCCTGCGGAAAAATAAGTATTGATAGAATTGGGATAACGCGCACCCCATTTAGCTAATCTTGCTGCTTGCTCATTGTAAGAAATGCAATTTAAAAAATCAACATAACTCACTAAGCTTGTTTCATATTTCATACACCAAAAACCATTGTAGCCAATAGGAAAAGTAGCTGGTAAATAGTTAGGGCATCCATAAGAAGGATTAGAAGTATACACCGTAGAGGGGCCTAATCCGTTTTGTTGCATAGCTGCGGTGATCAACAAAGGCGTTGCTGAATTATTTCCATTAGAAAAATTATTAGTATTGGTGACTCTACCATCCCCTAAATAAAATTGACCCTGGGGTACGTAAACCATTTCAATACCAAACACTTTAAAATTGTCAGAAGAACCAGTTGTAATAGCTGGACTTGTGGTAAATGAACTATTTAATAAAAGCGTGATGGTATGTGTTGCAATATTACCCAACCCATTAAATTGACGTCTTACAAATACACCCATCCCATCACTTACCGCATCTACCGTCAATACTTTTGTGCCCGTTCCCACCAATGCGGTGGTATGATCACTAGAAGTAGTACTTACCAAGGCAGTGGCCCAAGCATTGGTACTGGAACAAGCTTGTCTTTTTATAAATATCCAAACTCCATCATAATTGGAAGGACCAGAAGTTATTTTCCAACTATTATCCCAAGACACATTAAAGGTCAATGTTTTATTTCCCTCGTTGTATACGGGTGTTGAAATAGTAAGGTTATTTGCTTTTGTTGTTTCAAAAGTGATTAATGTTACTAAACAGAATAAAAAATATTTTTTCATAAGAACTTTTTTTTCAATTTTTAATTAGTAGCTGAAGTTTCTAACTCCTCTTGCCCCGTTGAATTTAGTTTTATCATTGTTCCAAGTCACCCCTTGATAAAACTGTCTATCTGAAGTTTGACATGGGGTAGTTCCACCTCCTGTTTCCCAATAGCCTCCTCTAATGATAGTTCCAGATGCTGTTCCTCCAGCTGCTGGCCATCCTGTTACATTGGCCAAGCCCTTAGAAGTTAAAACTCCATCTCCATTGGCTGTGGTGAAAGCAGAAAGATCAACACCACCTCCTCCAACACATTGTTCGGTACAGTTGCCTGCCATATCCATAATACCATAATAAGTAGCACCAGATTGTGTTCTATTGGTATTGGATTTAGCATTTCCACCTGGTCTTGCAGAAGATCCATTCCAACCAGTATAAAAACAAGGTCCTTCTACTACAGAACCATACTGCCAAGCTGGATCACCATAGTTTTGCGCAATTTGGTTGATACTAGTAATCGTAGTATTACCCCAAGGAAATTCATAAGGTACCGCAGCAATGGGCGTTTGTGTCACCGTATTAGAACCTCTGCAAGCTTTTTCAAATTCAAATTCGGTCATTGGTCTCATTCCAGCCCAATCCAAAAAAGCAGTCATTGCTTTCCAAGAAACTGCCCCTTCCGCTAAATACAAATAAGAGGCTGTAAATACCGCGGGTACCGTATTGTAGGTACCTGCAGTGGCCACTCTATTCCAAAATCCCCATGAATTCACCATATCAAAATAGGAGCCCGCAATATTGGGTAAATTAGTGACCCCATTTTCGGCGAGTAAGGTGGTTTGTTGATCGTAGGTAAGCGAATTTAAAAATTCAACAAAAATACCTACCGTAGCTTCATACTTCATACAATAAAACCCATTGTAGCCTAAAGGAAATGTTGGCCCTAAGGGAACCGGACTTCCATAAGTGACACTATTCACATAATTGGTGGCCGTTCCAATACCATTTGCTTGTGTAGTAGAATCAATGGTCACTGGTAAGGTATTGCTTCCTTTAGAAAAATTACTGGTATTGGTACTGCGTCCATCTCCTGCATAGAAAGGGCCTTTGGGCACATACACTACTTCTAAACCCAATACTTCAAAATTGTCTGCAGAACTTACACTTGATGCGGGATTGGTTGGTGTTGCACTACCATCTAATTTTAAATAGATGGTTTGTGTACTCACGTTTCCTACCACATTGGGAGTGGCTACGCTGGCAATTCTTCTTATAAAAACGCCCATTCCATCACTCACTGCATCAATTTGTACATCCGTAGAGGTTGTTGTACCAACTTTGGCCACATGGTCTGAACTAGTAGTACTCAGTTTTTGATGTAACCAGTTGTTATTGCCTGAACAGTTTTGTCTTTTCACAAAAAGCCAAACACCATCCCAATTGGCTGGGCCTGAATTGATACACCAACTGTTGTCCCATTGGATATTAAATCTTAAAGTTTTAGTAGCATCTGTATAAACAGGTGTACCACTAATTACTAAGTTGTTGGCGTTAGCTTGCGATAAAAAAAGCAAACAGCCTGCAATGATTAAATAAAGATGCTTCATATTTATTTTTTTTATTTTTTGTCTATTATATTTAAATTTTTATTTCAATAATTTTTAATCCACCAATTTCATTTAATAACTTCTAACACCTCTTCCTCCAATGGACCTGTCTTTAGTACTACTTATGGTTTGATTTAGTGTAGTGCCACCGTAAAAAGATCTATCGGAAACCTGAAAAGCAGCTCCATTGGTGTATAGACTATTCAAGTTATAGAAGCCACCTCCCTTAAGTATAGTGCCAGATTGAGCTCCCCCATCACTAGGCCACCCAGTTGTATTGCCCAATCCTGTTTTTGTCAATACCCCATCACCATTGGCCGTGGTAAAGGTTGAATAGTTGTAGCCTGTTCCACCTCCCACACATTGTTCCCAGGCATTACCAGCCATATCCAAAATGCCATAAAAAGTAGCGCCTGCTTGCACCCTGTTTGAGCTAGTAGTTGCAGCAAAACCTGAACGAGCCGTGCCGCCATCCCAATTAGCATGCACCATTCCGTCTAAAGCACTTCCATATCCTTCAGTCGCTGTATTTGCATTTGCATTTGCTCCATAGACCATATTCAATGAAGTATTGTTACCCCAAGGATATTCATAGGCCACTGGATTCAATGTTCCCCTACATGCTTTTTCAAATTCAAACTCGGTCATAGGTCTTAAACCTGACCAATCTAAGTAGGAAGTTAAATCCTGCCAGTTCATAAAACCAGCTGGAAGATAAGCTCCCCAAGCATTACCATATAGATCAAAAATTCCTGGTACTGTATTACTCGTTCCAGCTGTTACTACTCTTATGGTTTGTCTATAATTATTATTATTCCAGAAAGTATTAACAGCATTAGGATATCTAGCACCCCATGCGGCCAATCTTCCGGCTTGTTGGTCATAAGTAAGCGTATTTAAATAATCAACTATTTGTTGTTGATTGATTTCATATTTCATACAATAGTAGCCATTGTAGCCCAAGGGAAAAGTACTAGGAAGCGGAACTACACAACCATAAGTGGGGTTACTTACATAATTATTATAAGAACCTAATCCTTGCGCTTGTTTTGCACTTGTAATCTGAACCGCCCCAATGGTATTACCAGCAGAAAAATTACTTGAATTGGTCGTACGTCCATCTCCAATATAAAAACTACCAGTGGGCACATAGACCATTTCAATGCCAATTACTTTAAAATTATCAGATGTGGAAGAAGAGCCCACCAAGGCAGGATTGTAGTTGTTTGTTAATTTTAAAGTGACACTGCTGGTATTGGCCATTGAGCCAATTTGATTGTTGCTAGAAGAGTCTCTATGAATAAATACGCCCATTCCATCGGTTACCGCATCTACAATTAAATTATAGGCACTGGTAATGGCATGATCTCCAGAAGTGCTGCTCAATACAGCATGTGACCAAATTCCATTGGCAGCGCAGGGTTGTCTTTTAACAAAAACCCAAACGGCATCCCAATTATTGGGCCCTTGAGCACCATTCACTCTCCAGCTATTGTCCCATTTAATGGTAAAAGTTAAAGTGTTTGCAGTACCATTGTAAGAGGGCGTTCCAATTACTAAGTTGTTAGCAAATAAATTACTAGTGGTAAATAGTAGGATAAATAAATAAATTGTTTTTTTCATATTATTAATTACTAGTTGCTGAATTAAATAAACCTAGTTCGTTGGTATTGTTTTGGCCAGCAATACCTTGATCAAATTTGTAATACAAAACTAATTTTGTAGATGGATTTTGATCGATAGTCGCATTAGGGTTGATACTTGAATACATATATTTTTGAATATAGTTAGTAGGTGTAGTAGGAACGGCATATTTCCAAATTCTTAACTCATCGATCGAAAAATTTCCATTATCGCCTGCCCCCATGATATTGGATCCGAGAAAGAAAAAACTAGGTAAGATAGAAGTGCTGGTTGAAAGCGTATAAGTTTGTGCCAAGGCGGCATTTTTATACAATTTCATACTAGTTCCATTTCTAATAATAGCAATATGCGCCCATTTGTTTAGTTCTAAAGTGCAAGCTGTTTGCCAGGTAGAAGGACCTCCTAAGTCGGTAGCCATTATTTTTAATTGAGTACTGCTTTTGGCAATTTTTAAGGCATTATTTAAAGCAGAACTATAAATAATATCATTGGCTCCATCTGTTCCCGTATTTTGAATCCAAAATTCGATAGTGAAATCTGTCAAAGAATCTCTTAAGTAGGCTTTACCTAAACCAAAAGTACTGGTGCCATCAAAATTTAAAGCATTCCCAAAACTGCTGCTCACATATTGATTGGCTTGCAAATTGGGCAAACTTATCTGGGCTTCAGTTTTAAAATGAATTACCAAGATGAACAATATGGTATAGCCTAGTCTTTTCATTTTTATTATTGTAAATCACCGGTTAATAATACAGAGCCACTTGCATAAGACATTGCTGTAGCAATGGCATAGATGCCAGAAGTTGCAGAATAATTGTATCTATTATTAGTGCCAGCGAAACTTACCGTATTGTTATCTGATTGTAAAATCATGCAAGAAAATCCAACTGGTACTGTACTATCAAAAGTGATGGTAAATGTATTACCAGAACAAACCAATACTTTACCATTGTAGGTGGTCGCATTGGCAGCACTAATCGTAAAATCTGCATTGACTGCAATTAGACTAGCATTGAATCCAGAAAGTGAGGAGTTCACTGTGCTTCCTACTAAGTTTCCACTGATATTCACATTCGAAAATGTTTTGGTGCCCGCAAAAGTTTGAGCACCTGAAGTTACAATACCACCATTGGTAGCATCCGCAGGTGTCAATGTAATACTAGTTCCACTGATGGTAGCTCCTTTCACATTTGAACTAGTGGCAATGGTTCCCACTGCTGAAACACCAGAAGCAGGCGCTGCACCAGCAACCCATGCACTACCATTTGAGGTTAATACATTTCCTGATACACCTGGAGAAACAAAGGCAACTGCACCAGTTCCATTTCCAATCAATACCGCATTAGCAGTTAAAGAAGTCCTACCTGTACCTCCATTGGCAGCACTTAATGCATTGGATAAAGTTAAAGAGTTGGCAGAAAGTTGACCTCCAACTACTCCCGCTCCACTAATATTAAAACTAGAAGAAGCTTGTTGTGAAGTTTGATTGCTAATGTAAGAACCACTTCCTGCTGGTAAATCTGCGCCGGTTAAAGCTCTAAAACTTGGCTCACCAGGATCAGTGCCAGTTGCAGGTCCAGCAAATACTAAATTGGCAGGTGCAGTGGCCGCACCAATACCACCACTCGCAATAGCTAAAGGTGTACTTAGCGTTAAACTAGTAGCAGTAGCAGCACCTAAGGTAGGTGTTACTAAGGTTGGACTAGTGGCAAAAACTAATGAACCAGTACCTGTTGCATCGCTTACAGCAGCTAAAATATTAGCACTTGAAGGCGTGGATAATAAGGTTTGTACTCCTGTACCCAATGTTAATGGGGCTTGCTTCGCACTAAATGCTGCATAATCTGCATTGCTTAACAAACCTGCAGTAGTACCTGCTTGAGCAGCCAAAGGAATATTTAAATTAATGGTCGGAGAAGAAGTAGAGTTGGCTACCGTAGAAGTATAGGTAGATCCAGTAGTGGTTAAGGTGATTGGATTAATTTTTGTTACAGAACCACCCGAACTCACGCTTGCTGTTAAAATACCAGTAGCTGAATCTAAGTTTAAACCTGTTCCTAAAATAATTTCACCAGGCGTTCCTTTCAAAGTAGGAGATTTATTTCCTAGTATTGTTTTTGCACTCATGGTTTGTATTTTTCCATAAGTCACTGCATTGCTAGTGATAGAAACAACGCCTGCATTAGTCATAGTCACATCACCTGTTAAATTAACCGCAGCTGCAAGATTGCTTGTATTACCAACTAGAATTTTTCCGTTGGTTAAATTAGCACCCGCCCCATCAATGGTTTTGAAACTGGTATTACCAGCTGCATCAATAGACAATACTTGATTGGCAGTGGCATTATGTGCATTGGCATAAGTTACTGTACCTGCAGTAATGCTTCCGCTTGTTTTTACATTGGTAATATTTAAATCACCTAATTGAATGGTATTACTTGCTGCTACATTTGCGCCATAACCGATGGCTGTAGCATTGGTTAATGCAGCAGTGGCAACCCTTGATCCAGATCCTATTGCAGTATTTTTACTACCAGTGGTATTTGGTTGTAGTGCATGATAACCAATGGCTGTATTGTCATTACCAGTGGTGTTTTTATCATTAGCCCCACTACCTACTGAAATATTGTTACTTCCTGTATTATAAAAAAGTGCTCCATCTCCTATTGCAGAGTTAGAGGTACCAGATAAATTGGAATAAAGAGCACCATAACCCATCGCTGTATTATTGGTACCAGTTGTATTATTAGGTAAAACTTGACTACCAATGCCAGTATTGTAGGAGCCCGTATTTAAAGTTAATGCAGCATTACCTACAGCGGTATTGTTAAGACCAGCCGTGTTTGATGTTAATGCACCATTACCAAATGCAGCATTTGAATTGTCTGTACCACCTCCTAATCCAATAGTTAAACCATTGACTGTAATATTACTACTAAAGGTTTTAGCTCCCCCTATAGTTTCATTGGAAATTAAATCCACAAAATTTCTAGTAGTGGATCCTGTACCCCCTTGATTAATATCCAAGGCAGTAGTTAATCCAGTCAAAGATGTAATATCTGTATTAGCACCAGCTACCGCATAAGCAGTAGCATCTATGGATCCATCTCCTTTTAAGAATTGAGTACTTGTCGCATTTGGCACAATAAAGTTGGCTGCAGTTAAACTACCTCCTGCAATACCATTGCCACTAATATTGAAATTTGAATTTGATTGTCGCGTTGTTGTATTGCCTATATATGAACCACTACCTGAAGGTAAGTCCGCAGCTGTTAAAGCTCTAAAACTTGGTGCGCCAGCGCTAGATCCTGTTGCAGGTCCAGCAAAAACAAAATTTTGAGTTGCAGTGGCTACACCGGTACCACCTTGTGCAACGGTTACCTTATCATTGGTAGTTAAAATAGTTGCACTAGCATTAGGTAAGGTAAATGTTTTTTCGCCAGCAGGAGTACCTGTAGCTAAAGGTCCAGTAAATTTAGTGTACCCATTACCTGTACCTCCAAAACTACTTCCAATAACAGCAGTGATTGCAGCAGTACCATCGAATGAATTACCATAGATTAATCTTCCTGTAGCCAATTTTGTTGCAGTAGTCGCATTCCCGGTTAAGGCAGCAGTAATTGTTCCAGCAGCAAATCCGCCATTGGCATCTCTTGCAACAATTGTATTAATTGCATTGGTAGCGGTTGCCGTAGTAGCTGTATTCGCTACTTTTCCAGCCGTTGCAATGGTAGAAAGTTTTGTATCATCAATACTTGCACCTGCATCAATATTGGTATTTGAAATACCTGTAATGGTATTGGCAGTTGCGTCAATAGTTTTATTCGTTAAAGCTTCAGTTCCATCTAAAGTAGCTAACACACCAGCCGTTGGTAAAGTCACTACCGAAGCAGCCGTTGTTTTTAAAGTAATATTAGAAGCATTGGAAGCAGTGGTACCTGTAGTAGTGAAATTGGCACCTGTATTGATGGTACCTCCAAGAGTAAGGGTATTGTTATTGTCATTAGCCACACCTGTTCCGCCATTGATTGGATTAATAACTCCCGTAATACTTTGTCCATTCACTGAACTTCCAGAAATATCAGCCATTGTAGCCAATGTACCAGAAGTGGGTAAGGTAAGCACAGTAGGCCCACTTGTCTTAAATGTAATATCAGAAGCATTAGATCCGGTAGTTCCAGTTGTAGTTAAGTTTCTTCCAAGGGTAATTGTTTTACCTGTATTATTTACACCAGTACCACCATTGGCACCTGCAATAACACCTGTTACAGAACTTGCAGAAATATTGCTAATGGCAGTTGATACATAGGCAGTACTTGCAATGGTACTGTCATTGGATGGATAAGCAGCAGTAGGTACTTTTGGAACACCTGCAAAAGAAGGACTCACTGCTCTCACCACATTGCCTGTTCCAGTAGTAGAAATTTCTTCTACCTTGCCAGTACCCGTACTTATTCTTCCCAATACTTTATTGGCACTTACATTTTGAATCTTCGCATAAGTAATATTGGAATTCAAAATATTTTGTGTGACTACTTTATCTACGCCAATGGTAGTGGTACCATTGTTGTCAATGCTAATGTCTCCAGTCATGTCTACTTTAGCGGCTTGATTGTTTACATCTCCCACAATTATTTTTGCGCTTTCTAACAATGAGCCTATGGAGGACACACCAGTGATGGTGGTACTACCTGCGTTAGTGATTCTACCTTTTGCATCCACAGTAATTGTTGGTACAGAAGTAGCTCCACCATATGTTCCTGCGGTTACGCCAGAATTAGCTAATGTAGTAGAGAAGGTTCCATTACCCACCCCTGTAATATCACCAGTCAAACTGATGGTTTGATCTCCTGTATTGGTTCCAGACACAGTAGCATCATCTGCTAATGTGATTGTTTTTGTAATCGTACCCCCTGCAATGGTAAAACCATTAGCAGCAGGATTAATTATTAAGCCGTTGATTGTTTTATTCGTTAAATTTTCAACCCCATCCAAAGTAGCCAATACACCTGTGGTTGGTAAGGTTAAATTGGTAGTAGCCGTTGTTTTTAAAGTGACATCTGATGCATTTGAAACAGTTGTTCCAGTCGTCGTGAAGTTTTTTCCAGTATTGATATTGCCACCAAGCGTGATTGTTTTGCCTGTATTATTAATTCCAGTTCCTCCATTGGCGCCTGCGACGATGCCCGTAACATTGGTGGAAGTACCTACTAAATTAGCAGTGATGGTTCCAGCAGCAAAATTACCACTGGCATCTCTTTTGACAATAGCGTTATTTGTACTCGTACTTCTAGCACCGTTGGCCAACAATTCTGCTGCATGAATATCAGCAGCGGTTGATCCGCCTACAGTAGCCACCGTAGGTGCTGTAGCAGTCCCTGATAAATCGCCAGCCAATTGAATGATACCTTTTACAGTGGTGGATGCATCTATGGGTGCATAAGCAGCAGTCCATGTAAGCGTTCCACTTCCTGTGGTAGTTAATAATTGACCATTAGTCCCATGTGCATTTGGATAAGTAACTGCACCGGCTGTTAATGTTCCACTAGTTTTTACATTCGTTATATCTGTATTTCCTAATTGTATGGTATTTGCTGCAGTTGTTGCCGCCTGGTAACCTATGGCTGTTGAATTTATTCCACCAGCATTAGCAGAATAACCAATAGCTACTGAATTATTTTTCTGCTCTGTTTGTCCTGCTAGTGCACCAATAGCAACTGAATTATTACCTTGTCTCGTTTCTCCTGCGGAATAACCTAAAGCAACAGAATATGCATCTTGATTGACATTTCCCGCATGATTTCCTATGGCAACTGAATTATAACCTTGATTAGTAGTACCTGCATTTATTCCTATGGCAACTGCATAACCATCTTGATTGGTTTTTCCTGCTTCACTACCAATAGCTACTGTAAATCCCCCCTTTTTTTGTCCTGCACCATTTCCTATAGCAACATCACCTCCTAATAAATCTAAAGAAGTTTTTACTCCTGTAATTGTTGATTCACCCGTTCCTCCATTGGCTATTGCTACCACTCCCGTACCAGAAATATTTCCAGCAGTAGTTGCCGTAGTTGCATTACCAATTAAATCAGCCGATATATTTCCACTCGCATCTCTTTTTGCAAGTGTATTAATGGTATTTGAACTTGTAGCTGCAGCAATAGTAGTATTGATGTTTGCCATGGTGGATGTATTCACGCCAGCAAAAGTTTTAACAGTAGGCAAATCGGCCGTACCAGTTAAATCACCCGCTAATTGTAATTTTCCTTTGATAATTGGACTTGCATCAGCTACTGAAGCGTTGGTAACATAGGTTGCCACAAATGCTGTTGTTGCAATTTGATTATTTTGTGTTCCTGAAGAAGCAGTAGGTGCTGTTGGTATTCCAGTTAAACTTGCATTCGCAATAGTTTTATTGGTCAAGGTTTCCGTACCTGCCAAAGTTGCGATGGTACCTGAAGTAGGTAAAGTAATATTGGTAACACCAGTGCTATTTAAAGTAGTCGCGAAATTACCAGCTGTGGTAAAACTGTTGGCCGTTAAAATATTCCCGCCTAAGGTAATTGTTTTGCTACCATTGTCTACTCCTGTTCCACCATAAGTACCTGCGATGGCTTGATTTAAATCTGCAGTACCATCAAATACATTACCATAGATTGACTTAGTCGCTGCTAATTTTGTTGCAGTACTGGCATTGCCTGTTAAATCTCCTGTTACATTGCCTGTAAGTGCCGCTGTAATAATACCTGCACTAAAATTTCCACTCGCATCTCTTTTTACAATTGCACTATTGGTATTGGCATCTGTTGCCGCATTGGCCAATAATTCGGCAGTATGAATAGTGGTAGAACTAGAACCCCCAACACTTTTTACTGTAGGTGCTGCAGCAATACCAGTTAAATCTCCAGACAATTGAATTTTACCTTTGACCAATGTTGTTGCATCAGGAGTAGAGGATACAATTGCACTGTCAACATAGTTCTTGACTGATTTAACAGTGGGATATTTGGTATCCGAAGTTCCATCATTATTTATATCCGTACTTTTATTAATTAAATTTTCTTTGGTAGCAAATCTACCGATCAATGTGGCTGAATCTGTAATCAAGGCAGCCACTTTTGCATTGTTATCAATCAAGGCATTCCTATAAACATTCAACATATTAACTGTATCTTCTTTCTTCAAATAAGGGTTAAGTATGGTGGGCACATCTGAATAAGCAACTTTAGTATTAATGGCTAAAGTATTGGCTGCAATATCTGTTGAGTTTTGACTGATATTTGCTGTATTGTTAGAAATTTGAGTAGTATGAAGCGCAATATCACTTGCATTGGTATTAATCAATCCTCTCAAAATGGTAGAATCTGCAATAATTTGATTGGTAAATAGGACTGAATCTGCACCAAGTCTAGCAGCAAGCAATAATGAATCAGTTTGTTCTTTCAACAAATTCGTATTGATTGTAGAAGTGTTCACATTGATAAAACCTTTTAATAGCGCAGAATCAATTTGTTGTTTAGACAAATTTGCAGCAATGTTATTGGTATTAATCGTAATCAATTGCTCACTTGCTTTAATTCTGTTGACCAAGGTCAAAGAATCTGCTTTTTCAATGGCTAAGTTGGTAGCAATATCATTTGTATTTGCAGTGATGCTAGAAGTATTGGCATTCACTTTTGTAGTTAAAGTACTTTCGGCAGCAGTGGCTCTTGTCACTTCTGCTGTGATACTGGCAGTACTGGTATTAATCAATGTTCTTAATATACCAGAATCAGCAACCAATCTGTTGATAATAATTAAAGAATCGGCATTGATCCTTGTTCCCAAGGCTGTTTCAGCAGCAGTTGCTCTTGTTACTTCGGCTGTTAAGTTACTACTTAATGAATTTTCTGCATTCGTGGCTCTTGTTATTTCAGCTGATAAATTATTAGCTATAGTAGTTTCTGCATTGGTTGCTCTTGTTACTTCGGCAGTAATACTTGAAATATTCGAATTAATCAAGGTTCTTAAAATACCAGAATCAGCAACCAATCTGTTGATAATAATTAAAGAATCAGCATTAATCCTTGTTCCCAAGGCAGTTTCTGCATTGGTCGCTCTGGTAACTTCTGCTGTAACACTTGATATGTTGGAATTAATCAGGGTTCTTAAAATACCAGAATCAGTAACCAATCTATTGATAATAATAGAAGAGTCGGTGTTTATCCTTGTACCCAAGCTGGTTTCAGCGTTAGTGGCCCTAGTTACCTCGGCACTTATCCTTGTACCTAAAGCAGCTTCTGCAGCAGTAGCTCTTCCTATCTCGGCGGTGACATCTGATCCGGAAGAGGAAATTGCATTGCTGATATCAGTTGAAACTGATACACCTAAAGCACTAATTCTATTAGCAAGGGTGGTTGAATCCGATGCTATTTTGGAATAAACCAAAAGAGAATCATTGGCTAATTTTAAAACAGAGGCCAAGCCCATGGTAATCCAATTGGTATTGTCTAAACTAGGGCTAGCCAATTTATACAATGAATCATTGGCTTGCACATAGACCAACATTCCTAATTTTCTTCTCAAGGTTGGAATACCGTCACGATCACTCAAAGTTGGCATAGACATATATCCTCCTTTACCTAAGCTATCTATATGCGTAGGGTATGAGGCAACGCCATTGGTGGTGATGTTACCCACTAATTTAATCTGTGCCTTGGAAGAAACAGATATAATTAGAGTTAATAATAAGAGATTAAATATTTTTTTCATCTTAATTAGTATTTATATTATCAACGCTTGATGAGAAATTATTGTTTGATACATATATAATATATGAACTACTATAACCTTGCGCATTAACAAAGGCTCTAGTAATTGGGGTAAATGCTGGTAAACTTTGAAAGCCACCTACCGTTAAGGAACTTAATGCGCCATAACCTGCTGGATAGGCAAAAAACAAATACTTGGTTCCAGAAGAAACAGGAATAGAGAAAGTAGATTTTACTCCTGCTGTTGCATTTGTTGTAAATTCATTGGTAGCTGCTCTTATTTCTGCATCGGTTGGAGTAGTGGTACTTGAGGTACCCCAGAACCTTTTACTTTTTGCTGAAAATGTAATGCCAGTAGTACTTGAAATAGTGCCTGCACTGATACTACCATAGGAATCTGATTGACCTAAATTATTCAATTTAGTTGCACCAGTGGCATAGGTAATTTGAACTGTATAAATTTGATCTGTAGTTATGTTGCTAATATTATCTGATGTACCTCCCAAGCTAACTCCGTTCTTTTTAAAGGTTGTGGTGACTATGGCGCCAGCGTCATTTTGGACAAAGGTTTTACTCAGATTGATCCCAGTGATATTAGAACCAATTTCATAATCTGTTGCCCCAGGAGTAGAACCAATTGTAACTGTAGGTGCCACATAAGTTGGATGAACCGCTTCTGTTACAATGTCATTCATAAAATCATCCAAGGTCATGCCTTTAGTATGCACGGTATCTCCGCTTGTATATTTACCCAAGTATTTACCTGGAGCAATTCTTACTGGATAATCTTTGGTGAATTTTCTGGCATAATTAGCAAGCATATCTGCAGAATCTCTAATATTTATTTTTTTACTGATGCTATCACTTAAAATTGTTGAATCAGAACTTATTTTTTCAAGCAAGCTTACTCCTTTTACAATTAATGAATCATTCACAAATATTTTACCTTTTACAAGTAGGCTTGAATCTATTCTAGCTCCACGAGACACTGTTAAAGAGTCTTTAAATACCAAGCCTGAATCTAATTGCAATTTACCTCCCAATCTTAAACCTCCTTTCACATACAAATTAGAATCTATCATCACATTGGCTTTAGCTAATAAAGAATCAGCAATTATTGTTTTTCCTTTAACATACAAACTTGAATCCAGTCTTACTTTTCCTTTTACATACAATGAATCATTTAAAGAAGTTACTTTTTTAACTGTTAAAGTAGAATCCAATTGAGCCCTGCCTTTCAAATATAAAGAATCGTTTAATCTAGTCAACTTCATTACAGTCAATGAGTCATTAATTCTAACTTTTTTATTAACAAGCAAGTTTGTATCAATCAATACATTCCCCTTTACTCTTAATGAATCATTAATGGTCAATAAAGAATCAAATCTTACTTTACCTTTTACATAAAATGAATCATTTAAAGAAGTTACTTTATTCACGTTTAAAGTAGAATCCAATTGTACTTTACCTAAAGCATAAATCCTTGAATTTGCCACTAATGAATCTTTTACATAAATTTTACCTTTCACAAGTAAACTTGAATCTATTCTTGCACCTCTAGAAACCAATAAAGAATCTTTAAATATTAAACCCGAATCCAATTGTACTTTTCCTCCTATTCTTAAACCTCCTTTCACATACAAATTAGAATCAATCACTACATTGGCTTTAGCCAATAGCGAATCGGTGATGGTAGTTTTTCCTTTTACATTTAAAGAAGAATCCAATTGTACTATTCCACTCACATACAATGAATCTTTCAAATAAGTTGCTTTATTCACAGTTAAAGTAGAATCCAATTGCACTTTGCCTGTGGCATATACAGTTCCACTTGCAACCAATGAATCCTTTACGTATATTCTACCTTTCACGAGTAAGCTTGAATCTGCCCTAAAAGTAACCCCAGCTGCTACGGTTAATTTTCCGCCAACAAATAAGTCTTTACCCACTGTTAAATTTGTATCAATCAAAGCATTGCCTTTGACTCTTAAAGAATCATTGATGGTTAACAATGAATCAAATCTTGCTTTTCCTTTTACATATAATGAATCATTTAAAGAGGTAGCTTTCTTAACTGTTAATGTTGAATCCAATTGCACTTTTCCTTTTACATACAATGAATCATTTAAAGAAGTTACTTTTTTAACTGTTAAAGTAGAATCCAATTGCACTTTTCCTAAAGCGTAAAATCTTGAATTAGCTACCAATGAATCATTCACAAATATTTTACCTTTCACGAGTAAACTTGAATCTATTCTTGCCCCACGTGTCACCGTTAAGGAGTCTCTCAAACTAAGCCCTGCTGCAACTGATAATTTTCCACCAATATACAAGTCTTTAGACACAGTTAAATTCGTATCAATTAATACATTGCCCTTCACTCTTAAAGAATCATTGATGGTTAACAAAGAATCAAATCTTACTTTACCTTTTACATACAAGGAATCATTCAAAGAAGTTACTTTATTAACGGTTAAAGTAGAATCTAATTGTACTTTGCCTAAAGCATAGATTCTTTTACTTGCTACCAATGAATCCTTTACATAAATTTTACCTTTCACAAGTAAACTTGAATCTATTCTTGCCCCTCTAGAAACCAACAAAGAATCATTGAATACCAAGCCAGAATCTAGCTGTAGTTTTCCTCCCAATCTTAAGCCTCCTTTGACATATAAATTTGAATCAATCACCACATTGGCTTTAGCCAATAGCGAATCGGTGATGGTAGTTTTACCTTTTACATATAAAGAAGAATCAATTTTAGCATTTAACTTATCTGCTTTTAAATTAATTCTATTGGACAAGGAAACCGTGTCTCTGCCTATTCTATTGGTCAACATAGCGGCAGTATCTGAAATATTTAGTTTCTCCCCTGCTGTTGCCCCTGTTGCTACTGCTAATGTTTTAATCTGCTTAGCTACAAATAAAGTAGTGGCAAGGGTACTATCTGCCACAGTAGAATCCTGTGTGACGGTGACAGGCCTTCCGGTAATCACTGGAGAAACAATGGTCTTGTTGGTCAATGTTTCTGAACCAGCTAAAGTAGCAATGGTACCAGTAGTTGGAAATATTAAATTACTTGCAGCAGTGGTGGTAATGGTTAAATCACCAATACCTTTGGTAATAATATTATTGGCAAGTGTAATTGTATTGCCATTGTTGTTTACCCCAGTACCACCTTTTGTACTTGGTAAGATAGAAGTAATGGTTCCAGTAGAATCTGAAAATCTTGCATTTAAAGCAGAAAAAGCATAAGGTACAGACCAAAACTGAGTGGTACCCACATCTAAATAATTATTGTCAGGTGTCCAACTAGGATCTGGTAATGAAGGTTCAATGGCAATTTTAATATTGGCAAAATAGGTCTTATTCATCCAATCCAAATCTTTCAAATTGGCAGCACCTGAAATTCGTTTACCCTGGCCTATAGTTATAGTAAAAACACCCTCATTGGTAGATATTACTTGAAAAGTTTCTGCATACATATTGGCACCAGAAGATGAACCCTCTAGCACATTTACTTTCGCAAATATGGTTCGCCCGGAAGCTGCATTGTTATTTGCATCTCTGGCAACCGCCTGGAAATTAATTCCACTAGGCGCCACCTGCGCTTTCATTTGAAACGATATGCTTATAAGTAATATTATAAGAAATGATATTTTTTTAATAGTATTCATTCTTTAATTGTCTTTAATTATTTTAAATACTTCATTTACTTTACTTGAATTTATTTGCAAGAAATAAATACCAGTAGGCAATTCCGCCAATGGCAATTTAAATCCTGATAAAAATAAATTTTGATAGATGCTTGTAATTTTTACTAATTGTCCATAGTTATTGAATACAGATACCTTAAAATGATTGTCCTCATCTAACTTACTTTTGAATGTAATGTAAACGGCATCTACAAATGGATTGGGGGCAACTTGAATACTTAATTTGGTGTAGTTTAAATTCACTACACAATCATTAACAAATTCACCATTATTAGCTACTAAAAATTTTGATACACCATTGGACACTTGAAGACAGGCTGCCAAATTCACCGATAAAGGATTAGAACTTGTACTTAGTTTCATATCACCTCCTAGCACACCCATAGAATAGGTGATGCTCATTTGTGCTTTTGATGCAAATGAAAAGAAAACAAAGGATAATATGGTAAAAATATATTTCAATTTTAATTGGCTATTTTAAAAGCATAACTAATAATTTGACCATTGGTCGCTTTTTTTGATAAACTTAATTGCACAGAGTTGATGGAAACAATGTCATACACTGTACTGTCTTGTTTATTGGTGGTTTTATAAATAATCGTTTCTTTTAATTTGCCCAATGTCGTGATCTCCCATTTACCGCTATAATTATCTGTATCCGAATACCCACCATCAAATGTGTAGGTCTTTTTAAAGTTTTTTTGCAAGTTGGTCAATACAAAATTGACACCATTCACATGGGTGGAATCCAATTGCCAAGTGTGTTGTGTATTTTGATAAGTACCCGAACCAGACAATAGTTGCTTCTGAAATTGTATAGGTGTGGTAGCCGCTGTCTTTGCACAGGAGGATAGGACAAAAATTGCTCCTGCAATCACGAAAAATAATATTGTTTTTTTTAATCTCATGGTTTATTTAAATAATCTTCTTGAATAAAAAATACCAAAATTTAAATAACTGTCTTGTGCATCGGTAGGACTATTTCTGTATTGTCCAACTACATTTCTAGAAGTTGGATTAGAGAAAAATATAGCAGCATCTTTATTAGGACCTTTGCTATTTAAAATACTTGCTGCACTAGGGTATGGATCTGGTCCTACATCATCTAAGTAGTTAGACATACTCCAGTGATAAGAAAGATGCAATCCAACACTATTGAATCTGTTAATTTGATACTTTACTTTAAAGTTCAAGAAATAACCAAATGCCAAAGTAGAATAGGCTTTTTTAGTACTGTCGGCAATTTGTCCACCGGTACCTAGTGGTTGTAAATTGTATACAGTGCCGTTGTAAATACCAGTTGGCGTAAAGCTTACAATATCCATACCTAAACCAACAGATGGTCTAATTCTTCTTGCCTTTGTATACAATCTATTGTCAACAAAATCATAATTGATAGATGGCGAGATGCCTAACATAGAAGTAGAAAAACTCATACCTCTTGCCAATTGTTCATTGTTATTGGACTTGGCGTCTGCGTTGCTCAACTTAAAGCTTTCAATATTTAAACTTGCACTTAAATTAGAGTACAATGTGTAATTTATATTTACCCCCAATAACATGTTCATATCATTGGAAAACAAATTGCCTTTATTACTAATGGTTCCTGTGAAAATAGATCCCCCTGTAAGCAAACTAACTTCAATTTTGCTTTTTAATGGGGCTTCAATTTTTTGAAATATATTTTTTAAGGAGTCAGCAGGAGGTGATTGTTTTCTGATACTGTCATTGGATTTTTTATCTTTTTGTAACTCGGCGATAATAGTTCTTCTTCTTAAATCAATCAAGTAAGCATTGTGTCCAATATTTACATCAGGGACAATGTCTCCATTGCTATTACTGATTTTGCTTAAATTATAATAGCCGATTTTTTTAGCGCTATTTAAGGTCTTTGTAATAGTAATCTTTGTCTCTAAACCATTGGGTTGATTATCATAAGTTACCGCAGTATCTACTCTCTTCAAACTGCTGTCATCTTTAAAATAAGAATAAGTAAGCACCGCTTTTGAATAGTCAACATTATTATTGGCTTTTAAAACAAAGCCTTTTAATGGATCTAGAATTTTTAAAGAATCTGGTATGGCTGAATTATCTAAGTTATTAATAGCAAAAATATGTGAAGGATTATCTTGTCCAGGTACATTCAAAAAAGGTTCAAATTCTACTTTAGGGGCATTGTAATTGAGTACTTGATCATGTATCCCTTTCAAAATTTGTTCTTTGTTACTAGCACCTAAATAATTATTTCTTAAATTGATTTGTTTGTCTGTGCCATACACCCCAAAATTTGCTACATGCACCACTGTGTCTGTAAAATTATCTATCAGATAGTTAAAGGCAAAGCTATTATTTTCAATCACTGGAATAAACCTAGTAAACAACTGGTCCATTCTTCCGTAGAATACATTGGTGGATATATTGTAATTCTTATACCCATATACATTATTGCCGTAAAAAGTATTCTTGGTCACTTCAATGTTAACGTGGTCACTTTTTAAATCTTCGAAATAGATTGCAGCGCTGTTTCCTGCAAATAAATTGTGTTTAATTTTAAAGTCAATGGAACTTGAATCCATATTGAAATTAAAAGGCGGATTAAGCACTTGTATTACAGATACTTTACCAATATTATTGATAAAATTATTGTCTTCAATATTCACCGCTGCTCTTTTCCATCCAAAGTCAAAATAAAGGGGCAATTGTAAACCCTTAAAAATAGTATTGCTAATTAGTACTTTACTAGTAGCAATAGAATCTATTCCTCTGATTACTAATCCAACTCCCTCATTTTTTAATTTGCCGTAAATTTCAATCTTATTACTTCTTTCCCCTTTAATTAAAACTTCTCCTTCGCAAACCAAAACACCAGGATCAGTGAATTCAATTTTTGCGCCCGCTTGAATTTCTAGTTTTCCTTTTACAGTAACCGACTCTTTGATAAAATGTAGGCCAGATTTTATTACCAAGTTTGCATAGTTGCCTGCAATAGTATCTTGAGCACTACTATCTATTGATAATGCGTTCAATACCACCAATGCAATAGTCACCAAGGCTATTCTAATATATTTCGATCTATTCATCATACTATTATTCAATCTTTTTAATCTGAAATTTTATAAATAATTGGAGCAGAAGTTCTTGTGGATCCATCTACCAAAGACATATTTAAATTATCAAAAATCACTAAATCATTTTTCTTAAGCGCAGCCAATACTTTTTGTGTTGGAGACTGAAAAAGTTCTCCATAATTATTCACGGATTCTTCTTCTTTACCATTGTGAATGCGAATTACCTTGAAACTATTGATACGGCCAGGGAAGAAATTCAAATTATTAATTTCTAGTTTTGCTTCTAACCGCTCTGCACTCAATAAATTTTTAACACTAATCAGATAATTATTTAAATTATCTCCCTTTACTTTTACAATAGGATCAGGAATAGGATTTACGATTATTTTTTTCTCAAACAATACTTTCTTTTCTTTTCTCATATCATAGAAACGAAGCATGTAATCTCCTACTTTATTAAAATTGACACTGTAGTTATTGTTATTTTTAACAATTTTTACATTGGGTGTTATTTCTACATCAAATTCTTTACCTAACATGAAATCAAAATCAGCTAATAATGTATTACTCAATCCAACAAAAATGTTTTCTGTATGTAAAGAGGCTAAAAGCTTTTGGAACAAGACATCAAATACTTGATCATTGATATTAATTACTTTTTGACCTGGCTTGATAATTTCTTCTTCTTTGTATTCTTTTACACTTGCCTTTAAAACATATAATTTAGGATTGAACTGAGAGAAATAAGTGGGTTGGTAACCAATTTCAGCCAAAGCGGCTTCTTGATACAATAACTGTGTTTTTGTAATCAAAAATCTGATACGCTCCAATTGCATATAACTAATCGCAGAAGGCTTGTGTAAGAATAAATAATAGTCCCATTTTTCTACCTTGCCTTTATTGGTTGTTACATCTCTTTTAATAGGAATTAAGGAGTCTAAAGAAGTTTGAATTTTAAAAGGTGACTTCTTTATGTATTCAGATAAATCAAATAAATCCTTTTCCAAAAGAGAAATCCCCTGCGTACCCTTTAATATTTCCTCGATTAAATTTCTACCATTGAACTGCTTTGACAGCGTAGTATTATTTTTAGCAAACTCCTCATCCACATGCCTTAAAACCTTTTCAGCAACAGTTTTACTTGTTAAAAGTCTTGTTCGTATTTTTAAATAGGATTGAGCCTTCTCGCTTTTGTTTAATAAGTCAATATTGTCTTGAATAATCTTATTACTAATGTCTACTTTTTTCAATTCTTCTTTGTCCAAGGACTGGAATGACCTTATGGTATAGATATTAGAATCCAATACCGATATTTTGATATTGATTACTGAGAAACAAATAAAAACAATGTACAAAAGACTAATAATCTGGTATCTTTTGACGTCTACATGCCCTTCCGCCATATACTAGTAGTTAAGAATTATGATATTGTTTATATAATAATACAAAGGCCAATTGCGCTCCACTTGGGCTTGTATTGTTTTTAGCCAAATGATAGTTTAATTTATCAAACACTTCTTTTTTAGAATCCTGCCCATCTAAACTAAATAGTTCCATTAATTTTGCTTTAGAGGCAACATTTTCTGCAATAAGTTTATCAATTAATGATTGTGTGTAACCTAAGTTTTCTAATTCACCATTAACAAACAATTCTTTTAGATTTACACTATACTCATTTTTAGCACCAAAATAAATAGTTTCAGCACTAAAATTGACTACATCATTCAAAGTAATTGTTTTCTTATCATTGATTTGAATTTCAATAATTCTATTAAACAATTGTGCCCCAATGCTGGTATTACTAAATGAAATAGCAGATTGAGCCAATAGTTTTAAATAAGCATAACCATCACTAGTTGCTTGGTTATATTTGATCTTTTTAAATCTAGACCACAATTTCTTTTTCAAATCATCAGATTGCGATTGCAACAAGTTGATTAATGAACCCAATTGATCCTCTTTTTTGATATCTACCTTTTGAATAAAGAATTCTAATAGCGCTTGTCCTTTTAGCTTTATTGCGCTTTGCAAGCATTCAATAGGTGGACCTATTATTAATTCCTTAGCAAAGAAAGTATTTGCATGAGCTAAGACAACATCTTCCTCTCCACCATAAATTTGAACATCTCCTGCTTTTTTAGGTCTTATTAAATAGGATTCTCCACTTGCTTCCAAAATAAAATTTTCAAAGAAACTGTTAAACCCAATCATCGTAAGCGCCTTACACAATAACTCAATTTCAGACGCATCTAAATTGTGCGCTGTTTCAATCGTCAATTTATTTATTTCAGGTATAGGTAATTTAACTGGGAACTGTAATAAAAATTGCAAAGCTTCTTTATTAGGAAGTTTCTTGTCAAAAACACGTTTAAATAATTGACTTAAGATAGTATACTCCTCAGAGGATAAATTGTCCCATTTAGGTTGAAAAAATAAATCCTTGGCCAAACTCAAAATATCTAATTGTTCTAATTGCCATAAAGTATGTGCATTGCTTGGCAATTGCATTGGAGGCGCTTGCACTTGAACCGTTACTGGAGCTATAGCAGGAGCAGCTGCTTCAGGATTATGAATTTCTATTGAAACATTTTTTTCAGAAACTAATCTATTGGAAGTAGCTATTTCAGGACCAGAATTACTAGAAGCCCTTGTACCTGAAGTATTTTCAGTGTTCTCACTTCCTGTTTGAATATTGATATAGGTTTCGCCTGCTGCTGCTTTGGCATTGGCTGCAATGGTACCTAATCCTTCAGCCACTTTGGATAAGGTAGCTTCAGTAGCTACATCTTGCTTCACTTCAACATCAATAAATTTAACAGCAGAAACGCCAAATACCACTGCTTCAATGGCCAATCCACCAGTGATCAATAAATCCTGGGCTGGCCACTCTAGTAATTTGGCAATTACACCAATAAGGATTACAACGGCAGCACCGCTGTAAAACAGGTTAAATATGTCTAATTTTTTTGTCTTTACGGTCGTTGACATGATTATAGGTTTATACTTTTAAGGTTATTTTGTTGTATTTCTTTAGCGTAATTCACAAAGGATTCATTGTTATCAAATCCACTTAATTTGATCACAGAATCTATGGGAAGGGAGGCATTGAAAGGATTTTGCAACTCTTTCAAAAGATGTTCATAACGAGATTGCTGAATAAGTTCTTCAAAAGAAGACGAATTATATTTATTCGAAATATGATTTAACTTATCTGCGTTAGTATTCAATAATTTGGCAAAATTTTGAAGAGAAGCGGAAGTATGTAGATAATACTTTTGTTCAAAAAAGTAATGTTCAAATATATTTTGAAACCCTAATTTGGAGGGAAACAACGTATTTATGAAATCAGTAAATCGAGTTAAAATTTGCATTAGGTGGATTATCTAAACCAAATATCTTATCCTATACTCTCAGAAAAAATTAAAACATGATTAAAATCAGTTATTGTCGTTTATAATAGTGAAACATTGATTTATAATATATTATGTAATAATTTTTTTTATAATTTTATTGAATTTTATTAAATTTTATGTTAGGTTTTTAGGTACTTAGAAATATTTCTATATATAGATTAAAGATCCTTGTTTAAATAATTCTAGAGATCAATGCGTTGGAGATTAAACAAAAATTATATGTCTATTTTTTTTAATAGATAGAGGATAGCCGTCGCTTCGCTCCGGCATCCTGTTTACCCTCAGTGCAAAAGCATAAAAACAATAACCTAATGAAATTCATTCATTAGGCTAATTGTTATTTCATTCATTCGCGATTTCAAGCGAGCTTGGAACGTTAAGTCTATAAACAAAAGTCCACTTCGTGGCCTTTATGTTATTTAACTCATTCACAAATTCAAGTAAACTTGATTTGCTCATTCGTTAAATAACAAAGCCCCAACTTTCGTTGAGGCTTTGTTTTCTTTTTTGGTCGGGAAGACAGGATAGAGTTGAGTGCATAACTAATTGATTATCAATATAAAATTTAGGCATAATGTTAAAACATAACCGATTTGGTTATGGAAACATAACCGATATATTTTTATAAAAAATCATAAACTACCATGGAAATACAATTATGAAAATTTTGACTAAATTAGAGGTATGAAAAGAGATACATTATATACAATCCTTATAATTTTATTAATGGGGTTGTTTTTAACAAACTTTATCATTTTTAGAATGAAAAACAATTTGTTGACCAATATGATTATTTTGACCATTATAGTAGGTAATGTATTTGTATTAAAAGATTATTTCAAAAGAAAGAAAGAAAATAAATTAAACAAATCAGTATGAAAGAGTTTGTAAATGATATTCAAAACCTAATTGTAAAACATTGGGGTAAGTTATTAGTAGTAGTATTAGTTGTTGGTGTTATCACTAATTACAATGATGTTAAGAGAGGTGTTGTGGATGGTTGGAACTCTGTTGATAATACTACTCAAACTAAATAATGGATAAGATGAAATACAATAAACCTCTAATGATTATTCTTTTAGTATTATCTTTTTATGGATTGTATTTAATTTCAAAAGGTTCTTTCAAATATTCACAATCATTGGGGTATGGTATAATAGGTATTTCTGTTTTTGGAATAAATACATTGAAAAGGAAAGAATTAAAAGAAAGTAATTAAGTTTTAACTCAATTCATATAAATCCAACATCTGGTTAGTTTCATAGTTGGTTCAGTTTAGTTGAATTAAATACTATTTCATCTTCTGTAATTCCAAACCCACTTTGAGGTTAGGTAGAAACTTCCCTTCTCCATTCTTCCATTGTTGACCCCATTTCTTATTTACCAATCTTATGTTTGTATTATATGTTACATACTTTTCATAATCTATTGTAAAATAAACATCTGTTGTGTTTGTATTTCCTTCTTTCCAAATCCCTACCCATTGAATACCTACAAATACACCTTTTGAATTCAAGATTATATTTTGATTACTTATATCAATTTCAATATTACCAAATAGATTATACCCTTTATCAATTACAATATCATTAATTAGTAATTCTTCATAGGGTTCTCCATTATCACTCAAAGAATAGATATGTAATCTCAATGGGTCATTCTTTTCTATCTTATTGGTTGGTAAAATAACTTTCAAAATCTTATACTTTTCATTTTCATTTGGAAATTCAACTAAAGTAGTAATCTCGTGTCCTGAAAACTTTTGAT
>Ga0194037_1000644_pt1 | contig 26888 bp, 26 predicted proteins | sample JunL306m_MetaG_FD_148653 | JGI IMG/M metagenome (GOLD analysis project Ga0194037, IMG submission 148653) | Anoxic zone freshwater microbial communities from boreal shield lake in IISD Experimental Lakes Area, Ontario, Canada - Jun2016-L304-6m | ecosystem: Environmental > Aquatic > Freshwater >...
CCAAGCAACCTGGCGCGAACGTGCGCATGTACGAGGCACCGTCTCGTCAATTCGCACGGCACCATCTGCTGGAGCACCACGCGTTGAAGTTGAGGTCTGGGATGAAACTGGTGGTATCTCTTTACAATTCCTAGGTCGCCGCGAATTGAAGGGCCTTGAAGTTGGCACAACTATCTGTGCTGAAGGAATGGTCGGAGAAGAAGATGGCGCTCTGACAATCTTCAACCCATCGTACGAACTACTTATCTGAGAAGAAATCCTTCAGTAGCGCAGCACACTCCGTTTCAAGAATTCCGGAAGTTACTTCTACTTTAAAGATTGAACGCGGATCGCGGAGTACATCCCAGACCGACCCAACTGCACCAGCTTTCTCATCCCACGCTCCAAAAATCAGATGTGAGATACGAGATTGCGCAATTGCTCCAGCGCACATTGCGCACGGTTCTAGTGTTACTACAAGAGTGCATCCATCGAGCCGGGAATTCTGTAAACGCGCAGCTGCGTTTCGAATTGCAACAATTTCAGCATGTGCCGTGGGATCGTTATTTGCTTCGCGCTCATTTGCTCCTTTGCCGATGACAACCCCATCTTTATTGATGACAAGTGCACCCACTGGGATATCACCTGAGGCAGAGGCGCCGCGTGCAACTGCAATCGCTTCGTGCATCAGATCTTGAGGTGATTGTGTGGAAATTTCTACGACTCCAGTAGTTCTGTTAATTGATCACTAAAACCTAAACGATTAGCAATTGCCTCAATCTGTTCGTCAGGAAATAGATCTGCATCATCGCAGAGAGTTGAGAGTTCCATGCTGTGCATGCCCAGATCAGCAAAGATATCGAGATCGCCTGCTGGTAAAGGTTCGTCATCTTCTTCAGGTTGATCTATCTCAGCTATCTCGAGGAATTCTGCAGCAACTTCATAATCAAGTGCACATGTCAGATCGCTAATGAAATATTTTGTGTGCGCACCCAGCACTCGAATTGCTAAGAAGAATTCGTCATCGATTGAAATTAGCGCAACTGCGCCACCATTGGTCTGTTGTCTATTGAGCCGATCAATGATGTGAGTTAAGTCATCAGGGTCTGGCAAAGATGCGAGAGACCATCGCCCGTCTTCGTGCCACGCCTCAATCGCGAAGTCTTGGGTCTCCTCTGACATAAGCCCATATTGGCACCCATTGATACGGAAAGAAAGCCCTGTAAGGTAGATGACATGAAAGTTCATGTAGCAAATCACCCGCTGATTTCTCACAAACTCACAGTTTTACGTGATGAAAGAACTGATTCTCCAACTTTCCGCCTCCTTGTCGAAGAGCTCGTCACTCTCCTTGCATACGAAGCAACTCGTGAAGTGCGCACTAAAACTGTGTCGGTTAAGACTCCAGTTACACAAACTACCGGACTTGTCTTGGCTGAACCTCGACCAGTTGTTGTGCCAATCTTGCGCGCAGGTCTAGGAATGCTCGAAGGTATGACAAAACTTCTTCCAACTGCACAAGTTGGTTTTCTCGGCATGGTCCGCGATGAAGAAACGTTGCAGGCAAGTACCTATGCAAATCGTCTTCCTGAAGATTTATCGGGACGCCAGGTTTATGTTCTCGATCCTATGCTGGCAACTGGTGGCACTCTGATTGCCGCCTTTGAATATTTAATTGAACGTGGTGCGAATGAGATCACAGCAATCTGCCTATTGGCATCTCCCGAAGGTATAAAAGCTCTCGAAGATGCATTCAAAGACTCTGGTGTTCCTATCACTCTCGTTACTGGTGCACTTGATGAGAAACTCAATGAAAAGGGTTACATAGTTCCTGGACTTGGCGATGCCGGTGACCGACTTTACGGAGTCGTGTAAATGGCATCCACATCCCCTGGATACGGAATCACGATTCGCGTTGAAGGATCTCCCGAACTTCAACCTGTTGCACTCATTACTACAACTATTACCAATGCGGGTGCAACGATTACTGCGCTCGATGTTGTTGAATCACTCCTTGAAAAAGTGGTTGTTGACGTCACGTGCGACACTGTCGATGCTGATCATGCACAACAGATTCATGATGCACTCTCCTCTCACAATGGTTTAACAGTTCGCAAGGTAAGCGACCGCACATTCCTGCTTCACCTCGGTGGCAAGATTGAAGTACATTCAAAGGTTCCGTTAAAGACTCGCGATGATTTATCACGCGCCTACACACCAGGCGTGGCTCGCATTTCTCAAGCGATTGTCGATGATCCTTCAGATGTAAGGCGTCTTACGATGAAGCGCAATACTGTCGCTGTCGTTACCGATGGTTCGGCAGTATTGGGCTTAGGAAATATCGGTCCTGCTGCAGCGCTTCCGGTTATGGAAGGTAAAGCTGCACTTTTCAAGCGCTTTGCCAATGTCGATGCTTGGCCCGTCTGTCTTGATACCCAAGATGTCGATGAAATTGTTCGCACAGTCCAATTAATCGCACCTGTCTACGGTGGTATTAATCTTGAAGATATCTCTGCTCCGCGCTGCTTTGAGGTAGAACGACGTCTGCGCGAGTTACTCGATATTCCGGTATTTCACGATGACCAACATGGAACCGCAATCGTTGTCCTTGCTGCGCTTCGCAATGCACTGAAGTTGGTGAAGAAAGATATTTCTCAAGTAAAAATCATCATGAGCGGTGCAGGAGCGGCAGGTACCGCTATTGCTCGACTCTTAGTTCTGAGCGGCGCAACCAATATCGTGGCATTTGATAAAGATGGCGTTATCCATAAAGAATCTCAATCTGAAGATCCAATGCGTAACTGGTTTATCGAAAATTGTAATTCTGCAAACTTTAAAGGTTCCATCCACGAAGCAATGGTGGGTGCAGATATCTTTATCGGAGTCAGCGCACCAAATGTGCTTGCCGAAGCAGATATCAAGGCGATGGCTACCGGCTCGATTGTCTTTGCCTTGGCCAACCCAGATCCCGAGATTGATCCTGTCATTGCTCGAAAATATGCAGCTGTCGTTGCAACTGGCCGCAGCGATCATCCCAACCAGATTAATAATGTCTTGGCATTTCCTGGAATCTTCCGCGGCTTACTTGATGCGCAAGCACATAAGATCACTGACAAATTACTTGTCGCGGCAGCCGAGGCAATTGCTGATTGCGTCAGTCCATCGCAACTCAATACCTCTTTTATCGTGCCAAGCGTCTTTGATCCCAATGTTGTGACTCAGGTTGCTGCCGCTGTAAAGAAGTCGGTGTAATGAATTTACTTGCATCCTTCGATGCACAGTTTGCAGCGCTTGCTCCCTTTATCTTTTATCTCGTTATTGGGGCGGTTGTCTTCGTAGAGACGGGTTTGCTCTTTGGCTTCTTTCTCCCCGGTGACTCTGTTCTCTTTAGCGCAGGTCTCGTAGCGGCAGCAAAGAGCAATATCAATATCGTCCTCTTGATACTTGTTATTGTGGTTTCGGCTTTCTTCGGTGATCAAATAGGTTTTGTCATTGGCCGAGTAGTGGGTCGCCCCTACTTGGATAAGCGCACATCACCTCGTATGCAACAAATGATTGCTAGCTCTGAGCGCTTCTATCAACATACCGGTTGGTGGGCGGTTGTCGCAGCTCGCTTCTTTCCATGGATTCGCACCTTTGTGCCACCGATCGCCGGAGCTTCAAAGATGAATTACTACAAGTTCTTATCTGCCAACGTTGTGGGGGCAGTTCTCTGGGGATGTGGCATTACCTTGGCTGGTTACTACGCAGCTTCATTGCCTTGGGTCAAAACTTCTTCTTACGCAATTGCAACTTTCTTTATTTGTGCGTCAATCGTTTCCGGCCTTGTGAATTATTTACGCCGCCCACGATAACTCCTAGGTAAGTCATCGCAATTCCAGTTACGAGATAGATAGAAACATGCACACCATGAGTTGGTGAGTAAAGATCAATCAAAAGAGAACCCAGCAACTGACCGCCAACGCTAAAGAGTGTGAAGGTCAGTACTCCTAGGTGTTGCACAATCGTTGAAGTAAAGGCGATATAGATAACTCCAATCACGCCTCCGGTATACATCCACCACGGTCCTGCCGGAAGTGGAACTACTTTCTCGGAACCCACAAGTGCAAGTATTGCGAGGAAGATAACCAGAAACGTTGTACCCATGATGAAGTTTAGAAATGAGGTTGTAAAGCTCTGATGTGAATGTTCATTGATCTGACCGTTCATGGCCCGCTGCACTCCGACAATTGCGCCGGCGATACATCCCAAAATGACTGCAAAGAGAGATAAATCTTTGGCATCAATGCGATCGAGAACTGAGATAAAGACTGCAAAGACGGTAAAGAACGCTGCCCCAATTCTGCGCGGTGTTATCTCTTTCTTCCCGCCACCGGTAAAGCCAATCCGATCAACTACTAGCGAGGTAGCAGTCTGTCCGGCGATTGATGCGACAGAGTAAATAGCTACACCAATGAGCGGAACGATATGAGTTTGTACCGCTACAAAACTGCCACCGAGCGCACCAGCAAAGAGAGTCCACTTGGGAAGTTCTTTGCGGGTGACTGCGCCTCGCAGATTGCGTGCTCCCTCTTTAATTTTCGAGCTAAAGATTGCGATGATGGCAATGATGATTAGACCCGAGCCAAATGAGACAAGCGCTGCTTCTACGCCATTTCCTATGCGATGAGAGAGTTCCCCATTTGCGCGAGCTTGCAGCGCAATCATGACGCCAGAGATTGCTGCTAAAAAATCGAGGCGCTGAGTCTGCTTAGACATCTCCAAATCCTATTAACTTTCTAGGGCTAAGGTGATTTCTAGCCACTCTTCTTCGCGTAAATGTAACTCCATTTGGACCTTTTCGACTTCAGCGGCGATCTCGATGAGACGTTCCGGATTAAAAGCTTGATCCTCTTGCTCTTGGAGTAGGGAGGCAAGGCGCTCTTTCCCTTTAGCAACCTGGCGTTCTACACGCGTTAAATCCTTTTTTAGTTGACGCTGTTCAGCTGCAGAAGAGGTAGATGATGTTTTACTTCCAGTTGCAGAGCTTGCCGCAATCGATGCAACGCGTTGTTCGAGGTATTGATCAACGCCACGGGGAAGATCGCGCAGATTTTTATCGCCCAATAAGCCCCAGAAGCGATCGCATACACGTTCCAGGAAATATCTATCGTGGGAGATGACAATCAGAGTTCCACCATAACTATCGAGCAAATCTTCAAGTTCGGTCAGGGTTTCGATATCAAAATCATTGGTTGGTTCATCAAGTAGTAAGACATTCGGTGAATCCATCAGCAACCGTGTTAACTGCAGACGACGTCGTTCGCCACCAGATAAATCGCCAACTGGTGTCCACTGGGCATCTCGATCGAAGCCAAGTCGTTCGCATAGTTGTGAAGCAGAAAGCGTCTTTCCTTTACCAATTTCGACATGGGTTGCCACATTCTCCACCGCTTCAAGTAAGCGCCAAGTGGGGTCAAGCTCATCAAGATGCTGAGTAAGAAAGGCAATCTTGACTGTAATTCCAGTGACCAACTTTCCTGATGCCACTTTGAGTTGTCCCGCCAAAGTGCGCATCAGAGTTGTCTTGCCGGCACCATTGATACCAACAATTCCGATGCGATCGCCCGGGCCGATATTCCACGTTAAGTTATCGATTAACTCTTTATCACCAGCTTTGATAGATGCATGATGAAGTTCAAAGACCGTATTTCCCAATCGGTTGAGAGCGAATTTCAAAAGTTCAGTTGAGTCACGCGGTGAAGGTTCAGCTGAAATCAATTCATTTGCGGCATCAACGCGGAACTTAGGTTTTGTCGTTCGCGCCGGCGCACCACGTCGCAGCCAAGCTAACTCTTTACGAATCAAGTTGTTGCGTCTGGCATCCATCGCGCTTGATTGCCGCGCCCGTTCGGCTTTAGCCAATACAAAGGCAGAATACCCACCGTCATACTCTTCAACTTTTCCGAGTACAACTTCCCAGGTTCGATCAGTTACTTCGTCAAGAAACCAACGATCGTGCGTTACAACTAAGACAGCTAAATCTCTACGATTTTTTAGGTGAGCTGCGAGCCAAGCAACGCCTTCAACATCAAGATGGTTCGTTGGCTCATCGAGCAATATTAAATCAAGGTCATCAATTAGTAATTTTGCTAAACCCACGCGCCGTTTTTCTCCACCAGAAAGTGATGCAAAGGTGCGATCAAAGATATGGTCATCGAAACTTCCAAAGAGACCAGTAAAGATTTCGCGAATCCGCGGATCGCTCGCCCATTCATGTTTCTCGCGATTTCCGATAACAACATCGCCCACAGTTGAATGAGGGGCAGCACTATCTATTTGCGAAAGGATGCCGATCTTCGATGCATTGGTCTTTGTGACGCGACCTGCATCTGGTTCTTCAACACCAGCAATGATTTTCATGAGCGTGGATTTGCCTGCGCCGTTACGGCCGACTATTCCGATTCTTTCGCCTTCAGATACCCCCAGCGAAACGCGTTCTAGAAGTGGGCGAATATCAAAGGCTTTAGAAACCTCTTCGATATTTACAACATTGCGCGCCACGGTAGGAGAGCGTACCTTTGAACTATGAAGGTCACAGACCGCGCGTATGCGTTGGAGCTCGATAAGAATGACCCGCTCGCCGAATATCGCAGCAAATTTGTCATTACCGACCCTAATCTCTGTTATCTCGATGGAAATTCATTAGGTCGCCTTCCTCATGCAACCGTGAAGGCAATCAGCGATTTTCTCTCGCAAGAGTGGGGCAATGAAGTTGTCACTGGCTGGAGCCACTGGATTGATGAAGCGCAAGTTGCTGGAGATCTGCTCGGTCGAGCTGCCTTGGGTGCAGGACCTGGACAAGTCCTTGTCTGCGACACAACCTCTGTAAATTTCTATCAGCTCTGTCTCGCTGCAATCAATGCGCGTCCTGGACGTAAGACAATCATTACCGATGCCGCAAATTTTCCCACCGACAGGTACATCCTCGAAGGAATCGCTAAGCAGCTCAGCCTCAATCTCGTGATCATTGATAATGAAGATCCAGCAATCGCAGAGAATGAACTGATTACAGCTGAGTTACTTGAGAAATATATGTCGGAGGATGTAGCTCTCGTTACATTCGAAGTTATTCAATATCGATCAGGTGCTCGTACAGATATTCAATCGGTCACCGATTTAGCTCGTTCATATGGCGCACTCGTAGTCTGGGATGCCAGCCACGCAGCCGGTGCCATCGAGATGAACTTTGATACCAACGGCGTAGATCTTGCGGTCGGGTGCACATATAAATACGGAAACTCAGGTCCCGGTTCACCCGCCTGGCTCTATGTAAATAAGCGCGTCCAGAAAGAGTTGCACGTTCCAATTCAAGGATGGTTCGCCAATGAAGATCAATTTGGAATGGGCGCACGCTTTGAAAAGGCAGAAGGAATCCGTGGTTTCCAAATCGCAAGTCCATCTATCGTCGGCATTCGCTCTGTTCAGATTGCGTTTGGCATGATTGAAGAAGCTGGTATCGATGTCATCGCATCAAAAGCGGCAATGGGAACGCAGATGATGATTGATCTCTTTGACGAATGGTTAGCACCGCTGGGATATAGCTTGCTGACATCACGCAATCCACAAGAACGTGGTGGACATATCTCTATCGGCCATCCTGATGCTGCCAAGATATGTCTTGCGCTTCGTAAATTTGCCAATGTCATTCCTGATTACCGCACCCCCAATGCCATTCGATTGGCAATTGCTCCCCTGCCAACTTCTTACGTCGAAGTCTGGGATGGTTTCGCTCGTATTCGAGATCTCACGGAAAGCCGCCAATACGAGCAAGTGCAAGGATCGGATTCACGAGTTACATGAGCGAAAACTTTGAATCAGCTCTCACCTATTCTTCATATCTCGCAGTCGATGATTTGCTGAAGTTACAGAAGCCGTTATCTGATGGTCCGGAGCACGATGAGATGCTCTTCATCATCATCCACCAGACATACGAGCTCTGGTTTAAGCAGCTCATCCACGAATTCCTCCAAGCGCAACGTGTTCTTGAAAGTGGAGATACACATTATGCGCTCTCGATTTTGGGTCGCATACGTACCATTATGAAAGTCTGTGTTGCTCAGATCGATATTCTCGAGACGATGACTCCATTGCAATTTAATGCCTTTAGAGGTTACCTCTCATCGTCAAGTGGTTTCCAATCAGCACAATTTAGAATGGTCGAAGCGATTCTTGGTCGTCGTGACAGCAAAATGGCTGGCCATCTACCTCCCGCTATACAAGAAGAGATCAAAGCAATTACCTCGCGAAATTCAATTTGGGATTCATTTCTAGATTATTTAACGAAGCGCGGATACACGCTACCGAGCGATGTAATAAACCGAGATAAATCACTTGCCTATCAATCTAATAGCGAGATTCAAGAAATCTTGCTTACTGTGCACCAGAAAGATCCAGAATCAGCGATGGTTGCAGAACGGCTAGTGGATATCGATGAAGGAATTCAAGAGTGGCGTTATCGCCATGTAAAGATGGTGGAGCGCACTATTGGCCACAAAATGGGAACGGGTGGATCAAGCGGGGTCGAATATCTTGCAAGCACTCTCTTCAACCCGGTCTTTAAAGATCTGTGGGAGATTCGCTCTCGCTTTTAGGCGGGAAGACCTTTCACAACAATCTCTGCAAGAGGAAGTCGCTCACGCTTTGCAATCTCGCGTTCGAGTAATGGGCCGCTGAGTTTCTCGGGCGCATCTTGTGTTCCCAGCGCAATCACGACAACTGGCATTAACTCGGCAGAGATAGATAGTTCGCGTTGTGCAATCGCTTTATCAAAGCCAGTCATTTGATGGGCAACTAATCCGCGGTGATGCGCTTCTATAACGAGTTGTGCAACGGCTAATCCGCAGTCATATTGAAAATCTGCATGGATACTTCCATCGCCGCGCGTGGTCTTTCCCGCAACTAAAATCAGTGATGAGGAATTCTTGGCCCAACTCTGATTGAACTCACCCAGTGAGGTAAGTATCTGGCCGAAGACTTCATCGCCACGCTTTCCTACAAAGAAGCGCCAGGGCTGACCATTAAATGCCGATGCCGCCCAACGGGCCGCCTCAAGGACGCCTAGAAGATCCGCATCCGAAATCGTTGCCGTTGCATCAAATGAACGTGGGCTACGACGTGTTGCGATGATTTCATGAACTGGAACTGAAGTCTCTGCTTTCATATCGAGAACCTTAATGCTCAGATACAGTTCTCGCATGTCGATTTCAGAGTGGATACATCACACTGCTGACACACTTGTTGCACATAACTTGCAAGTACCACTCTTTGCTCTCCTTATTCTCTTAGCATTTGCAGAAGCTGCCGCATTCGTTGGTTTTGTATTGCCCGGTGAAACTTCGCTATTAATTGGCGGTGTCTTAGGACACTCACATGTCTGGAGCGTTTGGGTATTTCTCGGCTTCGCAATTCTCGCTGCTATTGCAGGTGATTCTGTTGGATATGAAGTTGGAAAGCATTTAGGACCACGCATTCAACACAATTCCTTCGGTCGCTTTGTGGGAGAAAAACGCTGGAAATTGGCTCAAGCAATCTTTGATCGCTATCACGGTGGAGCAATTTTCTTCGGTCGCGCACAAGCTCTACTTCGCGCACTGGTACCGGCACTTGCCGGAATGAATAAGGTTCCTTATCGCACATTCTTAAAGTGGAATGCTGCTGGAGCCATTGTCTTCTCCTCGATTGTGGTTCTGCTTGGCTACGAATTTGCCAACTCATTGCCAACTCTCGAAAAGTATCTACGTTATTGGGCAATCGTTTTCTTACTTATTGTGATAGTTGTAGTCGTTATTCTTAAACGTAAACTAGAGAAAATGTTGGAAGAATAAAAGTACTTTTACGCGTAAACCACGCAGGGAAGTCCAATTACTTGCAAACTTTTTTACCTTAAGAGATACTTACCTTGCGTTAATTCGCAACCAAAAAGGAGAGTACTTCTCAAACCGTCTCTAAATCAGAGACATTTGCCGTACAGCTTTACAATGACTACACAATCAGCGATCCAATCGCAACATAGAGCTACACATCGTTATGTACCAACAACATCCACTCCAATATCCCCTGAAAAAGTTGCCGCATTACTAGCAGCAGAGTGGGAACTCTTTACTAAGAACACCAAGGCTTCGGCGACCGAAAGCAGCCGTGCACACAATTCAATGCCGCTCGGTGTCACCTCAAGCTTCCAGCACTGGGATCCATACCCAATCTCAATTGTCTCCGCCAAGGGCGCCTACATGACCGATGTTGATGGTCGTCAGCTCCTTGACCTATCCATGGGCTTCGGCGCAATGCTCGCCGGCCACCTCAACCCTGTAGTCGTTGAAGAAGTTCAAAGTGCGCTCAACCAAGGAATGCTCTTTGTAACACCATCACCTACATCAAGTGATGCTGCAGAACGTATTTGTAAACGATTTGGAATTGATCAAGTTCGCTTCACTAACTCTGGAACCGAATCAACTATGTACGCAGTTCGCGTCGCTCGCTCTGCAACCGAGAAGATGGGTATCCTCAAAATCGAGGGCGGTTACCACGGCAGCTACGATCCATTTGTAGTCTCTGCTAAACCTCCAGTTGCTGAATCTGGCGATGCCGAAGAACCAACTCCTTATATCGAACCAAACTTGGTTCCTGGAGATATCTACGTCGTTCCATTTAACAATATCGAAGCGCTCGAGAAGATGTTTGAGAAGAACTCCAAGAAGATAGCTTGCTTTATCGTCGAACCAGTACTTGAAAACCTAGCGATTGTTCTTCCCGATGCTGGTTATCTCGAACGTGTTCGCGAACTCTGCGATCAATACGACGTCATTCTTATCTTTGATGAAGTTAAGACAGGACTTACTGCAGGAGCACATGGTGCATCTGCTCGACTGGGAGTAAAGCCCGACTTGATCACGCTTGCAAAATCAATTGGTGGAGGAATTCCACTTGCTGCATTTGGTGGCAAGAAGAAGTACATGGACTTCATTACCAACGGCAAGATGGCACACTTCGGTACATTTAACGGTAACCCCCTTGCTATGGCAGGTGTTCGTGCAATTGATCGCATCTGTTCAGATCAAGCTCTCGCTGATGCAGAAGCAATGAATTTGCAGGCGCTCACACGAATTGGCGAAATCATTGATGAGTACCAACTACCTGCACATACTGTTGGATTTGGAGTCAAAGGCTGTGTTACCTGGTCAACAACACCGGTACGCAATTACCGCGACTACAAAGAAACTGATTTTGGTGTTGCAGAAGCACATTGGCTCTTCGCACTCAATCGCGGCATCATCACTCCACCAGGACTTGATGAGCAATGGTTAATCTCATTAGCTCACGGGCAGATGGAGATCGATTTATTGGTTGAAGATTTCCGCGAATTCGCAGCAGCGATTAGAGCTTAAAAAAGAAAAGCCCCCGGTGTGAAAGGCACCGAAGGCTTAACTCGTGCGCGCGAAGGGATTCGAACCCCCTAACCTTCTGATCCGTAGTCAGATGCTCTATCCGTTGAGCTACGCACGCTTATTGAATTGTGTACTGCGAATCCGAATAGTACAGGGTTTTAAGTTTGCCAAAAACAGGCAGGAATAAGCCTAATTCAGTGCTGCTAGGAATCAACGCCAGTCTCACTCTTTGGTAATTGCTCAAGAGCAAGACTGGCGTTGATGTAATGACTAGATCAGTTTCCTGAGGAAAAAGCTGCATCAAAAGATGCAGCTGCTGGTTCGATCTCGCACATCTTTCGAATGAATTCCAACGATTCAGGTCCACCAATAAGGCGATCCATTCCTGCATCTTCCCACTCAACCGAGATTGGTCCGTCATATCCAATTGCGTTCAGCATACGGAAGCATGCTTCCCATGGGACATCACCGTGACCCACAGAGACAAAGTCCCATCCACGTCGTTGATCTCCCCAAGGTAGGTGAGAACCTAAACGACCGTTACGACCGTTAAGTTGCTTCACAGATTCTTTACAATCCACATGATAAATTCGATCTTTGAAATCCCAAAGGAATCCCACTGGATCAAGATCCTGCCAAACAAAGTGGCTAGGGTCAAAGTTCAATCCGAATGCTGGCCGATGCTTTATTGCATCCAAAGTCCGTACCGTTGTCCAATAATCGTAGGCAATTTCTGACGGATGAACTTCATGAGCAAACTTGACACCCACTTCATCAAAAACATCAAGAATTGGATTCCAGCGATCAGCAAAGTCCTGATAGCCAGCGTCAATCATTGATGGTGGCACGGGTGGAAACATTGCGAGTGTATGCCAAATAGATGATCCCGTAAATCCGATGACAACTTTCACGCCAAGTTTTGCGGCAGCACGAGCAGTGTCTTTCATTTCATTTGCGCAGCGCTGACGAACTCCTTCAGGATCTCCGTCGCCCCACAATCGTGAAGGTAAAATTCCTTTATGACGCTCGTCAATTGGGTGGTCGCATACAGCTTGTCCAACAAGGTGGTTTGAGATGGCAAAGACCTTGAGATTGTACTTATTCAAGATTGCATAGCGGCCCTCGATATAACCTGGTTCGTTGAGTGCGCGATCAACCTCAAAGTGATCACCCCAGCATGCAATTTCTAATCCGTCATACCCCCATGATGAGGCCAGGCGGCACATTTCTTCGAAAGGCAAATCAGCCCATTGGCCGGTGAAGAGCGTTACTGGACGTGGCATTTTATTCTCCTTCTATTTCACGTTAGTGAGTTGTGATTTATTTTCCGCACTTGCCTCAACCGCATCAAGAACTTGCTGCACATACAAGCCGTCAGCAAAGGAAGGAGATGGGTGTGAGTTCTTATCTATTGCGACAATGAAGTCATAAACTTCATGCGTAAAGGTATGTTCATAACCAATGATGTGACCTGGTGGCCACCAAGCAGCAACATATGGCTGGGCGCCATCGGTTGTCAGAATTTTTCTAAATCCTGCCTCAGAAGAAGGCGCTGTATGATCATGGAATAGCAACTCATTCATATCTTCGAAGTTGAAGTACAAACTTCCCTTAGAACCGTTAACTTCAATTGACATTGCATTCTTACGACCGGCCGCAAATCTCGTGGCCTCAAAAGTTCCAATGGCACCATTTTCAAAATTTGCAGTAAAGACTGCTGTGTCATCAACAGTTACCTGCCCTCGACCAGATGAAGTTCCTGCCGTAAGCCCGGTATACGCCGCTGGCAATGGACGCTCTTTAATAAAAGTTTTTAGTTGTCCGCTTACAGAAGTGATTTTTGAACCAGTCAAGAAATAGGAGGCATCGATGATGTGTGCGGCGATATCACCTAGTGCACCCGATCCTGCAGTCTTTTTATCAAGACGCCAAACCAGTGGAAATTCTGGATCGATAATCCAATCCTGCAAGTAATTGGCTCTCACGTGGAATATTGTTCCAAGCTTTCCAGCGTCAATAAACTGTTTGGCAACTGCTAGTGCAGGAACTCGGCGATAGTTAAAGGCCACCATTGATTTAATTCCATTTTTAGCCGCGATGGCTGCTGCGTCTGCCATTACCTGCGCCTCTTTGCCATTGTTTGCTAGTGGTTTTTCACAAATGACATGCTTACCTGCTTTAAGCGCAGCAACTGCGATTTCTTCGTGGGTATCTCCAGCCGTGCAAATATCAATGATATCGATATCACTTCGGGCAATTACTTTCTTCCAATCTGTCTCAGCCTCATTCCATCCAAAAGTTACACGAGCAGTTTCAAGCGCATCTTGGCTACGACCGCATATGACAGTCATTTCAATTGGTGGTGCGTCTGGAAAGAAGCGATTGACGCTTCTCCACGCATGTGAGTGCACTTTGCCCATAAAACCATAGCCAATCATCGCTACACGTAAAGTCTTTGACATCTTTCTGGCTCCTTTTCTATTAAGCGACACCTAGATATTTATTTTGCAGTTCAGCACTTGCGCGTAATTCCTTTGATGAGACTGTTGCCTGGATCTCACCATTAGAAAGAATCACAATTTCATCACAGAGAGTTGAAGCAAATTTGAGGTTCTGCTCGATTAGTAATATGCGCTGTCCTTCGTTAACTAAATTTTGTAGAGAGATAGCAAGATGCTCAACAATTGCTGGCGCTAAACCTTCTGAAGGTTCATCCATCAATAGAAGAGAAGGATTTGTCATGAGCGCCCGGCCAATAGCAAGCATCTGCTGCTCTCCGCCTGAAAGCATCGCTCCACCATTTTTTTTGCGCTCGGCAAGGCGGGGGAATAAGTCATAAACTTTTTTCGCGCTCCATTGACCGTTCCGCTTTTCCAGAATTCGCAAGTGTTCATCCACGGTCAGAGATGGAAATACTCGCCGACCTTGCGGAACATATCCGATGCCCGCATTAGCAATTTTTGTTGGAGATAGTCCTGTCAACGTTAGATTGCCATAGGTTATGGCGCCGGCGGTGGTTGGATTCATCCCCATAATTGCTTGCGCGAGGGTGGATTTACCCATTCCGTTTCTGCCCATGAGCGCAACAGGTTTATCCGAGACTTTTAGATTAACGCCATGAAGCACCCGCACATGACCGTATCCAGCTTCGACACCAGAAATGCTGAGATCACTCATGATTGCTCCCTAGGTATAGATCACGAACTGCCGAGCTTTCTCGGACTTCATCTGGAGAACCTTGCATAAAAATTGTTCCGTCGTGCATAACGATTACTTCGTCAGCGACAGCCAATGCGACAGCCATATCGTGTTCAATCAAAACTAGTGTGATCTCTTTTTCAAGTGACTTAAGCATCTCGACAAGTCGAACTCGCTCAGTTGGGCTAATGCCAGCGGCAGGTTCATCAAGCATTAAAATCTTGGGGCGCATTGCAAGCGCCATTGCTACCTCTAATTGACGAGATTCACCATGTGAAATATCTGAAACTAAAATATCTGCTTTCTTTGTAAGGTCAACTTTCTCAAGTAGCAAAGTACTATCAATTCGAAGTTGATCATCTGAAGCAGGATTTGCAAGCCAACTAATTTTATTCTCACCCATGGCTTGGCGCAGTGAAACATAGAGATTTTCACGGACCGTTAAACCTTGAAATAGTTTGGAAGTCTGGAATGTACGAGCAATTCCTAAATTGGCACGTCGATGTGCAGGTTGTTTTGAGACATCTTGGCCGAAGATTGAAATTGAACCACTACTTAATTGATATACACCGGTAACCAAGTTAAATAAAGTTGATTTCCCGGCTCCATTTGTTCCAATTATGGTTAATCGCTTTCCGTGGCTGACATCAAAGCTGATGTCAGCCACGGCGCGAATACCACCAAAGTTACGTGAAACACCACTCAGAGATAGAGCGTGAGCACCTGCTTTAGTGGTTATTGACATGATTGTTTACTTCACATCCGCACAAGAGTTAATGCGACCGAAGACCTTAGTGCCTTGAGCGACAGCATCCTGACGCTTAAGTGACTTGGTCTTGAATCCACCCTTGCCATCAGAAACAACCTGATAGATGAAGTTAGAAACAATTGCGTTGCGGTTCTTATCCATTGTGAGTGGACCTGTTGGGGTATTCCACTTCAGGTTAGAAAGAGCCTTACGGTATGCAGCTTGTCCGTTTGAAAGGTCACCCTTTACCTGTACGAGACCAAGCAACATTGACTTAGCGCTCATAAATCCAACAACACTGAAGATGTTTGGTCCAGTGCCAGCAGCTGTGAGCTGTGCCTTGAACTTATCCCATTCAGGTGAAGTATATGAATCGTCAGGAACTGGTCCGCCACCGATTGTGTTAAGTGCGGCATCGCCAATATCAGCCTTGGATCCAAGAACTGTTCCATCAACGAGGATTGCTCCACCTATCAACGGTTTCTTTAGACCGAACTGAGCAGCTTGCTTCAGGAACTGAACAGCATCTGCTCCACCAAGTCCTGCATAAATTGCATCTACATCTTTTGGAAGTGCTGCAATTTGTGATGAGTAATCCTTTGTGCCAAGTGCTGGCCATTGCGCGCCAACAATAACTCCGCCTGCAGCACAGAAGCCGGTTGCAAAACCACCAGCATTTGCGTATGGGAATGAGTAGTCATCAGCGATGATTGCAACTCTCCTATATCCGAGTTGATTGAATGCGATAGGTCCAACTCCACCTGACCACTGAGCGGCATCTCCATGGAAACGGAAGAAGTTTGCGGATGGGCTTTGGTTTGTTGCCTCAGAGGCAGAACCTGTTGTGTTAATGAAGGTAACCTTTGGATACTTCTTTGAAAGGCGAGCAATCGCTACGCCTTCGTCACCTGAAAGTGGACCGAAGAGAATATCTACCTTGTCCTTCTCGATGAGCTTCTTAGCTTTTTCAATTGCTAGCTGAGGTGTGGCATCGGTTGCTTCTTCGATGACCACAATCTTCTTTCCACCAACCATGCTATTGATTTCCTTGAGTGCAATATTTAGACCAATTGTGATCTGAGGTGCTGGACCAGCAAATGGCCCAATCGTTGCATTTAGATATCCGATTTTAATCGTACCGGCAGCTTGGCTAGAGGGCACTGCAATTAAGCCAGCTGCAAGTACGCCTGCGACAACACCAATAAAGGTGTTGCGACGCGTACGTAGTAACTTCATGAATCTCCCCTTGTTCATTTTGTAGTTGAAGAATTTCCTCAACTGCTTTGTCTGAACTGCCTCACGCTAGTTCTGGACAAATCTGCCTTCGTAAGAAGACAGAAACTTAAGCGTGCACTCATGATGCACCAGCCTTATTCGCACGGTAAGAGCGTATTTGCGCAGTAATACCCATCAACCCTTGTGGCGCAAGCATTAAGACAGCGATAAAAAGTACACCTGTCGCAGCTACATAATATTGTGTGTAATCTTGAATAATTGCTTCGAATACTGCAATGAGTACAGCTCCAACGAATGCTCCACCTAAATATGTTGCTCCACCGACTACCACGATGACAAGCAAGTCGATTGAACGAAGTAATCCCACGCTATCTGGAGAAATATTTGTAACATAGAAAACACCCATAACTCCTGAAATAGAAGCAATCAATGAAGAAAATACAAAAGCAATCATTTTCAATGGCATGGTCCGATAACCCAGTGAGATCATACGATCTTCATTATCACGCACACCCTTAAGTGCAATACCAAAAGAAGTGCTTTCGAGGAATTTACAAGAAGCAAACAGGGCTACTGCAATTGCTAAGAAGAGGTAATACAGAGGTTTAGTATTGCTAAAGTCAACTCCGATAACAATTGGGCTTGGAATACTGTTGATACCTGTATGACCATGTGTAATCTCTTGAGCTTGATTCGCAAATGAATACAGGCCTAAAGTCACGGCAAGTGTGAGCATAAAGAAGTACACACCTTTTGTTTTCAAAGCAATATAACCAATGATTACGCCAGAAAGCGTCCCCGCAAGGATTGCCAAAGGAACAGAAACTCCAAATTTAACGTGGTGGTACACAGAGCTAATGGCCACGATGTAGCCCGTAACTCCTGCGAAGAAGAGCTGTCCAAGAGACATCAATCCTAGATTTCGGTTGAGAAATGACATGCTTAGTGCGGTAACACCAAGCCACAAAGCGCGAGAGCCACCACTGGAAACCCAAAAATCAGGATCAGGAGTTATATATGGAAATACTAAAGCGAATCCAATAATAGTGGCCAGAAGGATGCGTGTTCTTGTCATTCTTTCCTCCCCAATATTCCTTGAGGACGAAATGCGAGCACGAGAATCAACATCGTGAAAGTAATAATTCCTGCATAGGTTGGGAAATAGCCCACTGCAAACTGGCCAATAACGCCGACCAAGAATGATCCAATTGCTACACCACCAATGGAGCCAAGTCCACCAATAATGACAACTTGAAGTGAGAAGAGTAGGTAATCACCGTCTGAGCCCATACCAAATGAGTTTGTCGTAGCACCCACTGCTCCTGCAAAACCTACAAGGAGTGATCCCAAGAAAAATATCCAAATAAAAACTGCTTGAACATTAATGCCTAGCGCTGAAACCATATCGGTGTCATCCACGCCAGCTCGAATTATTGCGCCATAGCGCGTTTTGGATATAAAAATCCAGAGTCCTGTCGCCACCAACAGAGCCAGGATGAGTACAAATATTCTGAAGAAGGGGTAAGACAGTTGGATCCCTGGAATTGGAATTGCATGCGACAACTGTTTTGGAATATTGGTTTGATAATACTCGCCACCAAAAATCGCAAGCATCGCTTGAGCAAGTACAAGTGAAACTCCCAATGTAATCAGAGCTACCCGAAGCTCTTCATATTGAAATTTGCGCAGTAATAAAACATAAACAAGAGTTCCAAATACACCCAATGTAAGTGAGCCAGCAAGTGCGCCGTAGAGCCAGTTATGAGTTTTATCAGCGATTGTCCAGGAGACATAACCAGCCAATAAATAGAATGCACCGTGCGCCAAATTGATGACGCGCATCAACCCAAAAATCAAAGTCAATCCGCTAGCAACCAGAAAATACAATCCAGCGAGAGTAATCCCATTAAGGAAGGTAAAAATGACCTGCGTCACAAATACTCCTCCCTCTGCATACTCCACCTTGTATATATCCCTGTATACAAGCCGAACAAGGGGTAGCTCGTCAATGGGCTTAGCCGGGAAGTTTGAGCGTGATTCATATCTGATCTATCCCTGATCCCCAAAAAATGGAGCCATCGAAGCGACAATCTCCAGCATATTTACTCGTAGATGGCCCAGGTGGCCATCTACTGAATTCCTAATAGCGCTCATATCTTTTCCAATGATCGCGCGTGCGATTTCGGTGTGCTCGTCTGAGCATGTCAGCAGGTCACGTGCACCGGAAACGGAGCGTGCCCAAAAGCGCTGAATCCGTCTACGGGTAACTCGTGAGACTTCTGCAATAATTTCATTATCAGCCGCTCGCACAATCGTTTCGTGAAATATTTTGTCGTGAATCATCCAGCCATCGCGATCATTTTTTTCCGCAGATTTAGACATATTCTCTGCTGATTCTTTGAGAATTTGAGCACCAGCATTATCTATATTTTTACTTGCACGTTGAAACATATATATATCGCAAAGAATGAGAAGATCAATAGCTTCTTCCACATCTTTTGCATTTAACATAGCTACTGTAAAACGACCTGCTTCACCGCGTTTTACAATTCCTTCCGTTTCTAAACGTTTTAAAGCCTCACGGACAGGAGTTCGACTCACACCAAGTTCGGCAGCTAGTTTATTTTCTGATATTTGAGAATTTGTTGGAATGCGAAACGATGTGATGGCAGCAATAAGCCATTCATATGCGTCATCACCAAGAGAGTCCGAAGTTTTCGGATCTAACTTAGCAACGCTTTTCTTTACTGCCATTACTTAACTCCTTATTATCTTAAGTTTCTCAATCAGACGCGATTAAGAAATTCTCTATTCTTTACATTGACAGGAACTTTCATTAATTCGAGGACGCCCTTGGATACGTGGGTGCTGAAACGATGAAATGCTTCCTCGCCTTTCGCCTTTGTTGCGCGCATCGGATTTCCAATAATCCCATTGTCAACAAACTCATGATGATCCATAGGGAATTGGAAGTATTGGTAGCCCTCAAACTCCACATCGGGCATACCATCATCTTTCGAGAATGATTTCGGTAAGAATGCTGGTGTATGAGCTCGCGTATCAACCGCGCGCTCCATACGCACTAAATCATCATTCCAGGCCATATCTTGTGAAGTTTCGAGCTCGCTGGAGTGCCATCCTGGTGTTTCTTCTGGTGGATTTTCCATCAACCCTGCAAGAACACCGGTGTACCGCTCCATATATGGCTTTACAAAGCCGATGAGGGCATTGGTTTCGTAGCGCAATTTACGTAGTACTGGGTCAACAACCTTGATATTGGAGCCATGGCCATTTACAAAAATCACTCTGTTGAATCCATGGTGAATTAGAGAACGCGCAACGTCGTACATCAAATTATTGAGCGTCTCTGCGCGGACGGTAATAGTTCCGCGTCCTTGTCCAGGTCCATACATATGTTGAGGTGAATAACCCGTCCAGATTGGTGGTGTGTGCAAAATTCCAATCTGCTCTGACACTCGTGCTGAAACTTCAACAGCAGTAATTGTGTCTGTGTACAAAGGTAGATGTGGGCCATGTTGTTCGGTACTAGCCATTGGCACAAGCACAACATCTTTTTCTGCGAGATATTCATTTATATCCACGTAGGTAAGGTCGGCTATGTTCCATGAACGGAACTTGTTGCGGAAAGCATCATCCCCCGTTGTAATGTGTGGCACTTTTCTTGGAGGTGTTATATAGCTAGTCATTTCTGCTCCTTTATCCTATTTATTCTCTTGTTTAATAAGTGTTAAAAAACTGCGTGCTACGGCGATACCAAAATCATCAGAATTGGCATGCAACGGTAATTTTTTCACTGGAATTTCTGGGTTGATGTGCTTCATAAGCTCTGACTCAAAGGTTGCATCTGCTTCTCGATCCCAAAATACGCCTCCTGGAACATTGGGAATTGAATAGCCTTCACCAGGTATAACTATCTCGACAGGGCCTTGTGAGGTATTTGCGCATTCAGCAAAGTAAGCACCTAACTTACCCATCTCATCTTTAGAGCAACGCGCGAGAGCAAACTCAGGATTGTGATCATAAATTGGACGATTCTTAAACTCATTGGTGATCGATGTCGTGTGATGTACAGAGAAATCAACACATGCTGGTACAAGAATTTGCGGAATTCCGAGCGGGCCCACACGCTTCATTCTTTTGGGTCCACCATAATGAATTCCACCCACAAGCGTTCCAACGATTTCCGACGGCGTGAAGTCAATAACCCCAACAAATTGCCCTGCTTCAGCAAGCTCTTCCATTGCAGGACCGCCCACTCCATTTGCGTGGAATGTAACTACCTCAAACCCTGATTTTTCTAATTCATTTTGTAAGGCCATTACGGCAGTTGTTGTGTTCCCTAGCATTGTCACTGCAACATATTTACTGCCAGCTGGCGGTGCTGCTAATTCATGACCATGTTGGACCAATCCAGCCATTGCAGCGACAGCATTGTCGTAGATTGTTTTAGAGATATGGTTTAAGCCTAAAATATCGATAACCGTGTGCATCACGAGCATGTCACTTGTTCCAACTAGCGGACCAAACTCATGTCGCCCAGACGCTATGGGTGATAAAACCAATTTCGGGATTCCAATCGGCAAGGTCATAAGTGCGCCAGCTCCCATGACGGAGCCCTCAGCGCCACCGATACCGATGGCGCCAAGGACTTCACCCTTTGAATGTAGTTCTCTTACTTTTTCTATAACAAAAGTTCTCATTCGCTCAACCGCTCGTCCACGAGTTCCGGAGTTCTGTAACTCGAGCAGAGTGATACCACCGAAGATTGCTAGATCCTCATGTGAAATATCAGGAGTTATTCCAAGCGGTTCGCCCAAAATTCCTGTGTCAATCACAGTTGTCTTAATTTCGAGACGATTTAATCCGTCGCGAATATAAGCCGCCTCAGGACCCTTAGTATCTAAAGTGGCGATGATGAGAACTGATTTGCTCACGATGATTAAATCAATGGAAGCAAATGCTTAGCGTTCTCTTCAACCAGCCAGTCATAGAACGATTCTGTAAGAATGTTTGAACCATGGTCGATGATGAACTTAAGTTGTTCTGGGCTGATATCCACGTTATCGAAGTTTGTCTCCAAAGCATTCTTATGGTGGTTAGCAGGTGTGCGATCGATTGGAGCGACGAACTCTGCTGTCAGAGCTCCGTCATATCCAATGCTCTTGAGTGTTGAAACTATCTTCTTCCAGTCGTAATCACCGTGACCTGCAGGCATGCGATTATTGTCGGCAACATGGAAGTCGGTGAGGCGACCCTTTGTGCTTCGAATAGCTTCGTACAGATCTGCTTCTTCGATGTTGATATGGAAGGCGTCAAGACATACCCCGCAATTAGGGCCAGTGGCCTCAGCAAGAGCCATAGCTTGCTCCGCGCGGTTAATAAAGTAAGTTTCGAAACGATTAAGTGGCTCAATCGCTAAACGTACTCCAGCTTTTTCTGAATGTTCATAAATTTCTTTCATCGATTCAACAGCCCACTTCCACTCCTCTTCAGGTGTGGCATCCGCAACTATTTTTCCCACTGTTGCAGGGACGATTGTCATTTCATATCCATCAAGTTCTTTCACCATAGTGATGCAGTCTTTTGTGTATTGAACTGACTTAGCGCGTTGTCCAGGATCTGCTGCGACAAGATTTCTCTCGCCAAGCATGAGAGTTACAGAACCCCAGCACTTAAGACCATGGTCATCAAGAAGTTTCTTGGTGTCCTTACTACCATTTTGTCCAAATTGCTCTGGTTCACCGCTGATCTCGATGCTCTTGTAGCCATACTTGGCTAGACGCGCAATCGTCACCTTTATTGGCTCGGCGCGCATCCAGTTATGCATTGATAGATGCATGATTCTCCTTTCAAAAAGAATCGGAAGGGTTACTAGTAACGCCTGTTCTTCGGAGGACCAAATCCAAGTTTTCCTGGATTTAGGATTCCATCCGGATCCCATGCGTCTTTTACTCCAAGGAGTAAATCAAATGCGGCGCCATGCTGTACTCGCATGAAGCGCCCGAGCTTTAACCCAACACCATGGTGTTCATTGAGTGAACCCCCGTTATCGAGGCTGGCCTTAATCGCAGCATCCCAAACACGGTCGTGAAGAGCAATAGCCTCTTTTGGATCTTCTGGGCCATTATCAATATAGAAGCGGTCATAAATCATTCCACCCCACGGGAACCAGTGTGAAAAATGCGCTGTATAGCGGGCTTTATATTCAGAGAATCCTTCTTCTATGGCTTTCTTCTTTGCCCAATAAATCTTCTCTAAATCCTCAAATCGAGCGCATGTATCTGTTGTTCCAAAGATTTGAGGGGGTGCAGGAATGTTGCCATGTTTAAATGGTTCGTACTTTCCATCCCACCACATCTTGCCGATTTCTGGACCATAAGACTTTCCGCCTACTGCTTCGCATAATTTTGCAATCTCTGCACTTTCTAGGGCTGTAAGTGCCTTAGTACCGTCACACATAATGATGATCAGTACTCCTTCTACGCCTAAATTAAGCCACGAAGAAAGTTTTGCACTATCTGCTTCATCGTACAAACGAATAACTGCAGGACGCCAGCGGTCAGTCATGATGCGGCGAGCGGCTTCAATACCTTCTGAAATATTTTTAAATCCATAAGAAAGAAATTCCATTGATTCTGGAATTCTTTCAATACGCATAGTGGCTTTAGTAATAATTCCAAGAGTGCCTTCTGAGCCTACAATCGCTTGAATAATTCCTGGCCCAGATGCATGGCTAGGCACCTTCATAGTTTCAATGAGTTTTCCTGGTGGGACAGCTGCTTCTAATTGCAATACAAGATCTTCAGCTTTTCCGTACTTAGTTGAGACGACTCCTGATCCTCGTGCTGCTAAGTAACCACCTAGAGTTGCGCCGAAATGAAATGAGCCTGGATAGTGTGGCATTGTTAAACCTTTTGCATTGAGAATTTTCTCGAGCTCTGGTCCTTCAATTCCTGCTTCGGCGGTAACAACCATAGAGAGTTCATCAATGTGTAAAACTTTATTAAGTCTACGCAGATCCATTGCAATGCCGCCGTAGATGGCAAAGGTTCCACCTTGCGTACCTGATCCACCACCACGTGGTACAACTGGAATCTTGTACTCGCATGCGATACGTAGTACTTCTGCAACTTCTTCGGCAGAACCTGGACGCACATAAAGGTCAGCGGTAGGAACGGGTAATGACTTGTATTTGAGATACTGGGAAATCCATGACCAATCAGCAGACTGTTCGTGTAGCAATTCTGCATCTGTATTTACATTGCTTGGCCCAACAATGGTTGCGATTTCCCGTTGAACTTGAGCAATCAAATACTGGTCGCGAATAGCGCTCTGTTCCATCTCCCTCTTTTCGTACACCCGGCTCTCCCTCATTCCCTCACATACCTAGACTTCGTATTCCAACTTGTATACAAGTAGGGAATCTAGGTCCTCGGCCAACCCCCGTCAAGGGAGTGGGCTGGGTGATTTCAAGCGAGAATTTTGCCTGGATTGAGGATGCCTTGCGGGTCCAGCGCCCTCTTTATCGAGTGCATGACCGCAATCGCTCCTGGGCCAGCCTCCTTTTCAAGGGATGAAATCTTGCCGGCACCGATTCCATGCTCACCGGTGCACGTCCCACCCATACCAATAATCGCATCCGTCAGGTGATGGGTCAGTTCGCGCACCTCAGGCAGCTCTTCCGGCTTCTCTGGATCGGTAATAATGAAAGCGTGGAAGTTTCCATCTGCGACATGGCCCAAGATTGAAAAGGGGAATGGGCTCTGGCTCAGAACGCTTTCAGTGAGTGCAACAGCCTCTGCCAATTTAGAGAGTGGGACTGCTGCATCTGTGCTGATTGCACGTTTTCCAGGATAGGCAGATATCCCCGCCCAATATGCATTGTGTCGAGCTTGCCACAATTTACGACGCGCACCTTCTTCTGAAGTCCATTCAAAATTTGTACCTTTAAATTCTGCAGCAATCTCTTGAACAATCTGAGCATCTTCTTCAACACTTCTTGGACTCCCATGAAATTCAAAGAGCAAAGTTGGAGCCTCTTCTAAGTTGAGTCCATCGTGTGCATTTACATTCTTGATGCATTGTGCATCTAAAAATTCACAACGGGCGATTGCAATACCCGAGCGAACTATTGCAATCGCTGCTTCTACACCATCGGCTAAAGTTGGAAAACGGGAAATGGCAGCAGCCATTTTTTCGGGAATTCCAAAGACTCGTAGAGAAATTTCAGTTACGATGGCAAGTGTTCCTTCAGAACCAACAATAAGTCGAGTCAAGTCATATCCAGCAGATAATTTTCGAGTTTCACGCCCCGTATGAATAATAGTGCCATCTGCTAATACGGCAGTTAATTTAAGTACATTTTCACGCATTGATCCGTAACGCACTGTCGTCGTTCCAGCTGCACCTGTTGAAACCATTCCACCGATAGTTGCATCAGCGCCTGGATCTACTGAAAAGAAAAGACCATCTGATGAAATTTTCTTATTCAAGGCCATGCGCTTTACTCCAGCTTGCACGCGCACAGTTAAATCATCTGGGCTAATCTCAAGAATTTTATCCATCGCGCTCAGATCGAGAGAAATACCCCCAAATATGGGTAATACATGGCCTTCGAGAGATGTACCTGCACCAAATGCCACAACAGGAATGTCATGTGTATTGCAGTACTTCAAGACCTCGGAGACTTCTTCAGTTGACTGCACGGTGACAACAGCAGATGGCTTTACTGGCGGGAAGGCTGATTCATCTCTGCCATGAAGATCTAGAACAGAGTCATTGGTGGAAATGCGGCCGCCAACGAGGGCACCAAGGTCAGAAATCTGTTCTGGGGTGAGTTCTTTACGTGTTCGCATCTTTTTATTTTGGTACGTTCAAACTGTGGAGTCCGCCATCGACTGCTAACACTGTTCCCGTTGTTGATTTTTGTCCTGGGTGTGCTAAATAAATAATTGCATTCGCTACTTCTTCCGCACTGACAAGTCTGCCGATCGGTTGACGTGCTTCAAGCGCTGCACGCTCCTTAACTGGATCTGCAGACTGTGATAGTAACCGCCCAACCCACGGAGTATCCGCAGTCCCTGGGTTTACACAATTAACTCTAATTTTTTCCGAAAGTAAATCTGCTGCCATTGCAAGAGTTAAAGACAAAACCGCACCTTTACTCGCACTATAAATTGCACGATTAGGTAGACCAACTGTTGCTACTACAGAACAAGTATTAATAATTGCCGCATCTGTGCTGAGGCGCAAAAGTGGAAGGGCGGCAGCACTTACTCTCGATGTTCCAATCACATTAATATTAAGAACTTTATTCCACTCTGCCGTAGTCGTTGCCTCTACACCACCTTGTGCGCCAATTCCGGCATTATTAACAAGTACATCAATTTTTGAAACCTTACTTGCAATACCTTCAAATGCTCTTTTAACAGATTCATCGTTACCAATATCGCATTCGATCCATGTACCCACACCATTATTTTCTAATTCGCCAGCGCTGAGATCTAGCCCAAAGATTTGAGCTCCTTGAGCGCTTAACTTCTTCGCGACAGCCAAGCCAATTCCCGATCCGGCTCCTGAAATCACGACCGCAAAGCCTTGAAAATCGGTACTCATCTACCTCTTGCCTTTCACATAGGCAACGAGTGGCGATTCAATCTCGCCAATCCCCTCAATCCCAGTGCGCAGAATATTTCCAGCACGCAGATACTTGGGGGGCTTGAATCCAAGACCTACCCCGAATGGAGTTCCTGTATTGATGATGTCTCCAGGATGTAGCTCCATAAATTGGCTTATGTACCAGATGATGTGATTAATCCCGAAAAGTAAATCGTTGGTATTTGAATCCTGTCGCATTTCACCATCAACGCTGCACCATAAGCGAAGATTAGAACCATCAATTTCATCTGGTGTTACAACGCATGGCCCAATCGGATTAAAGGTTGGGAAAGATTTACCTTTCACCCACTGACCTGAGCGTTCGAGTTGCCAATGCCGTTCACTTACATCTTGGCTAATGGAATATCCCAAGATATGTTGGGCTGCCAGCTCTGGCGATTCAAGATATAAGGCGCTACTGCCAATAACGATTGCAAGTTCAACCTCATAATCTGTGGCATCACTATTGGGCGGTATCACTATCTCATCGTTTGGGCCAACAACGCTGTCAGGTGCCTTCATAAAAATAATGGGTTCTTTTGGTGTCTCGGCATTAGATTCTTTTATATGGCCTAAATAGTTTAGTCCTACACAAATTACCTTACTTGGATTCTGGATTGGGG
>Ga0194037_1000645_pt1 | contig 26875 bp, 23 predicted proteins | sample JunL306m_MetaG_FD_148653 | JGI IMG/M metagenome (GOLD analysis project Ga0194037, IMG submission 148653) | Anoxic zone freshwater microbial communities from boreal shield lake in IISD Experimental Lakes Area, Ontario, Canada - Jun2016-L304-6m | ecosystem: Environmental > Aquatic > Freshwater >...
AAACCCTGTACCATGTTATCAAACGGGGTAAAAACCACCAATAAGCATTCGGTCGCTCTTTTCAGCTCATTGTTAAGTTATTCCAGAGTTTCTAACATACAGAAAAGAAGGGACTTCCTGAATTGTTATCAAAGATGATATGGTAAATGTACCCCTCTTTGCAGGTGATACGCACAATGTCGTTCATGTTCCACATAGGCAAAAAATCAGTCTAAAGGTTCAATCTCTATGGGTCATATTCCCCGCCTCTTGAGGCGTAAAGTATTATAGAGTTGTCTTCAAAATACCCCGCTGCTTGCGGCGGGGATTCTTTATTTTCCTGACCTCTTATTGCCAGCATCCAGTCTGTTTCAAGTTCGGCAATTCTGAGGTCAACCCACTCCCTTACCAGTTTTACTGCTGTTTTTGAACTGAGATCACCTCGTAAAATGTTCCCCTGAAAATCAATAACCGCTTTCTTGCCCTGAAATTCCGCATGAAAATGAGGAGGATTGTGCTCTTGATGAAACATCCTTTAGATGATTCCGAAAAATCCGGGGATTTCAGGCATATTCTAACTATAAACTATAAAATCAGTTATGAATAATGAGCCAAGTATGTGACTGCAGGAACTGGCTCCGCACGTGTAAAATAGCTTTTATCTGTGACATGAGAAGCGTTTGCAGATTTCTTGTCAGAAACAGTATATTGTATTGCATTTGCAACGCCAATATGATTATAGCAGGACGTATGAAAAGCGCATCATTACCGTCACTCCGCGTCGAACCCGAGCTTCGCCAGGCAGCCGAACAGGCTCTGCAGCAGGGGGAAACCCTCTCTTCATTCATCGAGGCATCGCTTCGGGCAAACATCGAACGTCGGCTCAGTCAGAAGGAGTTCATTGCCCGAGGGCTTGCGTCACGGGAGCGTGCCCGCAGAACCGGAGAGTATGAGGATGCTCAGGTAGTCGTGGACCAGCTTCAGAAGATGCTCCTCGAAGAAAAAAAGAAGAGGCAGTGAAATTCACCGTCCGCTTTACCCCCGAAGCGAAAGACGACCTTGTCCGGCTCTATACATTTCTTCTTGAAAAAGATCTGAAGGCTGCTGAAGAGGCGCTCGATGCACTGTCGAAGGGGTTCGATTTTTTAAGGGAATTTCCTTTCAGTTGCCGCAAAGCTGTCCCGGAAAATCCGTTGCTTCGGGAACTGCTCGTTTCATTCGGAAACTCGGGTTATGTCGCTCTCTTCGAAATTGAGGATCAGGCTACTGTAACCATTCTCGCAATACGCCACCAGCGGGAGGATGACTATTATTGATCTTGGCGAAACCGCAGAAGGAAGATATTGGGATGAAAAACAGAAGTGTAAATTATTCGGGTGAACTCATGAATCAATCGAAACTTCAGGTGCTTTTGAAACGTAGAGTTATCGCTGGTAATACAGTAAAAATATCAGGATAGAGAATGCACCGAAATTGGTTTACAACAGTCAGCAAGATATATTGGCTACAGGAGTAAGGGATTCGAAAGTGAGAATATTGAGTGACTTTTTACCCCTTGTCAGTTTCTCTTTTTGTGTTCATTATAAGCCTCAGGCAATCGACATTTTTCTTGATCATGCCATGATGAGCTTATTTTTCCTTAAAACCCCTGTGCGGGTACAGATTGCATTATAAAGGCTAACCTACTTTCATTCGGAATTACGCATGCTGGGATTAAAACTTAGGGATGAATTTCTTGGGGCGCACATGCCTGGCACCGCAATTTCGTTGACAACAAGCGATAATAAAGGCGCCGCACAGAGGCCTGCTGATTACATTTTGTCGATCACCTGGCCCACTGCTGATATCCAGACAGCCCTGAAGGCGCTCTGCCTGAAAAACAGTGGGCGTCCGGTCGTTCTCATTGGAGGTCGTGGCCGAGGCAAATCGCACATTATGGCGGTGATGCATCATGCTCTTCATTCTCCTGAGCTTGTGGAATCCTGGCTCAAAGAGTGGGGTGGAAAGCTTGGAAGTAATGAGCTGAACAAGCTGGAGCTGCTCAAGGGGTATTTTCCCATCTCCGAGCCTGTGCAAAATCAGGAATATCCGCTTCTCTGGGATCTGTTGTTTGAACGTCATCCGAAAGGAGAGTATTACCGAGGCCATTTTGAAAGCATGCATCAACCATTCCCTCCCCGTACTCTGCTGGAGAAGATGTTTGAAGAGCAGCCCGTTGCTTTAATCCTTGACGAATTTCAGACCTGGTATACCGGTCTGCCTGATAAAAACCCTGCAACCGGCCTATTGCTCAAGCAGTATGCTTTCAACTTTATACAGATTCTCTCTGAAATTTCAGTTGATCGCCCGGAACTGCTTATTTTTGTGATCTCGGTGCTCAATAATGAAAATGATGCCTTTCAGCAGGTACATCGGCAATCACCAGTTATCATTGATTTTCGGGGACCGTCAGCCAAGCAGGATCGACAGAAACTTCTTTTGCACAGGCTTTTTGAAAATCGGCGTAATATTGAGCAATCCAGCATCATCTCAACGGCCACTACCTACTCAACCGAGAGGTTTCGCTTGCTCTATCCCAACAAATCTGAAGCTGAAAAAGAACGAATTCAGCATGAGGTCTTTAGTTGCTGGCCCTTCAGTCCTGAGCTGCTCGACCTTCTTGAAGACCACATTTTGCTCTCTTTGGCGGCACAGGAGACAAGGGATCTTATCCGGATTCTTGCCCAGGTATTTCGCAGTCGCGGGGAAGCTGTCCCGGTCATCACACCCGCTGATTTTTTTGTTGATGGAGAATCGGACGAAGTACAGACACTTGTTGACTCCATCGCAGTTCAGGCAGGTCAGGAAAAACTCCGCCAGATTGCCCAACGAAACCTTTTTACCGTGCGTGAATCTGGCACCAATGTCCCCAATGTTCGTGAACTTGTCAGCTCAATCTGGATGCGCTCTATCTCTCCCGGAAAAAATGCGGGTGGAACCCCGGCGGAGCTGCACCTTGATATTACTCGTGGCGTTTTTATCGACAACAACTCCTTTCAGGCAGAATTGGCTCTGCTCATTGAGAACAGTGTCAATATTCATGGTGACGAAGTGCCGGGCGGGCCTCTCTGGTTTGGAATCAACGAGAACCCTCGCGCAAAAGTACGGGCATGTGCCAAAAACGACAAACTCTGGCATCTCAATGCGGTTCAAACGGGAGGCACAATCCTCTATCCTGGTCAGGATATCCAGTGGATTCGGAAAAACCTGAAATATGAACTTGCAGGTCAGGATACTCGCGAAAATATCTCTCGAATTATTGTTCTTGGTCCGAACTGGCGTGATGATCCCTGGGCCGAGCTTGACGAAACTGACAACCCTTCAAAATGGGACAGACCGGTGCTTCTGGTCATTCCTGAAAACATAGAGAGCGGTGAATTGAGTGCAGCACTGGGCCTATGGCTGGCAAAGCACGTCCAGAAAAGGCGCAACACCATTCGTTTTTTGCTTCCATCCGCCGATATGCCAGGCATCTACAACGATGAAGAGCTTCTCTACTCTGCCCGTTGCAGCTACCTTTGTTCGCCTGAAGGTTGGGGCTCCGACCCTGTATATCGAGCTTTACACCAGGATTTCAACAGACCTTTTCGTACATCGTTAAAGTCTCGCTGCAATCGTCTGGCTCTCTTGCGAAAATGGAATTTTCAGCAACCACAGCACTGTATTTTTGATGTCGAAAAAATAGCTGCGCAAGGTGGAGAGATTCCGCCCGCTGTTGAGGCAAAGATTCTCTCTGACCTTTTTGACAAAAGTGAATTCCACTCTTTTGTACTGCAACGAGCAAAAGACTCCGATTTCATCGGCTCACTGCTCGACGATCTGATTGAGCCACCACCACCAAATGCAGGAGAGGCAATTCCCTTTCTTGGTGAGACAAAAATCCATGAATTTGTGCTTGAAATTGCCGCCTCAGGGGATATTGTGCTTAATGTTGATGGCAGATGGATAGTCCGGCGCTCTGAAGATGGTACCGATAAGGAGGCATTATACTACTTTAAGTCCAACGCATTTCGCACTGGTCAGGAGATGCGCCAGATTCAGCTTGGGCTGCCTGGAGCTGTTGGCGGTGGAACCGTTACAGCCACGCATGTTCCTGCTGCTGTTGCTGTTGTTCAGCAAGAGAGCACAGAGAGTAAGCCGTACTCATCTTTCGGATCCGGGGGAGGTATCATCAGTGGAATCGGTGGTCAGAATGCTGATGGTGAAATTACCCGGCCAAGACCCCTTCCTGTCGCCAGCAACCGTAAATCTGCTGAGCCAGCAACCGGTATCAACCTCTCAGGCTGTTTTGAGTCATGGGGAGTCTCTTCGGATCAACCGATTGAAACTGCACGCATTGAATTTTCTGGCCTTACCTCTCAGCAGATCAAGCAGATTCTGCAGCGCATTCCCTCTTCATTCAAAGCGACACTCGATATCACTTGGCGTGGGGGTGTGCAATGACCGAGGCTGTAAACTGGAACACTCTCATTTTCGGTGTGCACGAACCCGCAATTGCATGGGTAAAGATATTTTCCGCACTACTCTCTCTCGCCCGGCAGAGTTCATCGCCGGTTACGCTTCATGATGCAACCGTCACCCCTGACCGTCTGTTGTGTGAAGCCGCGTGGGAACTCTGGGAAGCCTTTCCCCTGACAGCAGTAAAAACTTCCTCCAGTCTCAAAGAGTGGACACGTCAAAGTCCGGGGAAGGCTGTTCTCATCCTTGACGCGCTTTCATTACGGGAGTTGTCGATTCTGCTTGGCGCTGCAGAAGCAAGGGATATCCCGCCGCTGGAGGTCAAAGTTACTGGTTCAGAGTCTCCCTCAACCACCGACCACTTTGCCAAAGCCATCGGGTTGCCATCAAGAAGCGCCTTGGCCAACGACGGAAAACCTGGCACCCTGTCACTTTTTGACGGCAATTGTTTTACGGATGTGCTCAGTATGCCATTCGAGGATTGTGCCATTCCTCCTGCACCAAACATAGTGGTCTGGCACTCCTGGCTTGATGACCTGATTCACCTTCAACTGAAAAATCCTGACCAGATCGCCAGCATCTGCTCAACCATTTTGCAGAGCGACGGCTTTTGGAGTTTTATCAACAAGCTTCGGCAGGGAAGGGCTCTGGTTATCACTTCAGACCATGGGTATGCCGTCAGTAAACGCTTCTCTTCTGAAATTGAAGAACCGGCAGCAATAGAGACATTAAGAAAAACCTTTGGAGCCTCACGCAACAAGGTAGTCGCTAACATAGGGCAAAAAAAATTTATGCCTCCAATTGTCATGATCCACAACAATCAGCAGATCATTATGGGGCAACGCAAATGGAAGGTTCAGGGTGGATTCCCCAATGTATGCCATGGAGGAATGACTTTACTGGAAGTTGCAGTACCCTGGATTGAGTTTTCCGCACTATAATGTTCCGACTATGCTGACTATTAAGATATTTTTTTATGAATGATAGCGCTGGGCAGCTCCGCATAGAGGATATAACGGCCTATATCCGTAAAACAGGGTGGACAAAGCTCGACCATCCAAATCCATCATTACTTGTCTACCAGTACGAGCGTAGCGACGATTTCAACCATGAAATCAAGCTTGTTCTGCCAAATGGAAACGACTATAGCGATGCCGTTGCCAAAATCCAGTCAGCGGCCAAACTTATTGCAGCGCTTGAGCAAATTTCCGTTTCCGATATTGTTCAGAAAATCAAAAAGAGTTCGCAAGATATAGCTGCAGCAAAATCACTTCGGGCCGTAACCGAATCGCAGGAAACTGCAATAATTGGTAAAATCATACAGTTAAAAGCTGAATCACTCGACAGTGCCGATGATTCGGGCGAATCCGACGGACGGCAGGTCATTATTGCGTGGGATATTGGCAATAACCGCAAGGTCAATATCAAGGTCTCCCTGAGCCCGGAGAATTACCGCACAGCCTGTGATGCTCATAAAGACAACAAAACCGTATCAGTCATGGGGCGGCCCGAAAAAGTCGGCAAATCGTGGGTATTAACCTCACCGGCAAATTTTGCCATCAATGAAACCGGCGCATAGGAATGGATTTATTCGGTCACGTTCATGAATCATCAACCGACTACCCGAAAAAGAGCGGGCGCAAAACGAAGGCTGACAAACAGGCTGACCTGCTCCCTGAAAAACTGGGTAAAGCGATAAAGCTTCCTGTCCCGGACTTTTCCGATCCTGACCGCAAGCTCACCTGCCTTGAAGCGGATTTTCCCATAGCGCAGATCAACGCGCTCTCCATTCTTGAAGGCAACGCCGGAAAGCCGATCTACCAGATGTCGAAATGGTGGGCCCGCCGTCGGTCGAGTGTTTTCCGCTCCATGCTGATTGCGGCGGCAACCGAAGCACCGGACGATCCCAACGAAGCCGCCAAGCGGGTGTGGGAGCACTACTACTGCAACCATCAAAAAGCAGGATCATTCAAAAAGCTCCGTGTGCTCGACTGTTTCATGGGCGGCGGTACCACCCTTGTTGAGGGTTCCCGCCTCGGTATGCAGATGACCGGCGTTGACCTCAATCCGGTGGCCTGGTTTGTGGTAAAAAACGAACTGGCGTGCAGCGACCCGGAGCAGGTCAAGGCGCTCTTTGCCTTCATTGAAGCGCAGGTCAAACCGCAGATCCAACCATTCTATACCACAACCTGCCCGAGAGGTCACAAAGGGCGCTGGATAGATATCGAAAGTGGTGCACAGGTTGAGATTGACCCGATAGCCTTGCCCCCGGAACAGCGCTTCCGCTACCGTTGGGAAGGGCCAGAGGTGATCTACACCTTCTGGGCCAAGCACGGCCCCTGCCAGGCCAAAGGGTGCGGCCACCGTACTCCGATTTTCCGTACCCCGGTTATTGCCGAGAAAAAGCTTTCCACCGGGTATGCCGAGCTGACCTGCCCCGGATGCGGCACAACCTTTCATGCTGAACTTGGTGAAACCCGCATGGCCCCCGGAGCAGAGCGCATTATTGTGAAAGGGGACATACCCTTTACCGAGATGACGCAGCAGTTTGCACGCCTCCTGAACGACTACGACAAAGGCAACGCCTCCGACACCTTTGAGCGTGCCCTCACCCTGAAAGCAAGGGGAACGGAAGAGCCAGGGCTGCACTGCCCGGCATGTGGAGTCTTTGCCGGAAAGCGCCTTGTTGACCAGTTTATGCGCCACGCCCAGCCTGCACTTGGCGCCACAGCACGAAAGAAAAAGGAGTTTGGTATCAGGAACAAGCCGGTCCAGATGTATCTGCTCATCCATCCCGAATGGCTGAAAGGGGCATCAGGTTTTGACGGGGAGAGGGAGTTTGGCGGATGGGCCGGAGCACCGGCAGAGGCAACCGCCGACTGGTTCACGAAACGGCTCGAGAATTTGTGTGTTGTTGAGGTTCGGGGGGCGTTGCTGCCGGAGGAGGTGACACTTGATGACGGGACGGTGATTGAGACCGGGTTGGGTACGGTGCATCGCAAGGCGCATTTTACCTGTGCCTCCTGCGGTCGTGATGGTAACACACTCGAATCGGTGCGTCCAACCGGGCACACGGCTTCAGTTGCAACTTATGCCTTGCAATGCCATTGCCCCCAGTGTGATGCCGAGGGTTACACCTACGGCGGGCGATATTTTAAAGTACCGGATGAATATGATATTAGTCGGCTCAATGCGGCTGAAGAGGAGTGGGCAAGGCGGGCAGAGGGTGATTTGGCGGAATATTGGCCACAGCAGGAGTGCTGGGATGCCTATATGATGCGGGCTAATGGCGGTGTTAACGATGGATGGGGGTATACCTACTGGTGGAAAATGTTTAATCCACGACAACTTTTGGTTCATACTCATTTGCTCAAGGCAATTACGGAAGCCCAGGGAGATTCATGGCCTTTGGATGTCCGGGAACAGGTGCTTGGAGCCTTTCAGCAGTATTTGCGGAATCAGAATATGTTTTGTTTTTGGGATATCTCTCGTGATTGCTTGGCTCCGCATCTCTCAAATGCTAACTACCATCCTAAGAATTTGGTGGTTGAAAATTGTGTATTTCATTCACTTGGCAGGGGCAATTGGCAGTCAAGTGTTTCTAATGCGTTGGATGGTGTTGAGTGGGCAAATAATCCTTGGGAATGTCTGTTACTCCCTGAATTCGAAAAGGCCAAAAGTCAACGGTTGAAATTAGGTGACCCGATTATTCCCGGAAATGAACCATACTGTGGTTCATCCACTGATCTTGCAATGCTTGGCAACGAGCTGTTTGATCTTGTTATTACCGATCCACCTTTTGGCAATAATTTATTTTATGCCGATCTCGCCGATTTTTTCTATGTCTGGTTACGGATTCCGCTTCGCAAATGGTATGCCGGTTTGCCCGAAGAGGCATATTTTGAACCGGAACGTACACCTCACAGCATGGAGGCGATTGACAACTCTGTAGAGCATCCTGATAATCGTGAGGATTACGAAAAAGAGCCTTTTATCGAAGCAAAACATCTTTCTCTTGTCAAGAAGCTGAGTGGAGAGACAACCCTCATTGAAAAAGACCCGAATCCACTTTATCGGCTTCAACCTTCGAGCGATTTCTACAGTCAGACCTTGTCGGCATGCTGGGCTGAGGCTGGTCGCCGACTCAAGGATGGCGGTATCATGGCCTTTACCTTCCACCATAATGAAGATCAGGCATGGATTGACGTGCTTCGTGCACTCTTTGATGCAGGTTTTATGCTTGTGGTAACCTATCCCATCCGTAGCGATGAGACCAAAGGTGATACGGCAGCGTTTGGTAGCCGTAAAATCGAATACGACATCATCCACGTCTGCCGGAAACGTCTCGGAGAGCCGGAGCCGGTGAGCTGGGCGCGGATGCGGCGCTGGGTAAAAGAGGAGAGCTTTCGCCTGAAGGAACTGCTGGAGCATACGCATGGCAAAGAGCTGCCGGAATCTGATCTGCGGGTGATTCTTCGGGGCAAGTCGCTGGAGTTTTACTCCCGCCATTACGGCAAGGTGTTTACCGGCGACAATCAGGTGCTTGATGTGCGTGAAGCCCTGCTTGGCATCAATCAGCTTCTTGACGATCTGCTGGAAAATACTTCCCTGACTGGCGGAGTGCATCCGCCCGACAGTGCCGAGCCAGCCAGCCGGTTGTACTTGCGTTTGTTCAAAAAGCGTACAGAGATGGAGCGGGACGAGCTGCACAAAACCTTGCGCGGCACCGGTATTGCCCAGGGTGATCTTGAGGCGCGGGGATGGATAAGGGTGGTCGGTAAAACCGTTGTGATGGTGCCAATCCGAGAACGTATTGCCTTTTTTACCGAGCGCGGTCGTAACCGCAAGGTGATTAAAACAGACCTTGATCAGGCCCATTTTCTTGTTGGCGCGGCTTTTGTGGATTCAGGGCTGAAAATCGAGAGCGAGCTGAATAACCTGAACTTCAAGGTTAAACGCTCTGTCGATGAGATCTTGCACTGGTACGCTGAGGTTGATGGTGATCCCGTCAACCGGGTGGCCGCCACCACAGCCTCACAACTTCTGGAGCGCTGGCGTAACCGCAAAGTCAAGCCTGAGCCAGCCCAACTGTCGCTCTTTGAAGTACTCGAATCAGATGAATAACTGCACAGGGAGAAGCAAACAATGAAAATAGAGTCTATACGGTTAAAAAATTTCAAGGCATTCCGCGATGCGGAGTTGATTGATCTGCCGAATTTCTGCGTCTTTGTCGGGGCGAATGGTACAGGCAAGAGCACGATCTTTTCTGTGTTCGGCTTTCTGAAAGATGCTATCACCAGCAATGTCAACACAGCGCTGGCGAAGCTTGGTGGTAGTCGGGGTTTTTCAGAGGTGCGCAGCCGTAACGCTACCGGGCCGATTGAGATTGAGCTGAAGTTCCGCGAAGGGAGCGACATGCCTCTAACCACCTACTTCCTGCAAATCAATGAGGAGAACGGTCGGGTTATTATTGAGCGTGAAATTCTCAAGTACCGCAGAGGCAGTGGTGGACAGCCTTGGCATTTTCTTGATTTTTCGCGGGGGAAAGGAAGTGCCGTCACCAATGAACTGATGTCGGTTAACGATGTCAAAGAGTTGACCCGCGAAGAGCAGACGCTGAAATCACCGGATATTCTGGCCATTAAAGGGTTGGCGCAATTCAAGCGGTTTCCTGCTGTGGTGGCGCTTGGTAATCTTATCGAGAACTGGCATGTCTCTGATTTTCATATCAGTCGGGCTCGACCGGAGCAGGAGACTGGTTATGCGGAGCATCTGTCGCGTGAGGGTGAAAACTTGTCGCTGGTCATCCAGTATCTTCATAACCACCATCCTGCTGCCTTCACTCAAATACTTGACTTGCTGAAGCAGCGTATTCCCGGTATCTCTCAAGTAGAGTCAAAAACCACCGAAGAGGGACGGGTGCTGCTCAAGTTTCAGGATGGTTCGTTTGAAGATCCTTTTCTGGCCCGCTATGTTTCGGATGGTACCATCAAGATGTTGGCCTATCTGACGCTGCTCTATGACCCTTCACCACACCCGTTGTTGTGTGTAGAGGAGCCTGAAAATCAGCTCTATCCACGATTGCTGCATGAACTGGCCGAGGAGTTTCGCAATTATGCAAATCAGGGTGGGCAGGTATTTGTTTCGACCCATTCACCTGATTTTTTAAATGCAGCTACCGTCGATGAGGTGTTCTGGCTTGTCAAGCAGGAAGGGTACACCCAGATCCGTCGAGCCAATGAAAATGCGCAGATTGTTGCCTATATGAAAGATGGCGATCAGATGGGCTATTTGTGGGATCAGGGCTTTTTTGAGGGGAGCGATCCTCAATGAAAAACCTTGTTTTCTTTCTTGAAGAGCCCTCTGCACAAAGGATGCTTGAAGGGGTGTTGCCCAGATTTATCCCTTCTAATGTCGCGGTTCACTATGTGGTTTTTCAGGGAAAAAGTGATCTGGAAAAACAACTTCTCCGAAAGCTTCGTTTTTGGCAACCTCCTGATTCCGTTTTTGTTGTCATGCGCGATCAGGATTCCGGTGATTGCAGGGTTATAAAACGAAGACTTTTAGAGCTTTGCCAGCAGGCTGGGCGAGGTGAAGCTTTGGTTCGTGTTGCTTGCCATGAATTGGAAAGTTTTTATCTCGGTGATCTGGCTGCGGTTGAACGTGGGCTTGGTATCAGGGGGTTGGCTGTTAAACAAGGCCAGAGTAAGTACAGAACTCCCGATAGACTTGGTTCTCCTTCTGATGAATTGAATAAACTGACAAACGGCAAATATCAGAAGGTTGCTGGTTCCCGTGCCATTGGTGGGCATCTCAATCTCGAAAAAAACAGCTCACACAGTTTTACTGTGCTTCTCTCGGGGATCAAAAAAGTGCTTGAACATTGACTCATGGAAACAATCTCGAACACCGTCTGGCAACGCAAGGGCTCATCTGTGATTTTTGACAGTAAAAGCCTTGGCGAGTTTATTGCCGAAGGGGCAGTTATCTCTTTACGGCATCTTCTGAGCTGGTCGCAGGGGTTTCCTGTCGATCCACCGGTAACAGGCCATACCATTCTGGTCTCCGGTCTTGAAACCATTATTGAAACAATGGAGCCACAGGTGGCTGAGGAGTTTCTTGCCCGTACGATACGGCCACTTCTGAAAAATCTTCAAAGTCGCTGGCCTGCTTGCGGTGTGGTTTTTGGCTTTTCATCGCATGCCAACGCCTTTGAAGAGACGGTGTTGAATGAGGAGGTGCTCTTTCGTCGCCGTGACCGCCGAACAGTTCGCCTCTCCGACGGGTTATGGGATGGCAGCGCCTCTCTGCTTTTGAAACGTGTCAATCGCCAGGGCGAAGAGGGGGGCGATGTCATTGTTGGGTACTATGTCGATCGCATTTCCTGAGCTGCAGCCCGGGTTGAAGGTCAGCCACAGGGAGCTTGGGGAAGGCATTGTTGTTGGTCGTGAACCGACAGGTTTTATCACGGTTTTTTTTAGGGCTCATGGTGACCGGCAGGTTCCGGCTGATTTTCTGCAATTGGCAACCGACCGGTTTGACCAGATTGTTCGCGCCATGGCGCCAGTAACAAAGGATAGTCTCGAATCGCTCTGGCTGGCCATTGAAGCTGAAGAACTTCCCTTGATGGAGAGTGCTGCAACGCTGACCTCGGCCAAAGTCGATCTGCTTCCGCATCAGATTGTGCTGGTACACCGAATCACCAACGCCCGTCCCAAGCGTTTTCTTATAGCCGATGAAGTTGGATTGGGCAAAACAATTGAGGTTGCGCTTATTCTCCGTGAGCTTGCATCCCGTGGTGAGTTGCAACGAGCCATGATGATTGTTCCTGCCGGATTGGTTGAGAACTGGCGAAGAGAGCTGAACGATGTTTTTAACCTCGATTTTGAGGTATTCGGCAGCGAAGGTGATGTTACCGACCGAAAATCAAATGCTTTTGCCAGGCATAACCGTCTGATCGTTTCGGTCGATACGCTGAAGAGGAGATCAAGGGTGAAGCGGCTTCTGTCGGCTCCGCTCTGGGATCTGGTTGTTTTTGACGAGGCCCACCACCTGAGCGTTTACCGCACCGGCAACAAGGTTAAAAAAACCGAAAACTTCAAGCTTGCCGAAGCAATTCGTGACCATTGCCGCGATCTTATTCTGCTCTCCGCCACTCCTCATCAGGGCGACCATTTCCGATTCTGGATGCTGATTCGTCTCCTTAGCCCTGAACTTTTCGAAAACGAACTCGACATGGTTCGCAATCGTCATCGACTCAATGCTGTGGTGATACGGCGTACAAAGGCTGACGCCTGCGCCCAGGATGGCAGTTCGTTGTTTGTCAGGCGCATGGTGCATACTGAAGGATTCAAGCTGTCGGAAAAAGAGCAGAAGTTTTACCATGCACTCCTTGATTATCTTCAGGATGGCTATAAACTTGCAGCTCAAAAGGGCAACAAGGGTCGTACCCTTGGTTTTGTCATGACTATCTTCCAAAAAATAGCCGCAAGCAGTTTTGCCGCCATTCGGTCAACCTTGCAGCGTCGGTTGTTGATGCTCACGATTCATGAAGGAATTGAGCGTGATGAACTTCTTGATGTCGATGGACGAAACCGGGTTTTTGAAGAGGCGCGGCTGTTTATTCATGAAATCTATGGCTTGCTGTGGGATTCGGTCGGCAATGCGCAGTCTGAGCAGATTCTTGCCGATGCGAAGGTTCAACTGCTTAAAAAACGGAGGGATTCACTCGCGTTCGCATCAACGGCTGAGAGTTACTCTGATACTGAAAGTGATGCAGGAACAGGCGAGGAGTCTGCGGCTACGCTTGTCACTGTCGCCCTTCCAGAAGAGCGCCAGAGAATTTCAGCCCTTCTTGCAACATTTCCGGATGGTATCGAATCGAAAGTATCAATGCTTGTTCATGCGCTGGAACAGATCTGGCAGCAGAACCCGGCTGAGAAGGTTGTCATTTTCGCCACCTACCTTGGAACTGTTGATGCTATCAAAAAGCACTTGATCGAGCAGTTTCCCGAAAAAGGCGTTGATACGCTCAAAGGTGGTGACCATGGAGCTAAAACTGCGGCTCAAAAAAGGTTCCGCCGTAACGATGGCTCAAAAGTACTGATTTGCACGGCTGCAGGTCGAGAGGGGATAAACCTGCAGTTTGCACGGATACTGTTCAACTTCGACCTGCCATGGAACCCGATGGATCTGGAGCAGCGGATCGGACGAATCCACCGCTACGGGCAGGATTCAACTGCACAGGTCTATAACCTTGTGGCAACCGATACCATTGAGGGGCAAATATTTCTTCTGCTTGAGGAGAAGCTTGCTGATATTGCAAAAACGTTGGGGAAGGTCGACGAGAATGGTCTGGTTGCCGAAGATCTGCGAACACAGGTGCTGGGGCAATTGAGTAATGCTTTGAGTTATGACCGTCTCTATCAGGAGGCCATCGGAGACCCCACACTGAAACGAACAAGGCAAGAGCTGGATGTTGCCATGACAAATGCCGACCTTGCCCGACAGGTTGTGTTTGAACTTTTCCAGGAACTAGACCGCTTCAACCTTGGAGAGTACCAGAAATTCGACGATCAGGGCAAAGGCATGCTGCGTTTGGTCACTTTTCTCACCCGTGCGGCCTCTGTTTTGGGCTTGTCATTCCGCCAAGAGGCTGATTCAAGGTTGGTGTTGCAGAATAACGGTGATCCCCCACTCTCGTTTACCACAGATCGAGACCTTGCCATGCAGCACGAACATCTGCAACTCCTTGGACTTGAGCATCCCGCTATCAGCAACCTCTTGAACCGCTTTACCGAAGCCGGGACGAGTACCCGAGCTCTTGCAGGAAAAGCCAATGGCATCAGGCAAGGTGGTCTCCTCACCATCTGGAAAGTCAATACCCAGGAGAAAGACGGGCAAATTCACCACCACATTGTCCGCATTGGCATAAGCCCTGACGGTACCCGAGCCCCATGGCTTGAACGCCTTGATGACGAGCTGCTTTGTTTGGAAGCGCCGGTATCAACAACACTGGAGGAGTGGAAAACAATAGCCAATAACAATAAAGCATCCGTTCAGGAGCTGTTACACCGGGAGTTAAGCTATTCCGGGGTTATCGATGACGAGACTTCATACGCAGCAATGCTGCTTGCAATAATCGGGATGGAGAAGTAGAGCAAAGTCAGGCGTTGCACTGTGAAAGGGAATGTCGAAATCAATGATCAAGATATTCCGTCACCATCCCCATAATCCTCCCCCGCAATGCACGGTGCTGTAACACATTCTCAGCTCGCGAGCTCTTCACCTCAATAACAATACTCCGGGGACTTCCACACGCCGCACGGTACACCTCGCTGAATTCCCGGTTCGTTTGCGGGCAGGCGTAGTCGAGCCCGAAGGTCTCTGCGGCTGAGCGGATGCTGTAGTTCTGTGGCGTAGCGAAGTGGGTTTCAAAGACATCGCTGCATTCTGAAACGGGAAGGAAAGAGAAGATAGCGCCACCGTTGTTGTTCAGAACGATGATCTGCAGGGGAACGGGGAGTGTGCCGAGCAGCGAGAGGGCGTTGAGGTCGTGCAGGAAGGCAATGTCGCCGATCATCAGCGTTGCCGGTTTCTGGTGTCCATTGGCAAACCCGGCAGTGGTTGAAATGATGCCATCAATGCCGCTTACTCCTCGGTTGATGGCTGTCGGAATACCGTTTACATGGCTGCTGCTGGCGTAGTTGTCCATATCCCTGACCGGCATGCTGTTTGAGACAAAAAGCACCTGTTGCTCCGTGATGAGCTGCGAAACGAGCCGGGCAGCCGAGATATCGGTGACCGGTTTTTCGGGAAGCAGTTCGGTTTGAACCTCTTCCGATACCGCCCTGAAAAATCTGTCAGTCGTGTTGATGTCGAGTTTTGGCGGGGTGGTACGGCACCCCTTCAGCATTCCTGCGGTCAGAGCAATTGATGCTTCAACACGGCAGGTGACGTTGTGGTCGGGCGAAAAGCGGGTTGGTTGTGGCTTGACAACAATGTAGTGTTCCGGTTGCCACTCTTTCAGGGCGCTGGATGGGTGTTTTGCTATGACGTTGCCGCCAAAGTGCAAAACAAGATCCGACTTGAAGGATTTCCGGAATTCCGGTGACTGGAGCAGGAGCTGCCAGGGCTGTACTGAGGCAACCATTCTCAAGCCGGATGAAAAATCGGCATAGAGCGGAATGTTCAGGTCGTTGGCCAGATCACTGATCGCCAGGGCGTCAGTACTGCTCGTCATGCTGCCGGCAATGATCATCGGCTGCTCTGCCTCTGCGAGCAGTTGGCGCAGCATGGTGATGGTGCCTGCATCGGGCACTTTTTCGGGGACTATTGAGATCCCTGATGGTTTTCCGTGTTCAAGCCAATGGTGAAGGGGAGTGACCCAGGGATCTTTCAGATCCGGAGTTGCCGGTTCAAAAGGTTCACGGAAGGGCTGGTTCAGATGTACCGGGCCTGCGGACTCTCCAAGAGATTTTGCCACAGCATAAGCAATCGTTGAGATAAGCGCCTTCAAGGGAGTATCGGTTGACGGCGCGGGCAACTGCATGTTCCACCTTGTATAGTTTCCGAAGATATTTTCCTGCCGAATGGTCTGGTTTGCGCCGCACTCCAGCAGTTCAAAAGGACGGTCGGCAGAGAGCACAATCATCGGCTGAAAGTCTGTTGATGCCTCCACCACAGCGGGAAAGTAGTTCGCGACGGCCGTGCCTGAGGTGCAGATCAGTACAGCCGGTTTGCCGGTTGCCCTTCCACACCCGAGTGCAAAAAATCCGGCGGAACGTTCATCGACAAACATTTTCCATTGCGCTTTCGGGTTTCTTGCAATGGCAATGGTGAGTGGTGTTGAGCGTGATCCAGGTGAAATGCAGAAAAATCCTGCCCCTTGGCGAATCAACTCTTCAACAATGACGCTGCTCCAGAGCGAGGTGAGTTGCTGGTTGTTCATGCTTCCTGTCGGGTTATGGCAAGGATGTCCCCGATTTTCTGCTCAACCTCTTCCCATTCAGAAAGGGGATCAGACCCTTTCACAAGACCGGCACCGGAGTAAAGATAGGCAAAACGTCCATTGACCAGTGCAGAACGGATGGCCACGCAAAATTCAGAAGCGTCACGGCTTACCCAGCCAACAGGGGCGGCATACCAGCCACGGCTGAATGGTTCCAGTTCCATAATCTGTTGCATTGCCGGGGGTTTGGGCACTCCGCCGACCGCAGGAGTAGGGTGGAGAAGGTTCAGCACATCGCTGTCATGCTCAAACTCGGGTTTCAGTGTTGCGGTACAACGGGTATAGAGGTGCGCAAGGCGGTGCAGTTGCAGTACCTTTACCTCCTTATCCATATCAATAGTGCTGCATATCTTGAGCAACTCATTATTGATCATCTCCCGAACAAAATTGTGTTCCCGGATATCTTTTTCTGAATTTAGGAGTGTTTCGGAGGCGTGCTGGTCATCTCCGTTGATACTCTCTTTTGAACAAGTGCCAGCAAGGGCTTCGGTGAGCAGCATGTTGCTGTCTCTGCGGTAGAGCCTTTCGGGAGTGAAGCTGAAAAAAGCATGATTTTCAGCAGGTTCAAAGTAGAACCTGTAGATGGCATTCTGCGGATAGGGGTAATTCAGCAGAAAAAAGAGCGGTGAAAAGTTTTTGCTGAATTCAAGAATAGTCTGCCGTGCCAGCATGATTTTTTCCATTCCGTCGGTCTCAAAGCTCTGGATTGCTTTCTGGCACTGTGCAATCCAGTTTTTTTCATCCGGGTTACAGGAGAGGTTCAGTAATTCAGGCAACTTCAGGTCGGAACAGTCCGTGCTGGTAACAACAAGATGAAGGGTGTCGGTTATTGCACTGATTTTTGACTGAAGCTCATCGTCGGATTCAAGAAAAAGATGGCAGGTGAGGGTGAAACTGTTTTTTTCAAGGGTCAACTGAACCAGTGGAAGCACAAAAGAAAATGAGGTGAACTTCTGCCAGATTGGCTCCTGTTGTTGCCTGTTGTTGAAGCAGAATCCGCCGAAATAGCGTGCTCCGGGATCTTTTTCTGCTACGGCAAGCCCGAACTGCCGGAAACTTGCACTGTTGCTTCCTGCGCCATCATAAGCAATGGTGTCAGCAATTCCGATGCCTGCAACAGAAAAATCCTGTTCCCGGTTCATCCAGAAGAGTTTTGGATAGACAGTCTGCTGGCAAAGCCATTCCGGAATCTCTGTTGATTGAACGGGTTGACGAAATGTTACAAGCCGGGCTTGAGCCCCGCGTTCGGGTGATGTCCGTTCGTCACGATAGCGGTTTAACGCCGCTATAAGGCACGAAACCGCCTCTTTTATGGATAGGGGTTCAATTCCGTTAATCACCGGGCTTCGTTTTTGAAATGTTTTTGCAGAGAAACGGCAAGATAATTGTTTTTATCAAGAAGCCATTTGTAAATCGCCTCTGCTTCAGTTTTGCGTCCTGTCTCGTGATAACAGACCGCAAGATTGTAGTGGGCATCGACAAATGATTCGCTGTTGTCAATGGCTTCATTGTAGTATTCCGCTGCTTTGTCAAACTGTTTCAGTTGCATATAGACATTGCCAAGATCGTAAAGCCGAAGGGAATCTTTTGGAGAGTGTTCAAGGTGTTGCTGAAAAAATTTCAGTGCTTCGGTATAGTTTTTCTGGTTGAAAGCAACAGCAGCAAGGGCGTGAGTGGCTTCGTCGAGTTTTGGATTGATGGCAAGCGCACTTTTGAATGCTTCCGAAGCCTCGTTGTAGCGTTGGCTGCGGGCAAAAGCATTGCCAAGAAGCAGGTAAGCATTTGCATCTTTAGGTTTTTTCCAGACCTGCTGCTGGAGGCTGTTTATCTCATTCGGTTTGCTGTTGCATGAAGTGCAAAGTGCCAGCCCGGCGAACAGAATGAACGAGAAAAAACGCGATATTCCGGTTCTTGAAGGTGTTAGTGAATGATTCATAGTTCCGCAATATAAACACTCCCTGAATTATCTGCCAATCTTGATTGTATACAGCCCTGATTTTGCTGAAATATTTCCAAATGGCTGTCACTGTGCGTAAATTCACATTTTAAGCGTTGCTGAGTTTTTGTAATAAAATGAGTTACGCATTCAAAGACGATCTTTATAAAATCAATAGCCATGAAAAATGAACTACAGGTAAGCGGCATGGGCTGTGGCGGTTGTGAACTGCTTGTCAAGGAAGCTCTTGAAGAGCAGAAGGGGGTAACGCTGGTTGAGGCCTCTTACCGTAAAGGTGTTGTTGCCATTGATTATGAACCGGAAATGATCACTATGGAAACGGTCAAAGCCGTTATTGAGCAACAGGGGTTCCGGGTGCAAGAGTGAGCGGAGCCAGGTGTTTTTTTGAAAGTAAGGTAACAATAGACAGGAACGTGACATGGCTGTAGAGAAAACCGAGCGCCTCGCTGTACTTATCGATGCCGACAACACACAGGCGACCATTATAGAGTGTCTTCTGGCGGAGGTTGCAAAGTATGGAACATCCAGTGTTAAAAGGATATATGGCGACTGGACCTCGACGGCCCTGAGGAGCTGGAAGGAGGTGCTGCTGGAGCATTCCATTCAACCGATACAGCAGTTCGGGTACACAAAAGGGAAAAATGCTACCGACAGTGCCATGATTATTGATGCCATGGATCTGTTGTACACGGGAAAGTTTCAGGGCTTCTGTATTGTTTCGAGCGACAGCGACTTTACGAAACTTGCCTCGCGAATAAGGGAGTCTGGGTTGTTTGTGTACGGTTTTGGAGAGAAAAAGACCCCTGCCGCATTTGTTTCAGCATGCGACAAATTTATCTATATCGAAGTGTTGCGGGCAAAGATCAATGAAAATGAGCCGATTGCCAAAAAAACAATGGCAGAACTCAAGCAGGATACCCGTTTGGTACGATTATTGAGGAATGCCGTTGAAGCCTCTTCAGACGAAAGCGGCTGGGCGCATCTTGCAACGACAGGCAGCAATATTGCCAAACAGTCACCCGAGTTTGATCCCCGAAATTACGGCTATATCAGGCTTGGTGAACTTTTGGCTGCCACAAAACTTTTTGATTTCGAAGAGCGTCTTATCGGTGAAGGCCAGTCAAAAGCCATTTATGTTCGCGACAAACGCAAAAAAAGCTGAAAACACTTATCTGTTCTCAAAATATCCCAAAACGAAAAAAGCCTTTCCTGGCAGGGGAAAGGCTTTTTTTTATGCGGAGCTGACGGGGTTCGAACCCGCGACCTCCTGCGTGACAGGCAGGCGCTCTAACCAAACTGAGCTACAGCTCCATTAAGACGGAGTTAAAGTAAGGAGCAGGTTCATAATATCCAAAAAGTATTTTCATTTCTATTTCTTCTTACTTTTCATCCGCAGTATTTGACTGGATTTTTATAAATTCTTGAAGTAAATGTATCTTGCGACACAATTTTTTATTGCTTAATCAAATTAATACCGTTAACATTATGCCCGTTACAAAACCTGGAGATTCCCTGACCGTTACGGACAACCGTACAGGTCTATCTTTTGACCTGCCCATTGAACAGGGAGCTATTCGCACTATCGACCTTCGGCAGATCAAAATATCTCCCGATGATTTTGGGTTATTGGGTTATGACCCTGGGTACCTCAATACAGCATCCTGTAAAAGTAAAATTACTTATATAGACGGTGACAAGGGTATTTTAAGGTATCGTGGATATCCTATCGACCAACTTGCAGAAAAGAGTACCTTTCTTGAGACGGCCTATCTGCTTATCAAGGGTGAGCTTCCCGACAAGGAGCGTCTTGCTGTCTGGACCTACAATATCCGGCACAATACCCTGACGCATGCCAATATGACCAAGTTTATGGACGGGTTCCGCTATGATGCTCACCCGATGGGTATTCTTGTCGGTACCATCGGTGCACTCTCGACATTTTATGCCGATGCCAAGAATATTGCCGATGAAGAGTCACGCAAGCTGCAGGTACGTCGCCTTATCGGAAAGATCCCAACTTTGGCTGCAATGAGTTATCGGCACAGCATGGGTTTTCCCTATGTCCTTCCCGATGATGAATTAAGCTATACCGGCAATTTTCTTTCCATGATGTTCAAGATGACCGAGATGCACTACAAGCCGAATCCGGTTCTTGAGCATGCTCTTGACGTTCTTTTTATTCTTCATGCCGATCATGAACAGAACTGTTCTACCAGTGCGGTGCGCGCTGTCGGCAGTTCGGGAGTTGATCCCTATTCAGCAATCGCCGCAGGATGTGCCGCGCTCTATGGCCCCCTGCACGGCGGAGCAAATGAGGCGGTTATTCACATGCTTAAAAAGATTGGTTCTCTGGATAAGGTGCCTGAATTTATTCAATCGGTCAAAGATGGCGATGGACGTTTGATGGGATTCGGCCACAGGGTGTACAAGAATTATGATCCGAGGGCAAAAATTATCAAGGAGATAGCGTTCCAGGTTTTTGAAGAGACCGGTCGCAGTCCGATGCTCGACATTGCTCTTGAACTCGAAAGAATTGCGCTTGAAGATGACTATTTCGTGAAACGCAAGCTCTATCCCAATGTCGATTTTTATTCCGGTTTGATCTATCAGGCAATGGGCTTTCCTCTGGAGATGTTCCCTGTTCTGTTTGCTATTGGTAGAGTTCCGGGATGGCTTTCCCAGTGGATCGAGCAGGTCAAGGATCAGGAGCAGAAAATTTCAAGACCCCGGCAGATCTATCTTGGCGAAGATGAGCGTGCCTATGTTCCGATTGAAACCCGTCCGAAAAACAGGGTTGATGAGCAGAAGTTTGGTGTCTGCAGACTGTAGTTTTTTGTCAGGGAGTTTTCATGATCTTTCCGGAAACTCCCTGAGCTGTTTTTTTTAATGGTTACGATGACGTTTTTATGTCGGTTACTACTAAAGATGTTGCCTATATCGCTGAATTGGCCAAGCTGAGGTTCAGTGATGACGAGATGCTGACGATGACCAGTGAACTGAATAATATCCTTCACTATATCGAGCAGCTCAATGAGATCGATACTGATGGAGTGTTGCCGCTCAGCAGCATCCACGATTCTGTCAATGTGCTTCGTGAGGACGTGCTGCTTCCGCCGCTGTCATCAGGAGAGGTCTTGCAGAATGCCCCTGACCGGCAGGATCGCTTTTTCAAGGTGCCAAAAGTGATTGGGTAACGGTCAGGTGATCGAGCTCCGTGAAAAAAGGGGCAGTGTGATTTTCGGCGTCAAGGCACAGCCTCGCTCATCAAAAAGCAGAATTTGCGGCGCCTATAACGGTGGTTTGAAGGTGAGCCTGAAAGCTGCGCCGGTTGATGATGCGGCAAACGAGGAGTGTTGTGAACTTTTTGCGAAGGTGTTCGGTGTTCCTCCGTCGAGGGTGCATATTGTGTCTGGCAGAAGTTCCCGGACAAAGAGCGTGATGATTGAAGGTGTTGGTTCCGAAGCCGCAAGTCTTATTCTTGAAAAATTTTGAATGTCTGTAAAAGCAGTAATTCTGATCCCGGCAAGGCTTGATTCGAGCCGTCTCGAAAAAAAAATGCTCGCAGATATCGAAGGGGAGCCACTGATTGTTTGCACCTGGCGTCAGGCGCTGAAGTCCCGTTTGGCCGCAAGGGTTGTTGTGGCTACTGACAGTCGGGAGATAGCGAGTGTTCTGGAAGTGTATGGGGCGGAAGTTGTTATGACCTCTCCAAATGCGACCTGTGGAACGGAGCGTATCGCTGAAGCCGCCCGGCGGATCGGGGGAGATGTCTTTGTCAATCTGCAAGGAGATGAGCCGCTGATTAGTCCTGAAAATATCGATCTTGCGCTGGAACCGTTTTTTTCTGATCATCCTCCTGATTGCTCGACCCTGGTTTTTCCGCTTCAGCCTGATGATGTCGAACAAATTGAAGATCCCCATCAGGTGAAGGTTGTTCTTGATTCCAAAGGATATGCGCTCTATTTTTCGCGCTGCCCAATCCCGTTCAGGCGCAACGAGCTTGTGTCAACCATTTTCTATCGTCATGTCGGTCTCTATGCGTTCAGTGCAGGGGCGCTGGAGCAATTCGCTTCCCTTCCGCCCTCCATGCTCGAACAGGCGGAGTCGCTTGAGCAGCTTCGGTTGCTGGAAAACGGCTTTCGTATCAAGTGCATCACAACGCTTGTGGATAATCCGGGGGTGAACACGCTTGAGGATCTTGAGCTGGTGCGGAGTCTTGTCAGGGCCGCTTCTCGCTACTGATAAATGCGGGGAGAGTTCCATCATGAAACAGAAGCTCCACTTCGTCAGAAGGTTGCAGCTTGTTTGCGACGGTCATGAATTTTCCCTCTTTTCTGACGAGAACATATCCCCGTCCAAGCGTTTTCCGGTAATCGAGGAGTCCCAGTTGCTGTTTGACTGAAGTGTAGTGTTGCACTCGCTGACTGTAGGTGGTGGTGATGGTTCGCGACATAAGGGCAACAAGGGAATCGAGCCTTTCATGAAACTGCAGCATCTGCATCGGCGGACGGTTGAAGGCGTAACTGCTGCAGATGGAATAGACGTGACGGTCTGCGCCTTCAAGCTTTGCCATAACCAGCCTCTCCTGCCTTGCCTGGAGATTGCCGATGTTTCGCAGCAGCTCCAGGGTATCAGGCACAGCAAGTTCTGCCGCGATGGAGGGAGTTCCAGCCCGCAGGTCGGCGACCATATCGGCTATGGTGAGGTCGGTTTCGTGGCCGATGGCACTGATGACCGGTATCTTCGAGTGATAGATGGCATTGGCGACAAGTTCTCCATTAAAGGCCAGCAAGTCTTCAAGCGAGCCTCCTCCTCTGGCAACAATAATCACCTCGGGTCTATGTTGCTTTTTTTTCGTGGTGTTGAAAAAGGCGATGCCTGCGGCAACTTCTTCTGCTGCGCTTATGCCCTGCACCCTTACAGGATAAAGCAGGACTCTTGCAGCGGGGAATCGCCGTTCAAGCACGTTGCTCATATCTTCAATCACCGCCCCGGTCGGTGAAGTAACGAGTCCGATGGTCTCTGGAAGAGCCGGAATTGATCTCTTTCGTTCAGCGCTGAAATAGCCCGCTTTGGCAAGTTTTTGCAGGAGTTCTGCAAATGCCTGTTGCAGCGCGCCCTGCCCGGCTTCGGTGACTGACGTGCAGATGAGTTGATAGCGTCCGGATGGAGGGTAGACCTCAAGGCGCCCTTCAGCTACGACATTCATGCCATCCTTGAGTGTCGACGCAAGGCGGCTTGCCGTGGTTTTCCAGATGACAGCGGGTATCTGGGCACCCTCATCTTTCAGTGTCAGGTAGATGTGCCCCGAACCGTGCCGCTTGCAGTTTGATACCTCTCCCTTGATCCTTACTTGAGGAAAAAGAGTTTCAAGTCCGGTTTTTATTTGCTGTGTCAGTTCGCTGACTGAGAGAATTATTGGCTCCATGTCATCTTGTGCTGGAAGTGGGCTGTTGCAATCTTGCCCTTCAATAAAGGAAAACATTTTGAAATTTCCCGTTGATTGTTTCAGCAGATGTCGTTCGTTTTGGAGCAAAAAGCAAGAGTGGCACGGTTTTCGTGGGGGATGTGTTATATTCGTTTTTTATTAACAGAACGGTGCAGAGCGCTTGTTACGCAAGAGTGATGGTCTATGATTAATCGTGAATTGACAGAGGAGCTGGCAGTAATGCTTGATCTGGAGAGGCAGGAAGCGGCATCTCTTTTCAATGGATTTTGCGGCGCAATGGTTGCTGAGCTGCTTGCTTTTCGGAAGCTTTCGATCAAAGGGCTTGGCTCGTTTTATGTAACGCATGTTCCGGCATCCAAACGGAGCAACGGGTCGGTCATGATTTTTGCGCCTCCGGTCAACAAGTTGAGGTTTGAGAGCGCTCTTTCCGGTGGCGACTCCTCGCTATTCCTTGCTGTTTCGCGACTTTCAATGAGTCAGGGTGAAGCTGCACGGTTTTCCCGGACTCTTGCTGCACTCTTCTCAACCTCCCTTCAGCAGGAAAAAGCGCTTCAACTGCATGGGTTGGGTCGCTTCGCCCTTGAAGATGGCGCGTACAGTTTTTTCCCTGATCGCACGATGGAAGAGCTGCTGAACCGGGAGTATCAGGATTTGAAAGAGGTTATTCTGCCGCAGCATGAGGTGGAAAGGCGTGAGAGGAGGTCGCCCGGATTTATTTTGCCTCTCTCCGTGGTTGTTCTTGTCGGGCTGTTGCTTGCCATAGTGTCTGGCCGGTTGTCGTGGAGCACTTTTTCCCCGTCAACCGTGGAGCCTTCCAAAAGCGTTGCCTCTGTAGTGGTTCGAAGAACAAGTGTTGTTGCTCCTCCACACTCAGTCCCGATAGTTTATCCGGTAACGCCGACTGGAGGTGTCGCGGACTCTCTTGTGCTTGTTAAAGGTGATTATGCCATTGTTCTCGCTACTTTCGAGACAGAGAAGAGGGCGCACAAGGAACTTGCTCCCTTGCGTTCTTCGGGAATCAACGCTTTTGTCTGGCCAACATCGATGGATGGCACTAAATACTTCAGGGTGATGACTGGCAGATTTGCAAACTACTCTGCAGCGGCAGAGAGGCTCAAGGGAATGCCCAAAAAAATGGTCGATGGCGCATATATTCAGCAGGTCAAAAAAACAGTTGTGCTTCATGGAAAAAAAGGGTTGTAACATGCTGCATCCCCAGTCGATGTGTCCGGCATTCGGGGGGCTGAGGGTATTGACAAGAATTGATGGTGTTCAGGTCTGTCTGGTGGCGGATCAAGGCTGTCTTTACGGGTTGACCTTTGTCTCGCACTTTTATGCTGCCCGTAAATCGATTGTTTCCCCTGAATTAATGAATGTGCAGATATCCGGTGGCACCATGATTGATGATCTTCGCCGCACCATAGAGGGTATTGCCCTTGATCCGGCGGTGCGTTTTATTCCGGTTGTCAGTACCTGTGTTGCTGAGACTGCCGGTATCGCCGAAGAGCTGTTGCCCGGGAATATCGGCAATGCAGAGGTGCTTCTGGTGCGTCTGCCTGCTTTTCAGATAAGAACACATCCCGAAGCAAAGGATGTTGCTGTCGCTACACTATTGAAGCGTTTCGCACGTTTTGACGGAGAGAAAAAAGCTAAATCGCTGGTGGTGCTGGGAGAGATTTTTCCGGTGGATGCCATGATGATCGGAGCTGTTCTCCAGAAGATTGGTGTTAAAGCGGTTATTGCCCTGCCCGGTACGGCGCTTGAAGACTATATCGAAGCTGGCCAGGTTGAGGCTTGTGCGGTGCTTCACCCCTTTTATGAACGTTCAGTTTCGCTCTTTGAAGAGCGTGGTGTTAAGATTGTCAAAGGCAATCCGATTGGCGCAAATGCTACTGCACAGTGGATACGCCGTATCGGGGAGGCTCTTGATCTTGATCCGGCAACGGTTCAGGCTGTTGCTGAGGAGGAGGGCCAGAAGACGCGGGATGTGCTTGCCCGCTTCAGCCATTTGAAGGGGAAGGTGATTGTCGCCGGTTATGAAGGCAACGAATTGCCGGTTGTGCGCCTTTTGCTTGAAGCTGGGCTTGAGGTGCCTTACGCATCTACGTCGATTGCGCGGAATGCGCTCGGTGAGGAGGATCACAATGTGCTGACCATGCTTGGCACGGAAATACGCTATCGCAAATATCTTGAAGAGGATATGCAGGCGGTGGTTGACTATGAGCCTGACCTTGTGATTGGCACCACCTCGCTCGACAGCTTCGCCAAAGAGCGCGGAATTCCTGCCATTTACTACACCAACAATATCTCTGCACGCCCACTCTTTTTTGCTGCAGGAGCCGCAACGGTTCTTGGGATGATTGGCGGGCTGCTCGGGAAGAGAGAGGTGTTTCAGAAGATGAAGGAGTATTTCGTGGGGTAATTCGTTAAAAATCAAAGCTATACACGATTGCTTTGCTGAACAGCTGATGATTTTGCAAAACGCTTGTTGAAACGCTCAACCACTTTTTTGTGGAAATGGAAATCTATGCCATAAAATTGATAGAAGGGCTTAATTGATAAAATATTATTTCGCATTTTCGAATCTGGAATTGCTGCGATTTGATTGAGCTGGCGCGGTAACCGATGGGTACCGAAGTACTGTAGCCTGGAACGCCTAACTCCGGATCGGCAGAAAAAGAGAATTCTACATCCACGAAGTACTTGCCGCTACGGCCACCGTAAGGAACTCTCTCTCCCCCATGACAGAGTGATGTGAGTTTTGGACGGGTTGTGTGATCTATCCTGGCTAAATAATGGTAGCATCGTTGTTACAGCCCCTTGGCCAAGGGCGCAAAGTCAGTCGATGAAGAGCTTAGGACGCTCGCAAAAATAACATGAACAAAAGCTAGTCAAGTACGACATTACGAGGATTCAATCTATAGTTCCATTCTCCGTGAAAATCATCACGCTCAACATTCAACATAGCGAGTTCATTATCGGA
>Ga0194037_1000646_pt1 | contig 26827 bp, 18 predicted proteins | sample JunL306m_MetaG_FD_148653 | JGI IMG/M metagenome (GOLD analysis project Ga0194037, IMG submission 148653) | Anoxic zone freshwater microbial communities from boreal shield lake in IISD Experimental Lakes Area, Ontario, Canada - Jun2016-L304-6m | ecosystem: Environmental > Aquatic > Freshwater >...
CAATGGGGGCAGGTGGTCACAATTTTTTGAATACCATATCCATTTAATGTTTGAATATTTTGATAAGCCATCATTTGAAACATAAACTCATTACCTGCTCGTCTGGCAGGATCGCCAGTGCATGCTTCTTCCTTTCCTAAGATGGTATAGTTGATTCCGGCAGCTTCTAAAATAAAAGCAAAAGCTTTCGTAATTTTTTGTACTCTTTGATCATAACTTCCAGCACAACCCACCCAAAATAAAATATCGGGTTTTTGTCCACTCGCCATCATTTCTGCCATTGTATTCACCTTCATATACTTTTATTTTAATCTTGCTTTGTCCATGCATCTCTATCATCTGGAGAAAATTTCCATGGCGCAAAATTGTTTTCTATATTACTAAACATGCTATTCCATTCTGAAGGAGCATTGCTTTCCTCCATGATAAGTGAACGGCGTAATTCTAAAATGATATCCATGGGAGAAATACTTACAGGACATTCTTCCACACAAGCATTACAAGTAGTACATGCTCTTAATTCTTCCACTGTGATATAATCATGTAGAAGGGTTTTACCATCTGGAACAAATTGCTTGTTTTGAGTTATATTTTTTGCAATACGCTCCATTCTATCTCTGGTAGACATCATAATTTTTCGGGGGCTCAATAATTTGCCTGTGGCATTTGCAGGGCAGGCCATGGAACATCTTCCACATTCGGTGCAACTATAAGCGTCCATTAAATTTTTCCAAGTAAGATCGGTGGCTTCTTTAGCACCAAAACTATCTGGAGCCACTGCATTGCTCGGGGCAAGTTCTGGTTGCATGGCATACAACACTTCATTTTGAATGGAAGTCATATTATGCATCGTTCCTTTGGGTGCTAATGGTGCATAATAGGCATTAGGAAATGCAAGTATAATATGAAGATGCTTTGAGTAAGGCAAGTAGTTCATAAAAGCATAAATACCAATAATATGTAACCACCAAGCAGTATGTTCAATGACGTTCAGTTGTTGAGATGAAAAAGAAGCGGTAAAATATGTTTTCAAATGAGAAGAAATAATAAAGGAAGTATTTATTTCTGTAGCATTCATGGTTAAAAAAAGACTCATTAAAATAATTTCCACGATCAATATATAGTTCGCATCAGAACGAGGCCAACCATTTAAATCTTGACTTAAAAATCTTTTTAATTTTAAAATATTTCTACGCACTAAAAATATAATACAAGCTGCCAATACTAATACAGCAAGTATTTCAAAGCTGTTAATTAAAAAGGGATAATAGGCTCCCAATGGTTTTTCGAAAACACGATGTGTTCCCAAAATTCCATCAGCCATAATTTCTAGTAATTCTATATTAATGATAATAAAACCAACGTAGAGTATTAAGTGCATGAATGCCACAAGGGGCTTTCGAAACATCTTTTTTTGCCCTAAAGCCAATAACAAAACATTTTTCCATCTTCGCATAGGTTGATCATAAGCGTCAAATGGTTTACCTAATAAAATAGTACTTCGAATCTCCATTAACTTTTTTGTAAACCATCCAATCGCCACAAGGGTGATGATCAAAAAAAATAGTTGGCTGAATAGTTCCATAATCGTGGCTTAAAAAGAATACCTAAAATTAAATCATTTGAGGTTTGGTCCATTCAAAAATTACAAAAAAACTATATTATTAATAATACAGCCATTGACTCGATATTTTACCATTAGAAAGTAGTAAAGTAGGAGCCGGGAATTTAATTGCGTTTAAAACAAATAGTAAAGATTTGACTGCCTTACTTTTAGTTGGAATTTTTTCAAAATCAACATCTAAGGACAGATACCATTGAGCATATCTTTTAATGTCAGGCCTGTCTATTAATGCCGTGGGTGTAGACCAACTATTTTTATAGCCTCCAAACATATTTTCAGCTCCATAGCCAATAGCTATATTGAGCCATTTAGGAGCAGGTGTTTGGGAAAAAAAAGAGTGAATATTAGCACTCAACCAATAGGTTTGAGCATTGTAATCCTTGAGTAATCTTTCGGGCAAAAAACTGCCAAAATATTGGTTGGTTCTAGCTTCTAATTGCGGGTCGCTATATTTATTAATATGAGCGCTAAATTTGAGCCTTATTTTTTGTGTTCCCCAGGCCCATTGTTGGCTCGCCCAAATTCCTGTGCCTAATGTATTTGCTGCCATATCATTCCAACTCCAGCCCCATTGACTTGAAAATCCATCTAAAGTTTCAATGATCGTTTGATATCCAATACCTGTTAAACCAGCATATAGAATTGCTTTTTGGGGAGAAGCGCCAGCCCATTGCCAGGAAGTATGTCCAATTCGACTTAATTGATAAGCTGTATAAGCATGACCCACTTTATCCATTTTCAGCCATTCCCCACCGTCATTGTAAAAATGAAAACTACTTCTTGGATAATTCGCATACCAAGCTTGATTTAAAGCAAGTAATGATCCTCCATAGCCTAAAGTTTGTAATTTTGTAACGAGTAAAAGGCGTTTCTTAAATAAGGTAGATGAATCGGTCGTATTTGATATGATTGATTGATTATTAAAGACAGTGGTATCATTATGTTGCGCAAAACAAAGTTGTGCAATTAACATCCATCCAAATAATAAAAAGCCTCTTTTATTCATACTTCAAAAATCAAATTTAAACATTAATACCAATAAAAGCGAATCAGCAAATTGGTGGTATTGCTAATATTTCTTAAAATTGCCATTAAAGGCTTTATTTCGTAGAGAAAATAAAGATCATTAAATAAATAGCTATGAGTCAGCAAATTGAACAGAATGTAAAATCTTGGTTGGAGGGAAATTATGACGGAGCCACCCAGCAAGCCATTCGTGAGATGCAATCAAATAATAAGGAAGAATTAGAAGATTCTTTTTATCAAAGTTTAGAATTTGGAACAGGGGGTTTAAGAGGTATTATGGGTGTAGGTACGAATCGAATTAATAAGTACACCATTGGAATGGCGACACAAGGTTTTTCTAATTATTTACTAAAAACATATCCAGGGGAAAAAATAGCGGTAGCCATAGGGCATGACAGTCGAAATAACTCACGTTTTTTTGCTGAAACAACCGCACAAGTATTTGCAGCCAATGGCATTCAGGTTTATTTATTTGAAACGCTAAGACCTACTCCTGAATTAAGCTTCGCCATTCGTTATTTAAAATGCAAAGCTGGAGTGGTTTGTACTGCTTCGCATAATCCTAAAGAATATAATGGCTATAAAGCATATTGGAATGATGGAGGACAATTAGTGCCACCACATGATAAAAATGTCATTAATGAAGTAAAAGCCATTCAATCGGTAGATGATGTGAAATGGAATGGAGGGGAGGCTCTTATCTCTTTGATGGGAAGGGATATAGATGTCGCTTATATTAAAATGTTGAAATCCTTAAGTGTTCATCCCGATGTCATCGCGCAACAACATGATTTAAAAATTATATATACGCCTATTCATGGTACAGGAATTACTTTAGTGCCTCAAGTGCTTCAAGAATTTGGTTTTACCAATGTGACTGTGGTAGAAGAACAATCAACGCCAGACGGTAATTTCCCTACTGTAAAATATCCCAATCCTGAAGAAAGCGAAACCATGAGTATAGGGTTAGCAAAAGCGAAAGTACTGGATGCAGATATTTTATTAGGAACGGATCCTGATGCAGATAGAGTGGGAATTGGCGTTAAAAATCATAAAGGGGAGTGGGTATTAATGAATGGAAATCAAACTGCAGTATTGGCTTTTGCCTATATGATGGAGGCGAGAAAAGCAAAGGGAATTGCAAAGCCAAATGATATGGTGATTACCACCATTGTTACTACCGAAATGATTAATGAAGTAGCGAAGCAAAATGAAGTGAATTGCTATAATGTATTAACTGGATTTAAGTGGATAGCTGAATTAATTAAGGAAAAAGAAGACAAAGAAAATTATGTGATTGGGGGAGAAGAAAGTTTTGGATTAATGATTGGAGATCAAATTAGAGATAAAGATGCGATAAGTGCTGTGGCATTGCTTTGCGAAATGGCTGCTTATGAGAAGAGCAAAGGGAAATCTTTGTTTGATAAAATGATTGAGTTGTATATTCAATATGGTTTTTATTATGAAACATTAATAAGTATCACTAAAAGGGGGATGAATGGGCAACAAGAAATCAAAGCCATGATGGAGGGCTATCGACAAGCCCCACCTGCTACTATTAATGGGTCTGCGGTTGAAATATTATTAGATTATGAATTGCAGGCAGGTAAAAATTTATTAACAGGGGAGTCTTGGAAAATCAATTTACCTAAAAGTAATGTGTTGCAATTCATCACTCAGGATGGTAGCAAAATTTCGGCAAGACCATCGGGTACCGAGCCTAAAATAAAATTTTATTTTAGTGTGCATACTACATTGACTAATGATGCTTCATTTGATGCTACTTATGCGATATTGCAGGATAAAATAAAAGGTATTATTGCAGATATGCAGTTACAATAAAATCAAGGCATGCGAAAATTAGAAGACGCTTATTTACATAAAGGATTAAGAAGGCAATTGGTTCAACAATTACAAGAAAAGGGAATAACCGATGAAAGGGTTTTAGCAGCTATTGGAAATATTCCAAGACATTTTTTTCTAGATTCGGCATTTGATAAAATCGCATATGAGGATCGCGCATTTCCCATTGCAGCGAATCAAACTATTTCACAACCCTACACAGTGGCTTATCAAACCCAGCTTTTGCAAATTAAAAAAGGGGATAAAGTACTTGAAATTGGAACCGGAAGTATGTATCAAACTACAGTACTTGCCGAGATGGGCGCTAAAGTGTATACTATTGAAAGACAAAAGCAATTATTTGATCAAACCCCTAAATATATTTTCAAAGAAAATTATCCAGACATCTATTTCTTTTTTGGGGATGGATTTGAGGGGCTTCCTGATTTAGCCCCTTTTGATAAAATATTAATTACTGCAGCGGCTCCTACTATTCCCGAAAAATTATGGGAGCAACTCAAAGTAAGAGGTCAAATGGTGATTCCTGTGGATGAGTCAGAAACGGCTCAACGTATGCTAAGACTCACTAAAAAACGCGATGGAACTGCAAAGAAGGAATCCTTTGATGAGTTTTCTTTTGTACCTATGTTGCAAGGAAAAACCCATAAATAAACTTCTTTTCGAGTAAGCTATCCATGGGTTTTAGATTTCTATATTTTAGATATAAATTTTATTGTTGCATTTGATCCATGGCACCACCGTCTTCCATCTTATTACTTTTTCTACGTAACAGGTTCACATCAAATTTACCAAAGCGATAAGAGAAGTTTAATCTAAAGAATTGTTGGTCTCTTATTCTAGTTACATTTTGAATAAAGTATTGGCTTTCGGAATAAGTTTTGTTCACTCTGGTTTTGAATACATCACTTACACTCAAAGATAAGCTTGCAGTTCTACCGCCAGATAAAGTCCAATCTTTTTTAAAGGCCATATCGAAATCATAGAAAGGGAAGTTGTATCCTTGCGCAGTAGATTGTGGACCGCCAAATCCACCACCACCCATTCCGCCGCCACCACGGCCACCGCCACCACTTCCACCACCGCCTGGAGGCAAGATAGTTTTAGCTTGGTATTGACCACTTAACTGAATGGAATATCCATTAGGTAGTTTAAAAGTATTATTCATTTTGCTAAACCAGCTCGTTAAATTATTGTCTACATTTTGACCCGGTATCGTAGCTTGTATAGAAGAATTAAATAAGTTAAAGCTTAAATTTAAATCCCACCATTTTGCAACTGCAGTTTTATTGCTTATTTCTAAACCATAAGTAACAGCAGTATTCGCGTTAATATAAGAACTATAATAAGCACTATCATTGGTCGAAGGGTTGATGGCTTTATAAATATAGTTGGTGATTAAATCGGTGCTGTATTTATAATAAGCGCTCACTAATAAATTAGATCCTTTTTTATAGGCGTTATTGTAATTAATCTCAATAGAATGGGTGAACTGTGGCTTTAAGCCTGGGTTACCCACCGAAATATTTTGAGGATCACTATAATCTGGGAAAGGTTGTAATTGAAAAAAGTTAGGAGCATTAATACGTTTGGAGTAATTTAATTGAAGATCATTTTTGTCATTCAACTTATAAGTTACAAACGCACTAGGAAATAAGGAGATAGGAAGAGATGTTTTAAAATGAAGAGAATCTTTTCCTGCATTATTTTGAACATCCACTGTGAAAGTTCGACTTTCACCTCTTAAACCTAATTGATAGCTAAGATTATTTTTTTTGCCGCTTAAATTGATATATCCAGCTGAAATACTTTCACCATATTTATATTTATTACTTATGCTACTTAAAAACACATTATTTCTATATTGATCTCGGCCACTGTGTTCATCTCTAATGTTAATGCGCATACCAGTTTCAAATTTCACATCTCCGGCAAGTTCACGAGTATAATCAATGTTGGTAGTATAATTTTTACTATTGCCAACGCCATTACTCTTTTGATTTAAAGTAGGAAAGTTGGGGTATTTAATATCAGACCAACTATTGCTATTGCTTTCGTTATAATTGTAGTCTGCAGATAATTCATGTCCTTTCTCGGCAAACAAATGCTTATAGCTTAATTGTGCCCCTTTATTTAAAAAATCAAAATTATTGCTGTTGGTGATTGTATAAGCTTTATGCACACCAGATTTTACGCTATCAATAGATTGATCTCCTGAAGAACCCATATCTCCTTGCATAATATTAGCATACAAAGAAAAAGTATTACGGTTATCTGGTAAATAATCCATTCCAGCACGATAAAAATTAAAGGATCCATTACCAGTGCTATTATTGATCGTAGTTACTTCAGTAGGAATAGAAGTTCCAAGGATATTACGAACCGTGGTATTGGTATTGACCGATTTACGTCCATTCACATTAGCACTCACTGAAAAATTTAATTTGCTATCTCTTACATTCATGTCGCCACCGCCATTGAACTTACCACGCATATCAACGCCTGTTCTTACGCCACCATTATATCCATTCTTCTTATTTTTCTTTAAGACAATGTTTAAGATACCAGCGTTTCCACCAGAAGCGTCATATTTTGCTGATGGGTTGGTAATAATCTCCACTCTATCAATGATGTCCGCAGGAATTTGATCCATCGTTAAAGTAGTAGGACGATTATCTATTAATAAAGTAGGTGTGGCATTTCGTAAAGTAACGTTGCCATCAATATCTACATTTAAGTTAGGAATGCTTTTCATCACTTCTACCGCCGTTTGACCGGTGCTCATGATATTTTTATCTACGTTAAATATTTTACGATCAATTCCCATTTCAAATTGAGGACGAGCACTGCTCGTGACAGTGACACTTTGCAAATCATTGACGGATTCTTCTAATTTAATATTTCCTAAATCCTTATCTACCGAAGCCATCATATCCTGCATGTTTTGACCAGGCGTCATTTTAACATTAAAGCTGATGGTTTTATCTAATTTTTTAAATCCAATCCCAGAAATACTCAACTTGAAATTGCCCATAATGGGTAAGTTTTCAAAACTAAAATCACCATTGGATGCACTTAATTGCGTACCCAAAATAGTTTCGGTACTTTTCTTAGTTGCAGGATCAAACTTGCTTCCTTTTATTTGTAAAGTAGCGCCTTCAATTCCTTTCTTATTGCCGTCTACTATTTTTCCATAAAATCGACCCATATTCATGTTTCCGCCAGCAGCTCTTGCAGCTCCTGTTGGGTATTGGGCAAAACTATTTACTTGAGCAGCACAAAATAAAAATGCAAATAATATTATATTTTTCATACTTATTGGATGGGCATTGATCCCTTGAGTTTATTTGAGTTTGCAAATATCAATCATATTCTCTAAGAAAGGTAACTAGATTGTATAAGCGGTAAAGTTGTTTAATAACGATTGGATCAAAAGAATGTTTTCGTTTACAAATGGGTTAAAATAAATGCGGTGAGGAGTCCCCATATGATCCCCCATCCTAAAGCAATCCATCTTATGGAACGAGTGGCTATTAACATTTTTATTTCCAGTGTTTTGAGTAACGAATGACTCATTTTTTGATGCAATTCTTCCACATTTTGAGCAGTGAGTTTTTCGAGCAGGGTAGGAAATAATTGTTCTAATTCCTGCATGAAAACTAATTTTAATTCCCCCACCGTTTTTTCTCCAATAAACATCGAAATCATGGGAAGTTTTTCTTTGATAGTATGTTGAAAAAAATGATCTAATTGTTGATCCACAAATGGGGTAAGAGATTTTAAACTTTGAGCGGATGGAGAAAGCAAAATTTCTTCTACCGGCAATTGCTTTATCAACTGCACCAATGGCGCTTCCCATTGAAAGCTTCCAATAGTAAAAGGAAACTTTGGAAAAAAAAGCATTTTGACCAAGAACCAAACTAGGAACCAGGAAAAAATCCCAACCATAAAAGGCAGCAAGATGAATTGCATATATCTGTTTTGTAAAAAAACCTATCCGGGTTAAGGGATAGGTTTTAAAGGGGGAGAACGATGGGTCTCGAACCCACGGCCTACAGTGCCACAAACTGTCGCTCTAACCTACTGAGCTACGCCCTCCATTTGGGGGGCAAAAATAAGGTAATTTTAAGGAGGAATGAAAATAGTTTTTAGTGTTTTTATAATTTTATGGTAAAATCAAGCTCTTTATACAAAATAGCTACTTTCAAACCCATTTTACGCTATTTTTGAATTAATACATGCAAAAAATTATGACATATATTCAACACAACAAGTGGAAGGTTTTTGCCACTGTAATCATTTTGGGAACGGTTTTTTTTGCGTTCAAGACATTTGAAAAGAAGGCTCCAGAATTACCTGAAATAAGACATCGTAAGTTACTTTCTACCATAGGCCATTTATTGGAAACAGAACACTACAGTCCACGAAAAATAGATGATGATTTTTCTAAGGAAGTATTTAAAGGGTTTATAAAAGTATTGGATCCTGAGAAAAATATTTTTTTACAAACGGATATGAATGCCTTGGCTGTGTATGAGAGTACGTTGGATGACGAAATACATGGAGCAGATATTAAATTTGAACCCGCTGCCAATGCTTTATATGAGAAAAGATTAAGTGAAGTGCGCAAAATGGCCTTAGAAATTTTAGAAACCCCTTTTGACTTTAACATAGATGATTCTGTATTATTAGATGAAGATACTAGAGCGTTCCCTAAAACAGAAAAGGATAGATACCATAATTGGTATCAAATTTTAAAGTATAAAGCATTAGATAGATATAGTAATTTGATAGAGGAAAGAGAGAAAAATAAAAACAAAGAAAAGTATGTGGTGAAAACGGATGCTACTATTGAATCCGAAACAAGAGCTGCTATTAAAAAAGAGTATACCCGTAGATTTGATAAATTAGAGAAGACTACAGACAAAGAAAAAAGGTTTGATATGTATTTGAATTCCATTACCGGATTAATGGATCCACATACCGATTATTTTGCACCCGTTGAAAAGCGTTCTTTCACTGAATCCATGAGTGGTACATTTTATGGAATAGGGGCTCAATTAACACAAGATGATAATGGAGTAAAAATTGCAAGCGTTCAACCCGGTGGGGCTGCTTGGAAATCGGGTCAAATAGTAGTGAATGATGTCATTATTAAAATCGCACAAGGGTCTGAAGAGCCAGTAGATGTTTCAGGATACGAAACACAGGACGCCGTAAAATTGATTCGTGGCGATTTAGGGTCTGAAGTAAGATTGACTATTCGTAAAATGGATGGAAGTATTAAAGTGGTTACATTAATACGCGAAAAAATTATTTTGGATGAAGGCTTTGCTAGAAGTGTAGTGATACAAAAAGGAGCAGATAAGTATGGCTATATATTACTACCCGATTTTTATGCTGATTTTGATAGAGCAGATGGACCAAGATGTTCCAAAGATGTGGCCAAAGAAATTGAAAAATTAAAAGCCGAAAAAGTAAAAGGAATCGCCATTGATGTAAGATTTAATGGAGGAGGCTCTTTATATGAAGTAGTACAAATGGCAGGATTATTAATTGATCAAGGTCCTATCGTTCAGATTAGAAACAGAGAGGGGCGTTCACAAACTTTATCGGATGAGACTCCAGGTCTTTTATATGATGGTCCCATAGTTGTAATGGTAAATGAGTTTAGTGCATCCGCAAGTGAAATTTTTGCGGGCGCCATACAAGATTACAAGAGAGGCATCATTATGGGAAGTACATCTACTTATGGTAAAGGTACCGTTCAACGTAATGTTGCATTTGGTAAACCATTGGATGATTTAGGAATTCAAACTGAATACGGTGCTGTAAAATTAACTTTCCAGAAATTTTATAGAGTCACAGGAAGCTCCACTCAAAAAAAGGGCGTGGTTCCAGATGTTATATTGCCGGATGATTATGAGTTTTTGAAGTATCGTGAAAAGGATAATGAAGCTGCTTTGCCTTGGGATGAAACAGCTCGATCTAAATTTCAAATTTGGCCTAATAATGCACCTGTTACTGCTATTGCAGCGAATGCGAATGCACGTATTGCAAAGGATACCGCACTTAATTTATTTAAGAAAGATTTAGAATGGGTGTCCACTCAAATGGATCGACCTGTATATTTGAAATATGATAAATATGTGGCTTATCGTAAGAAAGTTCAATCTATTATGCAACAAAATGACAACCGATTAAAGTTGAAAGAAAATTTAGTAGTAGCTCCGATGAAAGCGGATTACGATAAGTTTTATAACAATCCTGACAAAACAAAACAGGACAGATATCAAGCTTGGTTAAAGATGGTTGCTAAAGATCCTCAAATTAGCGAAGCAAGTAAATTGTTAAGTGAATTCCCCAACCCCACTTGGATGGCAAAAAAAGGAAGTTAATTTTTATTAAAAGAGTACTATGAAAGTGGACGAAAAGTTATTGGAGAGAAAGTGGCATGTCATTTACACAAAATCGAAATGGGAGAAAAAGACAGCAGATGTCTTAATGCAACATGGTGTTGAAAGTTGGTGTCCAGTGCAAAAAAAAGAAAGACAGTGGTCGGATCGTAAAAAAATTATAGAAGAGCCTTTATTTAGATCTTACGTTTTTGTGAAGATTAGTCAAACAGAACGAGTAAAAGTGCTAGCAACCAATGGGGTAGTGAATTTTCTTTATTTTGAAAAAAAACCAGCCATTATTCGTGACAATGAAATTGATGCGATCAAGAAGTATTTGGGAATGGCCAATTCTTCCATTAAGATTGTGAATTTGGCCAATCTTCCACCCCAAACAAAAGTGGCTATTAATCAAGGTTTATTTATGGGACAAAGAGGTGAAGTTATTAAGGCTAGTAAAAAAACAGTCTTTGTTCAATTGGAATCTATGAACTTAATGATGATTGTAGAATTTAAAGTGGAAGAAATTTCAGTGATGTAAAAGTTTAGTATACCAGACTCGTATGAATTTTATTTTTTTAATTCTCTCTTATTAATTCTCTCTTTTTAATTCTCCCTTTTTAAATTATAACCATTCATCTCATCTATTGTAAAGTCCAATCTATGATTTGATTACTCCATTCTGGTTGGTAAGGAGTTTCTACTTTTATATAGTTGTCTGTGTATCCTTCTAGCATCATGATTCCTTCTCTATCTTTTACAAGTTTTGGAGATTCAAATAAAACTTTACGAGTTTGTCCCACTTGTTGTGCTGTGAAATATTGCAATTTTTGATAAGATAAATTACGTGCTATTTTATTACGCTCGTGACGTACTTGCATAGGAACGACCGGTTTGATATTCAAAGCTTTTGTCATGGCTCGTTCGGAATAAGTAAATACATGCAAGTAGGAAATATCTAAGGCGTGTAAAAAATCCATAGTCTCTTTAAAATACGCTTCTGTTTCTCCTGGGGAACCCACGATGACGTCTACCCCTATACACGCATGAGGCATTAATTTTTTAATTTGAGCAATTCTATCTTCATATAAATCGGTCGCATATCTGCGTTGCATTAATTTTAAGACTGCATTTGAGCCGCTTTGTAATGGAATATGAAAGTGAGGCATAAATTGATCACTCTTAGCTACCCATTCAATGATTTCATTGGTTAAAAGGTTCGGTTCAATGGAAGATATTCTATAGCGAGGAATTTTTGTTTCAGCATCCAAAGCTTTTACTAAATCAAAAAAGTTTTCTTCATGTTTTCTTCCGCCCACTTCTCCCTTGCCAAAATCACCCAAATTAATTCCAGTTAAAACAATTTCTTTCACTCCATTTTTTTCCAATGTTATGGATTGTTGCACTACATTTTGAATACTATCACTTCTACTTTTTCCTCTTGCTAGGGGAATGGTACAAAAAGTGCAACTGTAATCACATCCATCCTGTACTTTTAAGAAAGTACGTGTTCGGTCATTGACCGAATAAGAAGCATGAAAGCCCGATACTGTTTCAATATCGCAACTACAAATTTTGGTGGTATCTCCTTTAGTAAGGGTGGACAAATGTTGCACTAGGTTAAATTTTTCAGCAGCACCTAATACTAAATCTACCCCTGGTATTTCAGCAATTTCCTGAGGTTTTAATTGAGCATAGCAACCGGTAATCACCACAAAACTTTCCGGGGCTTGTCTTTGAATGCGCCTCACTAATTGTCGGCATTCTTTATCGGCATTTTCGGTCACCGAGCAAGTATTGATGACGTAAACGTCTGCTACCTCTGTAAATGCCTTCTTTTCAAAGCCTTCCTTCTCCAATTGTCGAGAAAGGGTAGAAGTCTCTGAAAAATTCAGTTTACAACCTAAAGTATGAAATGCGACAGACTGTTTTGGGCTCATGGGCTACAAAGATAAAAAACCTAGGGGGAACCTTAAAATCTTAAAATATCCTTAAAGATGTCATTAATTTCCCATTTTGGCTAGTTTCGATTAAGTTTGCAACTACTAAAAAGGTGAAAATGGAATTCAAAAAAATCAATAATTGGACAGGGTGGATTGTAACCCTAATTGCTTGTACTGTATATGTTATGACAACAGAAGCAACGGGTAGTTTTTGGGATTGTGGTGAATTTATAAGCAGTGCCTATAAATTACAAATTCCTCATCCTCCTGGAGCTCCTATGTTTGTGTTATTGGGCAGATTATTTATAATCCTTTTTGGAGACAATCCATTAACTGCTGCTAAAGCAGTGAATACAATGAGTGCGCTTGCAAGTGGATTTACCATTTTGTTTTTATTCTGGACCATTACCCATTTTGCGAAAAGAATAGTTGTGAAAGCATCTGGAGTGGAGCCTACAGGATTTCAAATTATTGCCATTATGGGTGCAGGTATTGTAGGGGCATTAGCGTACACATTTAGTGATTCATTTTGGTATAGTGCTGTAGAAGGGGAGGTATATGCATTAAGTTCTTTCTTTACTGCATTGGTTTTTTGGGCTATCCTAAAATGGGAACATAAAGCAGACGAACCAGGTGCTGATAAGTGGATCATCTTTATTTTTTACATGATGGGTATTTCCATTGGAGTCCATTTATTAAATATCTTGACCATTCCAGCGATTGTCATGGTCTATTATTTCAGACAATACAAGCCTAGTTTCATGGGCGCCTTTATAGCTTTTTTAGTGGGTGTTGTGATTACGGGTTTTATTCAAGTAGTAGTGATTCAATACACTGTTAAATGGGCGGGCGCTTTTGATGTGAACTTTGTAAACAATATGGGGCTTCCTTTCTTTAGCGGTTTCATAGTCTTCTTTTTATTAGTGGCTGCGGTGTTAGGTTTTGGAATATATTATGCGAATAAAAAAGGACTTTATTTTTTAAAATTAGGAGTATGGTCCATGATATTTATGTTATTAGGATATACTTCTTATGTGACTACAATGATTCGTTCCAATGCAGACCCTGCGGTGGATATGTACAATGTGGACAATCCTGTGACTTTGGTAGGGTATTTAGGACGTGAACAATATGGAGATTGGCCTATTTTATTTGGCCCAGATTATACGGATAAAGTGGATAATGTTGAAAATGGAGATCAGTATGTAAAAGCACCACACACGTATGAATTGTCCGGTAAAAATTACAAAAGAGATTGGACTTCTGCGCCATCGGCTCATTTATTCCCAAGAATGTGGGATGGTGAAAATGACCGCGGACAAATGGATAGTTATAAAGCTTTTGCAGGAGTAGTGGATGGAGAAGCTCCTACCTTAAGAGATAATATTAAATACTTTACCAATTATCAATTTGGTTTTATGTACTTGCGATACTTCCTTTGGAATTTTGCGGGTAAGCAAAACGATTTACAAGGTTTTGGAAATGTACGTGATGGTAATTTTAGTACGGGTATTTCATTCATTGATAATACCATTTTTGGTGATCAATCTAAATTACCTGATAGTATTAAGAATCAAAATAAAGCACATAATACTTTATTTATGTTGCCGTTTATTTTAGGAATTATTGGATTTATTTTCCAATACCAGCAAAATAAAAAAGATTTTGTGGTGACAGGCTTGTTATTCTTTTTTACAGGAATAGCGATCATTCTTTATTTGAATCAAGTAAGTTTACAACCTCGTGAACGTGATTACGCTTATGTAGGATCTTTTTATGCTTTTGCAATTTGGATTGGATTAGGTGTATTGCAAGTGGTGACTTGGTTATCTAAATATATGAACCAAAGAATTGCTGCTATTGTAGCGAGTGTAGTTTGCTTTTTAGCAGTCCCATCTTTAATGGCGCAACAAGAATGGGATGATCATGATCGTAGTCAAAAAACATTGCCACGTGATTTAGCACGCAACTATTTAGAGAGCTGTCCTCCAAACGCTATTTTATTTTCTTTTGGAGATAATGATACTTACCCATTATGGTATGCGCAAGAAGTGGAAGGGATTCGCCCAGATGTACGTGTAGTGGTCAATAGTTTATTAGGGTCGGATTGGTACATGAAAGAGTTGCGTTACAAAATTAATAAAAGCGACAAATTTGATGTCATTTTTACCGAAGAGCAAGTGTCTGGTAATAAATTAAACGTGGCTTATTATAGTCCGGTTCCTGGCATCTCCGAAACAACCTATCATGATATGGATTCTATTTTTAGAAATGTGATTGCAGATCCAAATGGCAAATTCATGGTATCTTCTCAAGACGGACCTCTCAATATTTTCCCTACACATAAGTTTAAAGTTCCTGTGAATAAGGCAAATGCTATTGCAGCAGGATTGGCAAAACCAACTGATAATATAGTAGATGAATTATTGATCGATTTTAGTCCTAATAGACAATACTTGCTAAAAAATGAATTAGCGATGTATTCTATTATTGCAACCACTCAGTTTAAGCGTCCTGTATGCTTTACTTCTACTCAGGAGTTAAAAGAATTAGGCTTAGATAAATATGTACGTCAAACAGGATTATCCTATCAATTAGTTCCAGTATTAAATCAAGGAATTGACGTAGATGCTTCTTATAAAAATGTAATGACTAAGTTTAGTTTTGGGAATGCTAAAAATCCAAATGTATATTTTGATGAAGAAAATAGACGTCATTTAAATTCAATGCGATTGGCGGTTGCTCAAATTGCACAAGCTTTAGTAGCTGATGGCAAAAAGGATAGCGCTCGTCAAGTATTAAGAAAATTTGATAGCGAAACCACCGAAAAAAGTTTTCCATATGGAATGACTTCCAATCGTGGTAATCAACATAACTACTTCTCTTATTTATTTTTACAAGCAAGTTATAGTGCAGGTGAATATACGATTACTAAAAAAGTAACTACTTCTTTATTGAAAGATTTAAAACAAGAAGTGGCTTATTATAAATCATTGGGAGATCCTATGAGTGATGAGCAATTTGTTTCTAATGCAGAATTGGCGTATCAAAATAAACCCAATAGTTTATCTAGCAAACAAATGGCTTTTGTGCAAGATATTTTAACCTGTGGTCAAATTATGGATGCGGTTCAAAAAATGGAAAAAGAATTAGCCCCTAAGAAAGGGTAGCATTCATAAAGCTTAAATCGAATTCGAGTTTTACTTTTTGAATTCAATGATTTATATTCTCGTTGAATAAATTATAATAAGGTGGTAAGGATACTTACCACCTTATCTATTTCAGAGGTGGTATTGTGTTTGGAAAAAGAAAAACGTACGGTTGCGATGTCACTTCCTTTGGTGTTATTCGCATTTAAAAGCGCAGCAATCACATGAGATCCTTGTTGCGCACCGCTAGAACAAGCACTTCCGCCACTTGCGCAAATATGGTTGATATCTAAATTAAAAAGTAGCATTTCGGACTTGGAAGTTTTAGGAAAATTCACGCTCAGTAAAGTATATAAACTTTCTCCAAAGGGGTCTCCATTAAAACTGACGCCGGGAATATGCTGAACCAGCTGGTCGTGCAAATATTTTTTTAATCCTTGAATGTATTCACTGTCTTTTTCATAGGATTCAGTGGCCAATTCGAGTGCTTTGGCAAATCCAACAATACCATACACATTTTCGGTTCCTGCACGCATATTGCGCTCTTGTGCACCGCCATGTACAAATGGTTTTATTTTCACATTTTCGTTAATGTATAACAATCCCGTACCCTTGGGTCCGTGAAATTTATGTCCAGCACCTGTAATAAAATCAACAGGTGTATTTTTTAAATCAAAATTAAAATGTCCTACCGTTTGTACGGTATCGCTATGAAAATACGCTTCATATTTTTTACAGATGGTTCCTACTTCATGTAAATCAATTTTATTTCCAATTTCATTATTGGCATGCATAATACTTACAATCGCTTTCCCCTTTCCGCTATTTAAAAGTTGGTCTAAATGGGCTAAATCAATATGTCCATTGGGTAAAATAGAGACCCAAGATAGAGGAACCCCTTTTGTTTTCGCCAAATGTTCCACCGTATGCAAAGTGGCATGATGTTCAATAGGGGAACTAATTATATGTTGACATCCTAAATCGGCAATAGCGGAATGCAAAATGGTATTACTACTTTCGGTCCCACCACTTGTAAAAAATATTTCAGAAGGCTTGGCGCCTAAATTTTGAGCCACCGATTTTCTGGCTTGTTCAATGGCCATTCGGGTCTCACGACCATAACTATAAATGGAAGAAGGATTCCCAAACTTTTCAGTAAAAAAGGGCAACATCACTTCTAATACTTTAGGGTCTAAAGGGGTAGAAGCAGCGTTGTCAAAATAAATTCTTTCCATGTAAAGCGAATTTACTGAATTGTTGCAATAATTGCAATGATACGATCTGCTAAATTATCTGCTGCCTCTTGACTAGGGGCTTCTGTATAAATACGTATAATAGGTTCGGTATTACTAGATCTTAAATGAACCCATTCCTTTTCAAAGTCAATTTTCATTCCATCCACTTTATTGATAGGGTAGTTTGAAAATTCTGTTTCTAATTTTTCAAAAATAGAGTGAAGTGATAATGAAGGGTTTAGGTCCATTTTTTTCTTACTCATATAATAAGCAGGATAGCTGGCTCTTAATGCCGACGCTGAAAGTTTTGTATGCGCTAAGTGAGATAAAAATAGGGCAATTCCAATTAAGGCGTCGCGACCATAATGTAAATCGGGGACTATAATGCCTCCATTGCCTTCGCCGCCAATGACTGCTTTTTCTGCTTTCATCATATTCACCACATTCACTTCTCCTACAGCACTCGCAAAATAAGAACATCCATGTTTTTTAGTCACGTCTCTTAAAGCTCTGGTAGATGATAAATTACTCACTGTGGCTCCTTTTTGATGATGTAAAATATAATCGGCTACTGCTACTAAAGTATATTCTTCACCAAACAATTCTCCATCTTCACTTACAAAACATAATCGATCTACATCAGGATCTACTGCAATGCCTAAATGCGCTTTTTCTTTTCTTACAGTAGCACATAAATCGGTAAGATGTTCTTTAAGAGGTTCTGGATTATGAGCAAAATCTCCAGTCATTTCTTCATTTAATATTTTTATTTGCTTCACACCTATTGCTTTTAATAAAGCAGGCACTGTAAAAGATCCGGAACTATTTATAGCATCTAGGACCACCGAAAAATTGGCTGATTCAATAGCTTTCACATCCACTAAACGATGCTGCAAAATGGCATCAATATGTTTTTGTAAACTGGTATCATTTGAAATAATTTTACCCACATGATCAATATCTGCGTAGGTAAAATCTTCGTTCGCTGCTAAATTTAATATCGCCTTACCTTCCTCTCCACTCACAAATTCGCCTTTGTCGTTCAACAACTTTAAAGCATTCCATTGTTTAGGGTTATGACTTGCGGTTAAAATAATGCCTCCTTGTGCTTTTTCAAAGACCACGGCCATTTCAACCGTTGGAGTAGTGCTTAAACCTAAATGAATCACATCAATGCCTAAAGCCAATAAACTTTGTTCCACCAATGATTCTACCATTTCACCACTCATTCGACCATCTCGTCCTACGACTACTTTAACTGGCCCTTTAGCTTGCTGAAGTAGCCAACTGCCATAAGCAGATGCAAACTTTACAATATCAATAGGAGTGAGGTTGTCATTAGGACGACCACCAATGGTTCCTCTAAATCCTGAAATACTTTTTATAAGTGCCATAAACTAGCTAATTGCATGATAAAATAGGTGTTGCAAATTTACTTTAATTTTTTGCATTCTTGTATCTTTATCACATGACATCCTCCTTTTTGGTATCCATTATGCAGCTTGACGAAGCACTATTTGCCCGAATCAATGGGCAATGGACACATCCTTGGGGAGATACGGTTCTTCCTTGGATGCGCGATTCGAACCATTGGATACCTTTATATGTGCTACTCATTGCGTATCTATTTTATGTCAAAGGGGGAACTGCATGGAAATGGGTGGTTGCAGCTATAATTAATGTGACATTGACAGATCAAATAAGTAGTAGTTTTTTTAAACCTTTTTTTCATCGCTTACGTCCTTGTGCCGATCCGCTCATGATAAACAAAGTAAAATTGTTACTAGATCATTGTTCATCAGGTTTTAGTTTTACTTCTTCACACGCAGCGAATCATGTGGGATTTGCCATGTTTATTGCAATGACCATGCAACCTTATTTTAAAAAGTATCGATATTTATTTTTCATTTGGGCGGGAATTATTGCTTATGCACAAGTATATGTTGGGGTTCATTATCCATTAGATATTTTAGTAGGAGCAATTATTGGCATCTTGGTAGGATGGGTAATTTCTAAATTTTATTTGAAATACGCATAACATGAATCGACTCCATTTTAATATTTTATTGACTGCCATAGTGTTGGTATATGTTATTGGAATGATTCAAATTCCTTTGATGGATATTGATGCAGCTCAGTACGCTTCTATTAGTAGAGAAATGCTGGAATCAAAAAGTTATTTGCAGGTATTTGATATGGGGAAAGATTATTTAGATAAACCCCCTATGCTTTTTTGGTTGTCAGCCTTTTCGATGAAATTTTTTGGAGTGCATGATTGGTCATATCGTATACCATCTATTCTTTTTTTATTAATAGCATGTTATTCTACATTTCAGTTTACTAAATTGTATTATACCCAAAGAACTGCTCAATTAGCTACTTTAATTTTAGCGAGTAGTCAAGCCTTTTTCTTAATTGCACACGATGTTCGTACCGATACGATGTTAGTGGGCTGGGTCATGTTGAGTATTTATTTATTAGCTAAGTGGTCTTTAGAAAACAAGAATCAACTATTTTTTGCTGCTATGACTGCTATTGCAGGAGGTATGATGACCAAGGGCCCCATAGCATTAGTGGTGCCGGTATTATGTTTTGCACCGCATTGGTTGGTTCAAAAAAAATGGGAATTCTTTTACAAGCCCATTTATATATTGGGCATTATTTGGATTGCTATTTTATTAATTCCAATGAGTGTGGGATTGTACCAGCAATATGATTTACACCCAGGGAAACTAATCAATCAAATACCTATCAGTTCTGGGTTAAAATTTTATTATTGGACCCAAAGTTTTGGGAGATATACAGGTGAAAATTTCTATCATGAAATGAGTTATCCTACTTTCTTGTTGGAAAATATGTTTTGGAGTTTCTTGCCTTGGGTATTTGTTTTTTTATGGGCCATCGGGTATCGAATTATAAACTGGGTCAGAAATGGTTTTCAACCAACCTCTCCTGAATTAATTAGTTTTTTTGGTTTTATACTTACTTATATTGTGTTATCAAGAAGTCAAGCTCAATTACCTCATTATATATTTGTGGTTTTTCCTTTGGCGTCTATTATAGTGGCTTCTCATTGGGATGCATTGCTATGGAGTAGCGAACGAATTTCAAAAGGAATCAAATGGTTTTATGGGTTTCATTTATTTATTTTTAGTATTCTTTGTTGTGTACTCGTTATGATTGCTTTTGTTCCCTTTGGTAGGATTCATTGGGCAGGCATCATTTTTATAGCATGCTTGTTTATTATTTTACTCCTCATTGTCTTTTCCAAACAGCCACTGGGTCAAAAATGGTTTTATCTATCATTGTTTATTATGTTAGGAGTGAATCTAATTTTAAATTCACATTTTTATCCTCAGTTATTGCCTTATCAATGGGGAAATCGCACTGCTGCTTTTATGGATCAGCAAGGCATTGATAAAAACAAAGTGATGGCCTATCAACTTCCTAATAGTTATGCATTACATTTTTATGGGCAACATATTTTCCCTATAAATATGGATAGCGCAGCTTTCGATAAAGCCCCTTTAAAAAATGTAGATTATGTGGTGACAGATAAAACCAACGAAGCATTGATACTTAAAAAATATCCCCATGCACATTGGATCATGGAAGCAGATCGTTTTCACGTCACTTTACTCACGCTGCCTTTTTTAAATCCAGCTTCTAGGTCCCAGGAAACCCATTCATATGGGATATTGCAATTGCATAAATAAGGGGGGGGCTAGCAAGGTCTTTCATCACATTTCATAGGGTGTTGTTTATATTTTTAGTAATTTGATTATCTAAAATAGAACCTATGAAAATAACACAAGTAATTTGCTTGATGATGGGACTTTCGCTTGCCACAGAGATGGTCCAAGCACAAACTACTACAGCGCCGGCGCCTGCTACAAGAGTGAGACGCAATTTTGACCAAGTGGATGCGAATGCACCTGCTTCAAAATATGATTATCATGATGCTTTTGCACCTTTTTTCTACAGCAAAAATGGAAATGAATATCGTGCAGCTTCTGGAGAACCAGGGCCTAAGTATTGGCAAAATAGAGCAGACTATCAATTGAACGTTGCTTTAAATGAAGCAGCGAATGAAATTGCAGGCACTGAAATATTAAGTTATACGAATAACAGTCCATTAAAGTTGAATTTTATTTGGATGCAATTAGATCAAAATTTATTCAGAGAAGATTCAAGAGGGTCTGCCATTGTTCCTTTAAATGGAAGTCGAAATGGAGGCATGGGTCAAAAATTTGATGCGGGATATAAAATAAAATCGGTAAAGATATTAAGCGGCACGAAGAATGAAGTAGCTACTGCGATTCAATATATGATTGAAGATACTCGTATGCAATTATTCTTACCCAAGGATTTGCCTGCGAATGGGGGGAATGTAAAAATTCAAATAGAATATTCATTTATTTCTCCCGAATATGGTTCTGATAGAATGGGAATTTTAAATACAAAGAATGGTAAAATATTTACCGTAGCGCAATGGTATCCTAGAGTAGCTGTATTTGATGATATTGTAGGATGGAATACGATTCCTTATACGGGTCCTGGTGAATTTTATTTAGAGTATGGAGACTTTGATATGAATATTACAACGCCTAACAATATGATTGTAGTAGGCTCTGGGGAATTATTAAATCCATCCGAAGTGTACACGCCAGAACAAGTGAAAAGATGGGCGGCAGCAACGAATTCTGAAAAAACAGTCATCATTCGTTCTGCAGAAGAAGTCACTGAAGCAAGTTCAAGACCTACTCAAAAAGCAAATTTAAAATGGCATTTTAAAATAAAAAATGCAAGAGATGCCTCTTGGGCGGCTTCATCTGCTTTTATCATTGATGCGGCGAGAATCAATTTGCCTTCAGGTAAAAAAGGATTATCCATTTCAGCTTATCCAGTGGAAAGTAAAGGGGATTCAGCATGGGGAAGATCTACGGAATATGTAAAAAGCACCATTGAATATTATTCTAAAAAATGGTTTGAATTTCCTTATCCTGCAGCCACCGCAGTAGCGGGACAACCAGGCGGAATGGAATATCCAGGTATTGTGTTTTGTGGAGCTAAAGCACAACGTGGAGGTTTATGGGGCGTGAATGACCATGAATTTGGACATACTTGGTTTCCTATGATTGTGGGTTCCAATGAAAGACAATATGGTTGGATGGATGAAGGCTTTAATACTTTTATTAATAGTTTGTCTTCGGATAATTTTAATAATGGAGAATATAAAAGTAAATATCCTGCAGATAAAAATCGTATAGGTAATATGTATACTGCTCCGGGGTTAGAGCCTATATTATCTTATGTTGATAATTATAAAGAGCGAAACAATGGTACATTGTCTTATAGCAAACCTGGCGAGGGTTTAACTTTATTGCGTGAAGTGATATTAGGACATGATCGTTTTGATCGTGCTTTTCAAACTTATATAAATAGATGGGCATTTAAGCATCCTACTCCTGATGATTTTTTCCATACGATTGAAAATGTGGGAGGAGAAAGTTTACAGTGGTTTTGGAGAGGGTGGTTTGTTAATAACTGGCGTTTAGATGTATCTGTAAGAAATGTTACTTATAATGATACTACTAATTATGCGAAAGGGGCAGTGATTACTTTAGATAATTTAGAGAAAATGGCTATGCCTGTTATCCTTGAAGTAAAAACAGTAAGTGGAAAAAAAGACCGAATCAAATTACCAGTAGAAATTTGGGAACGCAATACTGCATGGAGTTTCAGATATCCTTGTACCGAAGAAATTGAGTCAGTGACCTATGATCCTGATAAAGTATTACCTGATTTTAATCCGGCAAATAATGTTTGGAAAAAGAAGTAGAAAATTTTGAAAATATACTAAAAAGCCCCTCCCCGTAAAACGGGGAGGGGCTTTTTTAATTTTTTTGCTTTGGGATATTCAAATTTCTATTCGTTAAAAATTAAATTGTGTGGTATTTTTTGGATAAATCAATTCGTAGCTTTTACGGTCTCCTTTATTGGTGACATGTATAATATTAATCTGCTGGTTATTGACGCCAAACAAAACTTCACACAGCACATCTAATTGTTTTAATTGTTTGACATTTTTGACTTCAAAATAAGTCCAAGTACTTTCTTTTTGAATTTCAAAACCTACATATTCTAAATTGCAGGCGGCTCCATTGGATTTTAAACTCAATCTTTTCTTTAAGTAGGCTGCAATCAATACGTCTGCTTTTTTCTTTTGTGCAGGTTGACCAATGTCTAAAGTAGTATTTGACTCTGCTTGAATCATTTTCTCCAAATCATTAGTAAAAGTACGCACACTTATTTCTAGGGTGGCTTCTTTTTCATTTTGGTTGATTTCAATGACTGAAACAAAAAAAGGATGCAATAGAGCGATAATTGCAGTGAATAAAGGTTTGAAACTAATCCAACTCATATTTGATTTATTTGTCCATTACAAAGGTCTTGATTAATTTAACACTACAAAATTTAGCTTTTATGAACGAAATGCTCATTTATGGACATTTAGGTTTTAGACATATTATAGATTGGGCAGGTTCGGATCATATCTTATTTATTATGGCCCTTACTCTCAGATATATATGGACAGACTGGAAAAAACTCCTCTTGCTTATTACCGCCTTTACTATTGGCCATTCTATAACCCTGGCTTTAAGTACCCTAGAGTGGGTCAATTTCCCCATTGCTTGGGTAGAAACCTTAATCCCTATCACTATTCTTATAACGGCAGCGGCCAACTTGTGGGTTAAATCCTTCAATTTCAATGAAAAATACCCCCTAATTTACTTTTTTGCCTTGTTTTTTGGCCTCATACATGGGCTTGGATTTAGTAATTATTTAAAAAGTTTATTGGGGAAAGAACAAAGTATTTTAGGCCCTTTATTCTCTTTTAATTTAGGTCTAGAAATAGGTCAATTATGGATGGTGAGTATTCTTTTAATTATTTCATTTATATTCGTATCCCTTATGAAAGTGCAACGAAAATTGTATTTGCAAATTGGTTCTATCATTGCAATTGGACTTGCCTTAAATATGGTTTTTGAACGTATCCATTCCAATTTTTAAAATATAATTTATGCAAATGAAAAAACTGTTAAGTGTGAGTTGTTTATTCTTAGCTTGTTTCAATGTTCTACAAGCACAGGATATTCGCAATAACCCCACATCCAATCACGGCAATAAATTTGAGCAATTAGGTACTATTTTGCCTACTGCCAATGAATACCGTACAGCAAGTGGTGCTCCTGGTCCCAAGTATTGGCAACAACGTGCCGACTATGATATCAAAGCAACATTAGATGAAAAAAAATTATTATTAAGTGGTGCTGAAACAGTGACCTATTTTAATAATTCTCCAGATATTCTTACTTATTTATGGTTGCAGTTGGATGAAAATGAACATAGCACAGTAAACAATGCAGGTTTCCCTGATGAAACTAGATTGTCTCGTGCAGTGTCACCTGCTACCATAGATAAATTATTAGACGAGAAAAAAGATAACGGTTTAGGACATATCATTGAAAAGTTAACAGATGCTTTAGGTAAAAATCTAAAGTATACCATTAATGGAACCATGATGAGAATTGATTTACCTGCAGCATTAAAGCCAGGTCAAAAATTTGTATTCAATGTGAAATGGCATTACACTATTACGGATCGTTTAACAGTTGCAGGTCGTGGCGGGTATGAATACTTCCCTGAAGACGGCAATTATTTATTTACCATGACACAATGGTATCCTCGTTTATGTGTGTATTCTGATTTTCAAGGATGGCAAAATCATCAGTTCACTGGACGTGGAGAATTTGCTTTAACTTTTGGAAATTATAAAGTGGCTATTACTGTACCAAGTGATCACGTGATTATGGCTACAGGTCAAGGACAAAACTATCCTGCCGTTTTAACTCCAGCACAATTAGCGCGTTGGAATAAGGCTCAAACTTCTGCCGATCCTGTGGAGATTGTTACTTTAGAAGAAGCTAAAGCTGCAGAAAAAAACAAAGCAACAACGCAAGAAACATGGGTATTTAATGCCGAAAATGTGCGTGACTTTGCTTTTGGAAGTAGCCGTAAATTTATATGGGATGCATTAGCAGCGAATGTAGAAGGTAAAAAAGTAATGTGTATGAGTGCTTATGGTAAAGAAGCGTATGGTTTGTATCGTAAGTTTTCTTCTAAAGCAGTAGCGCATACTATTAAATCTTATTCTAAATTCAGCATTCCATATCCATATCCAGTAGCACAAAGTATTGAAGCTTCTAATGGAATGGAATATCCTATGATTTGTTTTAACTATGGTCGTACCGAAAAAGATGGTACTTATACAGAGTCTGCAAAAAATGGAATGTTAGGGGTCATTATTCATGAAGTGGGGCATAATTTTTTCCCTATGATTGTGAATAGCGATGAACGTCAATGGTCTTGGATGGATGAAGGATTAAATTCATTCGTGCAATATTTAACGCAAGAATTATATGATAATAAATTTCCTTCAAGAGGAGGACCGGCTTGGTCCATTGCGGACTATATGAAATTGCCAAAAGAGCAATTAGAGCCTATTATGACAAATAGTGAAAACATTATTCAATTTGGACCTAATGCTTACACTAAACCAGCAACAGGATTGAATATTTTGCGTGAAACTATTATGGGTCGTGAATTATTTGATTATTCTTTTAAAGAATATGCTAGAAGATGGGCATTTAAACATCCTACTCCAGCTGATTTATTCAGAACTATGGAAGATGCGAGTGCCATTGATTTAGATTGGTTTTGGAGAGGTTGGTTTTATGGTATAGATCCGGTAGATATTGCAATAGATACCGTAAAACATGCAGTATATGATGCAACAGCAGCAGCACCAGCAGGCGGAATGGGTGGTGGCCGTGGAGGTATGATGCAAGGCGGCGGAGGTGGTCCAAGAGGATTGGATAAACCTGCTGTCAATGCATTTGAAGATATTTCTAAAGTAAGAAACAGAACTGATAAGTCAATCGTCTTCTTAACGGATGCAGATACCTCCCTTCGTGATTTTTATTGGAGATATGATAGAGGTATAGAGGCTTACGATTCTGTTACTAAACAACCAGCAATGAGTTATGGTGCACCAGAACCTTTGTCGGATGCTGAAAAAGCAAAATATGCCGATGTTAATTTATATGAAATCACTTTCTTAAATAAAGGGGGATTAGTGATGCCTCTAATTGTGGAGTTCACTTTTGCAGATGGCACTAAAGAGACACAAAAATTATCTGCTCAAATTTGGAGAAAAAATGAAAGTAAAGTAACACGTGTATTTTTAACCAATAAAAAAGCGGTATCTATTTTATTAGATCCAATGCGTGAAACAGCTGACATTGATGAAACAAATAATAGATGGCCAAACATTTCTGCACCCAGCAAGTTTGCTTTGTTTAAAGCAAGAAATGTAGGTAGAGGACAATCTGTTGGATTGTCGCCTATGCAAAGTGCGCAAAACAAAAAGCAATAATTAGTAATATTTTACATAGCATAAAAAATCCCTCCTCGTTTTACGGGGAGGGATTTTTTTTAGCTTTATATAGCTTTTTTTAGTTCTAATTTTAAA
>Ga0194037_1000647_pt1 | contig 26818 bp, 24 predicted proteins | sample JunL306m_MetaG_FD_148653 | JGI IMG/M metagenome (GOLD analysis project Ga0194037, IMG submission 148653) | Anoxic zone freshwater microbial communities from boreal shield lake in IISD Experimental Lakes Area, Ontario, Canada - Jun2016-L304-6m | ecosystem: Environmental > Aquatic > Freshwater >...
ATTAAAGACATTTCCACGATGATTGCCGTACAGGTGTTGGCGCGAATTCCGGAGGAACTGCGTGTCATTTGCTGATATTCTGGGGCATGAACAGATCGTGGAGGTTTTGAAGCGCTCAATTCGTTCCGGCAAGATCGCCCATTCATATATTTTTGAGGGCATCTCCGGTTGCGGCAGAAGAAAAACTGCACTGACCCTGGTCCAGGCACTTTTCTGTAACATTTTACCCGACGATGCATGCGGGAAATGCCCGTCATGCCGTAAGGTGGCACGCGGTAACCATGGCGATACCCATTTTATAGAACCTTTGCCCGACAAACGTGACATCAGCATCGAACAGCTGCGCTCCTTGCAGCGCGAGCTTTCCCTGCGTCCTTACGAGGCTCCAAGAAAAGTCTGCATCATCGAACCGGCCGAGCGGATGAACACTCAATCAGCCAATTCGTTGTTAAAAACCCTGGAAGAACCGCCCGGCAATGCCTTAATCATCCTGCTGACCGAAAATGCGGGCATGTTGCTGACAACCATCCGATCGCGCTGCCAGTTGATCCGCTTTTCGCATTTGTCTCCGGAACATGTCCTGACGCTGCTCAAGCGATCCGGAGTTGCCGCTGAGACAGCCGGTCTTCTGGCTCCCATGTCTGACGGAAGTATGCAGCGGGCTCTGGGACTTGATAACGAATTACTTGCTGCTCGCCGTGAAGCGGTGCTTACGGCACTTGCCCAACTGGATATCGGCCGTATTTTGACCATATTTGACTCATCGGAAAAGTTGTCCGGCAATCGGGACGAAACCATAGAAATGCTTGATATGATGATTTCTTTCTTTCGCGATGCCGTGCATCTTGCGGCAGGCAGCAGTGACATTTTAAACCGAAACGTGAGTTCAGCGATTGAATCAATCTCTTCACACCGCTCACTTCAGCGCAACCTGGAACTGCTTAATTCCATGTATGAAACACGGCGTGCCATCCAGCTGAACGCCAATGCAAAACTGGCTCTCGATTATTTATTCATGAATATAGCTGCCGTGGAAACCTGAGAAACCGGGCAGATTTCAGGAGGTTTTTTTGTCACGTATCGTAAGCATTCAGTTTGTAAGAGCCGGAAAAATGTACGATTTTGATGCCGGTACCCTTGAGCTTGCCCAGGGAGACCATGTGATTGTTGAAACAGAGCGCGGCCTTGGAATCGGGCAGGTCGTTCGCAAACCTGTTGAACAGGAGGTCGGAGCTTCCGGCAGCCTGATGGCCATAAAGCGAAAGGCCACCGATGATGACATGGCAACATTGGAGTTGATTTCACAAAAAGAGAAAGAGGCTTTCAGCTTCTGCGTCAAACGGATTGTCGAGCGAAATATGCCGATGAAGCTGGTTCGGACCGAATATCAGTTCGATAGCAGCAAAGCGATTTTTTACTTTACTGCCGATGGGCGGGTTGACTTTCGCGACCTGGTAAAAGACTTGGCGCACACCTTTCATACCCGCATCGAAATGCGTCAGATCGGGGTGCGTGATGAATCCAAGATGATCGGCGGAATCGGAATCTGTGGTCGCGAACTTTGCTGCTGCTCGTTTCTGCGCGACTTTCAGCCGGTGTCGGTCAAGATGGCCAAAGAGCAGAACCTGGCACTCAATCCCACCAAAATCTCCGGCCAGTGCGGCCGATTGCTCTGCTGTCTCGATTACGAATATGAGACCTACTGCTGCCTGCGCAAAAACTTCCCAAAATCCGGCAAACGGGTTCGCACGGTAAACGCGGTCGGGGTTACCGACAAGGTCAATATCCTGACGGGCACTATCACACTCAAACTCGACGACAATAAAATCATTGTCATCAGACGTGAAGATATTATTGGCGATGGAGCGGCAATCCCTGAAGTAGCGCAACGGGCAGAAACTTCGTCTCCTGTCCGAGGCGCTCAGAGGGAGCGGGACCAGAGGACGGAACAGCCCCGTAGTCCGGAAAAAAGGACCGGGCAAGCGGGAATACCACCTGCGACTTCCGAAATCACTTCGTCTGCCGTCTCGGCGGTGACCGAAAAAACTGAAGCTCCTGCACAACAGGATACGCTTAAAACTGACAAAGAGCGGAAGAAACATCGCTCGCGCAAGCATGGACACCGCAAGCCACAGGGCAATATCCACGGCGGCGGCACACCGTCACCCTCTTCAGGAGAATGATATGAAATCAACATACTATGTCACTACACCCATCTATTATGTTAACGACGTGCCGCACATCGGCCACGCCTATACCACGGTTGCCGCAGATGTGCTTGCCCGCTATAAACGGTTGATGGGCTTCGATGTCTTTTTTGTGACCGGTAGCGACGAACATGGGCAAAAGGTCGAAAAGGCCGCCATCACGTTTGGAGAGACTCCGCTTGAGCTTGCCGATCGGGTTGTAAAGCGCTTTCAGGCACTCTGGAAGCGGTTGGGCATATCCAATGACGACTTCATCCGCACCACTCAGGAACGCCACAAAAAAGGCGTGAGCCGGATATTCAAAGATATCCTCGATAAAGGCGATATTTACCTGGGTGAGTATGAAGACTGGTACTGCACTCCTTGCGAGACATTCTGGACCGAAACCCAGTTGGTGGACGGACGGTGCCCGGACTGTAACAGGCCGGTTGAGAAACTTAAAGAAGAGTCATATTTCTTCCGCATGAGCAAATATCAGGAGCAGTTGCTGGCTCATATTGACGCCAATCCGGAATTTATCCAACCCAAGAGCAAGCGCAACGAGATCATCTCCTTTGTAAAAGAGGGTTTGCGCGATCTCTCAGTATCCCGCACCACCTTCACCTGGGGTATACCGGTGCCGGGCAACGACCGTCACATCATCTATGTCTGGTTCGATGCCCTGACCAACTACATCACCGCCCTCGGCTACCCTGACGAATCGGGCAATTACGGTCGTTATTGGCCGGTTGACGTCCACCTGATCGGCAAAGACATCCTCCGCTTTCACGCCGTCTACTGGCCGACCTTCCTGATGGCGGCCGGCCTGCCGTTGCCGGAAAAGGTGTTTGCCCATGGCTGGTGGACAGTCGAGGGACAGAAAATGAGCAAGAGCCTGCAGAATGTAGTCGAACCTAACATGTTGATCGATAAATACGGCGTGGATGTCGTGCGTTACTTTCTGCTGCGCGAGGTGCCATTCGGCCTGGACGGAGATTTTTCGCACAGCGCGCTGATTAATCGCCTTAATTCCGACCTGGCAAATGACATCGGCAATCTTCTTTCGCGCTCCACCGCCATGGCGGTCAAATACTTTGACGGCATCCTGACGACAGCACCAGAGATGGCTGAAATTGATCTGGCCCTGAAAAGCAAGACCGAAAAGATGGTTTCCGCTGTTGACCGGTTTATTGACGAGATGGCCTTCAGCAAGGCGCTTCAGGCTGTTTGGGAGGTCATCTCGGCCGGTAACAAATATATTGACGACACGGCGCCCTGGACACTGGCAAAAGACCCGGACCAACGTAAACGGCTGGCCACAGTCATGTACTGCCTGCTTGAATCCCAGCGCATTGTCCATTGCATCCTGTCGGCCTTCCTGCCTGCCACTTCAGCAAAAGCGCTGGCTTCCTTGGGATGGAATGAGGAGATTTCTGAAGAGAGGCTTGCGTGGGGCGGTTTGCAGGCCGGAACGGCTATAACCAAAGCCGATGCGCTTTTTCCAAGGATGGAGGAGTAGTAAAAAACGGAGAATTTTTCCAGATCTGCTCCAGTGCGCTACCAGGCTGCGCTACGCAACGAAAAACTTCATTTTCATTACATCATAATTGTCTTCGTAAATCTTCAAGTTCTCGCCGAACTTCCTGCAGCAATTGCGACAGCCCCTCAGCGCCAGACCGCTGTGACAAATATTCCGGGTTAATAAGTTTGCCCTTAGGCGAAATCCTCTTTTTGACTCCCTCAATGGTGAACTTTTCATCGTATAATAAACGCTTTACCTGCAATATTAATTCTACTTCATTTTTAGAGTAGAGCCTCTGCCCAGTGGTACTCTTTTCAGGCTTGAGGAAACTAAACTCTGATTCCCAAAAACGCAACACCGAGGTTCTGACTTGCAGAGCCTCGGCAACCTCGCCGATCTTGTAGTACAATTTGTCTGATAAGATCGGGTCCATAATAATTGTAGACTATGTAAATGCCTATTCTATTTCGGAGTTGATTGCACTTTTGAGCACCTGGCTCGGCTTGAAGGTCAAAATTCGGCGGGCATTTATGGTTATGGTATCACCAGTTTGGGGATTACGCCCCCTGCGGTCTGCTTTTTGTTTAACAACAAAATTCCCGAATCCAGCAATTTTAATTTTTTCACCGGACTCCAACGTGTCTTTAAGAATACTAAAGACGGACTCAACGATTTCAGCTGACTCCTTCTTTGAAAAACCAATTCTCTGATGAATTCTTTCAACAATATCTGCTTTGGTCATAACTACCTCAGAAAGTATGAGTTAATATCCTAAAACAAAAGGGGAAAAAGCTATAGCATAGCTAAAATCATTTCGCAACAGGTTTTTATAAAGATATTTCAGCAGAGATTATTCTACTGAAGCTTAGGCTATCTCAGTGTAACATGAAGCTTGCCTACCAGTCCGTCTGTAATTCTCTTATGCAGAGAACTGATCTCGTCATCTGTAAGTGTGCGCTCATACGAGCGGTAACGGATACGGATCGCTATGCTTTTATATCCTTCCGGAATTCCCATGCCGCGATAAACGTCGAATATGAGAACATCTTCAATCTCTCTCGCTTTTACGCTGGTTACGCACTCAACAATTTTTTCGGCAGACAGCCCATCTGGAACAAGCATGGCAACATCACGTGTGCTGTCAGGAAAGCGTGATGGAGCGGCGATCGTCAATTTTGTACCGGACATCAGCACCAATTTATCAAAGTCAAGTTCGAAACAGAATACCGGTTTATCAAGACCATAGTTATCCAGAACGGTTGGGTGTATCTCACCAACAGATCCCATGCGTTCGCGACCCGCAAGAATATTGCAAGATTTACCCGGATGAAAATAAGGTTCCGGAGCATCAGGAACCCATGAAACATCCCGTATGTTCAGTGACTCCAAAAGGCTTTCCATGATCCCCTTGGCATCATAAAAATCAACCAGATCGTTTATACGGCTCCAGCCACCCTCATACCGAAATCCGCATAAAGCCCCAACGATGAAAATTGGTTCACGAGGCATAAGGGCGCCTTGAACCGGCAAATAGACCCGACGCATTTCAAATAATTTCAGATCAAGGGAACGGAAACTGATGTTGCGGGCAGTGGCTTCAAGCAGACCAGGCAATAGAGTGGTGCGCATGACGGATTGTTCATCAACCAGAGGATTAGCCAGTTTGATGGATGCCCGTCGTGGGTCATCCTGACCCAGTAAAAGCTTGCTGACTGAATCCGGTGCGGTAAAACTAAAGTTAATGATCTCATTCATGCCATGGTTGACAAGAATATCCCTGACCCTCTTTTCGAGTTGCTGATGACGTGTGGGTCGATCAGACACTACCCGCGCAATCGGCATTGTCGCTGGTATCCGGTCGAAGCCGTTCAGCCGTGCCACTTCTTCAATCAGGTCTACTTCGCGCTCAATGTCGATCCGATAACTAGGCGGAATAACAGTAACACACTCGTCGGGTCCATCAGATACCAGACAGTCAAGCCGTTTCAGTATATCAATGATTTCATCCCGCTGCAGCTTAATACCTATCAGGCTGTTGGCTCGTTCAGGACGAAAGAGGATAGCAGATGGTTCACTTTTTCCAGGATACACATCCAGGACACCCTGCGCCATGCTGCCGCCAGCCAGTTGGACAATCAGAGTTGCCGCCCGGTCCAGTGCCCGCGTGACGCCATTGATATCTATTCCGCGTTCAAAACGGTGGGAAGATTCGGTATGAAGCCCAAGACGCTTGCTGGTCTTACGCACAGCAGATGGTCTGAAGAAGGCACTCTCCAGCAGAATAGCGGCTGTTGAATCCTCAATCTCGGAGTTTTGCCCCCCCATGACACCGGCCAGCGCCACTGGGCGCTCAGCGTCACAAATTACCAGATCGGCAGCCATAAGAGTGCGCTGTTGACCATCAAGAGTAGTAAACAGCTCCCCCTCCCCTGCCCTGCGCACCACAATCCGCTTTCCGGCAAGGCGGTCACAGTCAAAGGCGTGCAGAGGTTGTCCGAGTTCCATCATCACGAGATTCGTCACGTCTACAACATTGTTGATCGAGCGGATACCGATTGAATTAAGACGTTTTACAAGCCATTCCGGAGAAGAGGTAATTGTGCAGCCGGAGATGTAACGTGCGGCATAGCGGGGACAAAGCTCGGCATCGTCAACTTGAACACTGATAATCGACTCGGCAACGGCACTCCCCTCAACAATATCTGCCACCGGATACTTAATCTGAGTGCCCAGCTTGGCTGCAATCTCGCGAGCAATCCCGACCACACTCAAACAATCTGCGCGATTGGGGGTCAAGCCGATTTCGAACATGGTATCCTTCAGACCAAGGGCTGAAAAAACCGGAGTACCGAGTGGTGCAATATCATCAGGCAAAACCATGATGCCGGTACTCTCGTCGGCCAAGCCCAACTCCTTTTCCGAGCAGAGCATCCCACAGGACTCTTGACCTCGGATTCTGGAACGCTTTATTTTGAAGTCACCGGGCAGTATCGCACCTATCTGAGCCAAGGCAACGGTATCGCCTTGTGTGACGTTCTGGGCGCCGCAAACGACATCCAGAACTTCGGTACCGTTGTTCACCCGGCAGAGTGAAAGCTTGTCCGCATTGGGATGCTGACACTTCTCCTCGACCAGTGCCACTACGACATCATCCATCCCCTCGCCCAGTTTTTCCATCCCCTCAACTTCAAGGCCAAGCATGGTCAAAAGTTCGGCAAGCTGATCGGGTGAGTGATCAAAATCAACAAATTCTTTCAGCCAGTTATACGTAATTTTCATATCAGAACACCAATTTAAAGTGATAAAATCAGAACTGCCTGAGAAATCTTACGTCATTTTCGAAGAGTAGTCGCATATCTCTAATGCCATACTTTAACATGGCAATACGTTCTATCCCCATGCCGAAGGCAAAGCCGGAGATATCCTCAGCATCATAATGTACATGGCGATAAACTTCCGGATCCACCATGCCTGCTCCCAGAATCTCAAGCCAACCGCTATTCTTACAGACCTGACATCCTTTCCCGCAGCAGATTACACAGGCGATGTCTACTTCAGCCGAAGGTTCGGTGAAAGGAAAGAAACTGGGACGCAGACGGACACCAGTCTTTTGACCGAACAACTGATTGGTAAAAACCGTTAGAATCCCTTTCAGATCGCCGAAAGTGATCCCTTTGTCGACCATCAATCCTTCAACCTGGTGAAACATGGGGGAATGAGTTGCATCCGAATCACATCGATAGACCGTACCCGGCGCAATAATACGAACCGGCGGCTTCTGCTTCAACATGGTTCTGATCTGTACCGGAGATGTGTGAGTTCGGAGTAGAAGATCATTCTCGACAAAAAACGTATCCTGCATGTCACGAGCCGGATGCTCGGGAGGAAAATTGAGCGCCTCAAAATTGTACCAGTCATGCTCTATTTCGGGTCCTTCGGCAACAGAAAAACCCAGACCGGCAAAAATATCGCAGACCTCTTCAAAAATCTGACTTACAGGATGTTTTGATCCGATCGGGAAGTTACGACCCGGGAGTGTGACGTCAATCCTCTCTGATTGGAGTCGCATGTTTTTTATGCGCTCCAGCTCAACCGTCAAAGCAGCATCAAGCGTTGTCTCAATCTCATCCCGTACGCTGTTGACAAGCAGACCGAGTGATGGACGTTCCTCAGGTGAAAGAGCGCCCAGCCCCTTCATTTGAGCAGTTAATTCGCCTTTACGACCAAGAAGTCTGATACGGATCCCCTGAAGTTGCTCTTCGCCGGAGGCTGAAGCTATATCTTTCAGAGCAGCCATTCTCAATTGTTCAAGTTGTTCCCGCATAGCGATTACCTTTGCGACATAATTGATTAATAAGTGGACAGCACTACAAAAAAGGGAACAGGAGGCAAGTCCTATTCCCTTTGACAGTACAACTTCGAATGCTTCTAGATACCGGCCTTGGCAAGAGTTGCAATGTGAGTGAATCCTGCCGGATCAGACACGGCGATGTCGGCCAGTACCTTGCGGTCGATCTGGATATCAGCTTTCTTAAGTCCGAAGATAAACTTGCTGTAAGACAGGCCATTAAGTCGCGAAGCCGCATTGATTCTGGCAATCCACAAGCTCCGGAAATCACGTTTTTTGACGCGTCGATCGCGGAAGGCATAATTTAAAGCCCTGTCAACCGCCTCGGTCGCACTGCGGAATAATTTACTCCTCGCGCCACGGTAGCCTTTAGCCAGCTTCAGTACCTTGTTGCGTCTGCGTCTCGCTTTAAATCCTCTTTTTACGCGTGCCATTCATGCACTCCTTCATCGGTTATTTTCCAGATCCATAAGGGGAGACAATTTCCTCATGGTTCTTGGTTTTAAGAGCTCGTTTTAGAATTGTAGGAATATTATTTATAAGGTATCAATCGGGAGATATTCTTCTGGTCAACAGCAGCCACCATGGAACCACCTCGCAAATTGCGCTTGCGTTTACGAGTCTTGGGCGTCAGGATGTGGCTGGTAAAAGCACTGCCACGCTTGATCCGCCCAGTCGCGGATTTGTTGAAGCGTTTGGCAGCTCCACGGTTGGTTTTGATTTTTGGCATTACGAATCTCCTTGTATATTTAATAATTAACCCTTTATTTTTTAGCCTTTGGGGCAACTATCATAAAAAGGTTACGCCCTTCGACACGTGGTTGGTTCTCTATAACAGCAACATCTTGAATCTCGGATGCAAAGCGCTCTATTAAGGCGCGGCCTATGTCCATATGTGTAATTTCGCGGCCACGAAAGACCAACGTCACCTTTGCCTTGTTACCTTCTTCAAGAAAACGTCTGACATGCTTGATCTTGAACTGAAGGTCATGCTCGTCCGTCTTGGGACGAAGCTTGACTTCTTTAAGCTGAACGTGGACCTGTTTCTTTTTTGCCTCCTGTTGTTTCTTACTCTGCTGGTACTTGAATTTTCCAAAGTCCATAATCCGGCAGACGGGAGGAACAGCGGTAGGTGAAACTTCAACAAGATCAAGCTGTTGTTGCTCGGCCATTTCAAGCGCCTGAGAAACGGGAATAACACCCAACGGTTCGCCATTCGCGCCAATAACGCGCACTTCAAAGACCCGAATAGCCTGGTTGATGTTGATTGTCGGTTTTGCTATGACGACACCTCCTGATATGCCTCTTTAAAAAACAATTTTCTTCTATTATTGAATCGTATAGATTTATTTGTACTGTTTACTTTCCCGAAATACAAATTCCGCAAAATCTTCCGGTTTCATCGAATGCAGATTTTTTCCATCGCGGTAACGCGGTGCAATAGTGCCCTGCTCAACCTCTTTATCGCCAATAACCAGCATATAGGGTACTTTTTGCAATTGGGCCTCACGTATCTTGAAACCCAGCTTTTCGTTTCTGAAGTCACTCTGCACCCTCACACCTGCCTCAAGCAGATACTTGTGCACATTTTTGGCATACGGTATCTGGCTGTCGGTGACGGTTACAACGACAGCCTGCACCGGAGACAGCCAAAGTGGAAAATTACCCGCGAAATGCTCAATCAGCACACCAATGAAGCGCTCGATAGAACCAAGAATGACCCGGTGCACCATGACAGGCCGTTTGCGCTCACCATCAGAGGCCACATACGTCAGTTCGAATCGTTCGGGCAGGGTAAAATCGCACTGGATAGTAGCACACTGCCACCGTCTGTCAAGACAATCACGCAACTTGATGTCAATCTTCGGCCCATAAAAAGCGCCGTCTCCCTCATTAATCTCATAGGGGCGCCCGGAATCCTTAAGTGCGGAAAGCAGCGCAGAGGTGGCCTGCTCCCAGTCGGCATCAGAACCGATAGACTTCTGCGGCCTGGTAGAAAGCTCCATCTCATATTCGAAACCAAAGATGGCCATAACATCGTTGACAAAAGAGATGACCCCTTTGATCTCGGCATCAAGCTGTTCCGGCATGCAAAGGATGTGGGCATCGTCCTGAGTAAAACAGCGAACTCTCATGAGTCCATGCAGAACGCCGGCCCTTTCGTGGCGATGCACAGTACCCAACTCAAAAAAGCGCAACGGCAGATCACGATAACTCCGCAACTGCGATTTGTAGATCATCATGTGAGCTAGGCAGTTCATAGGCTTGATGCCATAGCCCTGCTCATCAACCTCGGTAAAATACATGTTTTCGCGATAGTTTTCGTAGTGACCAGAACGCTGCCACAGTTCGCTCTTCAGAATTTGGGGTCCAACGACAATATCGTAACCGCGCTTTAGATGTTCCTTGCGCTCGAAATCTTCCAGAATGGTGCGAAGCATGGCACCTTTGGGATGCCAGATAGGAAAACCGGCACCCACTTCATCCGAAAACGAAAACAGATCCAACTCTCTGCCTAACTTACGATGATCACGACGCTTGGCCTCTTCAAGTCGATGCAGATATGCATCAAGCTCTTTCTTGTCGGCAAAGGCGGTGCCGTAAATGCGCTGCAGCATGCGGTTTTTCTCATCACCACGCCAGTAGGCGCCGGCAATGGATAGCAGTTTGAAGGCCTTGATGCGTGAAGTTGACGGCAGGTGCGGACCACGGCAGAGATCAGCAAAATCCCCCTGGCTGTAAATTGAGACGCTCTCGACACCAAGGTCATTAATCAGCTCAGTCTTGTACGGTTCTCCCATGGTTTCAAACATGCTGATGGCCTCAGCGCTGGATAACTCACGGCGCTCGATCTTTTGATCAGCAGCAGCCAGCTCGGCCATTTTGCCTTCAATCCGTTCAAGGTCTTCGGGGGTAAATGGTTTTTCAATATCGAAGTCATAATAGAAACCGGTCTCGATGGCAGGACCTATGGTAACCTTGGCCTGTGGGAACAGTTCCTTTACTGCCTGCGCCATCAAATGTGAAGTCGAGTGGCGAATGATTTCAAGCGCTTCAGGACTCTTCTCGGTAATGATTTCGACCCTTGCTCCGTCAGTCAGACCAGCCGACACATCAACCAAATGACCGTTGATTTTCCCAGCCAGAGCCGCCTTTGCAAGACCGGCCCCAATGGAAGCGGCCAAATCATATACCGTAGCATCCACCCGGATCTCGCGGCGGGAATTATCAGGGAGAATTATAGTTATGTCAGACATTCAATCTTCCTTTTTAGATAAACAGAAAAGGCATCAAAACATTGATGCCTGCTTCCCGCCCGACTAAGCACAGCTTAGAATGGTAGGCGCGGGCGGTCTCGAACCGCCGACCTCTACCGTGTCAAGGTAGCGCTCTCCCCCTGAGCTACGCGCCTGCATCAATAAAGCTGTGGAGTAATAGCAACTTGATTGATGGATGTCAAGAGGATTTTACTTCCCTCGGGGACACGTCAAGGTTCTTATCAGGTAAACGTGTTGCATAGCGCCGTTAAAAATGGTTTTGACGTTACTCCGGCAACCGAATCACACGGTCTTGACGCTTTGCCCCGCCCGTAGTAGTCTCACACAAAATGATATGTATCTTATTTGCATAATGGAGATCACCCATGCCACAGACCGATCCGACCTGGAATACTGCCCTGCTTTACCCTGCTCCCGATTCACCGGAGCTGGAAGCCGAACTTACCACGTTTGAAAAACTGGTTGCAACCTTTCGCGGTCGTTATTTTGAAAAGGTGGCAAGCCTGGATGATATGGCTCTTCTGGCCGCATTACGTGAATACGAAGCGTTGCAGAACCGCATGTCAAAACCGTTTTGTTATGCCCACCTGCTGTTTGCTTCCGATTCCGGCAACGAAACCAACCGGGCCCTGAGCCAGCGCTGCTCCGAGTTGGGCAGCCGCCTTTCGCAGCATCTGCTGTTCTTCGATCTGGAATTGATAGAGTTGGACAGCAATCGTTTCAAATCTTTTTACGAATTTCCGGAGGCCGCCTGCTACCTGCATTTCCTGGAGGGAATCCGTAAATTTCGCCCTCATACACTCAAAGAAAATGAGGAGCGTCTGCTGACCCGCAAGGATCTGACCGGCGTCCGGGCCTTTACAAAACTGTTCGACGAACTTTCGGCATCCTTCAGATACACCATGGAGGTCGATGGTGCGGAGAAAGAGTTCACCGGTGAAGAACTCCTGTCGCTTCTTCACCATACATCCGCCGATGTCCGTTTTCGAGCCATGACGACATTCCTGGAGAAGCATGGCGAGAATGGCTTGGTCTACAATGCGGTTTTCAACAATATGGCTCTCGATCACAGCCAGGATATGGAGCTGCGCGGTTATGCATCCCCCATTCAACCAACCAACATCGGCAACGAAATACCGGACGAAGCGGTCGAGCACCTGATGAATATCACCGAGGCCAATTACGGCCTGGCCCGTGAGTATTTCCGTCTGAAAGCCGGGATGCTCGGCATGGAGAAGCTGCGAAATTGCGACATTTATGCTCCGGTGGCCGAAACGGAAAAAACATACGATTTTGCCATTGCCTGCGCGCATGTAGTCGATTCCTACGGCGACTACGATCCGGAGTTTGGCCGCATTGTAAATGCGTTTTTCACAGACCGCAGAGTGGATGTATTTCCTCGTATCGGTAAATCCGGTGGCGCCTTTGCCATGGGCATATCTCCCGAAACGCCCCCTTTTCTGCTCCTCAACTACACCGGCACGCTGCGCGATCTTGCCACAATCGCCCACGAAGCCGGGCATGGCCTGCATTTTGTTCTCTCTCAAAAACAGAGCATGCTGAACTATCACGCCCCTCTGCCGCTGGCCGAGACTGCATCGGTCTTCGGAGAAATGCTGTTGACCCGCCGCATGCTGGATAACGAACATGATCCGGTTGTCCGCACATCCCTTCTATGCGCCAAGATCGAGGACATTATCGCAACGACGTTCCGCCAGACCGTGCTGACCCGCTTCGAGTTGCGCCTGCATAACGAGCGTACGGGGGGACTGCTTTCAAATGACCGGATTGCTGATATCTGGCTGGAGGAGAACGGCAAACTCTACGGGGATTCGGTCGAGATGATCCCGGCTTATCGCTGGGGGTGGAGCTACATCAGCCATTTTATCCACAGTCGTTTCTACTGTTATTCCTACACCTTTGCCGAACTGATGGTGCTGGCCCTGTTTCAGAAATACCGTCAGGATGGGGAAGAATTCAAACCTGGCTACCGCGAGTTACTGGAATCAGGCGGTTCACTTTCTCCTGCGGATACGGCTCGTCTGGCAGGAATTGATATCAACGCAGGAGATTTCTGGCAGAAGGGGTATGATTTTCTGGGAGGATTGATTGACGAGCTTAAGGAACTTGTGCATGGTGTACCCATGAAATCATGAGTATTTTTTCGTCAATACACTACTACCGCCGCGTAACCGACCACCTGACGATTGTCACCCGTCACGTCCCCGCTGTTGCCGTAAGCGATCAGTTCCGCCTTGAATGCCCCCGACTGAAGGGCCGCCTCCAGCATCACCACTGACGGCATCACCCCGCACATGGTGATCCTCCGGCTGCGACAGGTATCCAGAAGTCCCCTGGCATCCAGAGCCAACACGTGCTCAAGCGCGGCTTCATCTTTCAAGCGGGCTGCATCGGCCGATTCGTAATGCGTCATGTCCGAACTGGCCACGATCAGCACATCTTCACCATATTCACGGATTGCTGCGGCGACTCCGGATGCTATCCGCTGCAGAGCGGAAAAATCGCCCTGCCCCAGACAGAGTGCCGAAATGGAAACATCCGGTCGCAGATACTGCAGGAAAGGGGCTTGGACTTCCAGGGAGTGTTCATGCCGATGGGCGCAGGCGTCTGACTCGACAAACGGAACATGCCGGAGCAGAAGATCGTTTAAGTGCGGATTGATGGCGAGCGGCCCGAGCGGAGTCAGCCATTCGCCATCCGGATAGAGCGCGGCAGCCGCACCGTCCCCATGATGATTGGGTCCGATTATCAGAACTGTCGCCGGTATGACGATATGCGAGTAAACCTTGCCGGCTATTGCCCCGGAATAGACATAACCGGCGTGGGGCGCGATGATACCCTTGACCTTTATCGGGGATGCATTCTCCGGTATCAGATGAGACAGCTCGGCCCGGAGTTGACGCTCACCGCCCGGATAGAACTGGCCTGCTACGGCTGGTTGTCTTTGCATGGCTTGTGCCTCCTCTACCCTTCTGTTACTAAATACAATCTGACGTTAATACCCTTTACGAATAACACATCTACGGCTGGTGTGTCACGATTGTGTTCCGGTTTCGATAAAAAAACCTGAAAGAGTGTTGACGGTTGTTCATTTTGGGTGGTATTGTCGCCCCACTGAAAAAGCAATTCCTGTCCCTCTATCCCTCATACGTGCTGAAAGGGGTTCACCATGAAAAACGTCTTTTTAACTTTTCTAGTAATAGCCATTGCCCTGTTTGCCTTGTCACCGGAAGTCATGGCTTCATTCAGTGCAACAACTGATGGAGAGGTATACGCCGTCATTGTGCAACCAAATGGAAAGATTCTTATCGGGGGATGGTTCACCGCAGTCAATGGTCAAGCACGGACCGGTCTTGCCCGCCTCAATCAGGACGGTTCTCTCGACACAAGTTTCAAGATCAGAAATGCCGGTATAGTCCATGGGTTAACACTGCAAGCTGATGGCAGAATTCTTGTGGGGGGCGAATTCCTTCAGATTGATGGAACAACTGTCGGAGGTGGGATAGTTCGCCTCCTGTCGGATGGTTCGCTGGACACTTCCTTTAATGCCGGCACGGCCGGTTTCGTGCAACGGATTGTTGTGCAGCCGGATGGAAAAATACTGATTGGAGGACAGTTTTCGGGAATCAACAACAGTACCCTGGCAGGCTTTGCGCGGCTCAATAGCGACGGCACTCTTGACACCGCTTTTCAGTCGGTATTCAGCCCCGATGACGGAGCCTCTATTTATGCCATTGCTGTCAGGAGCAATGGCAGGATTCTTATCGGCGGCGATTTTTCCAAGGTGCAGGGCACGGCAAGAAAATATATCGCACAACTGAATTCCAACGGCACGCTGGATCTTTCATTCACTGACAATATGCAGTTGGAAGCACGCTACATTGTCCAGGAGATTATAATTCAACCGGATGAGAAAGTGCTTGCCACCGGTGACTATTACCAGCAGCTCAACAGTGCAACCAGTGTTAACGGCCTTGCCCGTTTCAATACAGATGGAACTCTTGATCAGAGTTTTACCGTGCGAATATCTGTAAGTGGCGGAAAGACGCACTCCATGGCATTGCAACCGGATGGCAGAATTCTGCTTGGAACCCTGGTTGCCGGAGGAAATTTGTTCCGTTTAGATAGCGATGGAACAACGGATACAACGTTTGCTGACCCCTCTCCGGACGGCACTCCGAATGCCATTGCACTGCAAAAGGACGGCAAAATCCTGCTCGGTTCAAGTTCGGAAAATTTTAGCAAGATAGCAAGATTTCTCAGCAATGGCGCACTGGATAGCACTCAGATGTATAAAATGACCACAGCGGTATCCGGCAGCGGCACAGGCACGGTGCAAAGCGACTCCTATAACCCCGGGATTGCGTGTTCAAGCGGCATAAGTAATGATTGCGATGCTTTTTACGATACCGGCCGAGTTGTTAACCTGACCGCCACTCCCGCCAGCGGCAGCATCTTTGCCGGATGGAGCGGCGCCTGCACCGGAACCGGGACATGCGTGGTAACCATGAGCTCGGCCAAGAGTGTTGGGGCGTTGTTTGTCTCCGCCTCCATCACGTGGCGTCACCAGGTGGACGGGAAGGTTTATGGCATGACCACCAGCGGAAGCGCTGTCACCGGTGGCTCTCAATTCTGGCAGGAACCCAATCCGACCTGGTCAATCGTCGGTCAGGGTGACTTTGACGGCGACGGCATCAGAGACTTTGTCTGGTGGAACAGCAGCACCGGCCAAGTCTACATTATGCTGATGTCCAGCCCCACGGCAGTAAAATCAGGCGCAGTCATCTACTCAGAGCCTGACACCAACTGGCGTATCGTCACCACTGGTGACATCAACGGTGACGGCAGGAGTGATCTGATCTGGTGGAACAAAACAACCGGCCTGGTCTATGCCATGCTGATACAGGGAACAACAATAACCGGCGGTTCTGTGATCCATGCGGAACCGGACACGTCCTGGAAGATCGTCGCTGCCGCCGATTTTGACGGCAATGGCACGTCCGACCTGTTATGGTGGAACCAGCAAAGCGGTAAAGTCTACCTGATGCGGATGAACGGCCTGTCGGTGGCGGGTGGCTCCATTATCTGGACCGAAGCCAACACTGACTGGCGGATAGCCGGAGCGGGTGATCTTGATGGAGACGGGAAAGCTGACATAATCTGGCATAACAGGACGACAGGCGGGGTCTACGGGATGCAGACCAACGGCTCATCGGTAAATAACGGCGCCATGATGTACACCGAACCGAACACGCAATGGAAGATAGTCAGCGTCGGCACATATAACAGCGATAACAAGGCCGACCTGTTATGGTGGAACCAGCAGACCGGCCAGGTCTACCTGATGCTGATGAATGGCCTGACGGCGGCGGGAGGTTCCTTACTTTATACGGAGTCTGATACTACCTGGCGCATTCAAGGTGATACGGAATGGCGGGATGCCGCGTATGGCTCAGGTATGACAACCACTACGAGGTAATTATACGGTACCGGCTGCATCCACTTTCCTTGCAAAATCCTCAAAACCCTCGATTGGCAGCGGTCGGCTGAAGAAATAGCCTTGATAGGCGTGACAGCCTGAATGGGCCAGAAAGTCACGTTGCTCTGCGGTTTCCACCCCCTCGGCAATGACACTTAAACCCAGGCCCTGAGCCAGCGCAATGACGGTTCTGGCGATGGCGGCATCGTTGGGGTCGATGAGCACGTCACGCACGAATGACTGATCGATTTTCAACTGATCCAGCGGCAGTCGTTTCAGGTACGACAGCGAGGAATAGCCGGTTCCGAAATCATCCAGCGAGAAACCGACACCCCTGGCCTTGAGAGCAAACATCTTTTTGATAATCTCCTCTACATTGGATACCAGCATGCTCTCGGTAAGTTCCAGTTTAAGTCGCTGCGGGTTCGCGCCGGTGATATGGAGTATCTCCAATACCTGTTCCACGAAATCAGCCTGCCGGAACTGGCGTGCGCTGACATTCACAGCAAGTGTGAGGTGCGCCATATCCGGAATGGTGGCCCACATGGCCAGTTGAGTGCAGGCGGTTTCCAGTACCCATTGGCCTAAAAACAGGATCAGTCCGGTTTCTTCAGCCAGAGGGATAAATTCGGCCGGTGATACCATGCCGCGTTGGGGATGCTGCCAGCGCACCAGAACTTCAGACCCCGTCAGTTTTCCACTTGCCATCTGCGCCTGGTAGTGGAGCAGGAACTGCCGTTTTTGAACTGCATTGCGCAAATCCTTTTCCAGAGCGGCGCGCTCCATTACGACAGTCTCCATGTCCGGATCAAAGAAACGCAATGTATTGCGCCCCGCTTCCTTCGATCTGTACATGGCGATGTCGGCCTGTTTCAACAGCACATCAACCTCTGTCTGATTGCCGTTGAACAAGGCAGCGCCTATACTCGGCGTGCTGTTGTAGGTAACATCCCTGAGTTGATAGGGCTGGTTGAGCATGGTGAGTATTTTCCCGCCAACGATTTCAGTCTGTCTGGCTGCTGCTTTACCGTCTGCGCTCAGGCTTGCCAGCATCACCACGAATTCATCGCCTCCCAGCCGGGCCGTGGTATCCTCCGCACGAATACACGTGATCAGACGTTGTGCAACCTCTTTCAGCAGCAGGTCACCCATATCATGGCCAAGTGTGTCGTTGAGTGTTTTAAAATCGTCGAGATCTATGAACAGCAACGCACCATAATTGCCGTTACGGGAACTGGAGGTCATGGTCTGTTTCAGGCGGTCCAGCAGGAGAGTCCTGTTGGGCAGGCCTGTCAGATGGTCAAAAAAAGCCAGCTTATTGATCTTTTCTTCCGCCAGCTTCCGTTCTGTAATGTCATAATGTACGCCGATGTAATTGGTAACGTTACCATCGTTATCCTTCACCGCAGAGATAGTGAGCCATTTGGGATATTCCCCTCCGTTTTTATGGCGATCCCATATTTCTCCCTGCCATCCGCCAGTCTGGTTGATGCTATCCCACATTTTTCGGAAAAAATCGGCATTGTGACGACCCGATTTGAGAATACGGGGGTTGTGGCCCACAACTTCTTCTTCCGTAAAACCGCAGATTTTGGTGAAGGCGCGGTTAACACGAAGTATCAGGCCATTGGAATCCGTGACGATCATGCCTTCCTGTGACTGAAACGCCGTAGCGGCAATCCGCAGTTCGGCTTCAGCTTTTTTACGGTCTGTATTGTCACGGATCGTGGCTTGGAGAATCAGCTGTCCCTCCTGATCTATCCGAGTCAGAAGCACGTCTGATTGAAACTCCTCGCCATTAACCCGGCGGTGCGTCCACTCAAAGAAGTGATAGCCCTTACGCAATGCAGTATCTATCATTTCTTTGGCTTTCAAGATGGACTCACTACCGTCCGGCTGCCTCTCCGGTGACAATTCCCAGGGCCGGTAGGAAATTAAGGCATTCTCGTCACTGGCGCAGAACATATGTACTGCGGCCAGATTTCCGGATGAAAAATTCCAGCCGGGCGGCTCCAGAATTGTAAGTGCATCTCTGGAATTATTAAAAAGATTCCGGTAACTTTCCTCGCTTTTCTGCAACAGCTTTTTCTGGTGCTTTACCTGTTCCAGACTTACTGCCAGCATTGATGTAAACCTGCGGCGGTTGAAGTAGGCAAGAGCAAACATTACCAACAGAGTCAATGATCCTGCGACTCCATACACCAATAGTTTTTTTTGATTTTTTTGCTCGGTATAGAGCAGGATAAGCTCTTCTTCGCTTCGCTCATATCTGGCGATCAGTCTGCTGTAGTCAATCCCGGCCAGATAGCGGTCAATGATTGCCGCCAGCTTCTGGTACTGTTCTGTCCTGTTCAGGTAATAGGCATATCTGCGTGGTGATTCCATGATGGTATGGAGCATGGTCAGATCGACGAATCCGAGATTGAAGCGATCTTCCTGAAAAACAGATTTATTCTGCAGAGCAATATCAACGTGACCGTTTCTTACTCCCTGATAGAGATCAGACTGGTTGTTGTAGGAGATAATGTGCGAAGCGGGGACAAAAGACTGTATGAACGGTATGATGGCGGAAGCTTTGGTAACGCCTATTTTGTAGCCGGCCAGATCGCGCGTGTTTTTGATTCTGATTCTTTGTGATTTTGTCGCAATGGCTGTGTAATAGGTATCATAAATGCTGGTAGTGAAGACGCCGACTCTGTCTCGCTCTTTCGTGAAACTTACCGGCATAAGCAGGTCAATCTGTTTATTATTAAAGAGTTCCACCTTATCAGCCCAGGATAATTTTGCGTCATGGAGCATCTGATACTTCAGCCCCAATCTGTCTGCGATATGACGGAACAGGTCAACACTGATGCCTCGAAAAGTGTCAGTTCTGGTATCATACGATGAAAGCGGTACGAAATTGTCGTCTATCATCACCCTGAGCGGCTCCAGGGACCGGATGAACTGCACCTCCTGCGGACTCAGGACGAAATGTATATCGGGCTCTATCAGATCAGTTCGTTCATCTGCGAAGCTTAAACAAGGCTGTAGCAACACAAAGACAATAATGGCCATGGCGAGAAGAAGAACATTACAGATGCGTTCATGTAAACCCTTATGCCTGAAATAAACCGTCACATTTATCCTTTGTTCGGTAATGGTTATATCCCTCACCCGCATGTTGTCACCTGCTAAAAAAGCAACTCACCATCCACCGGCCCGTTGCTATTCTCCTCAAGCGGCAACTCTTCCTGACGCTCATACTGGGGCGTCTCATCAAGTGCCTGAATTTCTTTAAGCGTTGGTAGACCTTTCAGGTCCTTAAGCCCGAATGTTTCAAGGAATTCTTTTGAAGTGCCATAAATAAGGGGGCGACCGGGAATATCTTTTTTTCCCAGGATTCTGACCAGTTTTTTCTCCAGCAACGATTTCAGAACGCCGCCGCAATCGACTCCGCGCAGATGCTCGACTTCGGCTCTGGTAACCGGTTGCCGGTAGGCAACTATTGCAAGGGTTTCCAGAGCCGATTGGGAAAATTTTGAAGCTTTCGTCTTGATGTGACGGGTGATGTACGACTGAAAAACGGGGCGGGTCCTGAATTGCCAGCCACCGGCCACCTCAACCAGATCAAACCCCCCCGACCTGTTTTGGTGGTATTCAGCCAGTTCTGACAGTGCACATCTGACAGAGCCCCGATCGAATTCGGGCAGAAGTTCACAGATCCTATCTGTTGATAAGGGCGATTCAGCGGTAAAGAAGAGGCTTTCTATGATAGCGGTGAGTTCTGATGGCATGACCGTTACGTTTCTGCAGGAGCTCCGGCCACAGCCGGAACGAACCAGATGGAACCATGCTCACTTCCCTGAAAGATGCGGACCAGTTTTAACCGGCAAAGTTCAAGCAATGCCAAAAAAGTGACAATGACCCTCTCCCGGGTAAATTCATCCCATACCAACTCGTCAAACCGGATGGTTTCCCGCTCCTGGAGAAGAGCAAGAATCTCGTTGATACTGTCGGCAATACTGAAGGTTTCGGCGGCAGCCACATCGTGGAAATGTTCGGCAGGAATGCGATCCAGCAGAATCCGGAAGGCATCCACCAGATCAAACAGGCTCAGCTCCAGAGGCCCCTCCACATTTTGGCCTGCAACCAGCAGCGGATCAGAACCGGTACGTACAAAAACCTCCCGTCCCAGAAGCGCACGCGCACCAATAACCATACCGGCCTCCCTGTATTGCTGATACTCCAGCAACCTCCGTATCAACTCGGCCCGCGGGTCAATTTCCTCGTCGCCACTCTCCTCAGGTTCTTCCTGCGGCAACAGCATCCGCGACTTGATCTGCAGGAGGGTCGCAGCCATGACCAGAAAATCACCGGCTACCTCCAGATTGAGGTGTTTTAAAAGTTTGATGTAATCCAGATACTGGCGGGTGATAACAGCAATCGGTATATCACAGATATCCAGTTCATTCTTTCGTATCAGATGCAGCAGCAGATCCAGAGGCCCGTCAAATTTGTCAAGATGGACGCTGTAGCTTTCATGCAGGAGGGATGGACTTTCATTCCGGAGCTGATGCGGCTCGTTGTGCAGCATGTCAGAATTTAAGAGCAGTTCGGACTTCCGCCATGACGGCATCGGATATCTGCGATGCCCGACTGCTTCCGTCCGCCAGGATATCATCGACAAAGCGGGGGTTGACGGTCAGCTCGTCCCGTCGGGCGCGAAACGGTGACAGCCGTTCGTTGATACAGCCGGCCAGGATCTTTTTGCACTCCACACAACCGATAGCCGCGCTTTTGCAGGCCGGAATAATTTCGTCCAGTTTTTCCTGTGGAACGTAGATCCGGTGCAGATTGAAGGCCACGCATCGCTCGGTATCGCCCGGGTCGACCCGGCGAACGCGTTCGGTGTCGGTCACCATTGACATGACTTTTTTTGAGGTATCCTCAGCAGTGTCGGACAGATAGATCGAATTACCGTAGGATTTGCTCATCTTGCGGCCATCCAGCCCCAATAATTTTGGCGTTTCGGTCAGCAGCGCCTCCGGTTCGGGAAAAACGCTGCCGAACAGGTGATTGAAGCGACGCGCGATTTCGCGGGTAATCTCCAGATGCGGAAGCTGATCATGTCCCACCGGAACGAGGTTGGCTTTATAAAGGATAATATCAGCGGCCATCAGCACCGGATAGCCGAGAAAACCGAATGTGGAAAGATCTTTGGTCTCCAGATTGTCCTGCATCTCTTTGTAGGTCGGGCAACGTTCAAGCCAGGAAACAGGCGTGACCATGGATAGAATCAGGTTCAGTTCAGAGTGGTGCGGCACGAGGCTCTGTCGGAAGACGACACTTTTGGCCGGGTCCAGCCCGAAAGCCACCCAGTCCAGCACCATTTCCCGGGTGCTTTCGGCAATCCCGGAAGTATCGGCATATTCGGTTGTCAGAGAATGCCAGTCTGCGACAAAGAAGAAACAGTCATAGGAATCCTGCATCCTGACCCAGTTTTCAAGAACACCATGATAATGGCCGATATGCAGTTTTCCGGTCGGTCTCATACCGCTGACAACGCGTTGATTCATAAATATCTGCTCCTTGGTATTGTCTTTCGTGCTGCTTCTGCTAAGGTGTGCAAAACAAAATCCACCGAAAAAACTGACAGGGAAATTTACATGAACCTAGCTGAAATTGAAACCAAAATCATGAACCCGCTTGCCGGTAACGTCATTCCGCTCCCGACATGTGCTACCAGCGGTTCGGCGGCACTTGACCTGCGGGCCTGCCTTGATCAGCCGATAACTGTGCAGCCGGGTGAAACGGTACTGATTCCAAGCGGCATTGCCATCAGCATCAACAACCCCGGAGTGGTGGCTCTGCTGGTTCCCCGCTCCGGCCTCGGCATCAAACATGGCATTGTATTGGCTAATACGATTGGAGTCATCGATTCAGACTATCAAGGTGAAATCGGTGTCGGCATCCTCAATCGAGGAGCGGCTCCCTATACAATTGAACCGGGTGAACGGATCTGCCAGATGATGTTCGTCCCGGTTATACAGACGGTGCTCAAACTTGTAGCCGAATTCAGCACGGAGACAGACAGGGGGGCGGGGGGATTTGGTTCGACAGGCAGATAGCACTACTCCGACAAATACCCCCATCCCAACCTCCCCCCGCTGGGTGGAGGAGCTTATAATCCCTTCACCCAGCGGGGGAGGGTTAGGGAGGGGGAGACTTAACTGTCGGAGTCGTAATAGTTTCTTTCATAAAAAGGCGGGGCAGGTTCCCCGCCTTCTGTCGTCCGGCATGGATTCCTATTTCTTCACATTGTAAAATACGTCGTGTCCCTTGAAAAGTGCAGTGGTGTCAAGTTCATCCTCGATGCGCAGCAACTGGTTGTATTTGGCGACGCGGTCGGTACGGCAGAGCGAACCGGTCTTGATCTGCCCGGCGTTGACCGCTACAGCCAGATCAGCCAGGGTGGTGTCCTCGGTTTCGCCCGAGCGGTGCGATATAACGGTAGTGTAACCGGCCCGCTTGGCCATTTCAATCGCTTCCAGAGTCTCGGTCAGGGTGCCGATCTGGTTGAGCTTGATCAGGATCGAGTTGGCAATCCCTTTCTGGATGCCTTCTTTCAGGATCTTCGGATTGGTGACGAACAGGTCGTCGCCCACGATCTGGATTCGCGAACCGAGACGATCAGTCATCAGTTTCCAGCCATCCCAGTCGTTCTCGGCCATGCCGTCTTCGATAGAGATGATCGGATACTTGTTGACCAGATTCTCGTAGAAATCGACCATCTCGGCCGGAGTTTTATCCTTCTGCTGCTCGTTTTCAAGGGTGTAGACCCCCTTCTCCTTGTCGAACAGTTCGGAAGACGCCACATCCAGCGCCAGCAGAACATCCTCGCCCGGTTTGTAGCCGGCTTTGACGATCGCCTCCATGATGACTTCCAGCGCCTCTTCGTTGGATTTCAGGTCGGGAGCAAAACCACCTTCGTCTCCCACGGCGGTGTTGCACCCCTTGCTTTTCAGAACTCCTTTGAGGGCGTGGAATATTTCGGCCCCCATACGCAGCGCCTCGGCGAAGCACTTCGCCCCGGCCGGCATGATCATGAACTCCTGGATATCGACATTGTTGTCAGCGTGAGCGCCGCCGTTGATGATGTTCATCATCGGCAAGGGCAACTCTCTGGCATTGGCTCCGCCGATGTATTTGTAGAGCGGCAGTCCGGCCTCATCGGCGGCAGCTTTGGCAACCGCCAGCGATACGCCCAGAATGGCGTTGGCGCCCAGATTGCTTTTGTACTCGGTGCCGTCCATTTCCAGCATTTTCATGTCGATACCGATCTGGTCATCGGCGTCCATCCCGATCAGTTCATCAGCAATCTGATTGTTGACGTTATCGACGGCCTTCAGGACACCCTTGCCGAGATAGCGGGATTTGTCGCCGTCGCGAAGTTCAAGGGCTTCGCGCTCGCCGGTGGATGCGCCGGAGGGAACGGCGGCACGTCCGAAGGAGCCGGATTCGAGGTACACTTCAACTTCCAAAGTAGGATTCCCGCGGGAATCAAGAATCTCTCTGGCGTAGACATCTACGATTTCACTCATTACTGCCCCCTTGCATGGAATAGTGTTTTCCGGAGATACTATCTCCTTGATGCTGCTCGGAATATATACCATACAAATTGTGAAAATTACAGTCTATATCTGAATAACCCGTAATCCGGCCTGTGTTGCGGCAATACACTGTCTGGTGTCTGCCGACACAAATATATCCGCATTGAGGGCCAGAGCACTACCAAGATGGAGTGCATCCATACCACGCAGAGCATTTTTTTCGAGGGCAATAATTGAGTGGCGAATGACTTCCGGAGTAAGATCACATATTGAGGCGTCGCTGATATCTGCCAGGAGCATCGTTTTGAGATGACGATACTGGAGAGAAGAAACACGATTCTCCCTTCTCAAGCGACAAAAGGCAGAGACAATTTCGGGTAGAGCAATGCCGGAAAGACAAAGCTCTGTTGCCTGGTCACACCACGAAAGAACAGCATCAGTCCCAACTTCTCGGACATACCGTTTGACAAAGGCGGAAGAATCGAAAAATATCCGCATCAAACCGCTCTTTCTCGCTCTTCAAGAATAATCCTGCTCAGGGAAACACCATCCACAAGAAGCGGTTGTACTACCCTGCGTTTCCACGAAGGGAGTTCCTGCGGCAGCGGAACAATATCTGCTATAGGCTTGCCGTTGCGCACTATTCGCACAGACTCACCCGACTCGACAATGTCAAAATAGTGCTTTGCGTGATTGCGTAATTCGGTAAAAGTTGCCTGTTTCATAAAAACTCCTCGATGTACATAGTGATGTCATATACAATGTACATTATGATTCTGCTGAAAGTCTACTGAAACTCCTTCTCTGCTTCCCATTACGGCTCAAAAATGGTATGACAAAAAACGGCACTTTGCGATGCCGAACTCAGCTTCAAAAAGGTCAGGTATGCCCACAGACTCTCTCGATAAATTAACCATCGACAAAACCCGAAAGAACTCTTACGCAGGTTTCAAACAGACCCGGACACGTAAAACAATTATCGCAGTGATCGTTTTTGCGCTTGTTGCCGCAGCCGCCCTGTTCTCACGAAGCCGTTCCGTTGTTGTTGAAACAACCGGCGTAAGTCAGTTTTTTCCCACTCAGGCGTTTACCATTCTGAATTCAAGCGGCTATGTTGTGGCGCAGCGAAAGGCGGCGGTTGCATCCAAAATAACCGGCAGACTGGAATGGATCGGAGTTGAGGAAGGGAGCAAGGTTACCGGCGGTCAGATTATCGCCCGGCTTGAAAACAAGGATCTTGAAGCTGTCGTTCGCCAGGCCGAAGCTTCGCTTTCGAACTCCAAGGCGACTCTCGATCAGGTCAAGGCAGAATTATCAGATGCCGGACAGGCCTTCAGGCGTCAGAAAGAACTGCTGAAACAGGGCATTGTCTCCCAGTCCGAGTATGATGCCGCCGAAGCCCGCAACCTTCGGGCTATTGCTGCAACCGCCGGAGCCGAGGCCGGCATCCGGAGCGCTTCTGCTGCACTGCAGGGTGCGCACGTCAACCTTGATTACAGCCTGATCCGGGCACCGTTTGATGCGGTCGTGCTGACCAAAAGCGCCGATGTGGGCGATATCATCACGCCTCTGGGCGCTGCGGCCAACGCCAAGGCCTCGGTCTTCACCATTGCCGATCTCGGTTCGCTCGAAGTTGAGGCGGATGTGTCGGAATCAAACCTGTCCCAGGTCAAAAAGGGGCAGCCCTGTGAAATAACGCTGGACGCTCTGCCCGGCAGCCGTTTTCGGGCTGCTGTGCATACCGTCGTGCCGACTGCTGACAGAAGCAAGGCCTCGGTTATGGTTAAAGTCCGCTTTCTGGAAAAAGATGAACGGATTTTTCCGGAAATGAGCGCTAAAGTGGCTTTTCTGACGCGGGAGGCGCTCCCGGAGGACAAAAAATCTCGTACCGTGATCAATCCGGCCGCCATCATTTCTCATGAAGGACGCGAAGGAGTTTACCTGGTCAAAGGTGATCGGGCACTGTTCACACCGGTTACCCGTGGGGTGAAACTGGGAGATCTGCTTGAGGTAGGTGGTCTTAAATCCGGAGACAGGCTGGTGCTGAAGCCTTTGGACAAATTGAAGGATGGTGCAAAAATATCGCTTCCGGAGAAAAAGTGAATGGGGGCACAGTATGGAAACCTATAAAAACAGCTATTCCGTAAAGGAAGATGAAGTGTTGTGGGAACTCCACGAAATTCGTCACAGGTTGCACGAGGAGCTGAAAATGAAGCCGCTGGCCGAGATCAACAGGGCAGCCAGAGAGAGTTTTGCAAGCTGGAAAGATAGTGTCAAAAGTTCCATGAAAGACCGGGATGTTTAATGGAAAGCGCTGGCAAGTGATCAATGCTCTCGAAGTAAGGACTTCCCGTGCCTGTCCACACAGTGGCTTATTTGATTTTGAGCTAAA
>Ga0194037_1000648_pt1 | contig 26807 bp, 26 predicted proteins | sample JunL306m_MetaG_FD_148653 | JGI IMG/M metagenome (GOLD analysis project Ga0194037, IMG submission 148653) | Anoxic zone freshwater microbial communities from boreal shield lake in IISD Experimental Lakes Area, Ontario, Canada - Jun2016-L304-6m | ecosystem: Environmental > Aquatic > Freshwater >...
AAATAGAAAATCGCAAATCAATTGAATAGTCAGCTTTATTGCTATCTTTACAATGAAATAAATTATTAAATAAACAAGTTTTAATGGCATTACCACCAAGAGGGGGAGGAAGATTTAACCCAAGGTTTAACAGGCAGCCGGAGCCTGAACATCGTATCAACGAAAGAATAAGAGCCTTACAGGTTCGTTTAGTAGGCGACAACGTTACGGTTGGAGTTGTTGCTACATCTGACGCATTGAAAATTGCCCAAGAACAGGAATTAGACCTGGTGGAGATTTCTCCAACAGCAGATCCCCCGGTTTGTAAAGTAATCGACTATAAAAAATTCCTATACGAGAAGAAGAAGAAGGAAAAGGAAATGAAAGCCAATTCCAAGCAAAGCGAAGTGAAAGAAATTCGTTTTACACCTGGAACTGATGAACATGATTTTAATTTCAAGGCTAAACACGCAGAGAATTTCTTGAAGGATGGCAATAAAGTAAAAGCATATGTTCAATTCAAGGGACGTGCAATTATGTTTCAGGATCGTGGACAATTATTGTTATTGAAATTTGCAGAAAGACTGGCTGAGGCTGGAACTTTGGAAAGTATGCCAAAGTTAGAAGGGAAGAGAATGTTTGCCATTTTTACCCCAAAAACAGGAAAAAAGAAAGGATAAAGGTATTTTTTGTTTTAAGAAACAGCGATGAAAGTCGCTGTTTTTTAGTTTAGTATATGTATAAGTAGTTGATTATAAGAATGTTATTTCATATCGCCTTCATTTTTCACTCTTCACTTTTATCTTTTCACTTTTTTTTCGTTCAACCCTTCACTTTTTTACATAACTTTGCCGTCCGAAAAAAATCGGACTATTTCCCGTATGGCTCAACAAGTTCCCCACCTGTGTAGGGACGCCAGCAGGGTGTAATCTTAATTGATTATTTAACATGCCAAAGGTAAAAACCAACAGCAGCGCAAAGAAGCGTTTTAAGTTGACTGGTACTGGAGAGATCACTTTCCAAAAAGCTTTCAAACGTCACATCTTGACTAAGAAGTCTAAAAAACGTAAAAGAGCTATGCGTCAAAAAGGTGTTGTAGACACTACAAACAAACGCTCAGTTCTTCGTTTATTACGTTTAAGAGGGTAGTCATCTGCCATTTCAGTTACCAATCATTTTAAAACATCAGTCGTGGTAATCAAATACCACAACTTCAAAAAAATTAAACTATGCCACGTTCAAAAAATGCAGTCGCATCTAGGGCTAGAAGAAAAAAGATTCTTGATCAAGCTAAAGGATTTTATGGTAAACGTAAAAACGTTTATACCGTAGCCAAAAATATTGTTGAAAAAGGTTTGACTTATAGTTATGTAGGTCGTAAATTAAAAAAGCGTGAATACCGTCAGTTATGGATTGCGCGTATTAATGCAGCTGTTAGAGAAGAGGGTATGACTTATAGCCAATTCATTAACAAGTTGAACATTAAAGGAATTGAACTGAATCGTAAGGTTCTTGCAGATTTAGCAATGAATGAGCCAGAGAGCTTTAAATCATTGATTAATCAAGTAAAATAGTTCTCAATTTGATTACAGAAACCGGAAGGAAAAACCTTCCGGTTTTTTTTGTGCAAACAACCGTGTAAACTGTTACTTTTGCGGTGCAAAAAAATTGTTTTGCTCACAGTCTAATATTAACTCAGAAAATGAACAACAGCTACACCTCGCTTGTGAACCAAACCTTCCATTTTCCTCAGGAGGGATTTGATCAAAATGATGATGGGTATTTAGAGTTTAATGGTCTTGACCTGATTTCTCTGATTAATAAACACGGTACTCCACTTAAGTTGACGTATCTGCCAAAGATTGGGATGCAGATTAATAAAGCAAAAAATTTGTTCGAAAAGGCTTTTAAGAAGCATAAATATGAGGGGCAGTATTTTTACTGCTATTGTACTAAAAGTTCACACTTCTCATTTATAGTTGAGGAAGCATTGAAACATGGTATTCATCTTGAAACATCTTATGCTTATGATATCGATATCATCAATCGATTATATGAGCGAAGAAAGATCAATAAAGATGTCTACATCATTTGTAATGGCTACAAACAAAAAATGTACACTTCGAGAATCGCGAAGTTGATTAATAATGGGTTCAAAAATGTAATTCCTATTTTAGATAATAAGGAAGAATTACTGGCTTATAGAAAATCAGTAAAGAAGCCATTCCGTTTAGGTATTAGAGTGGCAGCAGAAGAAGAACCTAATTTTCCTTTCTATACATCAAGACTTGGTATTCGCGCAAAAGATATTTTGGAGTTTTATGTAGACGAGATTGAAGGAAATGAAGATAAATTTCAGTTGAAAATGTTGCACATCTTTTTAAATAAAGGTGTAAAGGATGATATTTATTATTGGTCTGAATTAAACAAGATCATCAACTTGTATTGCCAGTTAAAAAAGATTTGTCCAGAATTAGATTCTATTAATATAGGCGGTGGATTTCCGATTAAGCACTCTTTAGGTTTTGAATATGATTATCAATTCATGATCAATGAGATCGTGGGGAATATCAAGAAGGCTTGTAGTAAGGCTAAGGTACCAATGCCGAATATCTATACAGAGTTTGGAAGCTTTACAGTGGGAGAGAGTATGGCTCATATTTATAGTGTACTCGGTCAAAAAATTCAGAACGATCGAGAGTGTTGGTATATGATCGACTCTTCATTCATTACTACTTTACCAGATACCTGGGGAATTGGTGAAAAGTTCCTGATGTTGCCTATTAATAAATGGGATAACGAATATCATCGAGTAGTACTCGGAGGAATTACCTGTGATAGCCATGATTACTATGATTCAGAGGAACATATCAATGAAGTATTCCTGCCTAAATTAGCTTCACCAAATAAGAAGGAAGAAGAATCAAATAAAGAGCCACTGTATGTTGGGTTCTTTCACACAGGAGCTTATCAGGATTCGATAAGTGGGTATGGCGGAATTAAGCACTGTATGGTGCCGTCACCGAAGCACGTAATTGTTGAATATGATAATAACGGCAAACTGATCGACTGGGTGTATGCAAAAGAGCAAACTTCTGCAAGTATGCTGAAGATCCTTGGTTATGTAAGATAAAATCAAATACATCATATTTAAATCCGTTCGAAAGAGCGGATTTTTATTTGCCTAATTCTGTAAGTCAACCATGCATTGCTTTAATTCATTTAGATAATTTCCGTATAGTTTCTTTAAATACCATTTAGTGAAATGGAACATCCCATAGGCGCCAAAGCCTGTAACTATGATAAAGCTTACTATGAATATTGTAAATTGAGTGCCATTCATTTTGGCACCTAAATTGTATCCGCTTTGATAAGCATTTTTTACTAAATCTGAATGTGCATCAGAATATCCCAGGTAGCCAGCAAAAATCAAACAAATAGGTATTAATGCCATTGTAAACTGCAGATATCTATTGATAAATTCATCGATTAAATGAATATAGGATGCAAGATTGGATTTGATAGTTTGATCTGGGGTTTTGATTTTATTAGTTCTTGATAATAGATAAATTAAATAGATTAAGAACAGATACATAAGGATGCTAAAAAAACCAAAATAAATTCTCATAGAATGCATGCCTGCATCAAATGCCGCATATACAAAACCAAAATTTATTATGAAGCCAATAATAATCTCGAACCATAGACTTTTCTTTAGCTTGTCGATGATGGAGACTGTTTTCTTTTTGAGTAACAGCTCTATATCTGCATCAGACCGATTGATATGGTCTGTTGCCAGTTTTGTTTTGAGCTCGGTTTTAAATTGATCTAAATCCATAACAATATTTTAAACTTGGTCCATATATTTTTGAGATTGCTCTTTCAGTTTCGTTTTGATCCTATTCATTTTTACAGCCACATTATTCGCTGTAATTCCCATCATTTCTCCAATTTCCTGGTAAGCATAGTCTTCCAAATAAAGCATTACAATGGCTTTGTCGATTTTCGATAAATCTCCAATCGCCGTGTACATTGCTTTTAGTTGTGCTTCAATTGGTTCTGGTTCATCCTGACTTGCCATTTCTGGAAGATCATCGGTGGTATAAATGGAGGGGCTTCTTTTTTCCTTTCTATAAAATGTAATGGCAGTATTTAATGCAACCCGATAAAGCCATGTAGAAAATTTTGCATCCCCTCTAAATGTTTGATATGCTTTCCAGGCTTGTAATGTAATCTCCTGAAATAAGTCCTCACGATCTTTGTATTGGTCCATATATAGATTACACACTTTGTGAACTATGTTCTGGTGTGTCTTCAATAAGGAAACAAATTCTTGTTGGGCCATTCGAGCAAATTAATAATTTATAGGTGTAACCGTATAACCATCAGTTTTAAGTAATGCAAGAACTCCTGTTTTACCACCAAGGTGTGCTCCTCCTACGGCAATAAAACTTGATTTTTCTAACATTATTTTTTTTAGTTTGGGTATCCAATTCTTATTTCTATTCACTAATAATACTTCTTCGTTCATGCCATCTGTTCCTTGTTTCTGAACATATTCGTAGAGCAATTCTGCATCGTTTTTCTTGTAGACTTCAATCATTTCAGTCATCATATTTTTAGTGCTATCAAAATTGAGGACCATTTTTTGTAAGGCAATGATTTGAGAGTCTAAAGGCTGTGCATCAATAGCACTCATTTGTTCATCTACTGTTTCTAGTCCCAATACTTCTTTACCATTTTTCTTAGCTATTTGCATTAATTCTGTTTCTGGTTGCAGAAAATTGAAGCATGGAATTGTTTTAAGCGTTAATAAGCTTAAATGGAAAAATGGTTTGTAATGATTTAATTGGGATGCTGAAATTCCAGTGATTTTTTTAAATGCTTCATCAAATTTTTTAAAACTACTGCTATCCATCATTGATTCAATAGTGTTGTCTTTCATCATTATTTTTTGCATCATGGTAGCTTGCATGGTTGGATCGTCCATATCTAATTCTCCGTAGAACTGATCAGTTGACACAATTTTTGATGCAAGGGTAGGGCTGATGCTAAACTGATCCTTGCACATAATATGAAATGTGCCAAAAATATAGGAGGGGCTTGTTAATCCATTACCACTTACTTCAAAAAGCAGGGATCCTTTTGTATCTGTTTGACTAATGCCAAAAGTGCACAGTAAAATGGAAACTAAAAGCAAAGGTAATCTCTTCATAAAGCTATGTTACTTGATGTTAGTAGATAACTTCTTAAATATATTACATAGTTGCAAAAAAAATACCCCCATGTAAAAACATAGGGGTAAACCAAAACCTACTGACTAACTAACTAACTACTCTTATAAAATCGTAATCTCTTTTGTAGCTGGAGTTATTTGCTCTTTTTTAGGCAAATACAGCTTTAAAATTCCATTTTCATATTTTGCTTGAATGGCATCTGCTTGAATTTTCTCATCTAAACTGAAGCTGCGCTTGAAACTATTTAATGTAAATTCTTTGCGAATAGTTTTGAATTCCTTGTTTTCCTCAACTTCTTTCTTTTCAAAGCTGATGGTTAATAAGTCTTTCTCAATATTCACTTTAAAGTCTTCTTTATTACGCCCTGCCGCAATTAATTCAAGATGAAAACCATCAGATGTTTCGTGAATATTCACTTTGGGATGTCCAACCTGGTTGGAATAATCTCTTCCCCAATTAGCTGGGAAATTGTTGAATAACTCATCGAATAGATTGTTTACTTGTGTGGGTTGTTTTACGAATGTCATTGTATTAATTTTTTTAGTTTTAAATTTCTAATATCGAATCAAAGTCTATACCACAGGATTAAACCATCTTTTTTACTGTCAGCTTTGCTGTAACAATTATTTAATAGTGCCATTATGACTGTTTTTGTTTAAATAATATGACACAATGGCGACAATTAAAGAGTTTGATGTTTCTACATTTATCTTAATTTTGCCTTTCAATCATTTAAAACAATCGATATGTATCCAGCAGAAATAGTTTTACCAATGAAAGCTGAATTGGTAGATGGAGGCTTTGATGAATTATTAACTTCAGCAGCAGTAGATAGTACTTTAGCTATGGAAGGTACCACATTAGTAGTTATTAATTCTGTATGTGGTTGTGCAGCAGGCACTTGTAGACCTGGTGTGCTAATGGCTGTAGCAAATGCAACAGTACGTCCGGATCGTTTAGCAACCAGTTTTGCTGGTTTTGATGTGGAAGCTGTGAACCAGGTTCGTAAGCATTTGTTGCCTTATCCGCCATCTTCACCAGCAATTGCCTTATTTAAAAATGGAGAATTGGTTAGTATTGTTGAAAGGCATCAGATCGAAGGCCGTCCGGCTCAGGTAATTGCTCAACATCTAATTTCTGTTTTTGATGAACATTGTAATTAAGATTTAGTATTTTCGCAAGAGATGGGTTAGTAAGTATGGGCCTCACGCAAGTGGGGCCTTACTATTTCGAATAGCGAGACTTACTCCTTTATTTCAAATTTTCTGACTATTATTGTAGCCTTAGTCTACGATTGTATTAACGCAAACCATATCACATTCATGTATCCTAATTTATATTACGCCTTTAAAGATTTGTTTGGAATTGAGTTGTCTGGATTAAAACTCGTAAATACTTTTGGATTTTTCGTAGCCCTTTGTTTTATCGTTAGTGCCTGGGTATTAACCCTGGAATTAAAAAGAAAACAGCAGCAGGGGTTATTGAATTTTATAGAAGAAAAAATTGTGATTGGAGCTCCTGCTTCTTTTGCTGATTTATTGATCAATTTTTTATTAGGATTCATTTTTGGTTATAAAATCATTGGTGCTTTTACTATTTCAGATGCTCTAAATGATCCACAGGCATTTATACTTTCATCAAGGGGTAATTTATGGGTAGGTATATTAGTTGGATTGTTTTTTGCAGGCCTAAAATGGTACGAAAAGAATAAACAGAAATTAGATAATCCTGAAGAGCGATTAGTTAGAATCTGGCCGCAGGATCGTGTAAGTGATATACTGATTTATGCTGCTGGCTTTGGATTTTTAGGTGCTAAAATTTTTCATAACCTGGAAAATTGGGGCGATTTTATTAAAGATCCAATTGGCGCATTAATCTCTTTTAGTGGTCTAACTTTTTATGGAGGTTTAATTTGTGCGGGTGCAGCTATTATGTTATTTGCACGTAAAATTAAATTACCAATTGTTCATTTAGTGGATGCATTTGCTCCTGTTTTAATGCTGGGTTATGCAATTGGTAGAATTGGCTGTCAGGTAAGCGGAGATGGTGATTGGGGGATTGTGAATAATACCAGAAAACCCATTCGATGGATGCCAGATTGGCTTTGGTCTTATCAGTATCCGCATAATGTGATAGGAGAAGGAGCACCTATCCCAGGATGCTCAGGGCCTTATTGTAATCAACTGATTCAGTCGGTGTATCCAACAGCTTTGTATGAAGTAATTATGTGTTTCATTGTCTTCTTTATTTTATGGTCGCTCAGAAGAAAAATTAAAATTCCGGGTCAATTATTTGGGATCTATTTAATATTTAATGGAATAGAAAGATTTGCGATTGAAAGTATTAGAGTTAATACGCATTACGAATCGCTTCCATTTAAACCAACTCAAGCGCAGATCATATCAATCATCTTATTTATAGCAGGTATCATCCTTGTTTTCCAATCCAAAAAATGGGCTGAAAAAAACAAAACAACACAACAGGTTGATTGATAAATTAAGTAAATTGACTACCTGTTTGATGAAATGCGTTTATCTTTACTAAAACTAATTTTATGCCTTCATTTGATATTTCTTCAAAAGTCGATTTGCAAACTTTGGATAATGCCATTAATACAGTAAACAAAGAAATCAGTACTCGTTTTGATTTCAAAAATTCTCCTGTTAAAATTGATTTGAATAAGAAAGACTATGTCATTCACTTAGAAGTAGAAAGTGATATGAAAATGAAGCAAGTGATTGATGTGATTATCAGTAGGGCAATGAAACAAGGAATAGAAGCGAGTGCTTTCAATTTTGAAAAAGACGCTTATCCTAGTGGTAAAGTGGTGAAGAAAGAAGTGGCTGTTCAAAATGGTCTGAAGCAGGATGATAGCAAGAAAGTTGTAAAATTAATTAAGGATAGTGGATTGAAGGTTCAAGTGGCCATTATGGATGACATTGTTCGGGTGACAGGTAAAAAAATAGATGATTTACAGGATGTTATAGCACTTTGTAGAAATTCTAGTTTAGGATTGCCTTTGCAGTTCATCAATATGAAAAGCTAGAAATAGTTTATTTAGAAGGTTAATTTGAATTTCATTTGGTTTAAAACGCTGTTTTAGTTACTTTTGCCATCCTAAAAAATAACAATACGGCAAAATCCGTATTACCTAAATCAAATATTATGAAGCAAGGTATCCATCCAGAAAGTTATCGTTTCGTTGTTTTCAAAGACATGAGTAACGGTGATTCATTTTTAAGTAAGTCTACAACTAACACCAAAGAGACTGTTTTATGGGAAGACGGTAAAGAATATCCTCTTATCAAATTGGAGATTTCAAATACTTCTCATCCATTTTATACTGGTAAAAACATGTTGGTTGATACTGCAGGTCGTATCGATAAGTTTAAAAAGCGTTACGCGAAAAAAGACTAATCTTTTTGACAAAATATTCAAAATCCCGTTCCGATTCTATCAGGACGGGATTTTTATTGCAATCACTCAGTAACTTTACCAAATAAACCAATAAAGCATGAAGCTTGATATATTAGCCATTGGGGTACATCCAGATGATGTAGAGTTAGGTTGCGCGGGTACTTTGATGTCTGCTATTGCAGAAGGAAAAAAAGTGGGCATTGTAGATCTTACCAAAGGTGAGTTAGGAACAAGAGGTACTGCCGAGACTAGAAAAGTTGAAGCTAGAAATGCAGCAAATATTCTGGGAATTGATATCAGAGAAAATCTAGAAATGGCGGATGGATTTTTTCAGAATGATGAGTTTCACCAGCGCCTATTAATTAAAGCGATCAGAAAGTATCAACCAACGATCATTTTAGCGAATGCTCCGGAAGATCGACATCCTGATCATGGCAGAAGTTCTAAAATGATTTCTGATGCTGCATTCCTATCCGGACTTAGAAAAATTGTTACTGAGTTAGATGGGGTTGAACAAACTGAATGGCGACCATCCTATGTTTTTCATTATTTACAAGATCGTTTTCTGCAACCTAGTTTTGTAGTAGACATCTCAAAATATATGGATAAAAAATTGGAATCTGTTTTAGCTTATACTACTCAGTTTTATAATCCAGATTTAAATGAACCTCAGACCTATATTTCATCACCTCAATTTTTAGAAACAGTGAAAGCCAGGGCGATGATGTTGGGAAAAAGGATTGGCGTTGAGTTTGCAGAAGGGTATATTTCAGAAAAAATGATTGGTATTAGTAGTTTCGATAGTTTGATACTACGTACAACATAAACGAATATTAATTTTAAAAGCATTGATTATGTCGGTAGTTCCAGTTGGTCTTGTACAAATGACCTGTTCTGCATCTAAAGAAGAGAATCTTGCAAAAGCAATTTCTAAAATTAGAGAAGCAGCTGCTAAGGGTGCAAAAATTGTTTGCCTTCAAGAATTGTTTACTTCACTTTATTTCTGTGATGTAGAAGATTATGAAAATTTTCTTTTGGCTGAAGCAATTCCTGGTCCATCTACAGAGTCATTGAGTTCAGTTGCTGCAGAATTGGGGATCGTTGTAATTGCTTCCTTATTTGAAAAAAGAACAAAAGGGATTTATCATAATACAACTGCTGTACTTGATGCGGATGGTGTTTACTTAGGAAAGTATCGTAAGATGCATATTCCTGATGACCCAGCTTTTTATGAAAAATTTTATTTCACTCCAGGCGATCTTGGATATAAAGTATTCAAAACAAAGTTTGCCACTATAGGAATTCTTATATGCTGGGATCAATGGTATCCGGAAGCTTCAAGAATTACAGCGTTAATGGGAGCCGAAATATTATTCTACCCAACAGCTATTGGTTGGTCTACACAACAAGATGAAGCTACTAATATCGAGCAATACAATGCATGGCAAACAATTCAAAGAAGTCATGCCGTTGCAAATGGAGTTCACGTAGTAAGTGTAAATAGAGTAGGCTTTGAGCAAGGAGGAGCCATGAAATTCTGGGGCGGTTCTTTTGTAAGTAATCCTTTCGGAACATTACTTTATAAAGCATCCCATGAAGAAGAAGAAGTTGCAGTAATCAATATAGATACTAAGCAAACGGATTATTTTCGTACCCATTGGCCGTTTATGCGCGATAGAAGAATAGATTCATATCAACCTATAACGAAAAGATTTATCGACGAAGATTAGTAGCATTAACAACTAATATCTTTCCCAATTTTTTATTCAAAGATCATTCCATGTTAACACCAGATGCGCTTGGTTATAAATTTCCTGCTGAATTCGCTGAACATGAAGCTACATGGCTTTCATGGCCTCATAAAGAAGCTAGCTGGCCTGGTAAAATAGACAGCATTTTTCCAAACTATGCTTTGTTCATTAAATATTTGACCCAAGGTGAAAAAGTAAGAATCAATATTGCCAATGAAGCAATGAAGAATTTTGCATTAATGCATCTTGAAAAAGTAGGTGCAGATCTTGCGCAAATAGAATTCTTTATGCATCCTACAAACGATGCTTGGTGCAGAGATCATGGTCCTGCATTTTTGATCAATCCAGATGCGGCCAATAAAAAAGTAATAGTTGATTGGAATTATAATGCATGGGGAAACAAATACCCACCTTTCGATTTAGACGATGTGATCCCTACTTTAATTGGAAAAAATTTTAATATTCCCGTATACCATCCTGGTATTGTGATGGAAGGTGGTTCCGTTGAATTTAATGGAAATGGCACTTTAATTACTTCCACCTGTTGCCTGCTAAATGAAAATCGCAACCCACATTTGAACCAGAAAGAAATCGAAAACTACTTGTATAATTATTATGGAGTAGATCAAATATTATGGGTAGCTGATGGTATTATTGGGGATGATACAGATGGTCATATCGATGACACAGTAAGGTTTGTAAATGCTGATACCGTAATCACAGTTGTTGAATCCAATAAACAGGATGAAAACTATGAACTGCTTCAAACAAATTTGAAACAGTTAAAAGGCATGCGTTTATTAAATGATAAACAATTGAATATTGTAGAGCTTCCCATGCCAGATGCCGTAATCTATGAGGATCAGCGTCTTCCAGCATCTTATGCTAATTTCTACATTAGTAATAAGCACGTAATCGTTCCTACATTTCGTTGCAAAAAAGATGATCAGGCACTACAGATTATTTCCGAGTGCTTTCCTAATCGGGAAACAGTGGGTATTGATTCAACAGATATTATCTGGGGATTAGGAAGCTTTCATTGCTTAAGCCAGCAAGAGCCTTCAGTATAACCCGCGTAAATCCGCTTTATCTGTGTAAATCCGTGTGCCATAAAAACATCCTCATTTTGGAATTTTAATTTCCAATAATGTTATTTTGCCTTGGTATCAGTAAAAGTTCTTTTTGCCTACCTCCAATAAATCGAAAACCCTTTTCAGAATAAAAGCCATCTTCTTCCAGCATCATTCGAATTGATTTTTTCCATTCAGGAATATCAGTAGCTGCATTTAATTCTATAGAATATGCAGTATTATAATGCATCGGGAAATCCCCAGAACCAGGCACCCCATTTTGTTGATCCCACATTCCAATAGTTGGTCCTGCTGCATGACCATGATAGCCAATTGGGTGAGTATAAATACTTGCTGTTATTCCTTCTTGTTTAGCCTGCGATAGAGCAGCGGAAAGAATTTCATTCCCTGTTTTGTTCAATGCAAATTTACTGGTAAGAATATCTTGTAATCTGTTCCCATTGCTAAAGGCTTTCTGTAAAGCAGTAGGAGCAGTAGTTTCCCCTGGTTGCAACACATAGGCATGTTCTTGAACATCGGTGTTTAATCGTAAATAACTTATGCCAATATCTACGTGAAGCAAATCACCTGGTTGAATAATTTCCTTATCCTTATTGGTAAATGCAGATAAGTGATCAAAACTTGTTTCATCATTTCTTTGTATTTCTACGGATGGATGAAACCAGGTGTCTAAGCCTAAATTGCGAATCTTTTGTCTGAACCACCAAACTAAATCATCTGTGGTAGTAACACCAGGCATGATTGTTTTTTCTGAAAATCCTTCTGCAATTATTTGATGAGTAATCTGAACCAGTTGTGGATATAATTGCATTTCTCTATCTGTTCTGGTTTCTAACCAACCAATTCCCAATCTCTCTGCACTTACAATTTTTGATTGAAATTTCTGAGGTAGTTTTTGAAGAAATATTTTTTGTTCTGTAAAAGTTAAACCATCAGCGTGTGCAAAATCATTTGAATAGTTCAGTGCAATTTTTTTCGGATTTCTAACTGTAATTAAATTTATTAATGCATCCCATTGATCGGGAAATGCTTTCATGTCCCAGGATGCTTTAATTTGATTTCCTACATTATATCTTGCGATTGCTAATTGCTCATTTACTTTCTTAGTGGTATCATGGAAGAATACTAAAATAGTTCTTCTTCTTGCTGATAGCCATTCTGCCGGTAACATCGTTTTTAAGATGGGGTCTTCATTGTATTCCCTACTTATAATCACCCACATATCGATACCCTCTCTTTCCATCAATTTTGGAAGCAGATTTGTAAATCGTTCATTTAGAATTTCGTCAGTTAATTTAGCCTGATCTTTTAAAGAAAGAATTTGTTGTGCATTACTTTGCCATGCAATTAATACTATTACGCAAAAAAGAGTCCATTTTTTATTCATATAAAATTGTATTATAAACGAAAATTTATTTTGTGGAAACAGCTGCCTGGTGTGTGATTATAAATGTAATCAAATCATCTAAAAGTATACCTGCTCTATTGGCTGCATCTTGTATTTCTTCTCTTGATACATTTGCGGCGAATGATTTTTCTTTGAATCTTTTCATGACTCCTTTTATATCCATTGCTTCATAACCATTGGGTCTCATTAAAGAATAAGCGTGTATAAGGCCAGAAAGTTCATCAAAAGCGAATAACATTTTATCCATGTTGTTAATGGGATCAACCCCAAAGTGATTAGGGCCATGAGAGGCAATGGCGTGCATTACATCAGGATCTATTTTCAAACTTTCTAAATGTTCTATGATTTTAATGCAGTGCAAATCTGGCCACTGATCCCAATCCGCATCATGCAAAAGACCAGACATTTCCCACATCCATTGTTCCTGTTCATCCAGATTTTCCTTTTCTTTTGCCCATGATTTCATTAAGTGAGCTACCTGAAGCATATGAACTTGTAATTTGGGGTTTAACACCCATTCCTGAAACAATTGCATGGCAGCTTCTCTTGAGAGCAAATTGCCTTTGTTTTCAGGATTCCCAAATGTGTTTCGGTTTAGTTTCAATGACATATTGTTCCATTTATAATTTTATCAAAAAAGAAGGCATGATTTTCAGTACTTTAGCCTCATTCGTACAATCACTATAAAAGTAACAGAACTATGTTTAAAAAATTAGTTTCATTTACCGCTTTTTTTGCTACTGCGGTAATTCAGTTGTCAGCTCAAACAACATTACCTGCAACAACTACTGAAGTAAAGTCAAAATACGACCAACATTTATTATTTGGCCCATTATTTTACCCGAATGCTGGAAATGAATTCCGTGCTGCAAGTGGAGAGCCGGGTAATGCGTACTGGCAAAACAGGGCGGACTATAAAATCGTAGCTTCTTTGAATGAAGAAAAAAATGAAATAACAGGATCTGTTACGATCAGTTATAAAAACAATAGCCCTCAGGAACTACCATTTATCTGGTTGCAGTTGGATCAGAATTTATATGATCTGCAATCGCGTGGTCAGGCTAAAATGCCAGCTACCAGTCGCAGTAGATATGGAGATGCAAAAAGTACTTTTAATGGGGGATATAAAATCTCATCAGTGCAATTAGTATCTGCAGGAAAGCCAGCAGAAAATATTCCTTATGTGATTACTGATACAAGAATGCAATTGCGTTTGGCAAAAGCACTTGCTGCCAGAACCGGTGCTGTTTCTGTAAAGATTGATTATAGTTATGTGATACCAGAATATGGTTCAGATAGAACCGGAATATTAAAAACTAAGAATGGTAATATCTATGCAGTAGCGCAATGGTATCCTAGGGTTTGTGTATTTGACGATTTACAAGGTTGGAATACGTTACCTTATTTAGGAGCCAGTGAATTCTATTTAGAATATGGTGATCTGGAAGCCACTCTAACTGTTCCTGCTTCTCATATTGTGGTAGCATCTGGTGAATTATTAAATGCTTCTGAAGTATTAACTCCAATACAATTAAAAAGATATACTCAAGCTAAAGGAAGCGATGCCACTGTTACTATTCGTGGTGAAGCAGAAGTTAATGACCCTGCTTCAAGACCAGCTAAAGCAACTTGTACCTGGAAATTCGCCATAAGTAATGCACGCGATTTTGCATGGGCAACTTCAAAAAGTTTTATCTGGGATGCAGCAAAAATTAACTTGCCAAGTGGAAAAAAATGTTTGGCTACAAGTGTATATCCTGCTGAATCTGCCGGTGTAAAAGGATGGGGTAGAGCCACTGAATATACGAAAGGAAGTATTGAGAATTATAGTAAACGCTGGTTTGAATTTCCTTATCCTGTTGCTTCTAATGTAGCTAGTAATGTTGGAGGAATGGAATACCCTGGTATTGTATTCTGTGGTTCTTCAGCTAAAACAGAAGGCCTGTTTGGTGTAACAGATCATGAATTTGGTCATACCTGGTTTCCAATGATTGTAGGCAGTAACGAACGTAAATACGGTTGGATGGATGAAGGTTTTAATACTTTCATTAATACATTAGCTGGAGATGATTTTAATAATGGGGAATACAAAGCTGCTAAAACAGATTGGCATGGATATGCAAGGTTTGTATTCGGTTCAAGTTCTGAAGCGATGATGAATACACCTGATGTGTTGAAAGAAGGAAATATCGGAATTGAATTGTATATGAAACCAGGATATGCATTGACTCTTTTGAGAGAACAAGTTTTAGGTCATGATCGTTTTGATTATGCATTTAAAAAATATATTCGCGATTGGAAATTTAAACATCCATCTCCTTATGATTTCTTTAGAAGCATTGAAAACGGAGCTGGTGAAGATCTGTCTTGGTTTTGGAGAGGTATGTTCTTAGAAAATTATAAGTTGGATCAAGCTGTTTCAAAGGTGGATTATCTTAATAACGATGCAAAAAATGGAGCTTTAATTACCATTGAAAATTTAGATCAATTAGCAATGCCAGTAATTATCGAATACACTACTAAATCAGGAAAAACTGAAAGAAAAAATTTACCAGTTGAAATATGGCAAAATAATTCTAGCTGGAAGTTTAAGTTAAATACTACTGAAGAATTACAGAAAGTTGTGATCGATCCAGATCATACTTTCCCTGATATGAATTCTGCAAATAATACCTGGAAAGCAAATTAGTATTTCATAAAAACTACCGATACAATTATGTGTCGGTAGTTTTTTTATTTTTGAGCCATGAAAACTATTCAACGGATTTCTGTTTTTTCAATCTTAATGCTGAGCATTTGGGCATGTTCCAGAAAACCGTACGCTGAATCAAATAAGTCATATCAAAAACAAGCAAGTGAATTTGCTTCCATTTTAAAAGCTACACCTGAACAATGGAATTCTGATTCTATGAAACAGCCTGCTTATTGGGTAGGGACTACCAATTTTAATTTGCGTAAACCTAGTTTCGTTATTATTCATCATACAGCTCAAAATGCATGTGAACAAACATTGAAAACATTTACCATGGTTAAAACCCAGGTAAGTGCCCACTATGTGATTTGTAAAGATGGAACAGTGCATCATATGCTGAACGATTATTTGCGTGCATGGCATGGTGGTATTGCAAAATGGGGGAGTATGACTGATATTAATTCTGCTTCGATTGGTATTGAATTAGATAATAATGGTTTTGAACCTTTCGATAGTTTGCAAATAAATAGTCTGGTCAGTTTATTGGATCGTCTCAAAAAAACATATAATATTCCAGCATCCAATTTTATTGGTCATGGCGATATTGCACCTGTAAGGAAGAATGATCCCAATTGGCGCTTTCCCTGGAAAACACTTGCTGATAAAGGGTTTGGATTATGGTATGATGATAAATTGGACGAAGTTCCTTCCGACTTTAATCATATTCAAGCATTACGTATAATCGGATATGATGTAAAAGATACCAGTGCAGCTATTCAATCTTTTAAAAGACATTTTCTGCAAGACAGTACGAAACGCTTGAATGAAATTGATCGTGTAGTACTTTATAATTTGCAAAAAAAATACTGGTAAAAGAATAAGGTTTAGTTATTTTCCTTTAATGCTTTTTTTAATGCAAGGTATACTCCGTTTGTCCAACCAAAACCATCCTGCCCTTCATATTCACCGCCCCCAGCAAGTTTGCTAAGGTCTTCTACATTGTATTTTTCCATTAACTTCCCTGTAGCTTCAAAAACTTTTTCATTCATTTTGATCCATCTAGATCCAATTTCATTTGCCAAATGATGCATTCCATATTTCCTCAAACCTGCAAATGCAATCCATTGTAAAGGAGCCCATCCATTTGGCGCATCCCATTGCTGACCAGAATGGATATTAGTAGTAACTAAACCACCTGGTTTCAATAAATGGGCTTCTACAAAATGTGCTACAGCGTTTGCTTGATGTTGATTTGATATGGAAACGAATAATGGGTATAATCCAGCGGCTGTTTGTTTATCTAATGTTTGCTTTTTCCCAAAATGATAATCACAGAAATAATGAATTGTATTATTCCAACAATATTCTAAAATGGCCATTCTTCTATTTGCTGAAAACTCTATAAATTCAGAAGCTTTTTGCGCATCACCGGATAATGTGGCTGCTTTTGCAATTGTTTGTTCTAATATATATATCAAACAATTTAGGTCAACAGGAATGATCTGAGTTGTCTCAATAGTTCCAATGGTATTATTATCTGCAAACCATCTGGTACTAAAATCCCACCCGCTTTCTGCCCCTGCTCTTAAATTTGTGAATACTGTTTCTGAAGGTTGGTTGCAATTCTTACTAATATGTACATCCTCTGCAAAGCTTTCCTCTCTTGGTTTTGATTTTGAATCATAATAACGATTCAACAATGTTCCATCTTGCATACATGCCACCCTTTTTATGGTTTCTCCTTTTTTTAAATCAGAAGCACCATCCATCCAAAATGCATATTCTTTTTCTAATTCTTTTTGATACTTTTTATAAACGGTTTCATCTTTTTTGGTCTCAGCTAATAATTGAACCATCAATGCAAAAAAAGGAGGCTGACTTCTACTGATATAATATTGTCTGTTTCCATTGGGAATATGACCAACTTTATTGATGAGGTATGCAAAATTTGAAACCATATCCTCAATTAAATCAACTCTATTATCTTCTTTCAATCCCAACATTGTGAAATAGGAATCCCAATAATAAATTTCTCTAAACCTTCCTCCAGGAACAATATAACGATTGGGTAAATTGATCAGTGAACTAACTTCTGCGGAAGTGTCTCTGGTAAGCATTGGCCAAAGATTTTTAATATTTTCTGCTACAGTTAAAGTAAGATCGCTTTTGTAATCCGAACCGAATTGTGGCGGCATTGAAAAGTTTTCAAGCACAAATATTTTTAAATCAAAACTGGGCTGTTGTTTAGCTAAATTGTATTTCTGTTCAATCTCTAATAATGGAAACAAAGGTATACAATCGACGAAAGTTTTTCCATCTTCTAAGATAGTATTCAACTGAACTTTTTCAAATAGTTCACTTAATTCAAATATTTCCTTTGGCTTTTGATTCATCTAGGTTTTATAATATATTATGCTTAGTAGTATCTGCAGCTTTTTTTTGTACCTGATAAAATGCGATTAAAAGAATAATGAGTAAACTAATAGGTACTAATGAAAAATAAAATGCTTTTTGTCCGCCATATGCCTGGAAAATATTTCCTGTAATAATAGATCCTGTAGTGCCGCCGAGTGCAGAAAAGATCACAATTAGTCCAGCCATGTAACCATGTTTTTTCTTAGGTAATGAACTAAGAATTACAGAATTGATGGCGGGATATATTGGGGCAATTAAAAAGCCAATCAGAGGGAAGATAAAAGTTGCCAATGGGGCAGTAGTCCACCCAGTAACAACTGCACCATTTGTATTATTCGCTAATGGTATGGCAACAAGAACAAGAATAGCAGCAAGTAGTAAACAACTGATCAATACTCCCAGCCAATTTATTTTACGAAGCACAATTCCAGCTATGAATCTTCCAATTGCTGTGGCTGCAGCGAGAATGCTAGCCATTTGGATGCTCAAAGTTTGTGGAAGGTGCAATACTTTACTATTGTAAGTTGGTAACCAACTCATGATGCTTTGTTCAATCAACACATACACAAATGCGCTAGCTACAAATACAATTACAACGGGGAGGGCTATTAACTGAAACATTTCAGCAAAATCATTTGTCAATGCTGTAGTTTCTGTTTTTCTAACAGAGCTTTCATCTAATGGAGAACTTAATAATAAAAGAAAGGCAATGGCTACAATTACTGCAAGTAAATAATAGACTTTTAACCAAGAAGTAGATTGAGGATGTTGATCATCAACAAATGCACTGAATATAAAATAGCCAGTTAGAATTCCTACCATAAAGAAGGATTCAATGAAGTTCATGAAACTGGCATGTTCTTTTTTATCGTTTGTTATTATTCCAATAGTAGCAAAAACAGAAACTTTAATCATCGCAAAACTAGCACCAGTGGCAGCAAACAAAAGTTTTGTCATCAAAAAACCTGGGAAAACTGGCATTAATAAAGCAACAGTTCCAACAAAGGCCAATGCAATTAACATGGATTTTTTATAACCTATCCGGTTAATATATGAGGCAATAAAAAAGGAAACAATGGCAATACTCAGATCTTTAAATGCTTCTAAAATACTTGCGGCAGATTCTGTAACACCATAATTACTCTGAACTTGAAGTATTACGGTTCCCACACTATTCAATAAAATAGCGAACACAAAATAATTAAGAAATAGAGAGGTTTTAATCTTCCAGTTTTGCATGTTTTCTTATTTGGCTAGATTAAATATACATCACAAAATAATCAACTTAATTAGTCAGTTTTATTAACTAACAATTGTTAGGGTTTGGATTTCATTTCTTATTTTTACTGTATAAAATCCTAATACATGCAATTTGATCTGAATGAAGAGCAATTAATGATTCAAAAAGCCGCTCGCGATTTCGCAAAATCAGAATGTCTACCTGGTGTTATTGACAGAGATGAAAAGCAGCAATTCCCAAGAGAACAGGTTATGAAACTTGCCGAACTTGGTTTTATGGGTATGATGGTAGACCCAGTTTATGGTGGAAGTGGTATGGATACGATGAGTTATGTTCTGGCTATGGAAGAAATTAGTAAAGTAGATGCTAGTACAAGTGTTTGTATGAGTGTAAATAATAGCTTGGTTTGTTGGGGATTGGAGAAATTTGCAAATGAAGAGCAGAAACAAAAATATTTAATACCGCTCGCGCAGGGTAATAAAAATGGAGAACTCTATATTGGTGCTTTTTTATTAAGTGAGCCTGAAGCAGGAAGTGATGCAACCAGTCAGCAAACAAAAGCAGAAGATATGGGTGACCATTATTTAATTAATGGAACAAAGAATTGGATCACCAATGGGTCATCCGCTTCTGTTTATCTTGTTATTGCACAAACAGATGTATCGAAAGGAAGTCATGGAATTAATGCCTTCATAGTTGAAAAATCTTCACCCGGTGTTACAGTTGCTGCCAAAGAAAACAAATTAGGAATCCGGGGTAGCGATACACATACCATCATGTTTACAGATGTGAAAGTTCCAAAAGAAAATAGGATTGGAGAAGATGGATTTGGATTTAAGTTTGCCATGAAAACTTTAGCAGGAGGAAGAATTGGAATTGCCTCTCAGGCTTTAGGGATTGCAAGCGGGGCTTATGAGTTGGCATTGGCATATAGCAAGCAACGGAAGGCCTTTGGTAAAGAAATCATGCACCATCAGGCTATTCAGTTCAAACTGGCGGATATGGCCACCAGAATCGAAGCAGCGCGACTCTTATGTTTAAAAGCAGCCTGGGAAAAAGATAATGGGATTGATTATACATTAAGTTCTTCGATGGCAAAGGTATTTGCTAGTGAAACGGCAATGTGGACCGCCACAGAAGCTGTTCAAATACATGGTGGCTATGGCTTTGTAAAAGAATACCATGTAGAAAGATTAATGCGGGATGCTAAAATTACACAGATCTATGAAGGAACCAGTGAGGTTCAAAGGATTGTAATTAGTAGAAGCATTTTGAAATAAATAATTCAAACAATATAAATGCCCGATGAATTTCATTGGGCATTTTGCTTTTAGATGGGTGATACCAATTAATTTTACTGTATTGACTAGTTTTAAAAATATACGAGTTGCTTTGATCTTTATCATGGTTCTATCATGTGGCAATTCTGTGAATGCCAATGATTCTACTTTGACGCATCTTTTGTTAAAACGATTAGAATTATTGCAATCGAAATCGGATCTGGTATTTTCAAAAGGTTCATTCTCATCATATCGGGCCTATTCCTTAAATAAAACAATTGAAAAGGCGGATGACAATGCTTTTTTTACAGGATTAATTAGTTTCACTTTAAGGAATTTACTTAAAGATTTAAATTCTGAGGATCAGAAGATTGCATTTTCTATTATTGAAAGATCAATACCATTTTTCAACCATTTTAAGAATCAGAAAGGAAGAAACACGTATAATTTCTGGTCAACAAATCCGCCTAAAATATTTCCTAATAGTGGTTGGATGAATTTATTTGATCACAGTCAGTCTTTGCCAGATGATTTAGATGACACCGTTATTTTGCTGATGGCAATGGATGCACCTGATTCTATTGCATCGGAGGTGCATTTGTTAATGCAGGGTTTTGCTAATGGTAAGGGTAAAGAAATTAGAAACACATTTGAAGCGTATAAAAATATTCCGGCCTATTCAACCTGGTTTGGTAAGAAAATGCCGGTTGATTTTGATATTTCTGTATTGACAAATGTTTTAAGTTTTGTACAGCACTATCAATTGAAATGGACATCTTTCGATTCTGCAAGTTTGCAATTAATAGTAAAAGTAATTGCAGACAAAAATTATTTAAATGCTCCTTCCAGTGTTTCGCCTCATTATAATCGTACACCCATCATTCTATATCATTTATCAAGACTTATGAGTATTCAGGCAATACCGGAATTAGAAAACCATAAAACTGAATTAATAGAAACTACAAAGAAGTTACTAAATGAATCTACCAGTTTTATAGATAGAACAATATTATCTACTTCCTTGATGCGATGGGGAATAAAACCACCCATTTTCACTATCAGTACTGGCAAATCTTTATTTGATATGATTGATGATCCTAACTTTGTTTTTTTTATAGCCAATATGAGTTCCATGTTGCCCAATAAATGGAAAGATCTGGCAGGAACAATTGGTGTTGGTAAGTTTAGTTATTATTGCGAAGCTTATAATACATGCCTGTTATTAGAAAACATGGTATGGCAAAAAAGAATTCAGACTCATTAGTTAATCAGATTATCATGTCCGTTCAAGTAGAAACTTATTTAAGAATAAAATCAGAATTAGACCAAACTAATGTGGCACTAATTGCAGTTAGTAAAACCAAACCCAATGAAGATATCGAAGCATTGTATCAACTTGGACAAAGAGCGTTTGGAGAAAACTATGTGCAGGAATTGGTAGATAAGCAGAGTTCCTTGCCAAAAGATATTCAATGGCATTTTATTGGTCATTTACAATCGAATAAAGTAAAATATATAGCACCCTTTGTGCATTTGATACATGGGGTGGATAGTTTAAAATTACTGACTGAAATTAATAAACAGGCGCAAAAAGCTGGGCGAGTTATTTCATGTTTATTGCAAATGCATATTGCAACTGAAGAAACAAAATTCGGGATGGATACAAGCGAATTAAAGGAGGCATTAGCTGCATCTATACATTTACCTTTCGTATCCATCAAAGGATTAATGGGAATGGCATCTTTTAGTGATAATCAAGAACAGGTTAGAAATGAATTTAGAACACTTCATCAGCACTTCATCAATATGCAATCGAATCATGGAGCGCCTTTTACGATCTTAAGTATGGGTATGAGTGGTGATTATCAGTTGGCCATTGAAGAAGGATCAACGATGGTAAGAATTGGAAGCTTATTATTTGGCGCAAGAAATTATCAAGAGAAATAAATATGATGTATTAAAAGCGAAAAAATAAAAAGCCCCTGAATAAACTTATCAGAGGCTTTTGAATTTTTGATTTTTGAATTTTGACTTTTAATTTATTTCAAAGTTTCTTCCAGCCATTTATAAAACTCATGATGCCACACTAATGCATTCCTGAGCTTTTAAAACCCAATGATTCTCATCTGGTAAATAAAGCAATTTACTTTTGATACCTCTTAATTGAGCTGCCTGGAAAGCTTGCTGACCTTGTTCAATTGGAACACGGTAATCTCTTCCACCCTGTACAATCATTATAGGAGTATTCCATTTGTCTATGAAATTGCTTGGGGACTGACTAAATGAACGTTGTGCCACTGCATTGTTCTTTTCCCAGTATGCACCACCTTTTTCCCAGTTCTCGAAAAATATTTCATCGGTTGTACCATACATACTTTTGAAATCAAATACGCCATCATGTGAAATGAAAGTTTTGAAACGGCCATTGTGTAAGGCTTCCAGGGCAAATACGGAGAACCCACCAAAGCTTGCACCAATACAACCCATTTTGTTTTTGTCTACATAGGATTCCTTCGAAACGGCATCTATGGCACTTAGATAATCCTTGATTACTTGTCCGCCCCAGTCTTTGCTCACACCTTCTGTCCATTTAGTGCCTTCTCCAAAAACACCTCTACGATCAGGAGCTACAACAATATATCCCTGTGATGCAATTAATTGAAAATTCCATCTGAAAGAATAGAAAGGATTGGTGCCTTGAGGGCCGCCTAAACAAAATAAAAGTGTAGGGTATTTTTTCTTAGCATCAAATCCAGGAGGATAAATAACCCATGTTGGCATTTGTTTACCATCAGTAGTTAATACTGTTTTATAGCTAGTAGTAACTGATGCGATATTTTTATAATTATCATCATTTACATGTGTGATTTGTGTTATGTTCCCACTAGTTAAATCAACACTGTAAATCTCAGAGGCATGATTAAAATCTACTTTAGTGATAAATAATTCATGACCTGTTTGGGCAATCAGGCCATTTACTTCAAACTCACCTTTAGTAATCTGTGTAATAACCGGAGCCCTTCCTGTTCTGTCTGGATAAGTAACTTGAAACACATGTACCATTCCTTTTTGTGGGGCAATAAAAAATAGACTTGTTCCATCTTCGCTCCATTTAAAACTCTCTACATGTAAGTCATCACGATTGCCAGTTAGATTCATTGTTGTAAACCCATTTGAAACAATTAAATCTTGTTTGTCTGCTTCATAACCCTCTCTTTTCATTTGAAGCCAGGCTAATTGTCCCTGTGTATTGTAAGCAGGACTAATATCATAACCCTTATTTTCGGAGGTTAAATTTTTAGTTTTCCCTGTATTGATATCATATTCGTACAAGTCGGTATTTGTGCTTACTGCATATGCTGTACCAAACTTTTTCTTGCTACTATAAACAATATGTTTGCCATCTGGATTCCAGATATAATCATCTTCTCCACCGAAAGGTTTTAAAGGACAATCAAAGAGTTCTCCCTTCATGATATCGATAGCTTCCCCAGCTTTACCATTCACAAGAGGAGCAAAAAAGACGTGATCATATTTACCATCTTCCCAGGTATCCCAATGACGGTAGTTTAATGATTCATAGATTTGAACATTTGATTTTGTAAGGGTAGGATAGAAGTCTGAACCGTACACTGATTTTAGTTTTACCGCTTCACTTTGGAGGATATATTTTCCATCAGAAGAAATTTTCTCATTTGCAAGTAATTCGATTGCATTATTAATTTCTTCGGCTTTACCTCCATTTACAGAGATGCGATATGTTTTACTATTCCCTTTGTTTAGAGCAACATCCGGGACATTGACACTGTAAATTAAATATTGTTTGTCTTTCGAGATTCCCAAAGCACTAACACGCCCTAATTTCCATAACATTTCGGGACTCAGATTTTGTTGTGCGTAAAGATTAGCGGTTAAGCTGATCAGTAAAAAAAATAAAAACTTTTTCATGTGTCTATCGTTTTCTTTTAAATAAAAAAGTTCATCAACTATTTGCTAAATAACTGATGAACTTTTAAAAAAGGTATGTTCAAAAGTTATTTTCCTGATTTGAGTTTTGCATAATCAAAAACCATATTACAAAATGCTTTAACACCAACATCTAATTTACTGTCATCAATAAAGAAATCTGGAGTATGGTGTGGTGCTGCATTTTTAGGATCCATTCCTGCAGGCATTCCTCCTAAATTAAAAAAGAATGCGGGAGCTACTTCACCATAAAAAGAAAAATCTTCAGCACCAGTTGTCCAGGTTGATTCAGAAACGTTAGCCTTGCCAGCGGCGGTTTCTAATGATGGCAACATCATTTTAACCAAAGCAGGATCGTTATATGTAACTAATGTTTTTGTATCGATATATACTTCAGCTGTAGCACCAGAAGCTTCCGCAATTTTAGTAGCAGTTCTTCTGATTTTTTCATGAATTTCTTTTTGCATTTTACCATCCAGTGTTCTGATGGTTCCTTCCATAAATAATTCCTCTGGAATAATATTTGCCCGAACGCCACTTGTAATTTTTCCCACGGTAATTACAGCAGGAGCTTTAGTAAGGTCTTCCTGACGGCTCACAATAGTTTGTAAACCTGTGATGATTTGTGTTGCAACTACAATTGGGTCAATACCTCCCCATGGCATAGAACCATGTGTTTGTTTGCCTTTTACTTTAATGGTAAACCAATCAGAGCTCGCCATAAAAGATCCTGAATGGTATTTAATAGTTCCAATTTCAGTGCCAGAGCTAATGTGCAATCCGAATACGGCTTCCACTTTAGGATTACTCAATGCACCTTCTTTGATCATTAAAGGAGCGCCACCTTCTTCAGTTCCTGGAGGACCTTCTTCAGCGGGTTGAAATAAGAAAACAATTGTTCCCGGAACATCTTTTTTAATTTTCGATAATGCATTAGCCGTACCTAATAAAATGGCGGTATGTGTATCGTGACCACAAGCGTGCATTACACCAACTTTTTGTCCACCGTATTCACTAGTTAGTTTTGATGCAAATGGTATATTAACTCTTTCGATTACTGGTAATGCATCAATATCTGCTCTTAATGCGATAACTGGCCCCGGCTTGCCGCCTCTTAAAATTGCAACAACTCCAGTTTTTGCAAAAGGAGCTTTAATTTCTAAACCAAGACCTTGTAATTTTGATACGATATAATTCATCGTATTGGTTTCACGGTTCGATAATTCCGGATATTGATGAAGATGTCTTCTCCATGCTACTACAGAGTCGGTTACGTCTTTTGCATATTTTTCAATACTAGAAGGACTAATTTGTGCCATTGCTGCCAAAGGAAGCGCAAAGAAAATAAATAGGATAGCTTTTCTCATGTATTAATTTTGGTTATACTAGGTTTCAAGGTAAGTTAAAATTCAAAATTCAAAACCCAATATTTTTTTGACTTTTGACTTTTTAATTTTGACTTTTAATTATTTATACTCACCATATACTCTTCGTAATGCATCAGAAATCTCTCCAAGTGTACAAAAGTTTTCAACCGCTTCTACTACAATTGGCATTAAGTTTTCAGATGACTTTGCAGTAGATTCGATCTTTTGTAAAAGTTCAGAGACTATTTGGTTGTTTCTTTTATTTCGTAATGCTTTTAACTTATCTGATTGGATTGTCCTGATAGAATCATCGATCTTAAAACCAGGTATTTTATTGGTTTCTTTGATTTGGAATTTATTTACGCCTACTATTATTTTTTCACCACTTTCGATATTTCTCTGGTAAGCATAAGCGCTTTTTGCAATTTCATCCTGCATAAATCCTGCCTCAATAGCACTAACACTTCCACCCATTGCATCAATTTTAGCAATGAGAGCTAGTGCGTTGTTTTCAATTTCATCCGTTAGGGATTCAACAAAATAGCTACCAGCTAATGGGTCAACAGTATCTGTAGCGCCACTTTCAAAAGCTACAATTTGTTGTGTTCTAAGCGCCACACGTGCTGCGTCTTCAGTAGGTAAACTAAGTGCCTCGTCATATCCATTTGTATGTAAACTTTGAGTGCCCCCCAGAACTGCAGATAGCGTTTGTATTGTTACTCTACAAATATTATTTAGAGGTTGTTGAGCAGTAAGTGTAGCGCCACCTGTTTGCGTATGAAAACGCAGCATCATAGCTTTTTCGTCGGTAGCGCCTAAATCCTTCATTATTTTTGACCACATTCTACGTGCGGCCCTGAATTTTGCAACTTCTTCAAATAAATGATTATGTGCATTGAAAAAGAAAGAAAGTCTTTTGCCAAATACATTGATGTCTAACCCTTTTGCAAGGGCTGCTTCTACA